>WNGK01004214.1_pt1 | contig 15451 bp, 8 predicted proteins | sample 5400601 | NCBI WGS metagenome assembly WNGK01 (sample SAMN13153376, study PRJNA577476) | soil metagenome | isolation source: 60 cm soil or saprolite under Garry oak tree replicate 1 | place: USA:California | collected 2016-06-15
GCAACTTTGGATCAAAGGACTCCTGGGCCGCGATGCCGCCCGGCAGGAAGATATTGATGATGGACTGAGCCCGGGCCTTGGCGCCCACGGACTGAGCTTGGAGTTTGAAGAGGTTTCCCAGGCTCAGGCCCAGGCTGCCTACCAGACCGACGAATAGGAATTCCCGGCGATTCTGCCGCCAGACGTGCTCAGGACTGTTGCAAAAGCAAGGACTGTATTCTGTCATAAAACGTATTCCCTCAAGGGGTCATAATTCCCATTCTACACCAATTTCCTCTCACGCGCGAAAAAAAATTCTGCCCCATAGGCCCCTGCACAGCGGCGATCAAAAGCTTATGACGTCGATCGCCAACGGCGTATTCAGAAGCAGAGCGCGACGACGCTCCTGTCGCTCCTTCAACGGACCTTTTTAGCTTCTCAATGCGGCTCGGGTTCAGGCAAGCTTTCGAACAGCAAGAGGCTGCTTTTGACTATGCGCATTTTGATCGCAACGGTGACGGCAGGCGGCGGGCATTTGGCAGCGGCAGCCGCTTTGGAAGAGGCTTGGCGAGCGTTGCGCCCGGCGGACGTGCTCGACAAGATTGATCTGGTGAAGTTCTTTTCCCCGCTTCATCGCAAGATCCATACCGACGGCTACCTCAAGCTGGTCGAGCACGCGCCTGACCTTTGGGGGATGATGTTCAACAAGACCGATAATCCAAAGCTGGCGCGGCGGCTGAATCGTTTCAAGCGCCTGTTCCCAAGTAATTCTCGTGGGCGCTTCGTCCGTTGCTTAACTCAGTTCAAGCCGGACGCGGTGCTGTGCACCCATTATCTGCCGCTCGAGACGCTCGGTCACTTGAAGGCGATAGGAGCGCGGCGCTCCAGGGCCGCAGTGGTGGCCAAGGTGGCTGGCGCTGCGGCTCACCGAGCCGTGCCCAAAAACCGAGCCGCCAGTCCGTTGGTCGTTAGTATCGTCACCGATTTCGAGGCCCATGCGCTCTGGATGGACGGGTGCGTGGACCTGTATTGCGTGGCGGCCGAGGCAACCAAAGCGCGGCTGATCGCGCGCGGGGCGGCGGCCGAGCAGGTCGTGGCCACAGGCATCCCCATCTCGGCAAAATTTTCGACCAAGCCGGATGCAAAGGGCGTGCGAAAAACCCTCGGTCTGCGTGACGATCAACCGGTGTTGCTGGTGCTCAGCGGCGGCTTCGGCATGGGACCCATCGAGGAGATCCTCGGCGAGTTGGATAACCTCCAGCGCTCGTTCCAAACCATCGTCGTAACGGGCCGCAACGAAGACCTGCGCCGCGAGTTGGCCGCGCGGGACAGAAAACACCCAACCCACGTGCTGGGCTATGCGTCGAACATGCACGAGTTGATGGCCGGCGCCGACCTGATGATTACAAAACCCGGCGGCTTGACCTCCTCCGAAGCGCTGGCGCTGGGCAAGCCGCTGGTCATTCTCAATCCGATTCCGGGCCAGGAAGCGGCCAACAGCGATTTCCTGCTCGAACGGGGAGCGGCGACCAAGGTCAATCGCGTCGAAGACCTGCCCTATCGCCTTGAGCAATTGCTTGGGTCCAGGAAGCTGGCGCAAATGTCGCGCGCGGCGAAGGCCATGGGACGGCCCGCTGCCGCGCAAGCAATCTGCCAGCAAGTCATCAAACGCCTATCGCCGCTGTCGCCCCACCACATAGTTGCATGAGTTGTATGAGTTGCATCGTTACATTGGTGACAGGTTGCATAGTCGGATTTCCAGGTTCCATAGTCGGATCGTTTGTCTTCCCGCCAAAGAACCCAGGCAACTCATGGGACCACCTGACTTCGTAACCTCGCGCTGTGCCCAAGCCGACCGACATCGTACTGGCCACCGGCGAGAGGTTCACCATTCTTTACGAGGACCGTTCGGTCCTCGCGATTGACAAGCCGCGTGACTGGATGCTGGTGCCGTTTTCCTGGCAGAACACCGGGTACAATCTTCAAGCGGCGCTGATTTCCTCCATTGCCGCCGGCGATTTCTGGGCGCGCTCGCGGGGCCTGAAATACCTGCGCTTCGTTCATCGCCTGGACGCCGAGACAACGGGCGTTCTGCTGCTGGCCAAGAGCCAGGGCGCCCTCCACACCTACAGCGAATTGTTCGAGAGCCGCAAGATGGAGAAGGTGTATCTGGCGGTCGTCCACGGCGCGCCCAGACAAACCCAATGGAGTTGTGAGCTGAAGCTCGCACCCGACCCACAGCGGAGAGGGAGGATGAAAGTGGATTCAGCACATGGCAAGGCAGCGGAGACCACTTTTCGGGTGCTCCAAAAGGTTGGAAAAACCGCGCTCATTGAAGCGCATCCGTTGACGGGGCGGACTCACCAAATCCGGCTGCACTTGGCCAAGTCGGGCCACCCTATAGTGGGCGACGAACTCTACGGGTCGCCTCGCGCGAATGGCCCGGGCCTCGCATTGCGAGCGGTCAGCCTGGCCTACCTCAACCCCTTCACGCGGCAGCCAGTGCAGATTCGGGCCCCCATGGACCAATTCGTGCGCGAATTCGGATTCGACGCTCCTGCCCCGCGCTGGATTCCTGTTTGGTAATTCCTACTACATCCGCGAAGATTTTTATCCACGGATTTCACGGATGGCGCGGATATAAAAGAAATCCGTGTTATCCGTGGCATCCGTGGTTAAATCCAATTTTCTCACACACACCCGCCGTTCCTTGCTGATTTTCAGACACACCCTCAGGCGGACCGCGTCTCCTCCTTGCACCGGCGGCAGGCGAGTTGGGAAGCTGGCGCTGGCGCAATTGGTCGTTTCTGCCCCCTGCGCAAACGGAGCGCGTGCCAAAGCGAAGGCACGTTAGCCATCAGTGTTGGCAGAGTCGCCGTGATCGCGATTTCTTCCAAATTCGTCAGCGCCACAAAAGGCATGACCATGCGAAACAACCAGCCCGGCCCGCCTGCGAAGAACACCAACACCGCCGTGCCGACCAGCCATGCTGAAACCTTCGCCGCCCAGGTGTGATAACTCGTCAAACGCTGGAACTTCGCGAAGCCAGCCACGGTTGCGGACAGGTAGCAGAAAATCCCCACCCCCAGCGATAGCCGCTCCTCCCGGACCACTTCGGGTCTGAGCCACCAGCCGCAGACAGGCAGGGACAGGTAGGTGATGAAATCCGCCCAGCTATCCAGCTTGGCGCCCAAATCGGAAGTTTGGTTAAAGCGCCGGGCGAGGAACCCATCGGCTGCGTCAGACGCCAGTGAGACAATGAGGCCGCCAAGAAAAATCCGCCGATGGCCATGCCACGCCAAGGAAAGCAAAACTGGAACCAGCAGAAGCCGAACAACGCTGAGCAGGTTCGGCAGGTGGAACATGGAAACAATGTGCTGCGAACAAGTCCAAATACCAAGCTCCAAATCTCACACACAAAACCAAACCTCCAGTTCCGGCGGCATTCCTCGGATCATGCGGGATCATAGTAGGTAGAAATCGAGCTTGCCACAGAAGAAGAGAAGAAGGGGACCTGGGATTGAATATCCTTCGTCGAGAATCCATTCTCCGCGCTGATCATTCCGCCATGAGCCCGAATACGCCGCATAAGCTCCTTGCCTTCTTGAATCAGGACTTCGAGGATCCGGCGGTGCTGGCAACGAATCTCCGTGTTGGGCCGTTTTCTGTAAACCAAGGCTGACTCAGACTGCCTGAAGTCGGCGATCTTGTGGAACCACAGGAAAGCTGTGGCGTACAACAACAATCCCGCGTTCCTGGTGTGAACAATTGGAGATGGATTGGCAAACCTGGCGGGCACCTCCCAAGCAGAGGTATGGTCGCGGCCCTTTCTCGATTTCCGGTGGGCAGAGGGCTTATCTGCTCCGTGCTGGCCTACCACCAGAACTGCGGGCCTGCACCGGGACTCGTCGCTAACTTCATCTGCTTGAACCTGCGCCATTCGACGTGGGTATCCAGGAAGCCGACATTGCATCCCGCCGGAGAGCCGCTACTGAGGTGCGCGCTGGTGTGTGGCACGCTGTACCCGCCCTGAATATCATTCCACGGGCTCCCTGCTCCCGCGGTACCGTCCGGATTGACCATGCCGCTGGTTCTCAGCGTCGCGCAAGCGTCCAGAACACGATCCGTCACGGGCTGCGCCGGGATCGTAACCAAACCGTTGACGATGGGCTGCGGGAGGATCTTGGTATTGATATTCGTGGGGTTCAGGTTTTGGAGGTCGCTCAGTGTCAACGCGTAGTCAATCACATGGAATACCCCGGGGGCAAACCTCTCCCACAACTCCTTGTTGTTCTGCTCGGTAAATCGCCATGCCGTGCCGGGGTCATAAAACGTCTTCCAAAGGATCCCGCTGTTGAGCATAGTGTAGCCCGGATCCCAAGGGAGGTCCCACGCCCAATTGCCCTTAACCCCGCCGGACGGCAAGTAGTCCCGGTTGTCATTCGCGTAGATCGTGAATGCGATATTCATCTGCTTCAGGTTGTTTTTGCACGCAGTGCGCAGGGCCTTGTCTCTGGCACGCGACAGAGCCGGCAGCAGCAACGCTGCCAAAATGGCAATGATCGCAATGACAACCAGCAGCTCGATCAAAGTGAAACCAGCCAAGGCGCGGGAGGGTCCGCCCAGGAATCTCCCGGCGCACCCCGCTTTCCTTTCAGGTTGAGCGTCTCTCATATTGTTTTTCTTTAGCCTACGTAGCTCATTCAAGCTTGCTTAAGTTAATCAAATCCATCCTGCCACAGGGCGGGAAACCGTGCTTCCCGCCCACCCAACTTTACCATGTATTCCGTCACTTTTTTCATCGGCTCAACCGGAAGAACGAGGCGCCCGTCGTGTTGACGACGACCTGATTGTACCCGTTCACGAGGCTCGGAGGGCCTGCCGGCGACCAGGTCAGAGGGTTGAGCGAAGAGTTCATTTGCAATGATCCTGTCACCGTTTCCGGCCAGGAGACGGTGACCTGTCCAGCCAGCGGACCCAGAGTGATAGTGAGCTGGCCAGACCTCGGCCCTGCGGCATAACTGGCAGCGATTTGCGCCGGAGTCATCAGGCCGTAAGAGAGCCTGAACTCAGTCATTGTTCCCACGTAAGTCGGATCATTCCATTGCGACCGGCCCAGGAAACTTTGGTTGTCCGTCACTCGGGCCAGGTCCACGATCTGGTTGGTGCTGCTGGCGGCCAACACCCCATTGGTGTAGATGCTCAGGATGCCATTGATCGAGTCCACCGTGGCTGCCACGTAAGTCACGTTGGTATTCAGAGCCGAGCGGTTGCCAAGGCTGGGCGCGATCGCGGAAATTTCCTGCACTCCGTTGAAGTTGCCGGGCAAACCGGTTGCGTGACGGCCGGCTGCTTCGTAGATGTAGCCTGCCCCAGTAATGCCGCCGTTGAGGTTTATATCATCCCCGAAGTCCCAAAGCCGCTGTTGCGTGTCTGAAGAGCCGGCGCTGGAGTTATAGAACATCTCAAAGGTTGCCAGGTCATATCCGCTGATGAGGTCGTTGGGCAGCCTGACAAAGCTCGGTGGGTTGACTGAGCCATCCAGGACCAGTCTGCCGCCGCTGAAGGTAGCGGTGCCGAAAAGCTTGCCATTGGCTTGTCCAACGGCGTCGTTGGCGTTTCCACCAGTGAAGATGTAGTCGTGGGTCGGCACCGACGGCGGTTTAGCGACGACCGAGACGGTGTTGGTTACGCTCAGACCGCCATAAGCGGCCACGACATGAGCGGTGCCCAAGCCGACCGCCTGCAATTTGCTGTCGCCGCCATTGACCACCGCGACGGCGGCAGAGTTGTCCGAGCTCCAATTCACCACCGGAAGCCCGGTGATGTCGAAGTTGCTGGTGCTATTGGCAAAAACAGCGCTGACGGTTGCGCGCTGGAACGTGCCGATGATCATGACGTTATCGCTCATGGCGACTTTGAGGGATTGGAGAGCGCCCGGGTCGGTTGTCGGGTTGTTAAGTCCAGCCAGGTAGCTGGCCTTGGCCTGAACCTTGTTAAAGGCGCCGTTCCAGATACGGAATTCATCGAGCATGCCGCGCCAGCCCCCGCCACTGCCACTGCCACCCACGGCCCGGCCGATCCACCCTTCGGTCTGGTTGGTCGTTTGGTGGTAGAGCATGGATTTGAATTGTATTGAGCCGCCTTGAAACTGGTCCGGCTGGGTATTGTAGGGGAAACTAAAGTAGAGCTCGCCGTTGAGATACAGATCGGCCTTTTGGTTCACGTCACTGACCACAAAAGCATAGTGATTAGTCGTGCCGAACGCTGGCCGGCCAAACGGGTAGTCGAGCGCAGGCGTGCCATAGACGTCAACCGGGCTTTGGCGCAGCGACATATACGCACTGCCGTTGCCCGCAGTCACGATCGAGAAGACTGCGCGCCCGGCTGCGGAATTGCCGAAATCCACCATGCGCTGGCCGCTTCCACTGGTCGATGCCGTCGAGCCCCAAAACTCGAGCGTGACTTCATTGTTGGTCGGATCATCAAACAAGTGCCCAGGCAGCGCGATGTTGCCATTGGCTGTCAGGATCGTGAACTGTCCATTGGCGAAAGTATAATCCGTGCCTGCCGTGCCATTGACGGCGCCGTTGGCTCCCGCCACGCTGTCAGTGGCGTCGCCTGCGTTGAAACTATAGCGATGCAACAAGGTGGGCGCGGGCTTTGCCGAAACCATCACGGTTGCAGCCGAGGTGCCGCCACGGAAGGTGGCGCTGATATCGGCTGAGCCTGGCCCCGAGGCGCTGATGCGCCCGTACTTATCAACTCGAGCCACTGTAATGTCGCTGCTGGTCCAGTTGGTGGCAGCCGAGGTGACCGGCACATTGGCGTAGCTGGCGAATGTAGCCAGAACCTTCGCGTTCTGCATATTCCCTGCCAGCATGTTCGTCGTCAAAACCACCTTGGTCGAGGTCAGGCTCCCGGGGCTGGGATTAGGGCTATTGGGCCCGGCAACGTAGTCAACGCCTACTTGCACGGCATCAATTGTGCCGTTGTAAATGCGGAACTCGTCAATCAAGCCGGCAAACAACGGATCGCCATATTGCGATCGGCCAAGCCAATCCTGGGGATTGAGACCCATATCACGCGGTCGAGCTCGGAAGTCCCGGTTCTGGGCCACCAAATCCCCGTCCACGTACAGGTATGCGGTGAGGTTGGTGGTGTTCTCGACGAAGACCACATGATGCTCGACATTAGTCAGCGGGCGCACGCAGTTGAGAGTGAATTCTCCGGCGTTGTTGATATTGATCGACGCCCGCATCGTGTCCACCTGGCCGCCAACGAATGGGGTGATCCAGAGATTGTTTCCCGCGCCGCTTCCGAAGTCAAAGATTCGCGCCCAGTTGCGATTAACTCCGCCGTTGACAGTCGTGCCGTCGCCACACATGTCGGTGTACCAGCACTCGAGTGTGGTAGAGCCGTAACCCAGGAGGATGTTGCCGGGCAGCTCGATATAGCTGCCGGTGGTCGTATTGGCTGCGCCGGAGCCGTCGAGCATCGCATTGCCGAAGCCATCCAATGACACGGTGTTGTGCGGGACGGCGTCATAAGCGGGGTTGCCGGCGTTGGAGGCATCGTGGAAATCGCTGTTGAACGGCCAGCGATGGGTCAAGCCCGGCGGCAGAAGATTGATACTGATAGACGTGCTATTGGTCTGGCCGAACCCTACTGCCGTGAGGGTCGTGGTTCCCGGGCCGATGCCCGAGATATTACCCAGGTTGTCGACGGTAAAGACGTTTGTATTTCCACTGGTATAGGTGATCTGACCGGAGGTTGTGAGATTGACCGGGTTCGCTATTCCAGAGAACTGGCCAATAACGGTGGCCTGTTCGAAGCCAAATTGGATGAGTGGGCTGCCGGCCGTGACGGTCAGATTCGTGCAAGTGCCCGGATTGATGACGATCGAGTCAGGTCCGCTGGCCGCATCGAGCGCGATTTGGTACGGATTCAGAGGACCATTGTAAATACGGAACTCGGCCATCGAGCCGTTGTAGTACGGATCGGCTGCGTATTGTGATTTCCCCAAATAATTTTGAGTCGTGGGCCCTTCATCCTCTGGTGTGAGGCCGAAACCCGCCGAATTCCCGCTCGGCGTGTTCACTCCCACCAGCACGCCGTCAATGTACTCGGAGCCAGTCAGCGTAGATCCATTCAGGGTGAACACATGTTGATGTTGGACACCTGTATCTGCCGTGTTTAGGTAGTTGACCACGGTTTCATTTCCTCCTCCGGCCACAGTGAAGGCAGTGCGGAACAAGCCGGAGGCCGTGGCGGTGGGGGTTTGGAACATGTTGACCGTTGGGCCGGTGCCAAAGTCCCAGAAGCGGGCCCAGGTGCCAAGCGCGCTTTCCGTAGCCCACAATTCGACCGTGAGGGCACCGTAGTTGGTAAGGATATTGGGCGGCAGCAGCACATAGCCGGCTGACCCATCGAGGACAAGGTTGCCCGAACCGTCAACACCGGATGAAGGGGTATTGGAAATTGTCCCAACCGCACCTGAAAGACTATCGGTTACGGCAAGGCTGCCGGAGGGCTCGTTGAAACTGAAATCATACTGCATTGACAAAGCGACGATACTAACTGCCTGCGTGACATTGACGCCTGAGTTGGTCGCCTTAAGGAGGACCGTTCCCGCCGCCAGTGCCCCCAGCCTTCCCGGGGCCAGAATCGTAACCGAACCGCCATTGGTGGACCCAAGTGACGTGACCGTTGCGGAAGCGGTGATGTCACCACCGACGCCGTTGTCATACTGGGCGAGGACTGAAAAATGCCTTGCGCTTCCCGCCACTAAAGGAGGAGAAGGAAGCATCATCACTACGTTGGTTGGCGAGCCTCTGGGCACTCCTGTCGCGGTCGCGGGAGAGGCCAGCGAGTAGTCGCTGCTGCCGGTTGTGGAAAAAACCGCCCCGAAATAAGTCGCGCCTGGAACAAGACCGACAACAGTTTGCGTGCTGGTGATGCCGGCGGTCGCGCCATTGAAGACAGCAAAATTCGGCGCGCCGGCTTCGTCATTGCCAAGGTTGTCGCCGCTGCCAAAAGTCAAGTTGCCGGAGTAGGCGACGCCATCGACCGGCAAAGCGGTGACTGGGAGGCCGCGACGCATAACCAGCAGCGCGCCTGTGCTGCTGGCGCCATTAGTCCAGGTGGCGACTAGTTGGCCTGTCTGGCTGTTGGTAGAGAGTTTCAAGCCGGTGGCTGCGCCGGCGTCGCCGACTTCTGGCGAAGCAGCTAGCTGAACGGCGCAGACGATTGCACGTGGCGTGCCGGTATTGGTGGCAATGGCCTGGACCTGAATGTTGGCGTTAGTCAGGCCTCGGAAGAGGAGGTAATTGCCCGTGGTGGCAGTACCACCCGGGGCTTGGACATAGTTAGTGGGTGTGGCATCAGCGTTAAGGCCGATAGCAGGCTTCAGAATCGTCGCAGTGTTCGTCCCGTCCACGATCGCGTAGGTGCCTCCCCGGCCCGGGGTATCATATAATGCATAAACATAGACATCGTAGCCGCTGCTGGTTAATTGGGTGGGCAGGTTGGTGAAAGTGACTGTGGCTGTGCCACCGTTGTCCAGGTAGCCCTTCATGAGATTGCTGTCCGTGACACTGGAGAACATGTTGTTGGGGCCGCTGGCCCAGACACCCGTTGGCGAAACCCAGATCACGCCTGCTCCGCTGTCGGCGCCGCTGTTATTAAGAAGAAAGCCTCCACCGAGGGCGCCACTGATGGCCGGCGCGTTATTCCAGTTAGCCTGTGACACTGCAGGCAGGCCGGCCACGTCCGCGGCGCCCATAGGAACGCCGCCGCCGTCGCCGGTGGCGTCAGTGCCGAATTTAACGCCGATGCTATATTGGTTGAAACCGCCGCAGGTCGTTCCCGCAATCAAAACTGCAATTATTATCGCCAGGCTCTTGGCCGTTCCCGGTTTGCTGAAAGGAGCGATGTATCGAATGTTGCTAATCGCTTTCATGGTTTGTTCAACGAGTTTTTGGTTGAGGTGGGAGGGAGAGGATCGGACTGCGGCATGGTCCGTAACCTCTCCGCAAAGAAAAGGCCAGCCGCTCGGGGAAGACATTTGGCCCTGAGTGTCTGGGTCTGGAGGACAACGTTGGGCATTTACTTAATAATGTTAAGCAATTAGATCCAAAAAAATTCGCTTGTGCCAAAGGCGAAATCCGTCATTCCAAACGTCCCATACACTCGCAGGGATAATGACAGACGGCGACACATTTGGGAAGTTCTTATTTAACAAAACTAGCCTAACCAATTGGCGGATGTCTTGGCTTAAAATAACACGTAACCCGTGAAATTTGACCTACCGGCGCAGGCGTGGGAGCGTGGAGCCAGGCGTTTGCCTCCGCTTCACCGCTCTCACGCTTCCGCGCTCCTACGCTCCAAGTTCTTCACTCGCTTCACTCACTGCGGGCTTGCCATCGTCCCGTTCAGTACTAGCCTTTAATGGCGAACCATGAAACGACGGCCACACCATGCTGCGGCCAAAGCGCAGCCCAAAGCCACACCTGCAGGGCCCCGCACCCCGACGCATCCGCATTCACGCAAACGTCTCTGGGCTTTCGGCGTCTCTTCCGCGTTGCTGTCGCCACTGTTACTTTTCCTGCTGGTTGAAATGGTGCTTCGTTTGGTCGGCTTCGGTCATCCGGCGAGTTTTCTATTACCGGCCCGCATCAAGGACCAGGAAGTCTTCATTCAGAACGACCGCTTCGGCTGGCGTTTTTTTGGCCCTGACCTGGCTCGTCAACCATCCCCGCTGATCATTCCCAAACTCAAAGCTCCAAACGTCATTCGAGTATTCGTTTTCGGCGAATCGGCCGCTTATGGCGATCCCCAGCCGGAATTCGGTTTGCCGCGCCTGCTCGAAGCACTGTTGAGCGCGCGCTTTCCCGGAACAAAGTTTGAGGTTTTCAACGTGGCCATGACCGCGATCAATTCTCACGCCGTTTTGCCGATCGCTCGCGATTGCGCCCGGCATCACGGGGACATCTGGGTGCTGTACATGGGCAACAACGAAATCGTAGGTCCCTATGGACCCGGCACCGTGTTCGCCCAAAAGACGCCGAGCCTGGCCTGGACCCGAAGCGCCCTGGCGCTCAAAGCGACTCGCTGCGGCCAGGCTCTTGAGCGAACGGTGGCTCGGCTTCGACCCCGGTCTTTCCAAGAAAAGGAATGGGGCGGTATGCAGATGTTTTTGAAGTACCGGGTCCGCAGCGATGATCCGTCTCTGACTGTTGCTTATTCGAACTTCGCACGGAATCTCGGCGATATTCTCGCGCTGGGTCGCGCTTGCGGCGCGAAGATTGTGGTCAGCAGCGTCGCCAGCAATCTTAAAGATTGCGCTCCCTTTGCTTCGCAGCACCGCAAAGACCTCACTGCCGCCGAGCTGACACGATGGGACGAGCTTTACCGCAGCGCCGTCGATGCGCAAACCAAGATCGATCCACAGCGCGCGCTGGAGTACTACGGCCAAGCCGCGGAAATTGATGACACCTTTGCTGAATTGCACTTTCGCCGCGCCCAGTACGCTTTGGCGCTGGGGCAGGATAGTGAAGCTCTCCGCGAATTCACACGCGCGCGCGACGAAGATACCTTGCGGTTCCGTTGTGACAGCCGCCTCAATCGCATTCTGGCCCAAGTCGCTTCCGGCCAGGAGCAGCAGGGTATTCTGTTTTCCGACGTCCAGCCAGTGCTGGCGCAATCCAGCCAGCACGGTGTCCCCGGTGCTGAGTGCTTCTATGAACACGTTCATCTAACCTTCGAAGGCAATTATCGCCTGGGGCTGACTCTGGCCCAACAAGTAGCTCGACTTTTGCCTGCGGCCATAACGTCAACAGCTTCAACAAACCATTCCTGGCCATCGATCGAGGATTGCGCCCGGCGCCTGGCTTGGACGGATTGGAGCCGGCACCAGGCAGTCTTGCAAATACTCGGCCGCCTGGAAGACCCGCCTTTTACCACCCAACTGAACTCGGCAGAGCAAAAGCGGCGCCTCCGTGAACTACTCGAGCAAGTCATGCCGGCCACTCAGCCTTCAGGCCTCCAAGCCGCAGCATCACGATGCCGCCAGGCCTTGGCCATCTCTCCTAATGATTGGCAGCTTCTCCAGAGCCTGGCTCAGATCGAAGAAGCGCTTGGCGATGTTCAAAGCGCAGCCGACTCGTGGCGGCGGCTGACCGATATGCTTCCCTACCAGCCTGAGCTTTGGGAAGCCTTTGGAAACGCTCTCGCCAAGGCCAGGCATCCTGCGGATGCCAGAGCGGCCTTCGAGCAGGCTTTGCGCCTTGACCCGAATGCCATTGCGGCCAGGACCGGTGTCGGCCAACTTTTACTCGCAGAGAGAAATTATTTGCGGGCTTCCCAACAGTTTGAACAAGCTCTGAAGATCAAGCCTTATTGGTGCCCGGCTCACCTCGGTTTGGGAAAGGCCTACGAAGCCCTCGGCCGCGACTCAGACGCCCAAGCCCAGTTCCAGGCAGCCATGAAAGATCGTATTAATACTTTTGCTTCGTTCAACGCGCTTGGACAGGTTTGTTTCGAGAAAAAATGGTACGATCAGGCCGCCACCAATTTCACGGATGCTCTTAGGCTGAACCCCGCCGACGCGGCAACCCATGTGAATCTTGGTATGTGCCTCGGCCAACTGGGGCGGCATGCCGAAGCAGGCAGCCATTTCGCCGAAGCTGTGCGCCTCGATCCGAACCTCGCCGAAGCCCATGCGCGGCTCGGCCTCGAGTTTGGAAGACAGGCCAATGACGCTGGGGCCGTCGAGCAATTCGCCGAAGCTATCAGACTTAAACCGGAATCGATCGAGGTTCGGCTAAACCTTGGCATTGCTTTGTCTAAACAGCAGCGTCTCGCCGAAGCTCGCCAACAATTTCAGGAAGTCCTCCGCCGCAGTCCGACGAATCAAATCGCGTTGAAATACCTGAGATGATCGAACTTGCTAATCCAGATCTGACATCAACGCGCCGGACACGGCGCGGTGCCTGCTGCCCCTGCGTCTTCGCTGGAGAGTTGGTTGCCGTCGGCCCATGCGAATATTAAAGGGTCAGAACAGTGTCGGAACATAGTATATTAAGTTCTATTTCTTTAGCCCCAATGTCCGCCGCACTCCGGCTCGCAGCGAGCGGCAATGCTTGAGCACCATTTTTGCATAGGCTGACCAGCGCGGTTCGATTTGAACACACTCGTTCAACAGTCGCAGGAGATCGTGGGTAAAAGGGAAGGCAATTCCGGCCTCGATCAGGCGTGCTTTGAGATATTTCTCGATGCACTGCTGGCAGTGAAAGCAGGCGGCATCGGCCACCACGTCCTTGCGTCGACGAAGAATCTAGGCGGCGACCGTAAAGTCGTTGTCAGCATTTTTGACCCATTCACGCGTGGTTGGCTTCATACAGCACCTTCCCCTTCTCCAGCACATCGCATATAAAAGGGTCTTTCCAGCGGAGACGCTTGGCAACGTCAGCGGGTGTCCGTAGAAGCAGGTCAAGGGGAAAATCTCGTGGAATCGGCACCGACATCTGTTGGCCCCGGTCGCGCGTTCGGGGCATGATCACCATCAGGTCCACGTCCGAACTCTCTGTTGGCGTACCATAAGCATACGAGCCAAACAGCACGATTTTCCTTGGCCGGAACTTCCGTGCAATTGCCTGGCTGAAGGCACTTATCTTCGAGCGTTTGACCATAATGAAATGGTGAACGAAAAGGCCTCGGTGCGCAAGCGAGGCTTGGTGGGCGCGCTCATCCATCGGAACCGGGAGGTTGGGAACGAAAAGTACGAGCCGAGGGGTGACTGGCGGTCCTGATAACGAATGCTCTTCGTGAGCTACTTTCCTGCGCTCCATCCGCCGTCAATCATCAGAGCGCTGCCAGTGACCATCGCGCTTTCGTCGGAAGCAAGATAGAGGGCGGCGGCGGCGACTTCCTCGAGTTCGAATAAATGACGCCATCACTGCAAGAGCGGGCCAACGAGTATTGTCCCCTGTTATCGGGTGGAACGATCGTCATCAAAAATCGGGTCGCACGGTCGCCACGGTTCATGACGAGGCACATCGCGCCAGGATATTGCACTCTGAGTTTCCTGACCATACCTCCCTCATCCTGCTAAAAGCCGGTTAACTTAATATACTATTTTCTGACCCCTTTATGACCCCTTTATTTGACCCCTTTACTGACCCCTTTACGAAAAAATAATTTACCGAGCCGGGAATATTTTGGGCCAGCCGTCGGTATGGAAAGGTGAACAGACTAATGCTTTGTGAAGGAACTCAGACGAAACCAAAAGCAGGAAACCAAAAGTTGAAAACAGAACCATCGAATATGCAAGACACGGCGATACACGAAAGCCCTGCGCAAAATGCCGCAGGGCGCTCAAAAGCAGAAACACCGGCAGCCAACCTCAAGGGAAACCTCGCGAGGCGGACATTCATGAAGCGCCTTGGTTTAGGAGGCACCGCGCTGCTGCCAGCCGGCACCGCGCTAGCAACCAGGACCATTGCCCGGGCCGCTGGATTGGGCGGCGGACTTACTCGCGGCGACGCGGCTATCCTGCGGCTTCTCGCAGCGGCAGAAATCCTCGAATCCGACCTGTGGCAGCAATACAACGAACTCGCGCTGGGCAACGAGGCCTTTCAACAAGCCCTGGAAGTGCTCGACGGCGACATGCCCACCTATGTGAACCAAAACACCAGGGACGAGTTCAGCCACGCGGCTTTCATCAACGCTTACCTCGTTTCGAAGGGCCACGGCCCCGTCAGCCTGGAGCACTTTCGCACCTTGCCGAGCAGCCAGGCGACCGGGGCGAACAAAACTGCCAGGAGATTGACCAGCTTGCTGAATCTGACGGTGGATACGAGTTGGTACACTCGCTACCGGAGCACGGGCAATCCCGATTTTGGAGATACCTTCGCCCAGATCGTCAACCTGGTAAACCTGCCGGCAATTCCAGACACCGACTTGCCAGATCCCGCTGACACTGATGGGTTCAAAATTCAACTCATTGCGAACACTGCGGGCTTTCACTTCGCGACCATCGAGCAGGGCGGCGCGAGTCTTTACGACTCACTTCTGCCCAAGGCGACCAGTCTCGAGGTCCTCAGAATCGTTGCTGGCATTGGCGGCAGCGAGATTCAGCACTTTGAGGTCTGGCAGGACAAGGCCGGCAATGCGCCCCCAGTGGCCGATAACAGCGGGTCTGTTCTGTTTCCTCAACTTCCCGCCGCCCCCAACCAAACGCCTAACGGCCAGGATCCAGCCGGGCCGATGGACACTAACCAGATCATGCCCCGGCCATGCGAATTCATCAGTCCGCATCTGCCTCCCTGCGCAGTGATTCGTCCGGTGTCCACAGCCAAGGCCGGCGCCGTGGCTACCTTTGCCGCCTTTACCGAATCGGGTCTCTTCGCGGGACAAAGCCAGGGCTTCTTCGACCTGATCTTCGCGCTTGCAGCACAGGCCGATCAAGCTC
>WNGK01004215.1_pt1 | contig 15451 bp, 11 predicted proteins | sample 5400601 | NCBI WGS metagenome assembly WNGK01 (sample SAMN13153376, study PRJNA577476) | soil metagenome | isolation source: 60 cm soil or saprolite under Garry oak tree replicate 1 | place: USA:California | collected 2016-06-15
CCTGATGTTGGGATTGTTAGGGTGGACGAGCGCGGCGCGGGTGCTGTGCTCAACCGCCGGGTCATTGCGGGAGTCGGACTTCGTACGGCAGGCGCGGGCATCCGGGATCCGCGGGGCTCGGCTGTTTTGGATTCATGTGCTGCCCAATCTGAAGCCGGTGCTGTACGCACAATTCTGGATTTCGATTCCCGCATTCATCTTAAGTGAGGCGAACTTGGGAATATTAGGGCTGGGAGTGGCGGAGCCGATGCCTTCCTGGGGAAGCCTGCTTAAGGAATTGGAAGGGCTGGTATCGGTGGGCGAAGAGCCATGGAAGTTCGTGCCGCTGATTTTGCTGGTGGTGGTGGTGACATCGTTTCAACTGGTGCTTTCGAAGCAGGAAGAGGTATCCGCATGATGCGCCGCGGTTCACACAACACTCGTTTAGCCCGTGCCGTCCCTATGGGACTCACGCCGTCTCTCTACTCTTCCCCGGCACTGCCGTGCCGGGCCGTCACATTCCGCGGCTACGAGGCTGGAGATCGGTGGAAGTTCGTTGCATCGATTTTCGTTTGCATTTGCATGTTTCTGAGTTTTGCGGCAGCACAGAGTGGGGGAGAGTTGCGGTTTTGTCTTCGCTCGGAACCGAAGACGTTTGACCCACTGAAGGTGGAAGACGATGCATCGGTGGCGGTCCGGTATTTGACCGGTGGCGTGCTGGTGCGCATGAACCGGCAGACCCAGGCGTTAGAGCCGCAACTGGCGCAGTCGTGGAAAGTTTCTAAGAATGGCAAGGAGATAACGTTCAAACTGCGCAGCGGAGTCTCGTTCTCCGATGGCACCCCGTTTTCCGCCGACGATGTGGCGTACACGGTCAAGCAATTAATGGATCCGGCGCTGCATTCCCCGACGGGAGACGCCTTCCGCTCTGGCCCGGGCGATGTGGAGACGAAAATCATCTCACCGACCCAGATTTCGATTACGTTTCCTGCACCTGTCGCAGGACTCGACCGGCAATTCGACCAGGTGGCAGTCCTTTCGGCACACTCCGCCAAGAAGGAAATGGCCGTGCTGGGGGCGTTCCTGGTCGCGGATTACAAGCCCGGGGCGAGTTTGCTGCTGAAGCGTAATCCGAACTACTGGAAGACGGACGCGCAGGGACGAAAGTTGCCCTATCTGGATTCCATCAAGCTGGATATCCAGCCGAACCGTGACGTGGAAATGCTGCGCCTCAAGCGCGGGGAAATCGATCTGATCAATGCGCTGGACAGCGAATACTTTGACAAGCTGGCGGCAACGTCTCCGCAACTCGTGCACGATGCAGGGCCGTCACTCGACAGCGAGCAGATGTGGTTCAACCAAGTGGCCAAGTCTCCGCTGCCGGGATACAAAAAGAACTGGTTCCGCTCAGCGAATTTCCGGCGCGCAATCTCCGAGGCTATCAATCGCGCGGATCTGGCTCGGGTTGTGTTTCGCGGACACGCGCAAGCCGCGGTAGGCCCGGTGTCTCCCGCGAATAAGTTCTGGTTCGACGCCAAGCTCAAGGCCGACCCCTATTCTCCGGATGACGCGCTCAAAGCGCTGCAGGGCGAGGGCTTTCGGCTGGAGAATGGGACGTTGAAAGACAAGGTCGGAAACGCGGTGGTGTTTTCGATCATCACCAACGCGGGGAATAAATATCGCGAGCGCATGGCCACGATGATTCAGGAAGACTTGCAAAAGATCGGGATCCACGTGAACGTGGTGACGCTCGACTTCCCGTCTCTGATCGAGCGCATGACGCAGACATTCGACTACGAGACGATTTTGTTAGGGCTCACCAATGTTGGACTCGACCCGAACGAACAGATGAACGTGTGGCTGAGCTCGTCGGAGAATCACCAGTGGAATCCGTCTGAGAAGGCTCCGGAGACCGCGTGGGAAGGGGAGATTGACCGATTGATGCGGGCCCAAGCTTCGTCGGCGGATCCGAAGAAGCGGAAAGAGAGTTTCGACCGCGTGCAGGAGATTGCGGTAGAGCAGGCGCCGTTCATTTATCTGGTGAATCGGAATGCACTCTCTGCGGTCGCGGCGACGGTTCAGGGCGCGGCCCCCGTTATTCTGGCGCCGCAGACTTACTGGAATGTAGACCAACTCTCCGTGAAGTAGGAATCGAAAACCTCTAACCACAGAGGACACTTAACCACAGAGGACACTGAGGACACAGAGGATGGAGCACAGAACACAACCCGACGCTCTGCTGTCCGCGCGTGTTTCGGTGCGGTACGGCGAAAAGCCTGGCGTGTTGCGCGATGTGGAATTCGAAATTCTGCGGGGCGAGGTGCTCGGGCTCGTGGGACAGAGCGGATCGGGTAAGAGCACGCTGGCGATGGCAATTCTGGGCCTGCTGGATCGCAAGAGAGTGACGGCGGAGGGCGCGATCGAGTTCGACGGGTGCGAGCTCTTGACGCTTCGCGAGCGGGAACTGCGTGGACTGCGCGGGCGAAAGATTGCTCTAGTGCTGCAGAGCCCTCTGTCTTCCCTGAATCCCGCACTGAAGATCCGCACCCAACTGAAGGAAGCATGGCGGGCCCACGCCTCGGGAGCAGGCACGGACTGCGATGGCGCGATCCGGGCCGCCCTGGAAAGCGTCAGCTTGCCCTCCAACGAGGAATTCCTGCGAAAATATCCATCTCAAATGAGCGTCGGACAGGCTCAACGTGTGCTGATCGCGATGGCGGTCATGCATCGTCCGGCGCTGTTGATTGCCGATGAGGCTACGAGCGCGCTCGACGTGATTACGCAATCCGAGATTCTAGCCTTGTTTCGCGAACTGAATCGCAGTTCGGGAATGTCCATTCTGTATATTTCACACGATCTTGCATCGGTGGCAGGAATCTGCGACCGCATTGCGATTCTTCACGAAGGGCAGATCGTCGAGACCGGAACGACCGAGCAGGTGCTAACCGATCCTCGCCACGAATACACGCAACGTCTGATGGCAGCCATGCCGAAGATGCCGCAACCACTCGCCCGGAGCAAAGCGGCGGCGGTTTAGAAAGCGTCGAAGCATGGATTTCGAAACCAGCGCCTGAAGAGTCTGTGTGAGAACCTCAGGCGTCCCTGCGGGACGCGCTCTGGTTTCCCACTTTCCCCGGCGTTGGAAGCGCCGGGCCATTTTCAGACACCCTCCAGGTAGGAAGTCTCGGCGACTTCGTTCCGCCGTCTTGTCCGCAATCTAGTTCTTCCGCAGACTCTGAAGGCGTCCACCATAACGCGCAGTAGTTAGGCACGCATGAAGGGGTTGCGCGGAAAAAGTCGCATCGCAAAATCCCCACCCTCTTGCAAAAAGCGCGAGAAGAATGGGGCACCCGCCCTTAGCAGATACGTACGGCGCGGCTGAAGCCACGCCCTTTCAGAACAAACCGATCCACACCGGTAACCAACTCGCGGGGGACTGAAGTCACTTTGAGGTTGAGACAGATTGTCCCACGCCCGCTGGGGCGGGACACAGTGACCCAATCAATCCGACCGCCGCTCAGCGATCCTCAATAGAAACAATCACTTACGCGGATCGAATTGGCCGCAGCCGTGCAACAAAGGGGACGTACGAAGCTCGATCTTTCCCCCAACTAAGAAAGCAGGGTGAGCTTTTATGCAACACACGAAGACATCACAGAAACCATCCGGGCGCGACGAACGACATAGCGCTGCCTGGGGTAAGCGCCTCAGTTTGATGCTGGTGCTTGCAACGGGCATGGCGTTCGGCCAGAGCCGCATCGCTCCCGAACTCTCGGGACTTCTTGCGAAAGCCCAGCAAGGTTCTTCCGAGGGCGGTTCTGTGAAAGTCATTGTGCAGTACAACCAAGTGCCATCGACGGCGCACTACGCCACGATGCAGGGCCGCGGCGCACACGTGAATGCCAAGCTGCATTCGATCAAAGCTGCAGCGTTCACGATTCCAGTCAGCGTCCTGGCTTCTCTGGCTGACGATCCCGAGGTCGCGAGTGTAACTCTGGATCACCCGCTCAAAGGCATGGACGACTATACCGACACGGCCATGAATGTCAGTACGGCGTGGAACTCCGGCTACAAGGGAACGGGCATTGGCGTCGCCGTCATCGATAGCGGCATCAACGACAGTCATGCCGATTTGTGGGATTCTACCGAAACCTATTCCCGCGTTGTGTACCACCAGGACTTCACCGGTACCAGCTCTTATGCAGGTTGGCATCTGGTATACGACACCTACGGACATGGCACGCACGTAGCGGGGATCATCGGGGGAAACGGCTACAGGTCGAGTGGACGTTATGCGGGCGTCGCACCCAATGTTAACCTGGTCGACCTTCGAGTCCTGGATGCCAATGGGTTAGGCAGCGACAGCATGGTAATCGCGGCCATTCAACAGGCCATCGCGCTCAAGAACACCTACAACATTAAAGTCATCAATCTTTCTCTGGGCCGCGGGATTTCCATAGGCTATGCGCAGGACCCTCTCTGCCAGGCGGTGGAGTCGGCTTGGAGAGCGGGCATCGTGGTAGTTGCGGCTGCCGGCAACTTTGGCCGCATCAGCGTCAACGGCAGCAATGGGTATGGAACCGTGGCTGCACCCGGCAACGATCCGCTGGTGTTGACCGTAGGGGCGATGAAGGCGATGGGGACCTACTCGCGAACGGACGACCAGATTGCGAGTTATAGCTCGAAGGGCCCCACCACTTATGATCACGTGGTAAAGCCTGACGTGGTGGCTCCCGGCAACTACGTGGTTTCGCTCGACGCCCACTGGAGCACACTAGAGGGCCAGTATCCCGGCAACGAGGTGGCTGGAAACTACACCTATCATGACTATTTTACTTTGAGCGGCACCAGTATGGCGACGCCGGCGGTCGCGGGCGACGTGGCCTTGATGCTGCAGAAGGATCCAACCCTGACTCCGGACCAAGTGAAAGCCCGATTGATGAAGACGGCGTACAAAACGTTCCCGACTTCTTCGACGGCGAGCGACCCGAGTACGGGGCAGACCTACACCTCGTATTACGACCTGTTCACCGTGGGTGCAGGCTACGTGGACATCGCAGCGGCGCTGGCCAATACTGACAGAACGGCGAGCACCGTGGGCGCGGCGCTCTCACCGACCGCGACTTACAACGCCTCGACTGGCACCGTCACCGTCGCGAACGGGAACAGTTCTATCGCCCCCTCGTCGGTAGTGTGGGGAACATCTGTGGTATGGGGAACCTCAGTTGTGTGGGGCACGAACGTCGCAGGCAGTTCCGTGGTATGGGGCACCGCCGTCGTCTGGGGCAGCAGCATCACCAGCGGCTTCAGCGTGGTCTGGGGTACGTCAACGGATTGCGGCGGAACTAGCGTGGTCTGGGGTACATCGTTGCTGTCTGGGGATGGCGCATTTTCCAGCGTCGTTGGTGAGCGGTAATGAGCCGTGTGAATACACAGAAAGGAGACTCCCTATGAACAACACACGGCGAATTAATACCTTCATCGGCGCAATGATGGTGGCGGCGGCAATCACCGCGGGATATGCAGGATTCCAGAGCCACGCGCTGCACACCTACTTTGCTCTGGCTGTGCTGGTACTGGCGGCAGTTACGTCGCGAATGAAAGTCAAGTTGCCGGGAATTAACGGCAACATGTCAGTCAACCTGCCATTCCTGCTCACCGCGGTAGTAAATCTGAGCGCTGCCGAGGCAGTGGTCGTCACCTGCGTATCAACTGTAGTGCAATGCTGGCCGCGGAAGAGCGCAAAGTTCAACCCTCAACAGATGGTATTCAACATTAGCATGATGGCGTTTGCTGGTTGCATGGCGAGCCTGATGTTCCACGCCGCATGGCTGCGTGGTATGCAATGGAGCTCCAACACCCTGGGACTGGCTCTGGCGACAGCTACGCTGTTCCTGGGACAGACCGCTCCGGTCGCTGCGATCGTGGCCCTGAGCGAGGGGAAGGCGGCAGGACCGATCTGGTGGAGCCTGGCGCATCTCTCGTTCCCGTACTACGTGGTCGGCGCGGGAGTCACCACCATGGTCCAGTCGGTCAGCTCTCACATGGGCTGGGGACTGGCGCTCGCGGTATTCCCGGTCATGTACGGAGTCCACCGCTCTTACCAGTTGTACTTTGGACAAATGGCGGCAAACCTACGCCCGGAAGTTATGGTCAGAGCCGCTGCGGCGGGAGCGTAAGGATACAACGATCGGTGAAAGGGACGTCGAGTTTACATGGGGTGGCAGCGCGGCTCAGCCGCACCTGCCACCTTTTTCTTTCGAGGGGAAAGGGCAGAGTATTGCGCTGGGGCGACCTGCTGATGTGTCCGCAGAATCGCAGCCTCTATCTGGTCGTGATATTGCCGCCCGGTCCCAACAAGCCCGGGGGGACGTGCGTCGGGTTATTCCAGCGACTTCTGCATCGGCAAAACATACGCGTAGTACACCAAGATAAAGACAAGCGCGATAAAGGCTCCGATGGAAAGAGTCAAGAACACTCCGCTGCGTACCGTAAACGAGGACTGCTGATTTTTCTTACTTCTCTTCATGTATTGCGGTGCGTCGCTGAAAATCGTTCGCCTGTCACGCGGACGAAATCAGAACCCTCCTAGATCCCGGTGGTTTGATACTGCAGAATGGCGAGAGCCAGGCGGTAGTCGTACCCTGCGCCCACATTGCTGATCTGCGCTTGCGTCTGCTGCAACTGTGCCTGGCTAAGCTCGACAATCGAGCCCAGTCCCAGCTTGTAACGTGATTGGGCAAGATTGAGGGCAAGGTTGGCCTGATCGAGCAGTTGTTGAGTCACCGCGAGGCGGTCGTACGCCGTCTTGGCATTCAACCAACTATTGCGCACATCGCGCGCAATTCGGCTGCGTATGTCGCGCAGTCTTTCCTGGGTGGCCTGGGCACGAAGCGATGCTTCCCGCGACCTCGCGCTGAACAGAAAGCCATTGAATACCGGGATGTCGACGTTCACGCCGACGGCGCCATACCAGCTGGAAATAATTGGATTGCGCACGGGAGTATCGCCCACTACGCCGAGCGCGCGAATATCGGGAAAGAACAGATCGCGTTCCGCCTTTTGAAACTTCTGCGCAGCCCCCGACTGAAACTCGAGGGCCAGAATCTCCGGCCGCATGGTAAACGCACTGGTTATCAAATCATCCACATTGTCAGGCGGCTGAACGATGGGAGTTGAATCTTCCACCAACTGAAAGCTCTGCAGGCTCTGGAAACCAAGAACGGCAGAGAGTGTAGTCTCGGTGGCGTTGACATTGTTCTGGGCATCCAGCAATAAGAGCTTGGCCTGTGCCAGATTTACATTGGCAAAACTGAAATCAAGCTCTGACTTCAGCTTGCTTTTGAAAAGTGCTCCTACCTGATCGGAAACAGTTTGACGATCCTGTACGGTTCGTTGAGCTACTGTCAGCACGTCCTGGGCTTGCAGCATGTTATAAAACGCCTGATCGACCGCGAGCAGGATCTGTTCCTTCGTGGCCAGCGCGTTCTGATTTTCCGCCTTGGCGGCGAGGTTCGCGCTCGCGACCAGGTTCGACGAGCGTCCGAAGTCGGTGATGAGTTGGCTCACCATGGCTCCAGCCGCCGCGCGCTGGTAGAGGGTCGGATTGTTCAGTGCTCCCGCCGTGAGTCTTGTTCCGGGATTCGCATCCACCGCGGTGAGATCGATTCGAGCAGTCGGCCACAGGGTGGATCTCACTTCTCGCGTGACCTGTTGCGACGCCAGCGCCGTCAGCCGCGCGACCGAAATCTGGGGGTTGTTCTTCAAGGCTAGGGCCTGCGCATCCTTGACCGTTAGAAACTTAGGAGTGCTGGGAGCGGCCTGCGCGGGCGTCTGTGGCAGCGCGCTCGCGCCTGCAGGCTGCGATGGCGTTTGAGCCATGGGCGCAGAAGGCAGGCTCGTCGACACAGCCGCACTCACGCCATCTTGTGCGAGGCTGCACCCAGAAAGCGCCAGAATCAAAACAATCTGCAACCGATTTCTCATCTTGCTATGGTTCTCCCCACCTTTTGGGTTTCGGTTAGGCACTGGTCCTCAGGCGATATTGCCGGAGGTTTGTTCCTGTGATTTCTTGCCGTAGACCAGCAGGTAAGCTGCCGGCACAATAAAGATCGTCAAAAGGACCGACGACGTCAGTCCGCCGATGATGGCTCGGGCCAGCGGCGCATATTGTTCACTGCCCGTCCCGAGCTTCAGTGCCATCGGAACCATGCCGATGATGGTTGCTAGCGACGTCATGAGAATCGGACGCAGCCGCACTCGACAGGAAGTGACGATGGCGTCTTTCACTGAGCTGCCTTGATCCTCAAGGCGATGGGCGAATTCCACGATCAAAATGCTGTTCGATGCCGAGATACCAACCAGCATCAGCACATCCATGAGCGACATCACGTTAAGCGTCGTTCCGGTCAGCGGCAGAATAATCAGAACCCCAATGAAGCCCATGGGCACCGCCAACATGATGAGCAAGGGATCTTTAAACGACTTAAACTGCGCGACCAGAATGAGGTAGAGAAGAATCGCGGACATCGACAAGCCAATCGCGAAACTGCGGAACGAGGCATTCATGCCCTTAACCATGCCGCGCAGATCGACGCGGACGTTCTCCGGGAGTTTTGTCTGGTTGACTGTCCGCTGCACCTCGTCTGCGATTTTTCCCAGACCTTCGCCGACGGGTGTTACATACACGTCAGTGACGCGTTGAATCTGGTAGTGGTCGACTTCTGTGGGCGTGCGGATGTCTTGCAGCTTCACAACCGCGTCCAGGGTTGTGGGCTGCTTCAGATTGGGAGCGCGGATCGGAATATTGGTGAGATCGGCAAAGTTGTGAATCGCCGCACGGCCATTTTCGAAATATTGCACCGTGAGGAAGTAATCGTTGCCGCTCTTGCGATCGACCCAGTAATTCGGCGCAATCATCGAATTCGAATTGAGCGCCGTGATCACGTTATCGACCACTTCTTTCTGCGTCAGCCCCAATTCTCCGGCATGCACGCGGTCGACGTTCAAGCGCAGTCCCGGATAATTCATATCCTGCGGAATGTAAACCTCCCCTACTCCCGGCAATTGCCGGATGCGACTGGCCAAGTCCTGGGCTACGCTATACGACTGCCTTAGGCTGCGACTGCTTACCTGTACATCGATAGGCGCGGGCATGCCAGAATTCAGAATCGCATCCACCATGGAACCGCTCGAGAAGAAGGTTCGGATGTCCGGGTATTGGCTCGCCATTTCCTTCCGCACGCGATCCATGTACTGGGCGCTGCTCACGTGATGGTTATCCTGGAGCGCAACCTGGATGGTCGCCGTGTAGGGCCCGGCGTTGGTGGTATAGAGCGAAGAAAAGTCGGGAACCACGCCGATGTTCGACACCACCATCTTCAGATCTTTGGAGCCCACCACGTTGCGGATCAGGTCCTCGACTTTCGCGACATATTGTTCGGTCACTTCCAGGCGCGTCCCCGTCGGAACTTTCAGGTTGATCGTGAACTGCCCGGCGTCGGTACTAGGGAAAAATGCCAGTCCCAGGAACGGGTAAATAATCAGACTGAGCAGAAATACGCCGGTCAGCATCGCGACCGTTAGGCCGGGACGTTTCAACGCTCGATTCACCCAATACTCATAGGAGTCCAGCATTCGGTTGAACTGACGATTGAAGCCTGCAGTAAATTCTTCCCACCAGGATTTACCGGCTGGCAATGTGGGCTCAACCTCATATTCCTTTCCTGCGGCGCCGTCGACAGGCGCCACCGCATGGAAAAATCGCGAGCAGAACAGCGGAATGACCGTCATGGCGACGACGTACGACGCGAACAGCGAGATCACGACCGCGAGCGCCAACGCCGAAAACAAGAATTTGCTCACGCCAAAAAGAAAAGTCACTGGGAAGAAGACAACGACCGTGGTCAGAGTGGCCGCCAGCACGGCGAGGCTGACTTCCGAACCTCCCGCCTCGGCAGCAGCCATAGGCGCGGCGCCATGTTCGAGGTGGCGGTAGATGTTCTCCAGTGAGATGACTGAGTTGTCGATGATGCGTGAAAAGGCCAGCGCCAGCCCCCCCAGGATCATGGTGTTGATCGTGCTGCCCATCATGTAAAGCACCACAAAGGTCGCCAGCGCGGAAAGTGGGATCGAGAGAAACACCGCCGAGGTGGCACGGAAACTTCCCAGGAAGATGAGAATCATCAAGCTGGTAAGGGCCAGTCCGATGACCCCTTCCTCCAGCAGCGTTTTAATCGCTTCCTTCACGAACGTAGACTGATCGAATACGACCGCCGACTTCAACTGTTTCGGGATGTCATAGAGATGCGCAATCGCGTCGCGAATGCCCTGCACCACCGCGATCGTGTTGGTGTCGCCGCCCTGCTTCATGATGGGGAGATAGACGGATCTCTGGCCATCGACGCGCACCACGTTGTACTGAATTTGATTGGCATCCTCGGCCTTGCCAATATCGTCGATCGAAACCCACGAGTTCCCCACGGTCTTGACTGGAACTTTTGACAGTTGGTCCATGTCGTCGACCAAGCTGTTGGAATAAACGTAGTAGTCGAAGGGCCCCATCTTTACGTCGCCGGCGGGAAGAATCAGATTGGAGTTGTTCACCGCATTCACGACATCCATCGGACTCAACTGGCGGGACGCGAGCTTATAAGGGTCGACATAAACCATGACCTGGCGATACTTACCCCCGAACGGAGGCGGAATCTCAGCCCCCTGCACCACCGCGATCTGGTTGCGGATGCTGAATTGGCCGATGTCGTGGAGTTGCGTCTGGTTCAGGCCCTCGCCTTTCAGCGTGACCAGGCAGACGGGCAAGCTGGATGCATCGAACTTGAGCACTACGGGCGGCAACGTTCCTGGCGGCAAACGCTTGAGGTCCGCCATGGCAAGATTGGATAACTCGGTGACGTCGGCATCGGCATTGGTTCCGGCCTGGAAGTAAACTTTAATAATGCTGACCCCGAGCATGGAGCGCGATTCCATATGATCGATGCCACTGGCTAAGGTGAAGAATCGCTCGAGCGGGTCGGTGATGTCGGTCTCGATGTCCTCCGGGGGCATTCCGGAGTAGAACGTCGCCACGACAACCTCAGGCAAGTTGATGGTCGGAAACAAATCGATCGGCATCCGTACCAGACTGGTGACACCAATCACGGTAAGCAGAAGACAGACCACGACGATGAAGTAGGGATTACGAATTGAGAAACGAGTCATTTCATCTCACTTGAAGTGGGCGTGCACATTGCTATTGCTGACTGCCCTCTTGGTACTGCATGATTTGCACGACCTGCGGACGAACCGTATCGCCTGGCTTGACGCCGCTACGGTCGCTTACGACGACCAGCTCGCCTTCCTTTAAACCCGAAACCACCTCTACATCGTTGGCGGTCTGGAGCCCCAGCATGATCGGCCGGTCTTCAATTGCATTGTTCTTGCCCACGACCATCACTGTGGTCTTGTCGCCCTCGTGGTTTATCGACTGCAACGGTATGGTCGGGATGTCATCGCGATGTTCAAGAGCCACATCGGCGTCGGCATAGAGGCCGGGCATCAGCGCTCGATCTCGATTTTGAACATCGACTTCGGTGTGCATGGTGCGCGTGGATTCCTTCACGTCCACCGAGAAGCGCGCGACTTTTCCGGGAAAGGTTTTATTCAGCGAGGGCACGCGAACATCCACAGGATCGCCGACGTGGATGTATCGCACATAGGATTCGGGAACCGGGATCACAAGCCGGAACAGGTCATCCTCGGAAAGCTTCACGATCGGCATGGCCTGTGAACTCGTGCCTGCTTGCACGAGAGTTCCCAGATTCGCATATCGTTCGGTGACGGTACCGGGGAATGGCGCAGTGATCTTGGAGTAGTCGAACAGACTCTGATCGCGAGAGAGTTTAGCCTTGGCTGCGGAAAGCTTGCTCTGGGCGGCGTCCATGGCGGCCTGTCCTGCATCCACTTCCGAGGATGCAGCCAGGTCTTTCCCCTGCGCATCATCCACCTCCTGTTGCGCCACGATGCCGGGCTGGCTTTCAAACACTTCATTCAGTCGTGTGTACTGCAGATGCAGCGCCTTGTACTGCGCCTGATAACGCGCCAGTTCGTGCTGCGCTCGGGTTACTTCGTTCGATGCGTTCTTGATTTCTGCCTGATCTTCCTGAAGTTGTGCTTCGAGTTCGGGAATCTCAAGAATGGCCATGACCTGGCCCGCTTTCACGCGCGTTCCGTAGTCGACCATCAGCTTTTTGACGTAGCCCGATTCCTTGGCATACACATCAATCTCCTTGAACGGCACTAACTCAGAGGAAAGCGTGATTTGGCGCCCAAGGGACTTCTTCACCACTTTGGTCACGCCCACGGTGATGGTTGGACCGCTGGCTTGAACCTGGTTCGACTTGCCCCCAGAACAGGAAGACAGACCCAGTGCGACCGTGATTAAAAAAGGAGCGAGCGCAAGTAAAACCAATCTCGTACGCTGGCGAATTCGCGTCGTACTACATCCAATGCGGTTTTGAGCCATTGTGTTTTGGACCAGCTTTCCTGCTATTTCATGTCCGGCATTTCCGGCCTACCCCTTCGTCTTCACAATCTCGCCCAGCTTTGCCACAGAAAATGCGCTGGACCGGCAGAAATCGATTACCTTCTGCTCTGCCCGCTGCAGTTCCGCCGCAACCGCCGGAACTGCACCGGCAATCTGTGCGGGTACGGTGAGCACGCCGTGGCGATCACCATGCAACAGATTCCCGGGACTGACTTCCATTCCACCTACGTTGATGGCAGCGCCAATATCGAAAATGTGGGCGTAGGCATGTGAGACGGCTACGCTGCCCGCAAACAACTGAATCCCCATAGTGCGCACCGCCGGGAGTTCCCGCACCGCGCCATTGGTCACGTACCCGATGCAGCCCAGAGCCTTGAGAATGGCGGCGTGCATGTCTCCGACTAAAGCGCCGCGGCCCGGCGGATCATCCTTGTCTTCGATCACCAGGATGCGGGGTGACGGAATCTCAAGAATGGCGTTCCAGAAATCGCCCCGGTCCCGGAAAGTGCCGCCCACAATCGGTGGCGCGCCGCTGCGCAACCGGGCCGTTGCCGCGTAGCCCACCATGGGAGGAGCATCTTCGAACATGCAGCGAATGCGCGAGTCCGTAAACCCTGTATTGTGCAAGCGGAGGTTGAAGGTCTCGACCGCGTTCGCGACCATGCAGGTGTCGAACTGACGAAGAGCATCGAGTTCTTCGTCGGTCAACAAGGGTGCAGCGGCCATGTCGGTTGTCCTTTCAGGAATCGGTTTCGCATCCTCACAAACCTATCTACAAGATTCTTGGTAGGGTCCTGATCTTCCGCGAGGCGGTTTCCGGCCGCGGCAGGCCACTTTTCCCTGTGATGCTGGAGGCCAGCACAATTCGCACCGGGCACTTTTGCTAGCCGCGCAGCAAACCGAGGATCAGCCTTATTCAACCCATAAGGCGAACGCTATTCGCGAACTACGTGCTAACAGTGGAGAAAAATCAGCAGGATGGAGGAGGTCGGTTATAAAGGCTTTTTTCAAGAATAACGCCGGACATGGGTGGCCCAGCGGGCGCAGTGCGGGGATAGGAGGTTGGGGCCTGGAGCGCGGCCAAATGCACCACGGAAGGCATCCAATTGGAAGCGCTGTTGGACAGACGTTGCCGGCCCGGCTCCGGGCACGAATGTTTGTGCAACGTGCTTACCGAATACGCCGAGAGATTCTGCGGAGAACAGTAACGAGTAGCGACACTTACGGCGAGGGAAAACACAGCGAACAACACCAACACCGCAGAAAATTTTCTACGCTGCCATCGATCTCCGGGATTGGTCAGCCGCAACACGTCTACAAAACCTCTTGTCTTCCTTGTAACATATAAAATCGAATGTCTGCAAACAAGAGCCTGGCCATGACCGAGGTAACCGCAATGGCTCCTGACCTCTCTCGCGTCCCACTTCTGTCAAACGAAAACTGCCCTCAGCTGTCGAGCCCGATGAGTTTCATCCTGACCTGTTTTGGCCCTTCTTCGTCCGCCGGGCAAAGGCAATGCCGCGTTTCAACTCCGCGCTGAGATCAGTCTGAGGAGTTACCACCTGCACAGGTTTGCCAGATTCCTGGGCAAGCCAGGCGTTCAGTTGCTCAGGCGAGGTGGAGATAAATCGTCCTTTCTCGACTACGGGCATTCCCTCGGACCTCCAACGCTTCACGACCGAGACCGGTTCGCCGAGAAACTCGGCGATTTGTTTCCAACCCTTGAGCGTTTCAGGCTGGCTCTCTGGCTTTGTGCTTGCCCTTGATCGCTTTGGCATACGTTATTGAGATGCAATATTCTCGGCAACGGTGAGTTCAAGGAAATCGGACACGTTCAATAATCCCAGAAATACTCGAACGAAAGCGGGCATGACCTCGCGCCGCTCATCATGAAACAGCCGCGGACGCAAGAGCGGTAATTTGCGAGTTTGGGTTTCCAACTCGCAACCGCCTTGGGCCAGCACGTTGTGGACCCACTGCGACTCGCGTCCGTAAGTAAGCGCCATGATCACCCGATCATCGCGGCGAAACACGATCACGGGCGTGCGGTACTGACGATGGGTCTTCCGTCCGACGTGGACGACGACTCCCATTCCCGGAAGGTGGCTGGCCAGCGGCCCGAGAACGCGATTCGTGACGTGCAAGTTGGCCCGCGCAAGCCAGCGAGGGAACGGCATAAGGTCTCCGACGAAGCATACGGCGATAGAGTCTGCCTGAGAGCTTCAGGCGTCGGCTTTAAGCAACCAATTCCGAGATTAGATGCACTTGGCGGGTTTCCGCCAGATTCTTCTTCCTTTTACTGTCTGATTCTCGGGTTCGCCACCGAGTACAGCACGTCCGTCAGGAAATTCACCGCGACATACGTCAGTCCAATCGCAAGGATGCAGCCTTGAACCAGAAAATAATCGCGGCTGGAGATGGCATCGACGGTGAGCCGGCCGATGCCCGGCCAAGAGAAAATCTTTTCGGTGACGATGGCGCCGGCGAGAAGCGCCCCGAATTGCAGGCCCAGAACCGTCAGCACCGGGATCATGGCGTTGCGCAGGGCATGACGGTAGACGACCGTGCGCTCGGGCAAGCCTTTGGCGCGGGCGGTGCGGATGTAGTCCTGGCTCAGCTCTTCGAGCATTGAGGTGCGCACCATGCGGGTGAGGATGGCGGCGAGCGCACTGCCCATAGTGAGGGCCGGCAGTACGAGGTTAGCGAACGAGCCTGCCCCGGAGACGGGAAGCCATCCGAATTTAATGGCGAACAGCAGGATCAGGATGGGGCCTAGCGCGAAGTTAGGGAACGACAGGCCGAAGAGGCTGACTACGGAGAGCAGGCGATCGTCCCAGCGATTGCGGCGACGGGCGGAGAGGACTCCGGCGGGGATGGAGAGAAGGATCGCAACGAATAGCGACGCTAGCGTGAGGCGCAGAGTGTAGGGAT
>WNGK01013698.1_pt1 | contig 15451 bp, 10 predicted proteins | sample 5400601 | NCBI WGS metagenome assembly WNGK01 (sample SAMN13153376, study PRJNA577476) | soil metagenome | isolation source: 60 cm soil or saprolite under Garry oak tree replicate 1 | place: USA:California | collected 2016-06-15
GCAAGCTCTTCTTCCGCCTTGTACAGCAAGCCGTGGCGGTCGAGCCTGTTCCCCTGGATCGGATTCTTCACCCCGAAGCCAAGCGAAAACGAAACCACATTCTGTTGGGGTCACCTGAGTGAAGCAGATACCCCTCTTGGGGGAATTACCTAAGTAATTGCGAGAAGCTCGAATTGTGACTTATATCACATCGGGCGAGGTCACCTTGCAGGTAGTCTAGACATGCAGACAGACAAGGCTGCCCTCTCGACCGGAACCCTCTCGCGTTGCTGACCAGGAACCCATCGGGCAACTGAAAGTTAGTTCATGCCTTCACGACGCTCGATCTTTCGCCACGCTCTGATTTCTCTTTCGTTCCTGCTGCTATACCTGTTGCTGAACCGTCCTGAAGTCATTTTGCTTTCTCGCATTGGATTCGTTGCCTGGTATCCCGCCATCGGTGTGGTTATCGCGCTGCTGTTGGGAATCAGCCCCTGGTACGCTCTGCTGGCGTGTTTCGCCGATGCTTTTGCTAGCAGGGTTATTTACTCCCAGCCAGTCATATCCTTCAGCGGTACGGTCGGCAGCGTGGGAATTGCTGTTTGTTATGGCGCTGCAGCATACGTGTTGCGCGGTCCGCTGCAACTCGATCTTGGACTGCGTCACCGACGAGATGTGGTCCGCTACGTTTCGGTGAGTGCGGCGGCCTCTGTAGTTGCAACCATGATTGGTGTCGCCTGCCTGATTGCCGATCACAGCATTGCCTGGGGCGAATACAAGTCGTCCGCGCTGGGGTGGTTGTTAGGGGACACCATCGGCTTGGTAGGTATTGCACCGTTTCTTCTGGTCCATGTATTTCCGCATGTTCGTAATTGGCTCTCGCCGACGCCCTCCCCGCTACGCTCAGCTCATTCCGCTGGAACGACGTTTACTTTTGCTGCGCTAGCAGAGACCTGTGGCCAAATTCTTACGATATTAGCCGTCCTCTGGGTGATATTCGGAACCAAGGACGGGCGTTACGACCATTTTTTTCTTTGTTTCGTCCCCATCATCTGGATTGCGATGCGTCAGGGGGTCCGGCGAGTTGTCACTGGCCTGCTGGCGCTAAATTTTGGAATCGTAGTCGCGATGCATTGGTTTCCCCCCAGCGCAGCCACGTTCACCAAAGTCGCCCTGCTCATGCTGGTGCTCTCCGCAGTAGGACTCATCGTGGGATCCGAGGTCAGCGAGCGGCAGCGCCTGGCAATGGATCTGAATGAACAAACCAGCTATTTAGACTCGTTGGTACAAAATAGCCCGCTAGGGATCGTCGTTCTGGACCGGAAAGGCTCGGTGGAGCTGGCGAATTCCGCTTTCGAGAGACTCTTTCAGTACGACCGGCAGGAGTTAACCTCGATTGATATTGCGCATATGGGAATACCTGACGATGAAGCTACGGACTCCGCGCAACTGATTCCGCAGATCTTCGCCGGAAACGCCTTGCACAGGACGGTGCGAAGACGGCGCAAAGACGGACAAATTCTTGACCTGGCACTGCATGGAGTTCCGCTGACGGTAAACGGTGAGATACGGGGAGCATACTTAATCTACGAGGATGTTTCGGAACAGATCAGGGCCGGCGAAGCACAGCGGCGACATGCGGAGTTGTTGGACCGCCTGGTGAAGGAGTTGGAACTCCGCACAAAACAGATGACCTCGCTGAATGAAATGGGGTCTCTGCTCGTGTGTAGCGGAACGGTTAAGGAAGCCTGTGCTGTGGTTGCTGACTCTCTGCAGAGACTCTTCCCTGACGCTCCTTCCGGGGCGCTCTATTTATTCAGGTCGTCCCGAGACCTCATCGAGGCAGCAGTTCGGTGGGGGAAAAAAGACGTATTAGCGCCGACATTTCCTCCCGACGCATGTTGGTCTCTCCGCCGTGGCCAGCCTCACTGGACTGGGCATCCTGGAAGTGGCATCGCTTGCCAACATTTGACCCAGAGTTCAACCTCCGAGTGTCTATGCGTGCCGATGGTCGCGCAGGGGAACACGGTTGGCGTGTTGCATCTCGAATTCGAGAGTGCCGCGGAGCTTCCACGCGATTCGGGCAGGGAGAGTTTTCGTGAGTCTCGTCAGCAACTGGCCGTCAGCGCGGCCTCGCAGATCGCCCTTTCGCTGGCCAGCCTGCAGCTGCGAGAGACCCTTCGTGAACAGGCGGTGCGTGATCCATTGACCCTGCTGTTCAACCGGCGATTCCTGGAAGAATCGCTCGAAAGAGAGATACAATTAGCTGCCCGCAAGAAGCAATCCATCGCCGTTCTTTTCCTCGACCTCGACCATTTCAAGCGATTCAATGATACTTTCGGTCATGATGCAGGAGACATGGTGCTTCAGTCCCTTGCCGATCTGTTTCGCAATTTTTTTCGTGCCACCGATATATGCTGCCGCTATGGCGGCGAGGAATTCGCCGTCATCCTGCCTGAGTCATCTTCCCACAATGCGGCTATCCGTGCGGACGCGTTGCGCTCGGAAGTAAAGCGCCTTCAGCTTCAGTACAGGAAGCAGACCATTGGGCAGCTCACTCTCTCGGTAGGTGTGGCTGCATATCCGGAGCATGGCTCAACCTCCGTCGAGTTGCTCAAAATCGCGGACCAATGCCTCTATGAATCCAAATCGCGCGGGCGTGATGTGGTGACCGTGGCTTCTCCGCAAAACGCGCGACTGCCTGTCGATCCCGTCATTGATCGTCGATAGCGCTCTTTTAACACCAGATCTAGCTGATTGCATGCGGTGTGCAGAGGCTAGATACCCTGGACTTCTTCATACACGACTGAGGCGCCAACACAATCATCCAAGGAAAGTGTCGGAATTAGCGCAGTACTCGCACTGCCGAATAGCAGAACCGAAAAGATCGAGCATGGTGTCAAAGTGGTGGCACATCGGACTGTCGCCTGCGATTGCTCCGAAGCATCGAGCGTGTGTGGCGATCGAAGACAGCTAGTGGTTCCATAAATCATGACTTGATATGACTCAAGCGATTCAGGATCGGAGAAGCTATCCCCCTGACCCGGGGAACCGACGGTCGCCACTGACGGGCGGAGTCGATTGAGATGTCGTCACACCTCTCGAATTAGCCTGGGCAGAACTCGGGGACAGTTGGAACCGTTTGGTCGAGACTATAATGGCGCGCGGATGGCCTTCACCTCTGGCAAGAAACTCGGGCCGTATGAAATCGTCTCCGCGCTGGGCGCTGGCCGGATGGGCGAGGTGTATCGGGCTCACGACACGCGGCTCGGCAGCACGGTCGTCCGCTGCCGCGTGACCAGTTTTGACGTTGCCACGGACATGGTCCGGCCCATGAGATTCACCAAAATCGAAGGCAGTACCGCTCCGCGCTGACACACCAACACCATTCTCCCGACGCGAACGCTGCCGTCCAAGTCTTGGACGGCGGGATGAACCAGACCAGGCCCAGGCCGAGTACGCGAAGCTGCAGTGGAAGTCCGTGTTCCTTGTTTGCTTTATCGGTGAAGCAGCGGTTTTGTTAGGCTCTAAGGGAGGAGGCACGCTTACTCATCTGATCGGTAGGTGGCGAGTGGCAACTCTCTCAGTCCGACAATGTCCGGTTTGCCCACATCCGGGCACAATCGGCAAAGTGCCCGGAATGACCACATCTCCGGTCAGCCGACTCTACGGCAATCCTCCGCTGGCATCGGTTCACCAGCCCCGGATACCAAATGGGCGCGGTGGCCGCGCAACTCGGCCACAATCGCGTGCCCGGGGACGCCAAGAGTCTCGCACTCATCCTGATCGAGATTGACCTGAAGATCGCGAATCAATAGACCGGCACGAGATGCCGGGCTGAGTGCTCCGGACGCGACCTCGAGAAAGAGGGAGGCGGGGCCATCGACTTGTCACCAGGCGCGGTGGCGGGGTCCCCGAGTCTTGTATTTCTGGAAAGAGGGTGGGATCATGTTGCGAACAACCCGTCGTGTATTTCACCGCCTTGCTCTCATGAGCATTGGCGATGGACTTCTGTTTCGGAACCGTCTTGCGTTACTCCTGACAGGGACTCCAACGACACCGTTACAGCCCTTGGCGGCACAGGTCAAGAGGCTGTTGGCTGCTCTTGAGTCTATAGGCGAACCACTCCCCCCAGATGAAGTCGCCGCGCTGACTGCGGCCTTTGCCAGCTCCGTAGAGGATCGGGGTGTCGAGGAAATTCAAAGGATCTTAGGTAAGCATGTACTGTTCGACGTTGTAATCAACCCCGAGAGCCGGATAAGTGTGAGCCGCGGTAAGGCGGAGGCCCAGCTAATCGAGCAAGGTTGGCGGAGCTTCCTTATCAAAGTAACCAATCAGGCAGCTGATACTTCCGTATTCAAGATTCATTGTCCCCAAGCCCGTCCGATGGGTCGGAAGTCTAACCAGGCAATTACCGGAGTCCACGACTTCACCAACGGTGCTGTGGACACCGTAGAAGCCCGTGATCGTTGGGCCGCCATTAATAGCTGGGATAACCCGCCTCTTCAGCCGACGCTGTCAGGGCTAGAGATTGAGTACCGCATCCTTCAGATTTACAGCCGGGACTCTGGTCAGCGGGAGGCGTCTTTGGAAGCGGACGCCGGTGTCGGCGAGCGGGATCTCGGATATCGTAGTTCGATATCCATTCTTTTTCAGTGCCACCCCACGAGCGACCTCACACTTCAAATACGAGATGTAGACGGCACACCTACTACGGCTTTCCTATTGATCACCGACTCGCTGAACAGAGTCTATCCCGCGCAGGAAAAACGCTCGCTTCCGGATCTGTGGTTTGAGCGCCAGATCTATCGCAGAGATGGCGAAACCATTCGCTTGCCGGCGGGAACATTTTCAATCGAGTATGAGCGCGGTCCTGAGTATGTGCGCAAGCAAATGTCGCTTTCTGTTCCGCGCGGAACTCCCCCTTCTTCAATATTGTTGTCACTGGAGCGTTGGGTAGATCCTCACCGACATGGCTACTACTCCGGAGACACCCATATTCATGCCGCTGGCTGTGCTCATTACGAGAGTCCCTATGAAGGCGTGGTGCCCGAGGTCATGCTCAGGCAGGTCCAGGGCGAAGCACTAGACGTCGGCGACGTCTTAACTTGGGCGCCGGGCTATTACTATCAAAAGCAGTTTTTCACTGGGCATGTGCACCGCTTCAACCAATTGCCCAAGCAATCGCCGGATGCCTCACCCGGGGAGCCTCGTTCTGTCCGAGAGAATGCAGCAACGCTCCGATACGACGTTGAAGTCTCTGGATTTCCATCCAGCCATTGCGGGCATTTGGTGTTGTTACGGCTTAGCGAGCAGAACTACCCAGGTGCAATGACATTGGATGAGTGGCCCAGTTGGAATTTGCCTATTCTCAAATGGGCGAAGGCACAGGGAGCAGCAGTCGGATACGCACACGCTGGAGGGGGTCTGACTGTCGACAGCACGGAGTTGCCCAATCATCTACTGCCTGCATTCAACAGCTTCGGCGCGAATGAATACCTTGTCGATATCACGCACGGAGACTTAGTCGATTTCATCTCCGGCTGCGACTTGTGGCCGTTTGTGGAGCTTAACATCTGGTATCACGCCTTGAATTGTGGCTTCCGCACTTCCTTCGCTGGCGAGACTGACTTTCCATGCCTGTCGGACGAGCACGTTGGTGGAGGCCGATCGTACGTGAGGCTGGATGCGTCTCCTTCCGGAGACGAAGGTTACGGCAATTGGGTATCTGGTGTTAAGGCAGGCCGCTCGTACTTCGGCGACGGAAGGAGTCACATCTTTGCTTTCTCTGTCAAGCAAGACGCGCACCCGTCCGAGGGAAACCAAATTGCTCTTGAGAAAGCGGCGACCTTGCATGTCACGGCTCAGGTTTGCGCACGATTAGAACGTGAAACCAACGATAGGGCAGAAAAGATTCGCAAGGCATCGCCTTATGACTGGCCATATTGGCATCTGGAAAGATCGCGACTTGGCGCATCGTACAAGGTCCCTGTCGACTTGGTCGTGAACGGGATCTCCGTCCAGCGAGCCGAGATCGAAGCGGATGGAGCCTTGCATTCTGTGGAATTCGATGTGCCGATTCGCCGGAGCAGTTGGATCGCATTACGAATCTTGCCGTCTTCTCATACCAATCCTATATTCGTTCTGCTCAATGGAGTTCCCGTCCGAGCTTCCAAGAGGAGTGCCGAATGGTGTCGCAAAGCCGTGGATGTCTCTTGGCAGCAAAGAGCCCGGAGAATACGGGTGTCCGAAATGGAAGAAGCAAATGAGGCATTCGCCCATGCGCGATCTACTTACGATCGCATTGTCTCTGAGTGTGACATGTGAGGCCGGCCCTTCAACTCTCCGCAATCGAGCCCGTCATCAAGCTCAATCGGTTGCCTCAGGAAAAATTGCGGCTAAGCGACCCGCAGAGACGTCAACTCATCTGCGCCTTTACAAAGTCCATCGCCTTGTGAAAGACGGCGGCCTTTATCGCGGGGGGCTCCTTCCACAAGCAGTGGCTTCCCTCTGGAACCCGCAGAAAATCGTGTTTTACTTTAAAATGAGACAGTTTCTCCTCCATATTGACGGATTCATCAAATGGCACGTCGGTGTCGGCAGTTCCATGAATCAGGACGGTGGGCGGATAGCTAGCCGAGACATTGCGCACCGGACAATAGGGATCGAACCGTCGCGGCTCAACATCCGGGTCGTGCGCCGCCACTTCTCTGGGCCAGATGCCTTGTTGGCGGCAATATAGATAGAACCTGCCCGCTCATTTTTTTCGGCAGGCGCCGATACGCAAGTAGTCCCGACGGATCGATAAGCCTCTTCTTTAGATACAAGTGCCTGCTGCAAATAAAAGGGGCTGGGTCGAGTATACCAAGGCAAGGTAATGTCTCCATATCCCGACAATGCAAGCAGCACGTTTGGGCGAGGGTTTGACGAAAATCCGCTTATCAAGGTCAAATAGCCACCCGCGGATTGGCCGGCAACTTCGACTCTGTCTGGGTCAATTCGGAAGAGTTTTGGGCCTTGCTCACGCAACCATCGGCTTGCATCTTGGAGATCCTCAACAATCGCCTGCAATTTTGTTTCTGGCGCCAATCGGTAATCAATCGAGACCACGACATAATGTTCGTTAGGGTCCAACCATTCAGGGGGGGCCGCTCTCGAACCGAAAATCAGAGCCCCTCCGTGAATCCACATAATCACGGGCTTCTTGATGCTTGCATCTGAACCGTAAACATCAGCCTTTAGCTCACATGCGCCTGTGGTTTTGTAGATGTAGGTCTGCGGGATAGTGGGCGGCTCACCATAGAGATGCCGTGTAGCAAGGATTGATGCTCCTCCGATCAATCCCCGCCGTGTGTTGTCGCGCGCCAACAGAACCCGTCCATCGTGCCCGATGTCCAGCAGCCTCAAATCACCAGGTACTCGTGCTACCAAGCGCTGGTGGCCGGAGAGGTCCACCGCGTAAAGGACACGAACTACGTTGCTGTTCTCGGTGGGGCGGCCTCTTCAAAAGGGCAAGAATTATCGCGATGATTGAAAGCTTTCAAATGATATTCGATTCTGGAGCGTTGTCAATCCTAGATCTCCGAATCATGTTCGTGGCGCGGTTCCGCCCACGCCGCCATGTCAGCCCGGCCTGTGGATGACGATCCACAAGGCAGGCTCCCACGCGCTTTTCCTCCTTATCCTTGATGTGATCGCTGGACGATGATGTCCTCCGTTTCCTCGTAAGCCGTGGCATTGGCCAATACTTTTCTCGCAAGGGTACCCGGAGAAGCCGGCATTCGGGCAAGGGCGTGGACATCAGGCTTGAAACGTTTTATATTGGATCGTCGAAAATCAAGCTTGGCTCAGGAGCGCATTCATGAAATGGGCATTTGGGCGGTTTTGTGCAGCAGTCTTGCTCGTTGTGACCACCCCTGCATCGGCTCAGGATACGCATTACCGGCCCGAGCGTCAGCAGATTCCAACCCCCAGCTGTCTGGTCATGCGAGGAGCATGGGAGGGCGGATCGAAACCTTGCTCGGAGAAGGAGCATACAGAGTGGCTTGCCGATATTCGCCATTGGCGCAAAGAACGCCTGATTCGCACTGGGTACAACGCTTCTCGCTACGAGATCCCAGCGCTCCAGTGGATTCAATCCAGCTTCATGCAGCCGCAAATGATGGTGGAAGAGCGCTACTTCTATGATCCGGTCGCCCATCGCTACACCGTCGACCGATACCTTGATGATCTCGAAAAACGCTACGGCGGAATCGACGCGGTACTGATCTGGCCGACTTACCCAAATATGGGAATCGACAACCGCAACCAGCACGATATGATTCGCAGCATGCCTGGTGGCCTCGCCGGCGTGCGCCGGATGATTGCCGATTTTCACAAGCGCGGCGTCCGGGTTTTGTTTCCCATGATGATGTGGGACCAGGGTACGCGCGATCCTGGCCTGCCCTGGCCGCAAGCCATCGCCGAACTGATGGCCGAGATCGGCGCCGACGGCATCAACGGCGACACCCAAGACGGCGTGCCAATGGCGTTTTCCCTGGCAGCGGACAAGACCGGCCACACTCTCGCATTTGAACCTGAAGGTGGTCCGTCTGACGAAGCTTTGGCCTGGAACGTCATGACTTGGGGTCAGTACGAGTTTCCGTTTGTTCCCATGGTGGACAAGTACAAGTGGCTCGAGACCCGTCACATGGTGAACATTTCCCACCGGTGGAATCGTGACAAAACAGACGACTTGCAGTTCGCTTTCTTCAATGGCGTAGGTTGGGAAAGCTGGGAAAATATCTGGGGAATCTGGAATGGAATCACCCCTCGAGATGCCGAAGCCACTCGCCGCGTTGCCACCATCGAACGAGCGGTGAGCCCGTTTCTGGTAAGCCCGGACTGGGAACCCCTGGCCCCGATGTTGCCTTATGGTGTGTATGCCAGCCGTTGGCCGTTGGGGCAGCAAGAAGTGTGGACGATTGTGAATCGTAACGAGTACGACGTATCCGGCCCGGAAGTTGAGCTTCCGGCCGTCAGCGGCCTCCGTTACTTCGACCTCTATCACGGTACCGAGCTCACCCCCACCCGCTCCAGGTCAGGTCAGGTTGTGCTGAGCTTCCCCGTGGAAGCCAAGGGCTATGGCGCCTTGCTGCTTACCCCATCGGCTCCAGCTTCGGCTATTCAGAGACTCATGGAGAAGATGGCAGCGATGACCGCGACGCCGCTAGCGAGTTACTCCCACCAATGGGAGATGTTGCCCCAACAGATTACGCCTATCACGAGTACCAAGCCCGCCTCCGCAGAACCACCGGGGATGATGAGAATTCCGGAGGGGGATTTCGATTTCCGGGTGCAAGGTATTGAAATTGAAGGTCTCAATGATAACGGCGTGGATGTGCAATATCCATGGGAGGACTCGTCGCGGCGCTTTCACAACCATCTCCTGCACGTTCAATCCTTCTACATCGATAAATTTCCTGTGACCAACGCCGAATTCAAGAAGTTTCTCGACGCGACCGGCTATCATCCACCAGATGACTTGAATTTCTTGCGGGACTGGAAGGATGGCCGCTATCCAGCAAGCTGGGACAATCGTCCCGTGACCTGGGTTTCCATCGAAGATGCCCGTGCCTATGCCGCTTGGGCGGGGAAGCGCTTGCCCCATGAATGGGAGTGGCAGTACGCAGCACAAGGCACAGATGGACGTCTTTATCCGTGGGGCAATGACTGGGATGCTTCGGCAGTTCCGGCTCCCGACAAATCACGAACCATGCGCGGTCCCGACCCTGTAGACGCGCACCCCAAAGGCGCGAGTCCCTTTGGGGTGATGGATCTGGTGGGGAATGTCTGGCAGTGGACCGAGGAAGTTACCGACGATCACACACGCGTTGGAATTCTCCGTGGAGGCAGCTATTACCAGCCCCAAGGCTCGATCTGGTATTTTCCCCAAGCGTACAAGCTGACGGATCACGGGAAATTGTTGATGACTTCCCCTAGTATGGATCGGTCCGGAGCATTGGGCTTTCGGTTGGCGCAGGATAGTAGGGAGTAGGAGATCTCAGGTAATCGATGGACCACGCCCCAGCCACGAGAGGCGTGTCTTGCGCGCCTCTCGTAGTTCTTATCTATCTTGTGCTTGAAGGCGACTGAAAATGAACGGCCAGGTCACAATGCGGCAGATTGCGGAGCGCGCCCAGGTCTCCATCGGCACTGTGTCTCACGTCGTGAACGGCACGGCGCGCGTCCGGCAGAAGCTTCGCCTCCGAGTCCTGGAAGCCATTCGGAGCCTTGGCTTTCAGCCCAGCGCCCTGGCGCAGGGCCTCCGTTTGAATCGTACCAAGATGTTGGGGATGATCATCCCTGACGTAACCAACCCATTCTTTCCCGGAGTGGTACGGGGCGCGGAAGACATCGCCTTCAGGAACTCTTATCGCCTTGTCCTCTGTAACACCGACAATGATCCCGCCAAGGAGGCTTTGTATGTTGCGGAGCTGAAGTCTTTCCGGGCTGCGGGTCTCCTGATCATTCCAGCCGCAGGCACTGACCTCACATCGGAACTTTCGATTGGCGCGCCGGCTACTCAGCCGGTTGTCTGTATCGATCGATGCCCGGAGGGTTGGACTGGCGATGCGGTGGTTGTGGCCAATGAGCGAGGCGCCTATCTGGCAACGAAGTACTTGATTCGATCTGGCCATCGCCACCTCGCCGTTATCACCGGACCCGCCCTGTTAGCCAATGCGACGGAACGATTAAACGGGTTCAAGAAAGCCTTACGCGAAGCACGTCTGCCGATTGCTCCCGAGTTCGTTCAGGAAGCGGCGTTTGATACACCGAGTGGTTCTCAGGCGGCCAAGCGGCTGCTGCGCATGTTACCGCGGCCAACGGCGATTTTCGCCTGCAACGACCTGATGGCACTGGGCGTTCTTCATGCCCTTCATGAAGCAGGTCTGCGGTGCCCGGAGGATGTTTCGCTGGTAGGCTTTGACAATCTGGAATTCTGCGAATACACGAACCCAGCGCTTACTTCGGTATACCAGCCCGGCTACCAAATGGGAACAGCGGCAGCGGGTCTGCTGGTGGAGCGGATCAAGGGGCTGGATGATGCCCCAAAACGCATTGCCCTGGAAACGGAACTCAAGATAAGGAATTCTGTAATGTCGATCGCCAACGTCGAACAAGTCACCGCCAGTAAGATTCGCAGACGCCGGAAGGCAATTCCAAAGGCTGTTCTGGTCGAGTAGGTGTTAGTCTCCCGGGACCACGGGCCGGGCAGAATAATCCGGTCACTCCAATTTTGGTTCGGATTCGGGGGAGAAGGTCGAGGATAAGCCACCCATATCGAGCGCCATTTCTATGTCCGAAGGCGTCATACTGCCCGGTGCAAATGGACATTCTAATTTCAACGCTGCTTTCAGAACCTTGGGGTTCAATCCTGGCGCGACAGCGAATTGTGCGCCACCGTCAACGGCTTTTCTTAGATTGTCAACTGTAAGAGTTGTGCCGGCGCAAATCAGTAAATCGGGCCGCTCTTTTGACAGGATCGGTATCACACGGGCAGCTGCTTCTGTGCGAAATGTAATCTCCGCAAGGGGCAATCCGCCTTCGATCAAGGCATCTGCCAGCGGTAATGCATCATTCGCATTCTCAATAGCGATTACCGGATTGACTCTGGCATGTCTGATCTTCTCCTAGATCATTTTGTCAGTTGCCCAATTCCGATAATAGATTATCAACGGCCGCTTCCATTGCCCGATCCACACTCTCAGTGGTAAATCCACCGATATGCGATGTGGCGATAACATTTTCATGCTGAAGCAGTTCGAGGTCTTCAGGCGGTTCAGTCCGAAAAGCGTCTGTAGCTAGCCCGGCGATATGCCCACGTTCAAGGGCTTCCAGGACCTCATCTTCCTTTAATAAACTCCCTCTGGCCGTATTGATGATATAAATTCCTTTTTTCATCACTCCAATCGTATCGGCACAAACAAGCGCCTTGCCGTCAGATAAAGGAGGGCAATGCAAACTCAAAATATCCGATTTTGATAGCACCTCCTCAAATGAAGCATATTGACAAAGTAAAGAGGGAGTAACAAAGCCGGTTTGCACAGGGTCATGAGCTAAGACGCGCATATTAAACCCCAAGGCCAGACAAGCGACTTCTTGGCCGATACGGCCGCAACCGATCAGGCCCAACGTTCGGCCTTTTAACTCGATACCATTCTTTCGCTTCCACTCTCCCTTTTTTAATCGGGCGTCGCTATAGGGAATGGCCCTGGTTATAGAAAGAATCAGGGCCATGGTAAGCTCAGCCACGCCACGCGCGTTAGCGCCTTCCGCCGTGCATACCTTGATGTTCAACCTCCTTGCTGCGTCCAAGTCAATATTGTCAATGCCAGTTCCATTACGGCTGATTACGCGCAGAGATTGGGCCGACTCCAGAACTTTCGCGGTTACTGGTTCTACGCCAGCCAGAAAACCGACACAGTCCGGTAACAACTGCATAAGTTCATCTTCCGTAGGGAATCTCCCCGCGGGCGAGGAAACAACCATATAACCAGCCTGCTCAAGCTTTGACAATGATGGATGGCCGTCCTTTGTCACCGATCTCGGAGTAACAAGTACTTTCGTCGTTTATACCTCCATGAGATAATCCACGTCCATACTTACTACTCTATTACTATCTCATTCTTCCTCTTAACTATTCTCTTGGGGAATCCCTTTGTAGCAATATCTCCGTAATTATGGCCGGCATTTCCCGGATAAACGCAAAACGACACAAGCGGCTCAGCCCCAACGTTGATGGATCGATGTGCCCAGTAAGGCGGCACATAAACCATGCGTCCCCGTATCATGGTCTCCGCCGACCATCTGCCATCGGGCGTTTTCATGGCCATGTATCCTTGCCCTTGTAAACAGAGATAAATCTCAGCCGTTTCTGGAATTGTATGATAATGCCCCTTCGTCATGAAAAACTCGCTACCCACCTGGCCGGGCTGCAGCTTACTAATACAGTACATTAAATGGCCGTATTCTTCCGGAACCGGAACTTCAAACACTTCGTAATGAAGCGGATCATTTTGATCCTTGATTATCGTTTCCAACCCCTCTTCATCTTTGTAATACCCGCGCATGTCTGAGGTCTTGCGAATCAGATGGGAGCGCGGATTCTCCATCTGTCCCGTTACGAGATCAATATTCACACTGAAGGGGTCGATAACCCTTGTATTGTTTGCCATGACGGCAACCTCCTTTTTCACTCTTTGTAAGATCTGACGCTTGCCGCGATTCGCGACAGCTCGTCGAATACCGGCCCGGCTGTGGGGATGTGAATATGAAACACCTCAGCAATCACCCGCGTCCACCCATGAAGGAAATAAATCCACCCGTCTTCGACCTTGAGGTTTCGTGCTTTTTCCTGCGCGCCCGCGCCTGATCTAAAAAGACCAGATCGCCGCGATAGTTGAAGTTCCATGCGATACCGTTTTCAGGGAATTGTGCAGCGTCGGTAAGGGGGGACCCTGGAGCATCTTTTCCAAGCCCCGTCGCATTAATCACCAGCGACCCGGGTTTCAACTCACCACAAATATGCTCACTCACTTTCGGATTGGGAGCGTGATGGTATTCAACAGGGACCTTGGTTCCCAGCTTCTTGTGTATACCCTTCATTTGTTCGAGACGCGCAGTACTTCTGTTCGTCACAATAATTCGCGAAGGGAGATTATTACCGTGTTCTGCCAGGAATGCGCCTCGTTCGCCCAGTTTGAGCAGGACATTACGCGGCCCACGCTCCAGGAGTGCCTCGGAGACGTGTACCTCCGATCGTTTCGCGATCAGGGACGCGCCGGATATGCTGCTGCTGCCTAGAAGTAAGCCTTCGCTGCCATTGAATAATCCTGCCTTCGCGACCGCGTAAGGTACTGCCTATCTAGAACACGAGCTTGGCTCCGAGTTGAATAATCCGCCCTTCGCGGCCGCCGGTGACTTGGCCGAACTGATCGCCCGACACAGTGTCGTTGAGCACTGTATCCACGCTGGTCCACTGGGTATGATTAAAGGCATTGAACATATCGGCGCGAATCTCGGCGTGAAGGCGCTCGGTAAAGTTGAGCGTTTTACCGAAGGAGATATCCCAATTGTTCTGGCCAGGCCCGCGAACGATGCCCGGGCTCGCAGTGCCTCGAACTCCCAATGGTGGCTCGGCGAATGCGTTCACGTCGAAGTACTCTGCAAAGCTGCGCTTTGAATGGGTGAAATTAGGATTCCGCAACATATTCACCGTCCCTGAGCCGCAGCCCAAGAAGAATGGGCAAAATGGGCCAGCATTATCCTGCGCCGTATTATTTTGATCCGTAACAGGCAGAGCATCTCCCGATTCCAACGTTGCGACTGCCGAGATGTGCCAGTCACCGAGAGCAGGTCGCAAGTAGGCCGGTAAATGCTGCGAATACTTGGGCTCATAGTTGGTCTCGAACAAGAAGCGATGCCGGTGCGACAGGTTTGCTTCGCCGCGGGAACGGATGACGCTCTGCGGATAGCGGTATCCTAAGCCGGTTTGCTGTCCGGTTTGGCCTGTATCTGAGATGGTCTTTGCGAAGGTGTAGTGAGTCAGAATCTGCAACCCGCTGGTCATTCGGCGTTCGAATTTTACAATGCCTGCATTGTAGTTGCTGTTCAGGCCAGGCCTCTCCACGTAAATGTCCCCAAACCTGCCGGAATTGATTGGTCTAGCTGCGTTAAAGGTGTTAAAGTCGGGCCATCCCGTGCGATAGGCCGGAACGTTCGCGTCATACAAGTACCCGCCATTTCTCCCTAACGCCCCGATGTAAGAAAGGGTAACCACAGAATTCCGGGCAACCTCCTGCTGGATATCCAGCAAGTAGCGGTGGAAGTAGGGCGTGGCAACTGATTTTTTGTCGAGGATGTAGATGTTCGTCATTTGCCCGTCTCCAAAATAGCCCTGCCCCTTACCGGTGGAGACGGGATAAGTTCCCAGAGCGACCTGCGGCGATGCCTGAAAGATTTGAGATAGGCTCGTAACCGGGTCCTGGTCGTTCGCGCCAAGCGAGGTGGGCGTGATTTCATCGCCCACTGAAGCACCGGGCGTCGCGCCCCCGACGGCTTGGGGGTTTAAGTAATTCGATATCTGGCTAGCGCCGGCGTCGTAGTAAAGGCCATATCCCGCGCGGACGACAAGCTTCGGGCGAAGCTGCATCGCCAGGCTGAGTCTTGGAGCGAGGTCGGTCTTTGGAGCAGGGAGAAAGTGCTGCGGAATGCCCGGGGCGATTCCGGGTATGGCAGCGGTATCCGTGGCCGGCTGGTAGATCCCACAGCAGATCTTGTTTGTGCTGTAGACAGGAATAGGCAGCTCGTAGCGGAGGCCGAAAGAGACCGTCAGCCGCTTAGTGAACTGCACCTTGTCATTGAAGTAGGACCCGTAGTAAGGGAAGGTCCAGTTCGGTTCTGGTGAGAACGGTGGCGCCCCGGTGTAGTT
>WNGK01008473.1_pt1 | contig 15446 bp, 14 predicted proteins | sample 5400601 | NCBI WGS metagenome assembly WNGK01 (sample SAMN13153376, study PRJNA577476) | soil metagenome | isolation source: 60 cm soil or saprolite under Garry oak tree replicate 1 | place: USA:California | collected 2016-06-15
GGTCCGACGATTTCGCTGATGAGTGAGAAGAATGATCGTGAGAGCTTCTCGAGTTCGCTTTGTGATAGCTGCTTGGGGTTTACTGTGACGCCTCCTTTTGCTCCACCGAAAGGTATGCCGGCAACTGCACACTTCCACGTCATCCACATGGAGAGTGCCTTTACCTCGTCGATTGTAACGTTAGGGTGGAAGCGGACGCCGCCCTTGTATGGTCCGAGGGCGTTGTTGTGTTGGCTTCTGAATCCTTGGTAGAGCAGTAGTCTTCCGTCGTCCATTTTGACTGGGAAGTTTACGCTTAAGATTCGTCTTGGCTTGCGTAGGATTTCCTGGACGTTCGGGTCCAGTTTCATAATGTCTGCGGCACGCTGGAATTGTTCTACGGCGATGTCGTACTGTGTCTTCTGCATGCCCATGCTTTGCGGGGCGCCTTCAAACTTTGAAGCGGTTTCTAACACTCGAAAAAGCCTTCTTTGAAGCGGGCGGCACGGACGACTACTTTTAGACCTTTCTTCGAAAATGTAAGGGTAGCAGAGTTACAAGTGATTTTGTCCTAGAACGTTTTACTGGACTTGGACAAGGCTTTTTATAAAGACGGGGAGGGCTTTCTGCTTGTTTCAAGCAACGGAGTATGTGCTGGGAAAAAAATGTCGAGCAATAAACCGCATCTGAACATGATTGTTATGGGACATGTTGACCACGGAAAGAGTACGCTCACCGGCCACTTGCTTTTCGACTCTGGGTACATTGATCAGAAGACAATCGATTCGTACGCGAAAGAATCCGAGAAAACAGGAGCAGGGGACACTTTCAAGTTCGCATGGGTCCTGGACACGATCAAGGAAGAGAGAGAGCGAGGAGTAACCATCGACCTCTCATTCCAAAAGTTTGAGACTTCAAAGAACTTCTACACGATCATCGACGCGCCAGGCCACCGCGATTTCATCAAAAACATGATCACTGGAGCCAGCCAGGCTGACGTCGCAATTCTCGTAGTGTCTGGGAAGAAGGGAGAGTTCGAGGTAGCGGTCGGTCCGGGAGGCCAGGCGCGGGAACACGCTTACCTCGCGCGAACTCTGGGTGTGAAAAGCCTCATCGTCGCAATCAACAAGATGGACGATCCGATCGTCAAGTTCGATGAGGAACGCTACAAAGAATGCAAGAAAGAGCTAGAAGGACTGCTGAGAACCGTCGGTTTCGACTTATCGAAGATCAATTTCATCCCGACCAGCGGTTGGAAAGGAGACAATCTCGCGAAAAAGAGCGCTAACACTCCATGGTACAAGGGACCAACCGTTCTCGAAGCCCTTGACATGTTCTCTCCGCCGGCCAAAGCTCTCGACAAACCGCTTCGAGTCCCGATCCAGGACGTATACACGATCACCGGCGTCGGAACGGTTCCCGTAGGCCGGGTTGAGACGGGAGTTCTCAAAGACGGTGACAAGGTAATCTTCGAGCCCTCAGGAAAGCTCGGCGAGTGCAAGACCATCGAGACCCACCATGTGCGAATGCCAAAGGCAGAGCCCGGGGATAACATCGGATTCAATGTCCGAGGCATCGGCAAGGGCGACATTGGCCGCGGCGAAGTAATGGGCCACCCTGACAAGCCACCCACCATTGCACGCGAGTTCATCGGACAAATAATCATCATCTACCACCCCACAGCCATCGCGAACGGCTACACGCCAGTACTGCATGCGCACACTGCCACAGTCGGAGTAACATTCGAGGAGATCATAAAAAAGATCGACCCTAGGACAGGACAGACTGTGGAGGAGAAGCCGGCTTTCATCAAGGTCGGCGACAGCGCTCTGGTGAAGATGAAGCCTTTGCGACCGATGGTCTTGGAGAACTTTGCCGATATACCTGAACTCGGAAGATTCGCTATCCGAGACATGGGCGCAACTGTCGGTGTCGGCGTCGTCAAGGAAGTCACCGTAAAGGGCCACGGCGAAGAAAAGAAAGCATAGACGTCTTATCCAAGATTTCTCCAGTTTTTGACTCGCAGTTGGACCGGAGGATACTAAGCCTTTTAACGGGCCACGAACCGGCGGACCTCCTTCGCCCCCGGAGAAAGAAAAGTGAAGGAATCCTGGAATGGTCTCGAAAGCTAGAATACGACTCTCAAGCACGGACCCCCAGGACATCAACTCGATCTGTGGCGAAATACGTGATATCGCAGAGAAGACTGGAGTCAAACTGAAGGGTCCTATTCCACTTCCCACAAAGAAGCTCCTAGTCGCCACGAGGAAGGGTCCCGCGGGTCAGGGAACAAAGACTTTCGACAAGTGGGAGATGAGGATTCACAAACGCCTTATCGACGTGGACCCGAACGAGCGATTCTTGAAGAGATTGATGCGTATCAGAGCGCCTGACGATGTTTTCATCGAGATAGAACTGCTCTAGACTTCTACCCGGTCATGCCCCGTCTCTCTGAGGCAACGTTCTGGGCTGCTCTCAAGGGATTCGTCAAGAATACATGATGACTATGTTGATTGTTTGACAGGGTACTATTGAGCATGTGTCTGACGCTGTCTGGGCGTTGTCCGGGATTTGATAGTTCTCGAATGATGTGTTGGGGTTTCCGTTGACGGTCATAGTTAGAGTGTGTCCATTCACGGCGTGGGCTCCGAAGATCTCGGTTGAGTTGAAGACTGCCCTTTGTGCATTGTTTTCCCAGTTACCCCAGACTTGGAAGAAGTCTCCGAGAGTATAATTGCGGTTCCGATCAGTCTCGACGTGTATTGTGCCAGTCGTGTCGTGAGTGTGGATGGGCCGGAAGCATGAATTTCCAGGTATCGAGAATATTCCGTCATTCGCAGGTATGACATAGTTCGTATCATTTATCACGATAGTGAGGCTGAAATGCGCATGATATGCGAGGGTTCCCCCGGCGCATCTGTTCAGGTAAGCGGGGAGGACCACTGCATTTCTTTCCGATGGCACGAGTGCGTGGCATTGCCCGTCAGAGGTTCTGTCCTCACAGTTTGGTCCAACAGTGTATGAGAATGGCGCTGCTAGGCTCGCATTTCCTGAGAGAGTGATTCGATAGGTTCCGGCAGTTATATTGTCATAGGCAATAATTCCCGTTGGGGTGGGCCTTGTTGGCTGTTGGACACCGGCTACTGTAACGTTGACGTATCCAATAAGCTCAGTCTCATTCAAGTCGTAAACCGAGTGCACGATTGACTGGTATCGGTTGTCATAGACGTGGACGAGCATGGTGTAGGTGGGCGTAATGGTGACCGGAGGTGGTGGGGAGAGAGCTCCTGATAGTCCAACGATTATGACGACCACGACGACAAGTGTCGCTAGAATGGATATGTTACGTCTTGTGCGGCTCTCCTTGACGAATGTCTTGCGTCGGGTCTTGGACGTGCACGAACGCCGTAGTAGCTTTGGTCTACCTGTAGAAAAAGGCAACCGAGTCTATGGTAGCTCTTTCTCGGGAAGGCAGTTCGTCAGGGCTTCAAACCGCCGTTACGCATAGACTATGGCGATATTTGTCTGTTGGTAACTTGGTTGACTCTGGCAAGCCGCTGCTGATTCGCAAGCGGTTCGAGGCAATACATAGTTCTGAAACTCTGAAGATGGAGTTGTGTTGCCGTTTATTGTTACTGTCAATGTCAGGGTGTGGCCGCTGATCGCGTGGGCGCCGAATATTTCAGTAGAATTGAATATTGCTCGCTGGGCGTCGTTATCATGATTCCCCCAGATGAGGAAGAAATCGCCCAAAGTGTAATCTCGATTTTCATCAGTCTCAACATGCAAGACACCGTCCGCAGTGTGAGTGTGAACGGGGTGGTTGCAGGCTCCTCCTATTCCGACCCCTGAAGGAATGTTGACACTGGAACCGTTTATCGTGATCGAGAGAGCTGGATGGGAATGGTAGATGAGCGGATTTGCTACTACACAGTGGTCGAGGTATCCGGGAAGTGGTACCGCGTTGCCAGTCTTGGGCAGGGCAATCACGACGGCGACAACGACAATTGCGATTAGGACGATTGCCGAGAAGGATATGATCTTGTTACGGCGTCGTTGGCCTTCCACTTGTTCCAAGATAGCTTTCTTTCTTGACTGAGCCAGTTTTGGCTTAACTCCTTGAGTCTGGTTCCTTGTTCTCGGACCGATTTTAAGATATACCCGCGTAACTGTTCGGGTGGGAACAGCGGGGGTACCAGAGTCAGGTCAAAGGTAAAACTGGCTAGATGGGCGGGTCGCGCCTCAGCATGCGCGCGCTACACTCAAGACCCCATTGGCATGGAGACGTCTGGAATCTCAGACGTTATCAGCCGAGGCGCGGGTGTGTTATCCCGTGGCGCAGGCCTTCGTGGGTTCGAATCCCACCCCCCGCACCAAGAGCGTTACCCTCTACAGGCCAAGGTTCTAGAGCATGGGTTCTGGTTGAAGAAGGAGGGCTATCGTGAAAGTACCATAGTCTCTAGGGTGAAACTCCTAGCGGGACTTGGTAGAAGGGCCAATCTTCTAGAACCAGAGTCTGTGAAGGAAGCCATAGCCAGGCTGGACGTTACAGAAGGCAGGAAAGAGCTTCTAGTCTGTGTGTACGGAGGCTTCTGTAGACAGAACCGCCTGCCATTCAACCCACCTCGGTATCATAGGATAGAACGACTACCGTTCATTCCATCCGAGTCGGAAGTAGATCAGCTAATCGCAGGCACAGGTGGCAAAACAACAACCTTCCTCCAGACGATCAAGGAGACCGCAGGCCGGCCAGGAGAGGTCTGGAGACTTAGATGGTTAGACCTAGACCTTGAAGGGCAAACTATCACCATAGCCCCTGAGAAGAACAGTAACCCTAGACAGTTCAAAGTATCCACCAAACTGATCTCCATGTTGAGCCGTCTACCCAAGAAGACAGACTACATCTTTGGAGGAAGAGACTTGGACAATTTCAGTCGTTGGTCTACACTCACCTGATCGACACTAGGAGCGATGAATACGTGTGCAAGACCGCCAAGTCCCTAGCTGAAGCTAGCCAGCTGATTGAAGCTGGTTTCGACTACGTCACTGAGTTAGAAGGAGTGAAGCTGTTCAAGAAGAGGATGTAGATTTCTTGCCAATTAGAAGCCGACTGAGGTATCCTTTTCTTTCCAATCTTATTAGCGTCTCGAAGTCGGGTATTTTCTGTCCATCCTCGACCATCTTCAAGTATTTCTCAACTTTTGAGCTTAGCGTTCCGAAGCTAGTCAAAGCTCGTCTGACCGCAGCAACCAGTAGGACTAGGAAGACGGGAGCCCAAACATAGACTGTCCACCCCAAGTTAGGGTCATGAGCTAGGTTGTTCATGAGAACTGCTGCGGTTCCAATTAGTGCGAAGGTTACTACCATCATTGAGTTGAGGAACGTTCTATTGAAGTCCCAGAACATTCGGACACGTTCCAAGTCTGTCTGGCTTGACACGAAGGAATTATAGTCTGAAGGCCTTTCAACCTTTGCGTTGAGGAAGTGCCCAGAACAGGCTCCTTTCGGGACCCTGTACAAGCAATGACTGAGCCAGTTCTTGTTTGTCCACGCTGTGGGAGAACTCTTCCCAGGGATCGCTTCGCTTACTACACGTTCCTAGGGGGATACGCCAAGCCTAGAATCTACTATAAGGACCGTGGAAGAAAAATGAAGGCAGAGGACGAGCAAATAGACCAGTACGACTCTTGACTTCATCAGTTCTTGCCTAGTCCCAGGTTGAGACAGATTCCATGCTCCTCAGGGTTAAGGTGTCCTTCATCCAGAAACCTTCCACCTAGATTGAACGCCTGGTACCTTCGGCATCTCTTGTTCTTGCAGTAGAGATGCAACTGAAAGATTAGTTCGTCCAATTCTCCTTCTTTCCTTGGATAATCTCGTGGGCTGAGTCCTGAAACAGGCTCTAGTGGAATTCCTTGCCAGAGTACGGGACGGGGTTCTGTGAAACGTCCACCACATCGTCCACAATATTTTGGAAGGTTCTCAGGAATTTCTTTGCTGTCCTCAAACCTTCCTTTGCTCATGGCTCATTAGTGTAGTAGACTCTGCATTAAATCTAGCCAAAGTGCTGCTACTACTGAAAGGATTGCCTGCCAGTCATGGAAGAGAGTGACGTCAGCCAAGGTTGGCTAGACTAGCTAGAAGTAGATGAGGACGAAGACGACTCTTAGGTTCTCGGTAACAACACGCCTATTCTGGACTGGACAGTTTGACATCTCCCAACTTTGGCCACGGAGCCGGTAGAACCCAAGCCTAGGAGCTACGGGAAGGAGATAATCCTAATCGGCATTCTCGCATTCACTCTCATAACCGCCTTTGTGGTATTCGTCAGGCCTCAGAGTCTAGGAGACACAGGCTGTGTCAACTGCCATATTCAAGGGCAACCGGTCTACCTTTGGGGCTACGTTTTGATTGGCAACAAAGGCACTCCCTACTACCTCTACTTTGACAACTCGGTAACTGGAAGGATTACCGGTTACGTTGGCTCAGATAAGAACTACAATGCCAACCTTCTATCCGGATACGCCTATACCGTCACTTTGCAGTATTACGTCCCGGCAACTTATCAGTATGTCAACTGCACAACTACACCTAGCACGATAACACCTTACGAGCCGTCTAGCTCCTCATCATCTGTGAGACAAGACTTCTCGTGCTAAGTCCCACATCGTCAATTCGAGCACAAGTCAATCCAGAACACTCTCCGGTAATATTCAGCTCCAGTTCTCTGAGGATGATGCCTTCAGTTGTGGCAGCGAAGACAATTGATGAAGCTAGTCCCCATAGAAGGAGGATTTGACTATGTGACGGAGCTAGATGGTGAGAAGTTGTTCAGGAAAAGGAAGTGAATGATCCTTCCTTTACCTCCCACGACGCATTTCGATACTCGTCTAGAAGGCTGGATGACGTCGATCCCCGTGACTGACGTACTATGTTCGGAGTCCAAAGGTGGTAGCTTATCACATCTCAAGGGTGGTCAATGGTTGAGTACGAAGGTCAGGTATAGAGGATGGAGATCCACAAGGATTGGTTCTCTCAGAGGCTACGTTTCTTCCGTTCTAGTTACCAAGGGTGGTATGGGAGTTGAGGGCGGTATAGGTCATTAAGACCTTACCCATCTAGAAGCCTGGATAGACCTGAAACATGTTCTGCGGAGTATCCCAACCTCATAGCCCTTGGTTCTTCAGGAACTTCTAGGAGACTTTCCTTTAGCCTAGAGTCTAGCCATACTAGACCCGTTCCAGATCTATCTAGACTAGACATTACCTGAGAGACTAACGGATGTCAGATCAGTCTACCTCCATGGAGACTAGGGTTCTTCTGCTCTCTGCCCTGGAGAGTGACTGGGAGACGACTTGAGACCAGCCCTAAGGTCTCACCACTGTCTGAGGCGATGAGCCTTAGTCCAGAGATTAGCACTGACATACCGAACCTTTCTCCAAATCGTTGTTATGCTTAGCGACCTAATAAGACTAGGACTGTGGAGAGGGTGGAGAAAAGCCCCGATATGCCTATCAGAACTACCCTCCCCGGCCAGCCTAACGTAGCATAGAGTGTGACTTTCTAATTAGCGTAGTCTCCATTAAACCCCCGGTTCATAGAGAGCATTCACAGGCAGGCAGAAGATACGATATTGCTGAACTGTATACAATAATGCAGGGTGATGCTGTTCCCCTCTAGGAGAAGGCACGCAATGTGTCCGACACATTCTTGGGAAGAAGGGACTTAACGCAGAACGGACGGTACCAAGGTCAAGCCTAGATCGTGGCCTAGGCCATATTGTTAACTTGTATGCATTACAACAATACTTGAATCATACAAGCTCACGAAACTTCGGTCTCGTTTAGGAGAGGAGTCCCAGTAGGACAATATTGCCCGCACCTGCCAAGACAACAATGTTGCTCTCAGTCACGCCAAAGACATTCCAATCGTAAGTTGACTCCTGGAGTCAAATAGTGCTACGGTATCGTAACAAGAATATTCTCGACTCTATCAGGGTCTGAGATGGGCAATATTGCTACCCTGGGTTAGGGGTTTTTTGGCTCCCTAATATACGGAAGTGAACATATTCTCATGATGTATACAGGGACTAACAGTGAGTGCGGAGAAAATTTGTTACTCGTGTGGTCCTTATAGCTCGAATCGAACCTTGAAACGATTCTATATTCGAGAACGAAAATCTCCGGGAGTCTATAAATGGAAACCTTTGGGCCACTTCTGCCTGGACTGCCGCAAGACTCAGATCGACCCTGAAGGGGCCTCTCAACGAGTTTCTCTGCAAGACGAGCGGAGCCAGAAGGAGCAGACCCTCCCGACGGGGCCAGTCCAAATGGATATTGATGAACTGATCCGACTAGCAGGAGGCCCAGATAGACGAGGACGATAGAGAGAGTATTCTCGACATGTATACTTGTGTCAAGCCCGACACATTCCTCAGAAAAGACTTGAAACAAGAAGGCCTACACCGAAGTCAAGTCTAGATCATATCCTAGGCCATATTGTCAACGTGTATACATTGCGACAATATCGGAATCGACCTCGGTCTCCTTCAAGTGTTCTATCCTTGGTTTTCTTTCCACTAACAATGAACCGCTGCCCTGTGTCTTATACTTCCGATTGAGCTACGATATCATGCTGTGAAATAGAGTGTCCTTAGGGCTGAACAGAGAGAGGGGAATATTTGCCCCTCGGGTAGGGAGAGATCCCGCCCTGAGAAGGGTCAAGAGTTTTCCCCAACATTGGACGCCAAAGCATCGGTTATCGGGCCGAAGGTGTCAGCAAGAGGATGGAGTGTATAGTAATGGCCGATAGATCGGGCCTCCCAACCTATGACCTATTTGCGGACTTGGTGGACTGCCACATCGAGGGCGACTACATTGTTCTCCGTCTTTCCAAGAAAAACCAGCCTTACTTATCCGCTGGCGAGTTGAAGAGGCACTTTGTCGGATGGCAAATTGCCCTAACTGTTAGGAAAATTAAGAAGATATGGGAGACTGGTTCCCCTAAGAGTACTCCGGATTACCCGCATACCCATCTCCAATACCCGGATGATTCCTAACCGATACACTCAAGGTATGCCGTCTATACTCTCGTCTATGCCACATTGAAATCCTGAATGTTATTAGCACCCTAAGAAGTCATCCGGGCTGATGCCCGGCAAGGTCACCGAAGTAGAGAAGCTGCGGAAGGAGTTGCCTCTCTATATCCTCAACACCTAGGGCCCACAATCAACCTGCTAAGGAAATACTGTTCATAGCCTTTGCCGAGCGTGTTTTCGGGCTAAGGCCCGAAGAATTCGCTGAGAAGATGGAAGTTCCTGTCAGGAGCAAGATTTGGCTGGTTAAGGGTATTCTCCCTGATGGGGGCCTTCGCCACGTATCTCTATAGCGGCCTTCTGACCACAGAATTTACACTTGGCTGTCATTCAATACCAGTAGGTTATGCTGTATGTCATTACTCCCGAGTCTGGGCCGGAGCAGACATTGGCTCCATTCACTGTGTAATAGTCGTAGCAAGTGAACCAAGCCAGTGATGTTGCATTATTGCCACTGACCGGGACGCTGAATGCTCCAGAGGTTTGAACTGGAGTTGTGATATTGATCTCGAAGACGATGGCCGTGAAGCTGATGCGTGGTGTCGCACTCCACACAATTCGGAGATAACCAGAGTATGGAAGTTGTCCAAGGGCTACGAAGTAGGTGATTGGGTAGCCGTTGCCGAAACTTGACCGGTAGAGCGTTACTTGTTGGGCAACTATTCGGCTTGACTGTAGGTTTTCTCTGGCCGCCAGTTGGTTCTGCAAAGTGTTGACTTGGGATTGGAGTTGGGCGACCTGATTGTTTAGTTGTGATACTTGGGATTGTAGTTCGGTGTTGTTGCCGCTGAGCTTCGAGTTGAGGGTAAGCAATTGAGAAATCTGATTGTTGAGGATGGTAATCTGGCTGTTGAGAGTGGAGATTTGGTTCGTGAGGTCGGCAGATTTCGACGTCTCGGCTGAGAGTTGCGTAGAGAGGTCGCTTGATTTTGAGGTCTGTGCGGATTGCTGTTGGTAGAAGAAGGCGGATGTGCCAGAGCTAATGGCGATAGCTACGAGAAGAACCGCTGATACTAACCTGGTCGTTAAGGCAGCTGTCATGAAAGACTGTCTGATTGGACTGACACTAATGAGGGTTGCCAGTGCAGGGCCATCACTTTCACCAATATCTTCCGGGACGAAATAGGAACTAAGAAATAGGCGTTTGGAGTATCTCATATCATCAGACGCACGCTGGTAGGGGAACTCAGTAAGATGTTGAAGTTCTTCCTAGCATCGGAAGTCTTACTGAGTCCCTACCGGCTATACGCTTGTCCTGGCCCTCTGAGTAGGGTCAATGGAACCCTTTCGGAAGCAGTCTACCTCGCCCCGTCTTGGTAGCTTTCGACTCCCGGAGCAATTTCTTCGCAAGCTCTGAGTAATTTCAAAGTTCCCTTCATTGGTGTGGAGTGTGACGGTCATCCTTCCGCAGAGGGCTAAGAGAGCCTTCGCCCTGATGACCCGGTTCAGTAACTCTTCCTCGGACAGGGTATGAAGACCCTCAGCTGGGCTGGGGCGGTGCCAGGACATAGGGCCGTCACTCTCTCCTACTCTTTGAGTTCCCAATCTACACACAGACCGTGAGAGACCTCGTTTGGATGTGGCTCGCAGACATTCGGGCCACTCCCATGATCCATTGTCAGTTCGAGGGATGCCGAGAAGAGAGCTTCTTGAAGAGATGCCAGGGATGCGGGCGAAGGTTCTGCTGGCGGCACTTGGACGAGCACAAAGCAACTTGTCGGTTCAAACAGCCCTCTTGGCTACCGTTCAACAGCTTCGGAAGGGGATGATTGATTAACTAATTTTTCAGCAATCCTTTTCTCTCGACAAGCCCCTCAGTCTATGGGCTTTGCTCCTAAAGGTCATTGCCGTTATCGGAAGATTTCTGGGCGGGTTCGCAATCCTATTGGCAATACCTTGTCTTCTTGTGTTGGTCGTTCCATATGATTTCTTTCATGAAGCTACTGCACTCTCTTGGGTCGTAGTAGTATCCTTTTTCCTCGGAATATTCTTTGGAGCTTGCTCATGGATTGTCAGTTGGTTAACTAAGGACAAATGGTGGCGGAACGAATTTGAAAGAACTAAGAACATGAGTCAGTTTCCAACGCCCGGGCAGGACGTTGACTGGTGGAAAGAGTGGCTGAGCCTTACAACGTTCATCAGAAGAATGCTCAGAGACGAAATCTAAGCAAGCGGCAGTGGAAGGGTTCCGTTGAACACTCTGTTCCGCAAATAGGGCACTTCCTCACCCTTTGCAAATAGTGCACTGCCTCTCTTGCAAGACCACACATGAACTCGGGACTTGACTGTGGCTCACTTTTGTTCCCCCTGGCGGTCACTATCTTGATGCTGTCCATGCTATAGTTGCTCACTTGCGTCCCTTGGGCACAATGCACAAACCTCTAACTCTAAGCTTGCTTTGTCGTCTTTCCTTCTCCGCACTCTCAGAGCTAAGTCCAAAGTCCTCGACTCCAGAATGCCGGAGTCGGGGATAACACCAATGTTGCGTGGCACCGTTGGCTCGCATTCCCCCTCTTCCTGCCCCGAGGATCACAATGAGTAGATGTGCAACCTGCGTGGGTTTGCCAAGCAGGATAGTACGTTCGCACAATCCCTAGGGTTGAATAGGGTCTCCAACCATCGAGTCGGACATGCCCGATGAGAGCAAAGATACGATTACCCCTCTTCCCGGGGAAGTAGTCCTGATGGGCTCGGTAATGCTAGGAGTTACTTTTGGGAATAGACCCTGGCATGCGTGGGGATTCAACACGATTGACGATGAAACCTTCAGAACAGCTGCCGAGTTCTACCGGGACGGACACTTGGATCATGCAGTGATCGAGGTCTTCAGATTAATTGAGTCATATCTTCAGATTACAGGGCTCCTGGCGGGAGTAACGAACGAGAAGAAACCCGAACGAGTGGAGAAAGTCATTAACCTCCTAAGGGATAAAGGGATGCTTTCTGACGGAGATGCATTCCTACTACATGGTTTGCGTGCCTATCGAAATGAGATGACTCACGCACCTATCCCTGAAGTGGTCACCGCAAACGCAGAAGCATTGTTGCTTCTATCTGTCCCGATGGTCGCTCACCTTGAGCAGGTCGCAGGAAAGGTAGCGATCCCCAGGGTGATCGAATGGATGGAGAAACTAAAGAACGAGTCAAATCTATCCAAGACCACCGGGAAAGACGATATGAGCGGAGGTAAGTGACCAAAATTGGTCACCATGATTAAGCTGTCAGCCTATGGACTAGGAGCCATTGGCTTGCTGCTAGTAGCGGGGGGACTATACTTCCTCAAACAGGGAAACGATCAGATGAACGTGGTCAACGCCACCGTTACCCAACTTGCCAATGCCTCTACAACTACGAGCATGGGTTGGAACTTGATAATCCTTGGAATCGTTGTTGCTGTCCTAGGAGTAATATTGAGCATAGTCAGAAGCAAACTGTAGGAGGAAGGTCCCCGAGATTTGTACAAGCTGAGCCATGCAGGATAGCTCAAGAGATGAGCAATACTGACTCAGAGCATGAGTAACAGGAAACAGGAACTGCACGACGCCTGGATGTCTTTTGTCGTTGCTGCACTCCATCTGCTAAAGAAGAAGCGTGCTGAGGGCAGCCTGAAAGTACCTACTCTCCCACGAGAGAAATATACCGTGGAAAGAGACGGAGGTCTGAAGACTTCGCACTTCAATGAACCGCAGTTCTACTTGGTCTTGTATGGACTTAGAGAGGAACTGTCCAATATGGAGGAATACAAGGGAGTTGCCAAATTAGCTGGCCAAGACCCTCGCATTTCGAAGCATTTCGACCAGCTTGTGGGAACTGGTTCCGTGGTCGTCCTGAGGTCGTTATGGGAATATGTCTCGTTCCCGCTGCTTAAGCAGCTGCTGAAAGGCTCCGAGCAGCTTGACTTCGATCCGGGCCTGTTCGAGAGAACCCTTTCGGACATGCTAGGATACTTCGACAGTGAAACTGTAACCATGCGGTACCTAGCTCCGCTGCAGAATTTTGAAAGTGACTCTGACAGTATTGATTTGGCCCAAGGACTGACTATTCGTAAGCTCAGAACTGAAGAGCTGGAAGACTTGGCATCAATTTCTGCTGAGTCTGGAATGATGCCTTTCTACGAGGTTACGACTCTGAAGTATGCGATTGAGCTGAGCCAGGAAACAAGGAAGCAAATTGGTGGTCTGCCGACGCCTGCTTCCCCGGAGGTTGCTCAGACGGTCGAAGACCTTGGGAAAGTGATCTTGGCTTTGAGGCTGTTCAAGGCAGGAAATGTAGCTTACGATATGGTTAGGGTTTCTACAGTTCTGGATGTCCCAGGGTCGCTTAGTGGGACTACAAGCTATGGCCCCCACTTGAGGTTTCGACCAGGGAAGAAATACTCTCTTGTTGGATCTGAATGTGGCGAGTTCAGGGGGTTTTGGGATTCTCTGAGAGATAGGGACTTTGACAAGCCTAGCTCCCTTACCGTAGCCATAAGGAGGTTCAACTTTGCGTATAACAGACAAGGCCTAGAGGACAAATTGGTAGATTACATGATTGCTGTGGAAGCACTTTTCATGAAGAAGGAGGAACGGTCTGAACTCGTTCATAGGCTATCCTTGAGAGTCGCCCGACTACTGGGGAGAGACTTCAAGGAAAGGCAAGACATTCAGAAGGAAGTCAAAGAGTACTACAAGAAACGTAGTTCCGTGGTTCACGGTGGTGAGACGAAATTGACAGACGATGTTATCCTTCAACTTGAAGAACGGCTAAGGGCTGCCTTCAAACTGCTGATGCCTAGCTTAGAAGATCTGTCTCAAGATGAGCTTCTCTCGCATCTCGACCTTGATTGACCAGTCGCTTTTTGGGACTGTTAGCTCCGTTGTTCTTAGAACTTGATTTCCCCTTTTTCGAGGAGTTCCTTGACCTTCATCAGGGAGAACTGAACAGCATGGCTACGGTCGGCAAACCGTCCTCTCTTTACCTGGTCGTCAACCCATTTGATAGTCTCAGGGGTTAATGTCACCGTCAGCTTCAGCTTGGCCATAGGATTTCTTCGGGTATCGCCATAATCCTCATGGCTTCCTTAGCAGTTATCTGGTATCATATGGGAAAATATGCTTATTTCCTCACCCTCTCAAGGATAATCTCCAATGGATCAGTCCGGCGGGAAGACATCAGTAGAGGGCAGAGCACTAACCCTAGCAGACTTCGAGACCCTCCGACTGGAAGCTGTTGAACTCCAGAAGACGGTGAGTGGGAGGGCCGTGGTTTCTCAGGTTGCTAGTGTATTCAGCAGTGTGCCCGCTAATGGGTTGATCTTCCTACTTGGAGTGTTCTACAAGGTTTGGAAGGCCGGTAGCCTCGATAGAGATCTTTACGACCTGATATGCACTGCTGTTAACGAGCCGGGAACGGTACCGTACCATGAGAAATACGCAATAGCACAGTTATCAGCTTACATAATCGAAGCCTCGAAAGCCAGCTCAACCAGCTCACAGGACGCCGTCATAGAGCAGGGTTGAAGGAACCGATGACCTCATGCAGACAGTGGACGGCGGAAATGAAGGCTAGGGATTGACGGTACTATCAGCAACGATTAAGCTGGCAGTTCTAGGAGGATGGTACTATCTTTGGTACTATCTTCTGATTCAAGTAATGCCTGCATGGAGTTGTTCTCGCTTCTTTCAGGACTATTGGCAAGAGGCCTACCCGACCCAATCAGCATGCTTCCAAGCAAACTCTCAACTTGGACTAGGTATCTGGATAGTAGCAGCAATAGTATTCGCCATCATTATTATTGGTATATGGGGTGTCGGGCACAATGAATGATACTACAGGACCAAAAGATAAAGAGATGACGCCTCAGAATCTTTTGGTTCAAGGCTCTACTAATCTAATCATGAGAGATCAGGCCGGAAGTTCAATGCTCTACATGTTGCTCCGGTAGTGATACTTAGAGAGACGCCTTAGGGGCAAACGAGCGTTGGTCACATGTCAAAGCCCCAAGGACTCTCCACTGAGAGAGTTCTCCATGCGGAGAGTCAGGTCAACTTCTTGGATAGCCATTCTCGAAAGAACGGATCAGGAATATAATATTCTGAGGTGCCGGGTCTCTTCTCAAGCAAGTATTGCTCAGATGTATGCTTGATGGCTTTTTCGATCGCACCTGCTGACAGTCTGGTTGCTGTTCTGAACTCCCTCGACCAGATCTCTTTACCTCCAGCCTTGGTCACTCCAATGATGAGCTTACGATGGCCGGGAGCCAGGTCATCCCATGTCTTATCATATATTGCTGATTGATTCAGAACAACATTGCTGATAGCTGTCTTCAGGTCATCATTCGTCACACTTGAGCTTCCTTTCACTCTGCAAACATCCCAGATCTCATGGCAAA
>WNGK01004217.1_pt1 | contig 15443 bp, 12 predicted proteins | sample 5400601 | NCBI WGS metagenome assembly WNGK01 (sample SAMN13153376, study PRJNA577476) | soil metagenome | isolation source: 60 cm soil or saprolite under Garry oak tree replicate 1 | place: USA:California | collected 2016-06-15
CTCGGTGTCGTCGTCCCTATGGTCTTGGCGCCGGTGATGGTGTGCGCGGCTGCCGCCGGCGCGGCGGCGCAGGACCGTGACGCGTTCCTCGCCAAACAAACCGTCAATTGCCCTGGCTGCGACCTCCGCGGGGAGAAACTCAACCGGCGCGACCTTGCGGGCGCCGACCTGTCCGGCGCCGACCTCAAGGGCGCGACGTTTTCCCGCGCGATCCTTCGCGGAGCGAACCTGTCCGGCGCCAATCTCAGCGGGGCGAACTTCAAGCGGCACGACCTTGCCGGCGCCAACCTGTCTGGCGCCAACCTCGAGGGCGCGACGTTTCACCGCGCCGTCCTTCGCGGAGCGAACCTTGCCGGCGCCAACCTCACGGGGGCGAACCTCAATTTGGCTATTCTGACCTCGGCCAACCTGCAACGTGCGACGCTCGTTCAAGCCTTTCTGTTCCAGACCGAAGCGAGCGGTGCCGACTTCACAGCGGCCAATCTCGGCGCGGCGTTGTTGGGGAGCGCCCGGCTCATGGTCGCGAAGCTCGATGGCGCCGACCTCACCTTCGCCGACCTGTGGGAGGCCAAGCTGACCAACGCCAAGCTCCGCAACGCGACGCTGACCGACGCCAACCTGCATGCCGCCACCTTGTTGCGGGCCGACATGAGCGGCGTCATCGGGGACCGTACCATCCTCACCCAGGCGAGCATGCGCGGCGCCAACCTGTCGGGCGCCGTGCTGCGCGGGGCGGATCTTTTCCAAGCCGACCTGGTCGAAGCGGATCTGAGCCGGGCGGACCTTCAATTCTCCCGCCTTTCGGCAGCCAAGCTTTTCAATGCGAACCAGACCGATACCAAATTCCAAGGCGCGATCATGCCCGACAACAGCGTGCACCCGTGACCGCGCAGCGGCCTCTTCTCCCTCCCTGCTTTGGGAGGAGACGGCTCACCAAGCACTCGGGAATCGTAGGGTGGCAAAGGCGAGGAACTGGTCTCTCCCGGGAAGGCTTCATCGACGCGGGACGGTCGGAATGTTATTGTTGCGGATAACCACCTCACACATTGGGAGGATTCAAATGACGATATGGGGACGTTGCTCCAAGGGACTTGGCCTCGCCGGCTTGGTTGCGGGCACCACGCTTGGCTCTTGCTTTTCGGCCTCGGCGGCGGAGACGACCTATGAGCGTCTCCGCAATGCCCCCGCCGAGCCGCAAAACTGGCTGATGCGGATGGGCAACTACGGCAACTGGAATCACTCAGCGCTGAAGGAGATCAATCGCAGCAACGTGGCCAATCTCAAGGTCAAGTTCATGGCCTCGCTTGGCGACCCCGCTCGTCCAAACAAAGCCACCCAGTATTTTACGCCGCTGGTCGAGGACGGCTTCATGTATGTGGGCAACCAGTGGCAACAGTACTGGAAGTTCGATGTCAGAGACGAGAAACCCAAGCTGGTATGGAAGTTCGACGCCAAGGTCCAAGGCGGAGGAAACAGCGCCCACAGCGTCGCGCTGCTCGGCAACAACATGTACTTCAACACCGGCAAAGACAGCCCCAACCCGCGCTTGATCGCGCTCGATAAGAACTCCGGCGAGGTGGTCTTCGACGTGAGCACCACGGCCCCGGAGGTTATGCCCAACCAGGGACACTCTGCGGCGCCGCTCGCGGTCAAGGACAAAATCCTGATCGGGGGGTCCAACAGAGGCGAGAACGGCCGCGGCTATGTCGCCGCGTACTCAGCCGATACCGGCAAGCTCCTGTGGCGGTTTCTGGTCGTTCCCGATCCGGGCCAGCCGGGGTCGGAAACCTGGGCCGACAAGCGGACCATTCCGACCGGCGGCGGCGGGGTGTGGACCGAGCCGTCCTACGATCCAGAGACGAACCTCGCCTACTTCGGCACCGCCAACCCCGTGCACATGTTCGACCCGCAGGGCCGTCCGGGGGACAACCTGTATACCAACTCGATCATCGCGCTCGATGTCGATACCGGCAAGTTGAAGTGGTACTTCCAGACAGTACCGAACGAGTCCTGGGACTATGACGCCGTTGCCATCACGCAGCTTTACGATGTCAATATCGGCGGCGAGACGCGCAAAGTGATCGGGCAAACCAACCGCAACGGCTTCTTTTATGCGCTCGACCGGACCAACGGACAGTTCCTGCTAGGCAAACCATATACAAACGTGAACTGGACGGCGGGCCTCGACCTCAAGACCGGCAAGCCGATCGACTACGACCCGTCCAAGACCGTGCAGGATTACGCCGGCAAGGCGCCTAAATACGGCAAGAAAGCCATCGACGTCCAACCCGCTCACTACGGGATGCCGACTTTGATGCCGAACACCTACGACCCCTCGCGCGGGATCACGTATTTCAACGCCATGATCGGGCAAGCTAATTATTTCAACAACAAGCCCGCGGATCCGGAGAAGCAGCTCATCGGCGGGGGATTCAGGGAGATCTACTGCGGCGTCCACACCAAGGACAATGCGGTCGAGCCGGTCGTGCGGAACGTCCTCAATCCCAACTGCAAGGTCAGCCACGGGCTTCTCGGCGGGATCGATGTCCGCACCGGTAACACCGTGAAGAAGCTCGAGTCCTATTATCCAGCCTATTCCGGAGTGTTGGGCACCGACGGCGGCCTCGTCTTCATGGGCGACATCATGGGCAAGATATCGGCCTACGACAAGGACACCATGCAGGAGCTTTGGAGCTTCGAGACCGGGACCGCCTTCGCCGGGTCACCGATGACCTACTCGGTCAATGGCAAGCAGTACATCGCCTTGACGCTTGGCGGCCGGCTCGGCCGGGATGAAGGCTCCTTTCCCGAGGCCTTGGCGCTCGGGCAGAACGTGATCCTGATGGTCTTCGGCCTTTAACCGAGGAAATCACTACTTGGCCGCAGAGAACAGACAGCGCAACTCAGCCCTCGTAGCGACCGGGCTGGCTCTGATCCTGGCTGGCTCGGGCGCCGACGCCGCGTGGGGCCAGCAGCCGTTGCCGAGAATCTGGGACCTGCAACTTGGAACCCCCGTCAGCGAGCTGCCGGAGGAGGAATTCGTCGATCCTGCCTGCGGGACCAACGGCGGTCCGCCGGGACTGCGCATCGGCGGCTTCGAGCAGTTCGAGCGGTGCCGCGCGGAGTCCTCGGGCCTGCGCGAGATCTGGTTTCGATACGATGACGAACTCGAGTACATCGCTCGCGCGGCGCGGGACGCCGATGCCGTGGCCCGGAACAATGCAATGGTGGTGCTCGGACAGCCGGTGGTCCTCTCCCTCCTCATCGACCGCGCCGGCCTCGTGCAAGGCTACCGGATCTTCACCGATCCGCACGCCGACCCGGAGCTGCGGATCAATGCATATACGGTCGTCATTGCCTTCAAGGCACGCTTCGGCGCCGACGGGTGGGAGTGCAACGATCTTCCGCCGAGCGAGGGCGAGACGCCGATCATGGGCACCTTCGTCAAAGAGCGCTGCCAGAAAGTGTCGGACGGCCAGCAGATCACCGTGGAAAGCCGTCACTACTACAAGCCCGGGCAGGCTTTGCTGGATCCAAACACCGGTCTCCCGATGGTGAACCAATTCGAGAGCTCGGCACGCATCCAGTTGGTCGGGGTGGACGCGCTTCCGAAGTAGCCAAGTCTCATCGCCTTGGCGTCATCGGCGATAGCGCCGCGGCGGTCGCCCTTGAGCAGGGGCTCGATATTCTCGCCCCCGGACATCTGCGGATTGGAGGGCGTAAAGCCGTTTCGCAGCTCGCGCTGGCGGATGAGCGTGCGCGCGAGCGCAAACGCATCCTTGAGATTCGTCGTGCGCCGCAGCGCGGTGTTGAAAAAGGCATCGCCGAAATAAGTCCATTCGGCCCGGTCCCTGCAGCCGAACGACGAGTGATCGGCGTCCGCCGCGGTAATGACCAGCGTGTCGGCATCGGCGAGCCGAGGTATGAAAACGCCCGAATAGCAGGCCGAAATGATCACGACCCGGTGCCGCACCCCGGTGTTGTTGAGCATGGTGACGAGAGCTGATGGCGACAGCGTCTCCTGGCGGCTGCCGGCCTTGACGGCGAGGCCGGCCGGGGAGCCGTGCGATGTCAGGATCAGCCACAGGATGTCGCTCTCGGCATCCATTCCCTTGGCGGCCGACTGCAAGGTGGCTGCGAGCGTCGCGACGGTCGCATCGCCGCGCCTCTTGGTGTTGGCGCGCACGATGACCGGACCACCGCCAAAACGGTTCGCGACGATCCGAGCTGCGCCTTTCGCCTCGCTCTCGAACACGCTTTGATCGCCGAACAATCCGAACGCCACTACCGTGACCCTGGACTGGGCCGCCGGAGAAGCGGACGCAGCAAAAAAAGCAACAAGGAGGACAAACAACCCTGCCGCCCGCAAATTGAACAGGTATCCAGAGATCATGGCAGCTCTCTCGACTGAGGGAGTGCGAACCTATCAGCACACGCCATTTTGCGAAAGTCCGCTAAGATCAATAGGCCGCGCCGATCCCCGCATCTGCGAAGAATTTCAGGTAAGGATCATTTTAAAATCCGACGTCCTGGTGCCACCGGGCGCACGACTTGGTGAGGGGTGACGATCGTTGCCGGCGAGACATGCGGCTGCAAAGTGCGTGGGCCGCTGCGGACTCGCCGCGCCAACAGTGTCGACGCGGTCTTCTGATAGGAGATGAAAAACGGCTCGGTTAACGACCCGCTGCCGATCGGCTCCAGGGGCAGTCACGCCCTATCAGGCGAATTCAAGGTCCACTCCTCGGAGACTTCTGATTTCCTCGCTCCGATAGCGAGAAGCAAGCGCTCCGTCGTTGCTCGATCAGCAGCGATTCCTTTTTCAAGTTGCCCGACTGACCTGAACCCTCTGGTAGACCGTGGGTCTTGCAGCATCTCACGAAGCATTTTCTTTCGGCGCCACTCATAGATCGCGTTCCAAAACATTCGTATCCTCCCATGGACCGGAGATGGCAGCCTATACCAACCCGACCCGCTTGGACGCACGGCAATTTGCCTTGCCGGATTAATTTTCGGTAATGAGGCTAAGCCTGAAATAGCCGACAACTTCATTGCTCGGGCTTGTCAGGCGGTCCCGGAGTTTGCGCTACCAGGAAGAGAATTCGGAATGGCGTCCAGGCGTGCCGGGACTCGGTTGCATTGTCGCCGGCGGCAATGAGCCGCCACAGCCGGGCCGGCTCGCGTTCGGGCAGGTCGATCCAATCCGATTCTCCTCGCAATTGCGCTGGCGCGCGCGCCGCGGCGACCCAAGTCAGGCCGCCATCAAGGCTTTTCTCGACCCGCACGAGGTCCTGGCGAAAGCCTGGATTGCTGGTCTGGTCGAGACGGATGCGGCGGATCGCCTGCGGCTCGGCAAAGGCGTAGCCGATCCAGGCCTGGTCCTTGACCCCGGTCCCCCGCTCCGCGGAGATCCAAAACGTTTGGGGATTGCCGTCGTAGGCGCGCTCGGGCGAGCCGGCTCCATCCCCGCTCGCGATCGCCAAGCCGCCTGCCAGTTCGGCCGGAGCGACCGGCAGTCGCGCGCCGACGAGTTTGCCGGCCAGCAATTCAAGCACCGAGGTCGACGCCTCCTTGCCGGCGGCTAGGTCGTCACCCGGGGCAAAGAGCTCGTCGAACTGCTGCAGATTATCGATGCTGTTCATCAACAAATCTCTGACCGCGACATAGGTCATGATCGGCAACTTCATCGCCGCCTTCGCCAAGTGCGGCTGGTGCTCCCAGGTGATCACCCATTCCGAGTTGACCTCCTTCAACTGCTCCAGAGGCCGCACGGCATGCTTCGCGATTTGGGCCAAGCCACCCTTCAGCCGGTATTGCAGTTCCATGCAGACAGGATGGTCTTCGCACACGACGCGCTCGACCTGCGGCGCGCCCAACAGGACCGCGACGAGCCATTCGTACAGGCGGCCGAGGACGAGTTCGCCGTCGGGAAATTTCGGGTAGTCCTTGGTGTCGTAATCATAAGCCGCAGCTTTCTGAGCGTGGTGCAATCCGATCAGATACTTCTTCTGCGCATTGGCATTGACTGTCGAATCGCTCGAATAGCGCACCGTCCGCATGAGCGCTGCATGCATCAGCGGGTTACGGACCTCTGCGGATAGGCTCGGAATTCTTCGTGCCGCGTACCACTCGGGATCCGCCCGTGCCCAATCCTGGAACTCGATGCAGTAGTTGCGCCACCCCTCCTGATCCGCGGATACTCCTTTGCAGATGAGCGGCGACGTTTCGAGGCGGATAGGGCCATGCACGAGGTTCGCCAGGAACAACTTCCAACCCGTCTGATAGCTCAAGCCTTCGTTGTAATATTCCGAGTCGATGCTGTTTCGGCGCATCACCATATATTCCAGGAAATAGAATCCCTCGAACGCGATATCGAATTGCTCGAGCGAGTAGCGCTCGGGGACGCGGATGAACTCGCTGACGCTGATCGGCTTGTCGTTGACAAAATCATAAAGCAGATAGTTGCCGACCACGGCCTGAAGGTCGCGCTCGGCATCGAGCAGCTCCAATGCCTTGAGCATGCCGTCCTCGAAAATCGTGTCATCGTCGCCGATCTGGGTGACATAAGGGAAAGTCGTCCCCCGCAAAGCCGCGAAGAAATTGATGGTCGGGCCGACACGCCGGCGCTGGCGGACGTAGGAAAATCCAGCAAAGGACTTCCTGAACGCCGCGGCCACCTCGCCGGTGTGATCGGTGGAGGCGTCGTCGCAAATGCTGATTTCGAGCTCGATGCGCCGCTGCATCTTGCTCATGCGTGCGAGCCGGTCCGCCAGAATATCCGCGCGATTGTAGGTCGGAATACTGACTGCCAGCGGCAGCATGATACCACGCTCCGGCGCTTGCGCACAAGAAATCAGCATGTCATGGAGATTGCAAGGAGCGTATCAGCACTGGTCGTTTTAGTGCCACAGACGCAACCCAATCCAGCTAGCCAGGCAAGATCATTCCATATCGGCGCGCGAGAAAGGCCCAACTCCGCAACAGAAGCCGCCGCAGGCGGGTGTCGCGATTGAGCCGCACGCGTTCACCGTAGCAGTCCAGGTATCCGTTGCGGTCGGCGCTGTTCGCGGCCCAGACCTCGTCGGTGCGCTCGGTCAAGACCACCTGGCTATGAAAGTATGATTGCCAGCTTCTCGTAGGGTTGGCGCGCGAGATAGCGATTCTGGGCTCGTAGTTCAGTCCCCGTTTGGCAATCTCGTTCTTGGATCGCAGCGGAACGTGAAAAATTTCGTATTCACGGGAGTCGACTGTCTGCGGCCCGACGAGGAGCGAGTGCTGTCCTTTCTCAAATTTCACGGCTTGGCCCGCCTTGAACCCGACCTTCGTTTCGAGATGGCCGACGAATGGCCTCGTGAAGGCTGTCACCGTCTCCATACCGACGTCCGGCATGGATGGGGCGGTGTAACCGATCCGGAAAAGGCCAAGCATTTTGGGAAAGAATGCGTCACGGTCTTGCACATAGTTCAACCATTTTCCCCTGAAACATATTTCCGCAGCATCGGCGTAGCACGTCTCGAGCTGCAACGCCGTCACGTTCCAAAATTCATCGGCATCGAACGGAACGATGACCGAAAAACCGCGTCCGATAAGCTCGTTCGCGGCATCGCACATGAGCTCGGCTTGAAGAAAGGACGGCGAAATGACTTTTCGAACGGAGACCCGCGGCTCTTTCTCGGCGAGCGCCGAGAGCAGCTCGAACGTTCCGTCCGATGATCCGTCGTCGATGAAGGAGAGATGCGCAAAGCCGACGCGCAGATAGTGGCCACAAACGAGGCCGATCAGATCGCGAGCATCTCGCACCGCGCAAACGCCCGCTACCGTCGCAGCAACTGTCATGGAGCGAACTAGGTGGGGTTCTCAGGACTGAACGTCTCGGTTTGGTCACCGAAAGCGAAGGCTTCGGCAAGCTAGCCCAGCCCCCGGCCGCCCGCAATGTCTGCTGCGCCGCCTTCTGCTGTCGGGCCCTGGCACCTTCCGCAGGCCCGCACCAACGGTGTAACTTGACCGCCTTTGGGCTCCCGCCCAGCCCCCGCAAAGCGTTCACCCTGATCTTCGGTCATCCGGGAATGGTCATTGACAGTGCGGATGCCTGGCCGAGGGCACAATGGCTGCTTCCGACCGTGCGGAAATCATACTTCTCTCCCAAGACCGAAGCACCTCCCGCCGGCATGCCGCGCCGAGCTCTGCAGGGCATAGCCCACAAGGCTTTGCCGCAAATTCCCGGCCATTTCAACGATTGATTCAGCAATACGTCAGGCTGATTTACCGCGCCTATGTGCAGCAACAAGATGTGGGCACAGAGCAGGATCGCGTGAGCGGCAGCTCACAGGAGACACGACCATGCTATCGGCGTTCGCCCATCAAGAAACCAGCAGTCTTCGAACTGCGCAGCATCTTTTGCCGGCGCCCGAGTGGGGCAAGGCAATCATGCGCTTGCGGCCTTGGGACCTGGCATTCGCGACCGTGACAACAAACGCGACCGACGAAATGCGAACGACCAAAGCCTTTGGATTGCGTTACGTGTTGCGGGTGTCGGCGCTGGCGCTCATTCCGGTGCTGGCATTCGTGTCTTTGACTCATTTCATTGCGGATGTTGTGTTGGGTATGCCCCTGCCCGCGCCTCGAATACCGTCCGTGTTGCAAATGACTTTCGGCTGGATCGTATTCTCTCCACAGGTCGAGACCGCCATCATGATTCCAGTGATCTACCTCCTCACACGCGTTCTCCAACGGCCGATTTACGTTGCAGCAGTGTCCGGCGCCCTCTGGGGAGTGGCCCATGCTTACTCCAATGGGCCATTAGCCCTCGTCACCGCGTGGCCGTTTTTCGTCTACACGCTTTGCTTCCTTGCCTGGCGCTCGTCCTCGCTCAAACGGGCTTATTGGTACACCGCGGTGTGTCACGCGAATTACAATGCGATCCTGTGCGGCATCATTCTCGGCGCGGTCGCGGGTGCGGGTGCGACTGGGTAACGCATCACAAGAAGCCGAAGAGCCGCGCCGGATTGTCCGCCAGGATCAGCTTGCGGGTCGCGGGATCCGGCGCCCATTCGCCGAGCTGGTTGTACAATTGGATTGTGCCGATCCGATCGTGGAATGACAGGTGCGGGAAGTCGCTGCCCCAGATCAGCTGCTCGGGCGCCGTTGCGATGAGCGCCTGCGCAAATGGCTTCACGTCGGCGAATCCCGGCGCGGCCGAGAATCGATAGATGCCGGTCAGTTTCACCCAGCACCGCCGGGAGCCATCGCCCACGAGCGCCAGGAACTCCTGGAATCCACGCTGCTGCACGCCGTCTTTGGCCGGGAACAGCCCGAAATGGGCGACCGAGAACTCCACCGGCAGGTCGCGGAGCGTGGGCATCAGCTCGCTGAGCAGCCAGCCGGGAATGAGAAAGTCGAGGTGCCAGCCAAGCTCGCGGGAGAGCGCGGCCAGATGCGCGATGCGGGGCCGCATCGAGGAGGCCAAGCCCGCTTCCGGCGCCTGCACGGGAGAAATATTCAGGCGGATCCCGCGCACGCCCAGCTGGTGCCAGTCGGCGAGTTGCCGGTCGGTCAGGGCGGTTTCGTCCAGATCCACGATGCCGCGCCGGATCGCCGGATCCATTTGGCGCATGGTGTCGAACATGCAGGAATTGTCGAAACCATAGGCGCTCGGCTGGACGAAGACGAAGCGCTCGAAACCGATGCGCCGCGCGAGCTTGAGGTAGGCTTCGAGCGGCTCGTAGGGGGGCTTGTAGCGCAGGTCCGGTCCGTAGGGGTAGCGTTCCTCCGCGCCGAAAACGTGGAAATGCGCGTCACAGGCATGCGCAGGGGCGGCATAGGCCGGCTCGACCCCGGCGTCCGGATCGTGCGCTGTCGTGCTCATCTTCCGCTCGAGCGATCGCCTGAACCGGCATCACTCCGGTTCGATTCCAGCATCCTTGATCATCCGCGACCATTTGACGAGTTGAACCTTGACGAACTCGCCCAACTCCTCCGGTGTGCTCGAGAAGGCCTCGAATCCGAGCCCGCCAAGCCGCGCCTTCACCTCGGGGTCGTCGATGATCTTGCGCAGCTCCGCGTTGAGACGCATGACGATCTCGCTCGGCAAATTGGCCGGCGCGAACATTCCCGCCCATGAATCCATGTCGAAGTCCCTGACGCCTGCCTCGTGCAAGGAGGGAAGTTCGGGAACGAGCGTGCTGCGCTGCAGCCGTGTCGTCGCGAGCGCCCGCAGAGTGCCCGCTTTGACGTGCGGAAGGCCGGTGGTGAGATCGGTGAACATCATCGACACCCGGCCGCCGAGAACATCGTTCAGTGCTGGAATCGAGCTTCGGTAGGGGACATGGAGAATATCGATTCCAGCCCAACGCTTGAACGTCTCGCCGGCCAGGATCCCGGAGGCATTGCCGCTGGCGAACGACAGCTTGCCGGGATTGGCCCTGGCATAGGCGATCAGCTCCGCAATGGATGTCGCCGGCACGGCGGGATGAATCACCAGCATCTGGGTGTAGCTCCCGATCCGCGACAGCGGCGCGAAATCCTTCACCGGATCGTAGCTGATGTTCTTGTTGAGACTCGGCGCGGCCGAATGCGGGGTGTTGGTGCTGAGCATCAGCGTGTAGCCGTCGGGCGCCGCGCGCGCCACTTGAGCGGCCGCGATCGTTCCATTCGCTCCCGCCTTGGCCTCGACCACGATGTTCTGCTTGAGGGCGATGCCGAGCGGCTGGGAGATGATGCGGGCGACGGTGTCGGTGGCGCTGCCAGGGCCGAATGGGACCATGATCGTGATCGGGCGTGATGGATAGGCTTGCGCACTTGCGATCCGCGACAGGGCGGGGAGAGCGGCGGCACCTGCAGCGAGATGCAGAAATTGGCGGCGCGGAAGTTTCATGATCTCCTCTCCTTGAAATGCTCGCGTTGCGGCGGCTTATTCACCCTTGATGTTCGCCGCCCTGATGATGGGCCACCACTTCTCGATCTCCGCCTTCTGATAGATCATCAAGTCGATCTGCCCGGCGAGCAGGTCCGCAATCGCCGGGGCGTTGCCGCGATAAGGCACGAACTGAAAGCGGGTCTGCGTCTCCCTCTGGAAGAAGATGCCGGTGACATGGCCGGTGGCGCCGACGCCGGCGATCCCTGCCGACGCCTTGTCCGGGTTGGCCTTGAGCCAAGCGATCAATTCCTGCAAATCCTTCGCTGGCATGCTCTTCCGTGCCGCGATCAGCAAAGGTTCGGTTGCGAGCTGCGCCACTGGCTCCAAATCCTTGCGCAAGTCGTACTGGAGCGCGTAGAGAGCGCCGATCAGGACGTGCGTGCTCAAAGTTCCGATGCTCAACGTGTAGCCGTCACCCCCCGCCCGCACCGCACGGCCGACACCGATACTGCCGGCGGCGCCGGCAACGTTTTCAATAATGACAGGTTGGCCGAGAGATCCTCGCATCTGCTCGGCCAAGATGCGCGCCAGCGTATCCGTTGCCCCGCCCGCGGGGAACGGCACGATCATCGTGATGGGTCGCGACGGATAGACCTGCGCGGTTGCCGGGCTCACGCCCGCCATGCCGAAGACGGCGACCAGGAAGGCAAGAGGAATGAGCCGTTTCGTTTTCATGCTCCCCTCCATCCATCCGCGGCGCTATTCTCGCCCATGACGCTGATGCGACACGGCCAAGCAACATGCGCAGATGCAGACGCGGATGTTGATGGCACCAACAAAACAGACCTCCGGCAACTCCGCGACGAGGCTACACCACTTCTCCGCGTACGCGGAAGGGGCCGGAGTTCTGCGCTCGCACTTCATCGGCCGCCCTGGACTGGCGACCGCGCAAATCCTAAGCTTTCGGACCGCCCAACGGCACTTCCGACAGGGCCGACACGCGCGTAGATCAAAGACGGCACGGGAGGCACGACATGACACGAGCGAACCTGCGACCGCGCGCGAGCCTGCTCCTCGGATATCTCGCCGTCGGTGCGTCTGCCGTGGGCCTTGGCGCACCGGCAAGCTTTGCGGCGGAGGGCCCGGATCTCGCGACTGCGTGCCGGAAGCTCGCAACTCTCGCCAACTACCCAGTGACGCCAACGCAGATCACGCGCGCGGAATTCAATCCCGGCGGCGCCACATCGGCGGACGGCGTCCCATTGCCGGCGCATTGCCAGGTGCAGGGCATCATCAACAAGCGCATCGGCGCCGACGGATTTGCGTATGGCGACAGCTTCGAATTGCGCCTGCCGGCGCCGGGGCAATGGAATGGGCGCTTCATGTTTCAAGGCGGCGGCGGCACCGAGGGTTCGGTGCCGCCGGCAACCGGGGTCGCCGGAACGCTGTCTCCGACGCTTGCGCACGGCTGGGCGGTGGTGAGCCAGGACGGCGGGCATGCGAACAAGGAGCTGCCCAGCCCGCACCAGTTTTTCCTCGATCCGCAGGCGGTCGTCGACCACGCCCACCGTTCGATCGACGTCACGACACAGACCGCCAAGTTCCTCATCGACGCCTATTATGGCAAGTATCCCGACCACTCCTACTTCGTCGGCTGCTCCACCGGCGGTCGCCAAGGCATGGTGTTTTCGCAGAACTTTCCCGATTACTACGACGGCATCGTTGCCGGAGATCCGGTCTATGACCTGCAGGCGATCGCCCTGACCGAGGTTTGGGGCGTGCAAGCGATCGAAGCCATCACCCCGGCGCCGATCGAGAAGCTTCCCAACGGCAATCCGGTCCTCTATCCGGCGTTTCCCGTGGCCGACCAGAACCTCTTCACGAGCGCCCTTCTGGCGGCCTGCGATGGACTCGACGGAGCGGTCGATGGCGTCATCGACGACGCCCCGGCATGCTGGGCGAAATTCGATCCGGCGACCTTTGTCTTCCCGAATACCAGGCAGCCTCTGCAATGCACCGGAGCAAAGACCGCCACCTGTCTCAGCCAGGCGCAGATCAATGCCATCAAGAAGATCAACCATGGACCGAGGAGCTTGCTGGGACAGCCGATCAGGACGCCGGCAAGCGCAGCGGCCCGCGACCCTGTCGACGCCGCGATCTTCGGCTATTCCTACGATGGCGGCTTCATGGCGCCGACCGGCATTCCCTCGCGAAAAATCGGCACACCGACATCGACGCCCGGGGATTTCGCCTTGGGATTGGGTCAAATTCCATACATTTGGGTGTCGCCGGCAAACCCCCGCATGAACCCGCTGAGCTTCAGCTTCGACAAGGACACCGGCAATTTGAACAAGAGCTCGCCGTTGGTCACCTACTCGGCGTCCACGGACATTGCAAAATTCAAAAATCGGGGCGGCAAGATCATCTGGTACCATGGAGTGAGCGATCCGGGGCCGCCCGCGCTCGGCACGATCGAGTATTACAAGCAGTTGACGGCAAGGAATAGCGACCTGGCGGAAACCAGGAAGTTCGCGCGGCTCTTCCTCGTCCCCAATATGGGCCACTGCAGGGGAGGACCGGCGACAGATCAGTTCGATATGCTCACCCCCTTGGTCACGTGGGTCGAACAGGGGATTGCACCAGACCGGATCGTCGCCTCAGGCACGCGTTTCACCTCTCCGCCGAGCGCGCGCACGAGGCCGCTGTGTTCCTATCCGGAACAAGCGCGCTACACCGGCGCTCCCGGAGGCGACCTTGCTGCCGTCACCAACTATGCTTGCGTGCTGCCGAGGTGATCGAATAGCCCAGGATCATTTGGCGAGCGTGATCGTCGTGTGGGGGCCGTGCGGCACCATGTCGATGTTGTGCGCCTTGACGATGAGCTTGGTGGCCGGATTTGCCTCCGCCTTCCTCACCACTTCATCGAACTCGGGGTCTTCAGCCCTGGCCTTGAGACGCTTGTCCCGCTCCTCTTTGGAGGGATAGCCCCGGATATAGATGAACGTGTTCTCGGCGCTGATGCCGAGTTCCGGGTCGCTTTGCACCGGAATCCAGTAGCCAACATTCGTGATCCCATGCCGCGCGAAGATAGCGGCGGTGCGGGTTGCGAAACGCTCCGCGAGCGCATCCCTCTTCCCGGGCTGCGCGGTGTACACCCGCAGCTCGAAGAACCCAGGGGCCTGCTTCTGCTGAGCGTAGCCCCAGCTGACTCCGGCCACCCCGAAGGCCACCCCGAGAACCGTTGCGATTTTCCACTTCATCATCAAGCCTCCTCGCGCTGGAATAGGTTCCAAGCCAAGCTTTGCTAAGGGCTGATCTCGATACCGTTTGACCACGCGATCATCGTCGTTGGATTTTGCCCCGTCAACTAAATAGCTTACGACGTTGGCCGGTTCGGAGTACTATTTCTGCGACTAGCTCATGGAGCCAGAGGTGTACTCATGAGTCGATCCGCGATGATTGGCTTGCTCGTTCTTCTCTCGATCCCATCCAGCGCATCGGCGCAAAGCTGCGCGGCGAATCCGGTGGCTGTCCAGATCCTGGGGTCTGGTGGACCGGCAATCAACCGCGAGCGCGCCTCGGCCAGTTATCTCCTCTGGGTCGGCGCCCAGGCGAAGATTCTTGTCGACACGGGTGGCGGGGCTTTCTTTCGCTTCGGCCAGGCCCAAGCAAAGCTCGGCGACCTGTCGATGGTCGCCATCAGCCATCTTCATCCCGACCACATCTCCGACCTGCCCGCCCTCCTGTGGTTGAGCCATCAGGCCCGCAAGGAGCCGCTGCCCATTGTCGGTCCCTCCGGCAACGACGTGGCGCCGGACTTTCCAACCTTCCTTGGTCGCCTCTTCGATGCGAAGAACGGCGCGTTTCAGGTGCTGGGTCCTACACTGGGCGCCACCCAGGGCAACGCGGGCGGAGGCGTTCGTCTCGATGTCGGCGTCGTGGACGTGACGAAAGCAGAACCGTCGACCGTGTTCGACCGGCAGGAGCTGACCGTGACCGCGTTGGGAATCCCGCACGGCAATCTCCCCACTCTGGCCTACCGCGTGCAAACCCGCGGTGTGTCGATCGTGTTCAGCTCCGATCAGACCGGAACCAATCCGAGATTCATCGAATTCGCGAAGGGAGCGAATGTCCTGATCATGCATCTCGCCATTGCCGCGGGCGCCAATAGTCCGCTCCACGCCTCACCGGCAACCGTTGGTCGCGTCGCCCAAGCCGCGGGGGTCGGGCGACTGATTGTCAGTCACATCGGCCAGTTCGACCTTGAGTCCGCGATCGCCGAACTGAAGAAGGTCTACACCGGCCCCCTGACCATCGGCGCCGATCTGCAGTGCACGCCGGTGCAGTGAATAAAGCAGGCGACGCTTCCCTGAGCGATTGCCCAGCTCCTCAGGAGTTCGGACTCGGGCCCCCTAGGGACGAGGATGGCTCTGTTGCATGGAGCTGGCGCCGCATGCGATCCCGGTATCCCTGCCAATCCACAGGTACCGTGGTCTTCACCGGACGAACGCGATACGATTTGAACGGGTGGCAAGGGCGCCAGCGCCGAACACTTACGAATGGACCGATTTTTTTGCGGAGTTCCTGATCG
>WNGK01010102.1_pt1 | contig 15439 bp, 17 predicted proteins | sample 5400601 | NCBI WGS metagenome assembly WNGK01 (sample SAMN13153376, study PRJNA577476) | soil metagenome | isolation source: 60 cm soil or saprolite under Garry oak tree replicate 1 | place: USA:California | collected 2016-06-15
GAAGCCGATGCAGGCCAGCTGGATCAGCAGGCCGACCCCGTTCATCACGAAGAACAAGACGGTCTCGCGCGGCATCCCGGTCCGCTCCCGGTGCCGGAACGTCCACCACCGGTTGCCGACGAAGGAGAATGCCGTCGCGGCGATGGTGGCCAGCGTGTTGGAGGTGAGCGGGCCGAGCTGTGCCTGCACGTGCAGCAGGTTGGTGCCGCCGTCGGTGATGACGAAAGCGATGGTGCCGATCACCCCGAACTTCGCGAGTTCGTGAATCAGGTGCCGGAACCGCTCGTAGAGCCCGCGAGTGAAGCTCACCTGGCCGCCTTCCCTGCCCTGGGTTCCCTGCCGCGCTCTGCCGAGAGCGATGACAGCGAGGCTACCGTGTGCCAGCCGCGCGAGTACGGCGCACCGCATCAGCGGGCAGAAAACCCATTCGGGAATGTCTGGCCTGGCGGGTAGCCTCGCGGGCGTGCCTGGTCCCGAAGATCTCATTCGCGCCCGAGGCCTGACGAAGCGGTTCGGGGAGTTCACGGCGGTCGACGGGATCGACTTCGACCTGCGCCGCGGCGAGGCGTTCGGCTTCCTCGGGCCGAACGGCGCGGGTAAGTCGTCGACGATGCGCATGATCGGCTGCGTCTCGCCGCCGACCGGGGGAGAGCTGACGATACTCGGGCTGGACCCGGTCGCCGATGGCCCGCGGATCAGGGCCAGGCTCGGCGTGGTGCCGCAGGAGGACACGCTCGATGTCGAGCTGACCGTGCGGGAGAACCTGCTCATCTACGGGCGCTACTTCGGCCTGCCGCGGGACGTGATCAGCGAGCGCACCGCGCGGCTGCTTGACTTCGTGCAGCTGACCGAGCGCGGGGACGACCAGGTCGAGCCGCTGTCCGGCGGCCTGAAGCGGCGGCTGACGATCGCCCGCTCGCTGATCAACGAGCCGGAGATCCTGCTGCTCGACGAGCCGACCACCGGCCTTGACCCGCAGGCCAGGCACGTGGTCTGGGACCGGCTGTTCCGGCTCAAGCAGCAGGGCGTGACGCTCGTCCTGACCACGCACTACATGGACGAGGCCGAGCAGCTCTGCGACCGCCTGGTGGTGATGGACGGCGGCAAGATCGCCGCCAGCGGCTCGCCGCGCGAACTGATCGAGCGGTACTCGACCGCCGAGGTGCTTGAGCTGCGGTTCGACCCGGGCGAGCATGAGCAGGCTGCCGAGAAGCTGGCCGACGTGCGGGCTGAGCGCACCGAGGTGCTCGCGGACCGGATACTGCTTTACATACCAAACGGAGACGTCGCGCTCAGTGCCGTCCGCAACCTCGGCCTGGAGCCGCTGACCTCCCTGGTTCGCCGCAGCACGCTGGAAGACGTTTTCTTGCGGCTCACCGGCCGCCGGCTGGAGGACTGATGGTCCCGCAGGCGCCGGCCGCCCCGCGCGCGCAGGTCGCCAGGGCGGCGGCGGTGCACGCGTCCCGCTGGGCTTTCGCCGTGCGGGAGTTCCGGCACTGGATGACGAACTACCGCCGGACCTGGCGGGGAACGATCTACTCCAGCGTGCTGAACCCGCTGCTGTACCTGGGCGCGATCGGCATCGGCCTCGGCACCCTGGTGAACAAGCACGGATCCGCCAAGCTCGGCGGGATCAGCTACATCGCCTTCCTTGCGCCGGGACTGCTGGCCGCGGCGGCGATGGAGACCGGAATCGGCGAGTCGACCTACCCGGTGCTTGGGTCGGTCAAGTGGCGCCGCACCTACTATGCCGCCGCGGCCACGCCGCTGCGCCCGTCGGACCTGTTCCACGGGCACCTGCTGTTCACGGCGCTCCGGCTGGTGATGAACTGCGCCGTGTTCCTCGCCGTGATGGCCGCCTTCGGCGCGGTCAAATCCCAATGGGCGCTGGCCACGCTCCCGGTCGCCGTGCTCACCGGGCTGGCGTTCGCCGCCCCGATCGAGGCCTGGGCGATCACGGTGCTGAAGGACACCTCGTTCGCCTTGATCTTCAGGTTCGGCATGATCCCGCTGTTCCTGTTCTCCGGCACGTTCTTCCCGGTTTCCCAGCTGCCCGGATGGGCGCAGCCGATCGCCTACGTCACGCCGCTGTGGCACGGGGTAGCGCTGTGCCGGTCGCTGAGCCTGGGCACGGCCAGCCCAGGCGGGGCGCTGCTGCACGTCGGCTACCTAGCGGTGCTGGCCGGCGCCGGCATCGTCATCGGCAACCGGACCTACCGGCGGCGGCTCTATGTCTAGCGCCCAGATGTCGAGCGCCCAGATGTCGAGCGCCCAGCTGCCTGCCGTCAGGGACCTGCCGCTCCGGGTGCTGCCGGTGGCCTGGCTAGCGCGCGGGTCCCTCGGCGGCCGCGGCAGCCGCCATCTCGTCGAACGCCACGCCCGCGTCTACCGCCGCGCCTGGCTGATCCTCCTCTCCGGATTCTTCGAGCCGTTGTTCTACCTGCTGTCGATCGGCGTCGGGCTGGGCCAGCTTGTCGGCAGGGTAGCTGGCCCGGACGGCCACCTGATCAGCTTCGCCAGCTTCGTCGCGCCGGCGCTGCTCGCGACCTCCTCGATGAACGGGGCGGTCTTCGACTCAACCTTCAATGTCTTCTTCCGGCTGAAGTACAACAAGTTTTACGACGCCGCGCTCGCCACCCCGATGCGGTCGGGTGACATCGCGCTTGGCGAGATCACCTGGGCGCTGCTGCGCGGCGGGCTGTACGGCGCGGCGTTCATGGTCGTCATGCTGGGACTGCGGCTGGTGCACTCCTGGTGGGCGGTGCTTGCGCTGCCGACCGCGCTGCTCATCGGCTTCGCCTTCGCGGCCGCCGGGATGGCGGCGACCACCTACATGCGCAGCTGGCAGCATTTCGAGTTCGTCACGCTTGTGACGCTGCCGATGTTCCTGTTCTCCACCACGTTCTACCCGCTGAGCGTGTACCCCAGGGGGATCCAGATCTTCGTCGAGTGCACCCCGCTGTACCAGGGGGTTGTCCTGCTCCGCGGGCTCACCCTCGGGGTTGTCGGGCCGGCCCTGCTCTGGTCCGCGGCGTACCTGGCGATTATGGGCCTGGCCGGGCTCTACCTGGCCGGCCGGCGGATCAGCGGCCTGCTGCTGAGGTAGCACCGCGGCCGGCTCACGTGACCACGTCGCGGGCAGCGGCACTGTCCTGCTGGATCCGGCCGATCACGATGGACACGCGGACGTGCTCAGTGAACGGCTCGTGCTGATGCAGCGCCAGGTAGACCTGCTCAGCGAAGTGCGGTCGCTGGCTGTGCGGCGGCAGCTGATCGACCGGCAGGGCAGAGTAGACGCCGCCGACGATCTGGTCGATGGTCAGCTCGTCGTCGTAGTCGACGGCGGTTGTGCTGACCGCATAACCAGTGCCGGCCAGGCTGTCGCGGTATCTTTGCTGGCTGACCTCGTCGGTGCCGCAGGTGGCGCTGGCCAAGGTGTCGAGCCGTTGTTCCAGCCAGCGACGCAGTGCCTGCGACCAGGCGGAGTCCTGCAGCCATAGCGGCGTCCCGTTGGTGATCACGGCAACGCCGCCACCGGGGCGTAGCAGCGGGACCAGCGCCCTGAACAGTTCCTCGTGGTTCATCCAGTGCAGCGCCTGCCCGATGGTCACCGCGCCCATTGTCTGGTGGCCTAGCAGCCGGCCCAGCGCCGGCATGTCGGTGTCAGACCCGATCATCCAGCTGACATTGGCCACGCCCTGCTCGGCTGCGGCCTGCCTGGCGCGCAGCAGCATGTCCGGTTCCGGATCGACGCCAGCCACCGCGCGCACCCGCCCGGCGAGCGGCACGGTCAGCTGGCCGGTCCCGCATCCCAGGTCGACCACGATGTCATCCGCGGCGAGCTCGAAGGCCGCCGTGACGGCGTCGATGACTGCCGGAGGATAACCACGCCGGTACTTGTGGTAGAAGTCGGCCACCTCACCGCGAAAGTCCGGGTCCATGGTTCCAACCCTGGCAAGCATGGCTCCGCGCTGGCAAGCAGTGCCCGCACCGAGATGGTGCTTCAGCTGACCGGGTCTGGCCCGGCGGCGCGGGCAACCTCCCGCGGGCAACTCCCTGAGAGCGGCCCGGATCTTCTCGACCAATGCCGCGAGCGCCCGTAGCGTTGAGCCGTACCGGCCGGTAGATAGTCTGGTCCGGACTCGTCGGGAGGCGGCATGGACTTCGCATACGACGCCCGCACCGAGCAGCTCAGGGACCAGCTGCTCGGCTTCATGGATTCGCACGTCTACCCGGCGGAAAAGACGTTCGCCGAGCAGGTTGCCGAGGCGACCGCGGCGGGCCGGATCTGGGCGCGGCCGCCGGTGATCGACGAGCTGAAGGCCGAGGCGCGCAGCCGCGGCCTGTGGAACCTGTTCCTGCCCAGGCACCCGGGCGGCGGCGGGCTTACCAACCTGCAGTACGCGCCGCTGGCGGAGATCACCGGCCACAGCCCGGCGCTCGCGCCGGAAGCGCTGAACTGCGCCGCGCCGGATACCGGCAACATGGAGGTGCTCGCCGAGTTCGGCACCGCCGAGCAGCAGGAGCGCTGGCTCAAGCCGCTGCTTGACGGCGCGATCAGGTCCGCTTTCTGCATGACCGAGCCGGACGTCGCGTCCTCCGACGCCAGCAACATCGCGACCAGGATCGAGCGCCAGGGCGGCGACTACGTCATCAACGGCCTCAAGTGGTGGGCGTCCGGGGCGATGGATCCGCGCTGCGACATCCTCATCGTGATGGGCAAGACCGACCCGGGCGGCGACCGGCACCGGCAGCAGTCCATGATCCTGGTGCCGACCGGCACGCCGGGCGTGACCGTCCGGCGCGGCATGCGCGTCTTCGGTTACACCGACGGAACGCACGGCGGGCACGCCGAAGTCGAGTTCAGCGACGTCCGGGTGCCCGCCGCCAACCTGATCGCCGCGCCCGGCGACGGCTTCGCGATCGCCCAGGCCAGGCTCGGGCCCGGCCGGATCCACCACTGCATGCGCCAGATCGGGGCGGCCGAGCGTGCCCTGGAGCTGATGTGCAAGCGGGTCAGCGGGCGTACCGCCTTCGGCAAGCCGCTGGCCCAGCAGGGCGTGATCCAGGACTGGATCGCCGAGTCCCGGGTGCGGATCGAGCAGGCCAGGCTGCTGGTGCTGAAGACCGCCTGGCTGATGGACACCGTCGGCAACAAGGGCGCGCACCGCGAGATCCAGGCAATCAAGATCGTCACGCCGGCGATGTCCGAGTGGGTGATCGACAAGGCGATCCAGGCACACGGCGCGGCCGGCCTCAGCCAGGACTTCCCGCTCGCCCACCTGTGGGCAAGTGCCCGCACGCTCAGGTTCGCCGACGGGCCCGACGAGGTGCACAAGCGCTCGCTCGCCTGGCGCGAGCTGAAGTCACACAGCTAGCCGGACCGCCTGGGTACATACACCAGGGCATGCGGCCGCATGTCGCAGGATGCAGGAGGATTACATGCCAGACGCAGCACAGCGGGTCGCCGTCGTCACGGGGGGCGCCCGGGGCATCGGCGCGGCCGCTTCCCGCCGCCTCGCCGCCGACGGGATGGCTGTCGCCGTGCTCGACCTGAAGGAGGGCGACTGCGGCGCCACCGTCGACGCGATTACCTCGGCAGGCGGCCGCGCGCTCGCCGTCGGCGCCGACGTAAGCCAGGCGGACCAGGTCGAGGCCGCCGTCGCCAAGGTCGCCACCGGGCTAGGCCCGCCCGTCGTGCTGGTCAACAACGCGGGCGTGATCCGCGACAACCTGCTCTTCAAGATGACCGAGGACGACTGGGACACCGTACTCGGCGTGCACCTGCGGGGATCGTTCCTGATGAGCCGCGCCTGCCAGAAGTACATGGTCGAGGCGAAGTTCGGCCGGATCATCAACCTGTCGTCGAGTTCCGCCCTCGGCAACCGCGGCCAGGCCAACTACTCCGCGGCCAAGTCGGGCATGCAGGGCTTCACCAAGACGCTGGCCATCGAGCTCGGCAAGTTCGGTGTCACCGCCAACTCGATCGCGCCGGGGTTCATCGCCACCGACATGACCGCGGCGACCGCGGCCAGGGTCGGCATCGACTTCGATGATTTCCAGCAGGCCGCCGCGTCCAGGATCCCGGTCGGCCGAGTCGGCCAGCCGGACGATATCGCGCACGCCATTTCCTTCCTGGCCAGCGAGGGGGCCGGGTTCGTGTCCGGCCAGGTGATCTACGTAGCGGGCGGGCCGCTGTGCTAGACGGGGCAGGAAACGGCTCCGGCGGCACCGGCCCGGCGCTGACCGCGGACGACCTGCTCGGCCAGGTACGCGACTTCCTGGCGGCGCACGATCCGGCCGCCACGGCGCGGCTGGACTTCCTGCGCGCCAGGTTCGATGCCGGGCTCGCCTGGGTGCATTACCCGCCCGGCCTCGGCGGCCAGGGCCTGCCGCGGGCACTGCAGCAGGCCGTGGACGCCGAATTCGCCGCGGCCGGCGCGCCGGGCAATAACCCGGAGCGGATCGGGATCGGCCTGGGCATGGCGGCCCCCACGATCCTCGCGTACGGCACCGAAGAGCAGAAGCAGCGCTGGCTCCGGCCGCTGTGGACGGGCGAGGAAGTCTGGTGCCAGCTGTTCAGCGAGCCCGGTGCCGGGTCTGACCTGGCCAGCCTGGCCACCCGCGCGGTCCGCGACCCCGGCGGCGACGGCTGGACCGTCACCGGCCAGAAGGTCTGGACATCATCGGCGCACCTGGCCCGCTGGGGGCTGCTGGTCACCCGCACCGACCCCGACGTGCCCAAGCACAAGGGCATGACCTACTTCGCCGTCAGCATGACCGCGCCAGGGGTCGAGGTCAGGCCACTGCGCCAGATCACCGGCGAGGCGGAGTTCAACGAGGTCTTCCTGTCCGATGTGCCCATCCCCGACGCGGACCGGATCGGGGAGGTCGGCCAGGGCTGGCAGGTCTCCACCGCGACCCTGATGAACGAGCGGGTCGCCATCGGCGGCGCGGCGATCCCGCGCGAGGGCGGCATGATCGGCTCCGCCGCGCGGACCTGGCGCGAGCAGCCCGCGCTCCGCACGCCGGGGATGCACGACCGGCTGCTGCGGCTGTGGGCGGACGCCGAGGTCGCCCGGCTGGCGGGCGAGCGGCTCCGCCAGCAGCTCGCCGCGGGCCAGCCAGGCCCCGAGGGATCCGCCGCCAAGCTCGTCTTCGCGCGGCTCAACCAGGAAATCTCCGAGTTCGAGGTCGAGCTGTCCGGCGAGGACGGGCTGCGGTACGACGACTGGACCATGCGCAGGCCGGAGGGGGCGAACTTCTACGGCCGCGACCCCGGCTACCGGTACCTGCGTGCCCGCGGGAACTCGATCGAGGGCGGAACCTCGGAGATCCTGCGCAACATCATCGCCGAACGGGTCCTGGGCCTCCCGCCGGAGATCCGGCTGGACAAGGACGTGCCATGGAAGGACCTGCCCCGGTGACGCGGACAACGCAGTCAGCGCAGTCAGGCCAGCAGGCGCAGTCAGGCCAGCAGGCGCAGTCAGGCCAGCAAGCGCAGGCGCCGCAGCAGTCTCCGGCCGCCGGGCCGGCCAGGGCCGCCGGGCTGCCCGACCTCCTCTACGCCGAGACCGAGAACGAGCTGCGGGCAGCCGTCCGCTCCCTGCTCGACGACCGGGCGCGCCCGGCCGCGGTGCTGGCCAGGACCGAGACGGACGAGACCTACGACACCGGGCTGTGGCACGCTCTTGCTGCCGACCTCGGCTGCGCCGGCCTGCTGATCGGTGAATCGCACGGCGGGGCGGGCGCGACATACCGCGAGGCGGCGGTCGTAGCCGAGGAGATCGGGCGGTCCGTAGCCTCCGTTCCATATCTTGGCAGTGCCGTTGTCGCCACCGCTGCCGCGCTGGCCGCCGGTGCCGACGAGCTGCTTGCTGGCCTGGCGGCCGGGACCACGACGGCCGCGCTCGCCGTGCCGTTCCCGGCCGCGCCAGGGGCCGAGCCTGCCGCCACGGTCCGGGTCGGCGCACTGCGGGACGGCGACCCGGCAGGGGTGTACCGGCTCAGCGGGACGGTCACCGGGCTGATCGACGCGCTCCCGGCAGATGTGCTGCTCGTCCCGGCCGACGGCGTGCCGTTCGGGCTTTATGCGGTATCGGCCGGCGATCCCGGCGTCACCCGGACTCCGGTCGTGTCGCTGGACATGACCAGGCAGCTTTGTGATCTCACCCTGGACGGCGCCGCGGGCAGGCAGATCGCGGCCGGCCAGGCCGCCGGGCGCGCGACGGCGGCCGCGCTGACCGCGGGCGCGGCGATGCTCGCGTCCGAGCAGCTCGGCCTGGCGGATAAGTGCGTGCAGATGACCGTCGCCTACCTCAAGCAGCGGCGGCAGTTCGCCCGCCCGGTCGGCTCGTTCCAGGCGCTCAAGCACCGGCTCGCCGACCTGTGGGTGGGCGTGACCCAGGCCCGGGCGGCGGCCAGGTATGCGGCCGCTTGCCTTGCGGCCGGCCACCCGGACGTGCCGATCGCGGTCGCGCTGGCCAAGGCGGCCTGCAGCGACATCGCGGTCAGGGCCAGCCAGGAGTCCGTCCAGCTGCACGGCGGCATCGGCTTCACCTGGGAGCACCCGGCGCACCTGTACCTGAAGCGGGCGAAGAGCGCCTCGATCGGGTTCGGCACCCCGGACCGGCACCGCGCGTCACTGGCCTGGCTCGCCGATCTCCCGGCGCCTCCCGCGGGCCTAAGCCGGGCGGCGCCGGCAGCCGGGGCTAGGGGAGGCTCCCGATGAATTCCGTGCGTAACGCGGGGATCGTGGTCACTGGCGGCGGCAGCGGCATCGGCGCGGCGCTGGCCCGCAGGTTCGCCGACGAGGGCGCCAGGGTCGTGGTGAACGATATCAACGGCGAGGCAGCCTCGGCGGTCGCCGCCTCGTGCGGGGCGACGGCGGTGCCTGGGGACGCGGCGTCGCAGGACGGCGTCACGGCGCTGATCGCCAGCGCCAGGGACGCGCTCGGCGAGATCGACATCTACTGCGCGAATGCCGGGATCGTGCGGACCGGCGGCGCGGAGACGGCCGAGCCGGACTGGGACGCGTCGTGGCAGGTCAACGTCATGGCACACGTCCGGGCCGCGCGGCTGCTTATCGATCCGTGGCTGGAGCGGGGGAGCGGGCACCTGATCTGCACGGTGTCCGCGGCCGGCCTGCTGGCGATGCCAGGCACGGCGTCGTACTCGGTGACCAAGCACGCGGCGCTTGCGTTCGCCGAGTGGATGGCGCTCACCTATGCACACCGCGGCCTTACCGTGCAGGCGATCTGCCCGCAGGGAGTGCGGACCGGGATGCTGGACGGCAGCGATCCCGGTGCCGAGCTCGTGCTCGGCGACTCGGTGATCACCCCCGAGGCGGTGGCCGACACGGTGCTCAAGGGAATCGCCGACGGCCGGTTCCTCATCCTGCCGCACCCCGAGGTCGCGGCGATGTATGCCGGCCGGGCCGCCGAGACGGACCGGTGGCTGCGCGGCATGAACAAGATCCAGCGCCGGATCGAGGAAGCAGCCCGGTAGCCGTCCGCCAGGCTCGCGCGATGGGCTTCGGCTGCCGGGCGCCAGGCTCGCCATGATGCCGTCCGGAGAGGTCATCCGGATCGTCGGCCTGCTGGAACGGCAGGGCTTGTCGGTCTGGCTGGACGGCGGCTGGGGAGTCGACGCCCTGGCCGGCCGCCAGACCAGGCCGCACGATGACCTGGATGTCGCCATCCTGCGATGACCTGGATGTCGCCATCCTGCTGTCCGAAGCCGAGGCTGTGATCTCTGCCCTGGCGGGCGCCGGGTACCGGGTGTTCGGCGATGAGATGCCCACCCGAGTCGACCTGCGTGACGAACATGACCACCGGGTCGACCTGCATCCCATCACCCTGGACGCTTCGGGCAACGGGCTACAGCAACTGCAGGATGGCGGCTTCGGCACCTATACGGCCGAAGGCCTGTCTGGCACGGGAGTGATCGATGGCCGGCGTCTTCGCTGCCTCAGCCGTGCACTCCAGCTCGCGTTCCACCGGGGCTACGAACTCGACGACGGCGACCGGCATGACATCCGGGTCCTGGAGAACCTCGTTCCCCGGCGATCAAGGAGATCGCCTGATCGGCCATAGCGCGACTCGCGTTCCGTCTGGTAGCGCTAGCGGCGGCTGCCGGGCGCGGCCGCGGGCCTCGTCAGCCACGGCAGTTGACACGTTAGATTCTACTTACCTATAGTCGGGCCCATGTCCAGAGCAGGCGCCCCGGCCGTCGACGACGCGTTCGGCGTGATCTCGCACCCGCTGCGCCGCGAGCTTCTTGAGCGCCTGGCCGGCGGTGGCGAGACCAGGGTGACCGAGCTCGCCGCGCGCCTGCCGGTGAGCCGGCCAGCCGTATCACAGCACCTGCGGCTGATGCTCGATGCCGGAGTTGTCGCCGAGCGCCATGCCGGGCGTGAGCGCTACTACTCGCTGCGCCGGGACCGTCTGGGCGACGTCGACCGCTGGCTGGCGCAGCTCGACGCCTTCTGGGCGGGCGAGCTCCGCCGGCTTGGCGAGCACCTGGATGCCAAGCCGTGATCGACGGCGACCGGGTTGTGCACGAGGTGCGCTATGCCCATCCGGTGCAGGCAGTCTGGCATGCGCTGACAGATCCTCGTGAACTGGCCGGCGCACGCCCGCGCCCGCGGCTGGGACCAGGTGCGCCTGCTGAGCTGCGGCGACAGCACGTTCAAATACGATCTCGGCAGCGAGGACGCCGACGGCGGCCAGGAGTCCACCGTCTCGGTCTTCACGCTGGGTCGGGACGGATCGCCGCGCCACTCCTACACCGCGCGCCCGTACCTGTCCGACGACATCGACCAGCGCGGCATCGACCTGCTCACGCCAGCCTGGCACGTCCTCGACCTCACCCGCGCAACTCGACTACGGCCGCTAGCCGCCGGCCTTCGGCGCCGGCGGCCAGGATGGGCTTCTGATGGCGATCTCCATCGCCGCCCTTGAGAAGGCGGCCGCAGCAGGCTGGCGGGGGACCGAGCAGGCTACGCTCGGTGACTGGCTACTGCGCGCGGCCGAGGGCTTCACCGGCCGGGCAAACAGCGCGCTCGCGGTCGGTGATCCGGGCCTGCCGCTGGCCGCGGCGATCGACAAGGTCTGCGAGTGGTACCGCGCCCGCGGCCTGCCGGCGATGATAGCCGTCCCGTACCCGCTTGGCCGCCCGCAGCGCAGCAAGATCGACCGGCTGCTGCAGGATCGCGGCTGGTCGGTAAGGGGCGGCTCGGCGACGGTGCTGACCGTCGTGCCCGGCTGCATCGCCCGCCCGGCCGCGATGGCCCGCGTCGACGTGCGCGGCGAGCCGGACGACGACTGGCTGGCGCAGTACCACTATCGCGGCCAGCCGCCGCCGCCCATCGCCCGCCGACTGCTGATGTCCGCGCCCTGGCAGGCATTCGGCTCCGTCCGCGCGGCCGGCCAGCCGATCGCCATCGGCAGGGTCGCGGTGGCCGGGGAGTGGGCCGGGCTGACCGCCGTCGAAGTGCATCCGGATTACCGGCGCCGCGGGCTGGCAACGGCGATCACCGCCGCGCTGGCCGCGGCGGCAGCGGCCCGCGGTGTGACCGGCATCTACCTTCAGGTCGAAGACGGCAACCTGCCAGCCAGCGCGCTATATCGCCGGGCCGGCTTCGGCCGCCATCACGGCTACCACTACCGCGTCGCTCCGCCCGGCCGCGGATTACCGGCGGGAGAGCTGACAAACCGGGGCAACGCCGGGCCATTGGCGGCATGCTTGCCAGATGGATCACGCTCAGCACGGGACGCTCCATCATGTCGAGCTCTGGGTGCCCGATCTTGACCGCGCAGTGACCAGCTGGGGCTGGCTGCTGACGTCGCTCGGCTATAAGCCGTTCCAGGACTGGACGGCTGGCCAGAGCTGGCGGTCCGGGCCCACCTACATCGTGGTCGAGCAGTCGCCTGCCCGTACTGCGCTACGTCATGACCGCTGCCGGCCAGGGATGAATCATCTCGCGTTCCACGTCGCCACCCAGGCCATGCTGGATGAGCTGACCGCGGACGCACAGCGCAACGGCTGGCGGCTGATGTTCGCCGACCGGCACCCGCATGCAGGCGGCGACCAGCACTACGCGGCCTACCTGGAGAACGATGATGGCTTCGAGGTAGAACTCGTCGCGCCCGCTACTTCCGAGTAGCCAGCGGGCCCGGCTCCCCTCTCCCTCCGGGGGAGCCGGGCCGCAGCCGCCTGGCCGGCCGGGTCGCGGGCCAGGCGGCGGCTCAGGCTGACACCACGGGCGCGGACAGCCGCAGGTCACGCGACGACCTGCCGGCGGGCACCATGAACAGATCCCGGGGCCAGGCCCCGCCGCCTTCCCCATCCACTTTCATGATCACGGAACATTTGCTAGTACCCCCCGAATCTTCCGTAGTAATAGGACGAGCCCGGGCCGCAGCTCCCGTGCGGCCGGCGAGCCTGGCTGTGGCTGGTAAGTCCGCTGGCGGCTGTCCAGCCCGGCTACGGCCAGTTATTCCGCTGGTAGCTGTCCGGCGGGCGAAACAGGCAGTTAACAAAGGCCGCTGTCTGGCCTGCTCTGTTGCCTGCGGCGTAACAGCCGGGAAATGCGCCCGAAACTCCGCCATGGGAAACAGGAGTCGTTCCTGACGGACACCGAAGCGGCTCCGTCGGCCGGCCTCCTGGCCCGGCGTCGGCCAGCAGCCCGGCCAAGCCCTTCGCCGTAGCGCATGGAGGCACCGAGTGGTTCCCTATCCGAGCTGGCTGAACGCCGGCGACAATGCCTGGCAGCTCACGGCGGCGACTCTGGTCGGCCTGATGAGCATCCCCGCACTCGCAGTCCTCTACGCAGGACTCGTCCAGCGCAAATGGGCCGTAAACGCCATCATGATGGTGTTCAGCGCGTTCTGCCTGACCTTGATCGTCTGGGTGCTCTGGGCGTTCAAGATGGGCTTCGGCAATCCGTGGATATCGACCTTCGTCGGCAAGCCCGCTGCCGTCATCGGTCACGCCGGCGAGCAGGCTCAGGCCAGCATCCCGCTGCTCACCGGGCTGATACCGAAATTCCGCTTCCCGGAATCGTCGCTGGTCTACTTCCAGTTCGTGTTCGCCGCCATTACGCCGATCCTGCTGCTCGGTGCCGTGATCGGGCGGATCAACTTCAAGGTGTGGCTGCTTTTCGTGCCGCTCTGGATCACCTTCGCCTACGCCGTGAACGCCTTCCTGCTCTGGGGCGGCGGCTGGTGGGGCGCCCACGGCGCGCTCGACTTCAGCGGCGGCTACGTGATTCACCTGGCGGCCGGCGTCTCCGGCTTCGTGGCCGCCGCGATGGTCGGGCCAAGGCTGCGACGGGATCGCGAGACCGGAGCGCCAAGCAACGTGCCGTTCGTGGCGGTCGGCGCCGGCCTGCTGTGGCTTGGCTGGAACGGCTTCAACGGCGGCGACCCGTACTTCGCCGGCGCGGACGCCGCGGCGGCCGTGATCAACACCAACCTGGCCACCGCCGTCGCGATGATGACCTGGATCATCCTGGACATGCTGGCCAGCAGGGAGCGCAAGCCGAGCTTCGTCGGCGGCGTCAACGGCATGATCTGCGGCCTGGTCGCGATCACGCCGGCGGCCGGCTACGTGAACGGCCTTGGCGCGATGGTGATCGGGCTGGTTGCCTCCGGACTCGTCTGGGTGGCGATGACCAACCTGCCGCGGTACGTGTGGCCGTTCAACAAGGTCGATGACGCGCTCGGCGTGGTCTACACGCACGGCTTCGCCGGCCTGCTTGGAGGCTTGCTCGTGGGCCTGTTCGCCGACCCGAACATGGTTATTTACCTGGGCCTCGGTAAGTCCCCGAACATCACCACGGCCGGGCTGTTCTACGGGCACCCGAAGCAGCTGCTGATCCAGGCCGGCGCTGCCGCGACGGTCATCGTCTGGGACGCCGTCGTGACCTTCCTCATCCTGAAGGGGCTCAGCCTGTTCATCAGCCTGCGCGCGCCTGATGCCGACCTTCAGTACGGTGACCTGGCCATACACGGCGAGATGGCGTACGCGCCCGAGGAGGATCTGGTCAGCGCCGGCCTCAGCGAAGGCCTGGAACACGGCGGCCCCTTCGAGGAGCCCGCCGAGCTGGCCGCAGAGGAGCCCGCGGAGGTGGCCGCAGAGGAGCCCGCGGAGGTGGCCGCAGACTAGCGGGCCTGCCGCCGCGGCGCCGACCGCTACCCAGACGCCGACCGCTACGCCGACGCCTACCTCGACCGGCCCTGCGCCCGCGCCCAGTTCCGCCCCGTCATCCGGCTGAGATCCAGCCGACACCGCCGAGCCGCCGGCCGGCCCGGCTGTCCGGTCAGGGCCGGAGGGTCTCGCCGCCGTCCGTGACCACGATTCCCAGGGTCTCGGCGAGCAGGGGAGCGGCGGCCATGAGCTGAGCACTGGTGATGATCGCCCCGCGCAGTGAGCCGGGGGTGATCGTGATGTTCAGCTCCGCGCCGCGCAGGTCGACGTCGTCCAGGGTCACCCGGCTGAAATCAGTCTGGTCCAGCCGCGTGTTCGTGCAGACCATCCTGGTGAGCTGCGCGCCGCCGAAGTCCACCTCGCGGAGCAGGCAGTTTTCGAACGCCACATCCATGAGCACGGCATCCCGGAAGTTCACCGAATCGAGCTTGCACTCGCGGAACGTGACGTTGCGGAACTGAGCGCCGTACGCCTCCGCGCCCGCGATGACGGCCGCGGTGAAGGTCGCGTCCTGCCAGCTCGTCTCGGCCAGGCAGGTGCCCATCATTCGGACGTCACGCAGCCAGACGTGGGTGAAGCGGGCCCGGCGGAGCCGTCCCGCCTGAAACGACACCTGCGTGAAGGCGCACTCCATGAACCGCGCGTTCGCCGCGGATGCGTAATCGAAGGCGAGCTGATCGAAATGGACCGTGTCGTAATCTTCGTCCGGGCGCAGGCCGCCCCTGTGCGGCTGCAGCGCGGCCGCGTAGGGAAGCTCAGCCAGCTCTCGCGGTTCCATGATCACTCCTAGGTCGGCGAAGCACGAGCGGCCACCAGTCCCGCGCAGAGTTCCCGCGCAGAGCAGCCCGGCGGCGGCTCAGTGGCCGCGGAACGCTTCCTCCAGCCACCACGAGCCGCGTGCCGAGGTCACCTTGGCGTCGATCAGCAGCGGCCGGCCGCAAGGCCCGTCCAGCCAGCCGCGAACCGGGCCCAGGTCGGCTGGCTGGCGCACGGTTACCGCCTCGCAGCCGAACCCCCGGCCGATGGCGGCGATGTCCACCGGGGGGAAGCGGACCACGTCAAGCGGATGGCCGTGCGGGCCGAAATGATGGACCTCGGCACCGTACGCCTCGTCATCGTAGATCACGATGATCATCGGCAGGCCGAGCCTGACCACGGTCTCGAGTTCGCTGACGCCCATCAGCGCGCCGCCGTCGCCGAGCGCCGCGACCGTCAGCCGGTCCGGCCG
>WNGK01004218.1_pt1 | contig 15438 bp, 15 predicted proteins | sample 5400601 | NCBI WGS metagenome assembly WNGK01 (sample SAMN13153376, study PRJNA577476) | soil metagenome | isolation source: 60 cm soil or saprolite under Garry oak tree replicate 1 | place: USA:California | collected 2016-06-15
CAGCCGCGGACAGGTGGGTGTCAGCCGTGGTGGGTGTCAGCCGTGGTGGGTGTCAGCCGTGGTGGCCGCCTCCGCCGCCTCCGCCGCCCCCGTCCCCGCCGCCGCCGCCGCCGTGGTGGCCGCCGCCGCCGGCGTGATGCCCGCCGCCGCCGCCTCCGCCCCAGCCGCCGTGATGCCCGTGGTGGCTATGGCCGCCCTGGCCGGACGAGCGCGGATCGCCTAGCCAGGGGTCGCGACCGCCGTATCCCCGGCCGCGCCGGGCACGACGTCCGATGTACAGCGAGAAACGAATCGCAGCTATGAAACAGGCGACAATGATGATGAAGGTGAGAATAATCGCGTTAATCCCGTTCATCGGGCTCCCCGTCTATCGGCAGCGCGCGGGCGCTGGGACCATAGAGAATGACTCAGCCGTGGTGGCCGCCACCGCCGCTGTCCCCGCCGCCAGCGCCGCCATGATGGCCGCCGCCTGCGCTGCCATGATGGCCGCCGCCTGCGCTGCCATGATGGCCGCCGCCTGCGCTGCCATGATGGCAGCTTCCGCCGCCATTGCGGCCGCCGCGATGGTGACCGTCGCCCGCGGTACCTGACCAGATGTTGATGGCATCGTCGCGGGACAACCTGGCCGAGCGGCGATTGCGCCGTACGGTGGAAACGGTGGCGGTAGTGAAGCAGAAGACGATAAAGGCGGCGAGCATGACGATGGCCAGAATCTCATCGCCGCTCATGGAGCGCCCTCTTCCCGCCCTCGCAGCCTCAGCGCTGCGCTGGGGCCAGCCTAAATGGCAGCCAGCCGCCAGGAAAGAGAAAAGGCGCCGCGACAATGGTCGGCCGGCCGATCCACGCCGCACGGACGTCACCGGGACGGGCTGGCCGCGCGGCCGACGATCGCGCTGCCACAGACCCAGCAGACACCAGCAGGGCATCGCAGTTGGACGCCACTCTTCTGCCCGGGTGCTGGTTGGGCCGGCCAGGACTGGGTACGGCAACGCGCATTGCCCGATCCTCCAGTGAGGAGCCAGTCATGCTCACGCTCACCGACAGCGCAGTTTCCGCGATCCGCAGCCTGACGTCTCAGCCGGACCTGCCAGGGGAGACCGGCCTGCGCATCATGACCGAGGGCGAGGGGGCGCCGTCGTTCCAGCTCGCCCTGGCCGAGGCCCCGGTCGCTGGTGACCAGGTCGTAGAAGAGGGCGGAGCGCGGGTCTTCCTCGAAGCCGCCGTGGCCGAGGTCCTTGACGACAAGGCGCTCGACGCTCAGGTCAACGAGCAGGGTGACCTGGCTTTCCGGATCGCGGACCAGCCCGACGCCTGATCGCGCCGATTCCGCGAGTCGGCGCGATCGGCGCGATCGACTCGGCTGTCTCGGCCGGGCCCGGCGGGCGGCCTAGCTAGGCTTGACCGGTGGCCCAGCCTGCCCCGTCGCGGACCGCGATGGTCCGCCGCGCCCGCCGGATGAACCGCGAGCTGGCCCGGCTGTATCCGGACGCGCAGGTCGAGCTCAATTTCAGCACGCCGCTCGAGCTCCTGGTGGCGACCATCCTGTCGGCCCAGAGCACGGACCGCCGGGTCAATGAGGTGACGCGGGCACTGTTCGCCCGGTACCGCACAGCCGCCGAGTATGCCGCCGCCGACCGCGCGGAGCTTGAGGCGATCATCCGGCCGACGGGGTTCTTCCGTGCCAAGGCGAACACCCTGATCGCGCTCGGCCAGGCCTTGAGCGAGCGCTTCGGCGGGCAGGTCCCTGGCCAGCTTGATGCGCTCGTCACCCTGCCGGGTGTCGGCCGCAAGACGGCGAGCGTGGTGCTTGGCGACGCGTTCGGCCAACCGGGCCTCACGGTCGACACCCACTTCTCCCGGCTGGCTAGGCGGTTCGGCTGGTCGGATCAGAAGGACCCGGGCAAGATCGAGCAGGACGTGGCTGCGCTGCTGCCCCGGCAGGAGTGGACCGCGGCCTCCCACCGGTTGATCTGGCACGGTCGCCGCGTTTGCCACGCCCGCCTGCCCGCGTGCGGTGCGTGCGGGGTCGCCCGGCTCTGCCCGTCGTTCGGTGCGGGTCCCACCGACGCGGAGACCGCGCGCAAGCTGGTCAGGCCCGGGCCGTTCTCCTGACCTGGAATCGCGACTCGGTTGATGGCGGCTAGCGGGCGAGCGCTCCCATGGGATCCCAGGCCGGAAGCACGATCGGCTTCGTATCGAGCGCCCGTTGCAGTTCGTCGGGAAGCGCGCTGCGCCGCGCCGCGATCTCGAAGACGTACTCGTCGAACCACGAGTCGTTCATGGTGTAGAAGCCGTCCTTGCCGCGGTCGGTGCCCCAGCTGTTCTCGACCCGCCACCTGCGGGTAACGCCGTCGAGGACGTCCACTCCGGTGAAAAGCATGGCGTGAGTCATCTGGGTCTCGTGGAAGATGAGGCGGTCGGCCTTGGTGAGGGTGAAGGCGGTGTCGTAGACCGCGGCCAGGTCGTAGAGCCTGGCGTCCCACACCCCGTAGTCATTGCTCATCATCTTGCCGACATCGCAGCCGAACCACACTGGCTCGCCCTGCTGCAGCGTCCGCGAGGCGATGTCTTTGATCAGCGGCATGTCGACGTTGAGATACGTGACTGGCGGGGCGCCGAGCACGTTGCCGAGGTACTCGACCGTGAAGGTCCGGCCGGTCGGGCTCGACGGGCGCGGGTCATGGACGAGGCACACGTAGTCGGCCATCGGAAGCTCGACGTACTTGGCCGCGAACTCCTGCGGAGTCAGCACGCCGTCACGGTGGAAGGTGCGGTCCTTGTCGGTCCACTGCCAGTCGAAACGATCCGGCGGCGTGCCGAGGTGAATGCACAGCACCCGGTAGATGACCGAAAGGACGTCCGCCTTCTCGGCTCGGGCCGCATCGACGCCCCTGGTGGCTGCCTCGCGCACCGACTTCGCTCCCTGGCGCAGGAGATTGCGCAGAACCGAGTTCATCCGGGCGGTGTTGGACGAGCTGTTGGTCTCGGGCATCAACGACTTGGGCACCAGGCCGTGCTTGGCGACGATGGCCACGAACATGTTCCACTGACCGCCATCGTCGGCCACCGACTCCAGCAGGTAGGCGACGGTCCGGTCGTCAGCGTCGCGGCCGGCCGTCTCGATCACGGCCTCAAGGAAGTAGTTGGCGCGCTCGATCTTGTCCCAGAACATCGCGTAGTTCTGCGAGAACTCGAAGTCCTTGAGGCCCATCTTCTTCATGGCGCCGACGCGCAGCAGGTTGAGCCCCGCGAACAGCCAGCACCGCCCGCTGCGCTCCTGATTAGTGACCTTCCAGTCGTCCAGGAGGGTGGACAGGCAGTGATCGGTGCTGTTGACGATTTCCCGGCTGATGGCGACGTCATCGACGGTGACCCGGGTGACCGCGTTCTGCGCCAGCCGGTAGGCCGGATTCTCGGCAAATTCCTTGCGGAGCAGTTCCAGGTCCCCGGCGGCCAGCAGCTTGTCCATCCTCGGTACCTCCTGTTGCTCGGACGGCGTCAGGCCATCCGCGCTTCAGACTGCCGGGACCCCGACATGAGTGAGATGAGGCGGGAACGGCCGCATGGCCATGATAACGGCAAATCGTCCAGTCAGTCAGGCCGGGCCCCGGCCGCCATGACCGTCGGGCAACGCTGGGTGCGCCAAGGTCAGGACGCCGGCCGCCGCGTCAGGTGATAGGTAACGTGCGGCCGCAGCGGATGGCCGGCCGGCACCTTCGGATGATCGAAACTGGCTACCCAGGTCAGTCCCAGCCGCCGCATGACGGCCCGCGACGGCTCGTTGAGCACGGCGGTCATGGACCAGATCTCGCTCAGGCCGACGCCGTCGAAGGCCACCGTGAGTGCCGCCCTGGCCGCTTCGGTTGCGTAGCCGCGGTGCCAGGCGCGCTTGGCGAGCCGCCAGCCAACCTCGACGCCGCCAGCTCCGGGAACGCCATCCGGCATCGGGTTTAGCCCGGTGAAGCCGATGAACTCGCCGGTCTCGGTGACCGCCAGGGCCCAGAGCCCGTAACCCAGCTCATCGAACCGGGTCTCGATGCGATCGGCAAGCGCGTCGCTGGCGGCACGGTCGAGCGGGCTCGGAAAGTACCGCATCACTTCCGGGTCGGCATTCAGGGCGGCGAACGGCTCTCGATCAGAGTCGAGCCAGCGCCGCATCAGCAGCCTGTCCGTGCGGATGGAATCGAATCTTGCCGGCCCGGTCATCTCGGTCCTCCCAGCAGCGCGGAAAGTGGCCGGTCCAGAATGGAGCCGCTCGCTAATTCCGTCAAATGGGTTATATCGTCGCACGGATTCGATACTGTACGAGTCAGGCTCAGTAACAGCCGAGCCTGCTTCACTGGCCCGGCACACGAAACGACCTGCGGTCCCGGGCGTCTGTCGCCAGGGACCGCAGGCCGTGGCCGTCAGGCCCGGCGGCTAGAAGCGCGGGGTCGCGGTCGTGATGTCGTAGCTCGAACCCCAGTACCACTGGGTGGCGTCCGAGCCGGGCACGACGTGCGCGTGGCCGGTCGGGTCCGCGATCCACCACCGGACGTGCGAGCGCATTTTCGCTGGCAGGGCGGCGATGGCGGTCTTCGTAGCCGGCCACTCTGACCGCATGGTGTAGATGCGGGCCAGCGCGCGCGGGTTGGCGGCCAGTCGCTGCTTGGCCCAGGTCGCGGCCATGGACGGCGTGGCGTCACCAGGCTCGACGTCCAGGACCGAGGCGGCGTGGTCCGATCCGGTGGTGTCGATCCACATCACGTGCCTCCCGGAGACCTGGGCCTGGGAGGCAGCGTAGTTGCCGGTGGCGTAGACGGCGTTCACGTTGTGGCGGGGGAGCGCCGACGGCGTCACCGAGTCGTAGATGAGGTACGGCTTGCGGGCCGCGTGCCGGGGAGCGGCGTGCCGGGCCGGCGCGTGGTGCGAAGGCTTGGACGCTGGCTTGGCGGCGTGCTGCGGCTTGGCGGCCGGCGCGGGCTTGGCCGCGTGCTGGGGCTTGGCCGCGTGCTGGGGCTTGGCCGGGGCCGGCGAGTGCCGGGCGGGTGAGTGCTGGTCCGAGGCCGGCCTGGCCGCGGCGCCGGCATCGGCATGGTGCCTCACGCTGGCAGCCGCGGCGCGGTTGACCGCACTGGCCGCGCCAGCGGGCGCGGGTCCAGCCGAGACGCTGGCGGCCACGCCTGCTGCGACCACCGCGGCCGCGGCGGCGGCGCCGAGCGTCAGTCGCGAGGACTGGCGAGCACGGGCGCTGGCCCGGGCATAGGTGCGGCGGATTGCGGACAGGGTTGAGTCGATACGGGGGTGCAAGGTGAACCTCGGGGGGGTCGGGCGCGGGGGCGCTCGTCGGTCACCCAGGGGATCTGCCAGCCGAAAGGGGGTGCGTGGCTACAGCAGGTGCACGGATGTGACGCGGGTCAGGGCGACGTATTTGCTGGGGGGCAACCATCTCGCGCCTGGGTGCTTTCGATTACGCAATGTGAACGCCTGTAAGCGTGCAGTCACTTCCTGATTTCCCGAATCAGGCGTATGACGTCCATCACATGACTTTCGTCACACTGGCGCGATCCATGCTCAGGCGCCTAGCCCTGGCTGTCTCAGGATCAGCACGACCGAGAGGATCAGCATGATGGAGCCGAACGTAACCAGCGCGTAGCGCACCGCATGCAGCTTGAACGTGCTGCCGATACCGACCAGGAACAACACGGCAGCCAGGAACACCGTGATCCGGACATAGTTGTCGCCGACTAGGCCGTCGGCGCTGCCGGTGGAGAACTTCTCGTCGGCCTCCTTGTCGAGCGCCGCGGCCCGGGCCTGCGGGGCCAGCCTGTACTGCGGCATGTAGGTCGGGCCCGGCGCCGCATGCGGATTGTGCAGCGGGTCGGTCGTGAGCCAGGCCTGGAAGGCGACCCGGAACGCCGGCCGGAAGCGCCGCTCGGCGATGGCCTCTACCTTCGGTTTGTTCAGCGTGAAGGCGATGAACCAGGCGTTGAACGTCGAGGCATCGAAGTTGCGCAGCGAGGTAGCCCTCAGGTCTTCCCTGGTCGCCAGGTTGCGCAGCGTCGATGACCGGGCAATGTCGATACGCGATTTCGTGCCCCAGGTGGCCGCGGAGTAGCCCGCCCAGGCCGCCGTGACCGTGACGAGCGCGAGCAGCACCGCCTCGCAGATCTGCACGATCCTGGCGTGGCGGCTGCCGGCCTGGCCGCGCTCGCCGCCTTGCTCGCCGCCGCCGTCGGCTCCCTCGCTGTTTTCCTGGCCGTGCTCGTGCAACTTCTTGCCGGCCTCGATCGGGTCAAGCCCCTCGGCCATCAGCCCCCAACCCCCAGCCCATGCCCTCGGTCGGGCCTCAGCGTCAGCCGCCCTCGCCTCAGCCGGCCTCAGTCCCTGCTGATCCCAGCGAGCATATCGGAGCCGCAACTGAGCGTAACGAGGTGATCACGTAGAATTCCCGTCAGCAGTCGCGATCGGGGGGTCGGTGAGCTGATGAGCAGGATGTCTCCGGGTGTTCTCGCACCGCCGCATGAGTTGCTCACGCCGGATGAGTGGCGCCGGCGCGGGCGCGGCCAGCGCAGGCTGGCGCCCCGGTCGAGCCATGCGCAGTGGGATCCGCCCGCCGACCGGCCGGACCCGATCGCCATTCTCGAGGAGCAGGCCAGGACCCGGGTGCCTGACCTGGTGCCGATCAGGTACGGGCGGATGGCCGCCTCTCCGTTCGCCTACTTCCGTGGCGCGGCCGCGCCGATGGCCTGGGATCTGGCGCACACGCCCACGAGCGGCATCCGGGTACAGGCGTGCGGCGACGCGCACCTGCTGAACTTCGGCATGTTCGCGGCGCCGGACCGGCGCCTGGTCTTCGACGTCAACGACTTCGACGAGACCCTGCCCGCTCCGTTCGAGTGGGACGTCAAGCGCCTCGCGGCGAGCTTCGCCGTCGCCGCGCGCGAGAAGGAGTTCTCCGAACGCGAAGCCCGCATGTCCGCCCGGGCCGCCGTCCGCAGTTACCGAACCGAGATGGCGAACTATGCCGCGATGCGCTTTCTCAAGGTCTGGTACTCCAGGATCGACGTCGACGAGGTGACCAGGCTGTTCGACGCGCTCCAGCCGAAGACGGCGGTGCGCCGGCGACGGCGCGATATCGCCGATGCCCACCGCCGGACGAGCCTGAAGGCATTCCTGAAGATGTGTGATCAGGTCGAGGGGCATTACCGGATCCGGCCGGCCCATCCGGTGATCGTCCGCTTCCCGATCGAGCGCCATCCGGAGATCCTCGAGGAACTGCGCCACGCCATCGCGCTGTACCAGGAGACGATGCCGGCCGACCGCTGCGAGGTGCTGAGCCGCTACTACTTCGGGGACTTCGCGCGCAAGGTGGTCGGCGTCGGCTCGGTCGGCACCGAGGCGTTCATCCTGCTGCTGCTCGGTGACCGCGCGGACGAGCCACTGTTCCTCCAGCTGAAAGAGGCACAGGAGTCTGTCCTGGCCCCGTTCGCCGGCAAGAGCGAGTTCAAGCACCAGGGTGAGCGGGTAGTGCGCGGCCAGCAGCTGACCCAGGCGGCCAGCGATCCGTTCCTCGGCTGGACGACCGGCGCCGGATCGATCGGGTCGGGACCGAAAGGCCGGCGGCGCGCGTCCTCGAAGGACTACTACGTACGGCAGCTGCGTGACATGAAAGGCAGCATGAGCGTCTCCCTGATGGATGCTCATCAGCTCAACTACTACGGCAGGCTGTGCGGCTGGGCGCTGGCCCGCGCGCACGCCAGGACCGGGCGCGCCAGCATGATCTCCGGCTACCTCGGCGGCCGCGAGGACTTCGACAACGCGGTGGCGGACTTCGCCGTCGCCTACGCCGAGCAGAACGAGCGAGACCACCGCCGGCTGCTGGCCGCCGTGTCCGCGGCGGAGGTCGAGGCGACCGTCGATCAGTAGGTCAGGTGGCGTGCATGCGGTCGGCCGCGACGAGCGGGCAGGCCGGATCGTCGCCCAGCGGATCGCCGGTGGCAGCGTAGGCGCGGGCCCGCGATCCCCCGCACAGGTCGGCGTAGTCGCACCCGCCGCAGCGACCAGGGAAGCGCGCCGCGCGGATGGCCCGCAGGAGCGGGTCGTTGCGGTAGATGTCGCTCAGTGACCGGCTGCGGATGTTGCCGAGACCAAGCGGCAGGAACCCAGCCGGGTAGACCTCGCCGTCATGGGCGACGAACAGGATGCCCTTGCCGTCCCTGGTTGGCGACGTCTGCGCGCTCGGCCGGCGGACCGGCGGGCCGAGCACGCTGGCCAAGCGCCGGCCGAGGCTCTGGTAGAGCGCGCTGCCCGGCCGCGGGCCGCCGGCCCGGCGCTGCGTCACGACGCGGCGGAAGAACGGCGCCTCGACGGTCCGCACCACGAAACCGTACCCGGACGCGTCGTAAAGAAAGTGGCAGACTTCCTCGTGCTCGGCGGCGGAGATCGCGCCGGTCGCCACCCCGCGGCCGACCTGGACCAGGAAGAAGACCTCCCAGATGTGGCTGCCGGTCTGCGTGACCAGCCCTGCGATGTCGGCCAGTTCGGCCACGTTGGCTTGCATCACCGTGGTATTGACCTGGACAGTAACCCCGGCGGCCGTTAGCGCGCGAAGCAGGGAGATCGTCGCGCCGAAGTGACCGGAAATACCGCGGATACCGTCATGGGTGGCGGCGCTGGCGCCGTCCAGGCTGATCGACACGGCTTTCACGCCGCTGCCGGCGATCTCATCGACCATGTCGCTGGCCAGTGGGGTGACCGAGGGAGACAAGGCCACGGGCACGCCCAGTGAAATGGCGTAGCCGACGAGGTCGAACAAGTCGGGTCGCATCAGGCAGTCGCCGCCGGTCAGGACGAGGATCGGGTATGGCCGTCCGAAGCCGGCCACCTGCTCGATCAGGCGGCGCCCGTCGGCGTGGCTCAGCTCGCCGGGCCGCGCCTGCGTGGTGGCGCTGGCCCGGCAGTGGCGGCAGGCCAGCAGGCAGGCCCGGGTGGTCTCCCAGAACGCCAGCATTGGCCGCTGGTCGAAATTGACCGCCGGCCGGGTCGGGTGCGGCCTGGCCGGCCTGGTCGGTGTAGTCATCGTGATGACCTCCGGGCGAGGGGCCGGGCGGCGAGAGCCGGCGCCGGTAAGGCAAGCCTGGCCCGCCGTCGGAACCCGCCCCAGGGTCCAAGGTCACCCGCTGGGATTGCCCAAGGACCTGTCCGCATGCGAGCGGCTAGCCGCTGACCCAGGCCAGGATGTGCTCGTTGACCTCGGATGGTCTTTCCAGGTGCAGGAAGTGGCCGGCATTCTCGACCACGACCATGCGCGAGCCGGGGGCGAGGTGCGGCTCGGCGCCGCGGGCCAGCTCCGCCCTGATGCAGCCGTCGTCGGCGCCGTGCAGGTACAAGGTGGGCTGCGGTGCCTGACGGCCGACGGCCTCCTGCTCGCCGGCGTACCTGGCGGCATCCTGGCCGACAGCGCGGTAATAATCCAGCGCGGCCGCCAGGTTGGCGGGCTCGCGCAGCGAGTCCTTGACCGCCGCGAGATACTCGCCGGGCTGATAGCCGGGCGACCAGTCACGCCAGAGCTTGTCGAGGAACGACAGGTCGTCCTGAGCCACGACCGCGTCAGCAAAGCCCAGCGGATCCCGCAGCATGAACAGGTAGAAGAAGCGCTTGAGCTGCTCGTAGTCGCTGAAAAGCGCTACGTCAAGGGCCCCGGGCGGCACCGCGAGCGTCACGACCCGGCGCCACCTGCCCGGGTCGAAGGCAGCCGCCGCGTAGGCTGCCTCGGCTCCCCAGTCATGCCCGATCAGCACCGCGTCCGCGTCGCCGCGCAAGACCTCGTGCAGGGCGATCGCGTCGGCGGCCAGTGCCCCGACCTGGTAGGCGCCGTCGGACGGGATGCCCGTGGGCGCGTATCCGCGCATGAAAGGAGCCACCGCGTGGAACCCCGCGTCGGCCAGGGCAGGCAGCAGCTGATCCCAGGTACGAGCTGAATCAGGAAAGCCGTGCAGGCAGAGCGCCAGCGGGCCAGATCCGGCCTCCAGCAGTCCGAATTCCAGGTCATTTGCCCGCACGGCGCGAGCACGCAGCGACGGCGAACCGCCCATGGCGGACTGCCTCCTGAGGATCGCCTGCACGCCGCGCCTCAGGGCGGCGCCGACCGCGCCGCCTGCCCAGGCGCGCACGATCTCGCGCCGGGCTGGCCGCGTCGCCAGCGCCTGGCTGCCAGTGCCAGTCGCTAGAGCTTTGTCATCTTGGTGTAGGGCGCGACAATCCACACCTGGGTGGGGCCGAAGTCAACAAGCACGGCGGCTTCCTCGACACTGGTGACCCGGCCGAGGCCGTACCGGTCGTGAGTGACCAGGTCAAGGATCGCGAACTCCTTGGCGGGCGCGGTGGCGACCGGCGTGTTGAAAGGGCTGTTAGGCAGGTAGCGCCGGGTGGCGGCGCGGGCTGGTTTCATCACTACCAGTATGCGGCCTCAGGGGGTGCCTTGGCGCACCGGATTGCCCAGCCGGCTCCTTTTGCTCCTCGCGACGGCGCTGCGCGGCCGCCAGGAGCGCGCCTAGGCCGTCCTCGATGCCGCGGCCGAATCGCCGTGCCTTCGCGCGGCGGGAGCCGGGCCATGTCCAGGACTGCGCGCGCGGCGAGCTTAAGACGACGCGGTCGTCAGGACCGCGGCGGCGACGGATGGCGTGGCTCGTAGATCCGCAGCGCCGAGCCATCAGGCAGCCGGATCGCGGCCAGCAGGCCCCAGCCCCGGTCGGAGACTTCCTGGGCCACCTCGACGCCCTTGGCCGTCAGTTCGGCGAGCGTGGCCTGGATGTCATCGCACATGAGGTACAGCTCGTGGTAAGTGTCCCCGTCGCAGGGATGCACAGCTAGCTCGGCCGGCGGCAGCGCGTAGATGGGCCAGCCGCCGCCCGCGTCGACGGCGGAGAGCCCGAGCACGTCGCTGAGGAACGCCCGGACGCCGTCAGCCTTCGCGGAGAACACGATCGCGTGCACGCCGTTGATCACGCCACGATCCTAGCCCGCCAGGCGGGCGGGTACCATGACGGTCGTGCCCGCGGGGCCGCGCCGGATAGCCATAACAGTGCCTAACTCCTGGCTATCTGGTGAGATAGGTGTGCTGATGTTGCGTGATCGCGGCGTTCCCGAGGTCCGGGACTCGTCGGCACGATCCAGGTGAATGACGCGTTGAGCCCATAGATGCCGCCATGCCCTTCAGCACGAGTCCGCACGTGGAGGTGAGGCCGAAGGTGACGAGGGTGTCCACCGACCCGGCCGAGCCGCCCGGATCGGCTGGGCTGGCTGACCGGGCCGGGACGCGCGATCCGCTGGAAAGGCCTGGTCCTCCTGGCCCGATCGAGCGGGTCATGAGCACGGTGATCCGCAGGCTGTCCTGGAGCAGGCTCTCGGACCCCAAGATCGCCATCGCCGTGTCCGGTGTCGGCTTGCTGCTTGGCATGCTCGTCGGCGCGATGGCGCCGAACACCGAGACACTGCCGTATCCCATCGTGCTGCCGCTGTCCCACCTGCTGCCGTCGCTGCAGAACAACGTTGTCCTGGCGTCGGTGATGCTCTACACGGGGGACGTGCTCGCGTGCCTGGGGCTCGCCGGGATGCTCTGGGCGCACAGCCAGGGGTGGCGGCCCGATCCGCGGCGCCTGCTGCTGGCCAGCGCCGGGGTCGTCGCGGTGATGGTCAGCCTGACTCCGGTCGGCTCGTCCGACACCGCCAGCTACGCCGCCTACGGCCGGATAGCGGCCCTGCGCGGTAACCCGTACCTCACCAACCCGCAGCGGTTCCTGGGACTCTCGTCGCCGTACACCAAGGCGGTCGGGGTGTTCTGGAAGAAGACGCCGTCCGTCTACGGCCCGGTCGGCACCGTGATCCAGAAGTTCGCGGCGACGATCGGCGGCGCGAACGCGTCCACCACGATCTGGATCCTGATGATCCTCAACGGGATCGTGTTCATCGGCGTCGGCCTGCTGTTGCTGAAGACGTCGGACGATCCGATTCGGGCCACGCTGTTCTGGACCGCGAATCCGGTCCTAATCCAGCAGCTGGTCAGCGGCGGTCATCTGGACACGTTCGTGGCGGCGGCGGCCATCTGCTCGATCCAGGTCGCGCGCCGGGTCTCGGGCATGTGGGGCGACGTACTGATCGGCGTGCTCATCGGCCTGGCCTGCGGGGTGAAGATCAACGCCGTCCTGATCGGGATCGGGCTGGCGTGGCCGCTGCTGCGCCGGCACGAGTGGCTGCGCACGGCCAGAATCGCGCTGGTGGCGCTGGCCACGGTCGCGATCGAGTACAGCTTCTACGGGCTGAGCGCGCTGAAACCGCTCTTCGCAGCGTCGAAGCTGGTCACGTTGCCGTCACCGTGGTGGTTCGTGCATGAGATCGGAGATGTGGTCCTTTCCAAGGGCGCCACAGCCACGCTGATCGGCATCTTGTGGCCGATCGCGATGATCGTGGTCGCCGGGCTCATCTACCGGCGGATCTCGTCCGACCAGCCGCGCGAGGTCGTCGCGCCGTTCGCGCTGACGTTCGCCTGGATCGTCGTCGCGCCGTGGGTATTCGCCTGGTATACCGCGATCGCCTGGGTCGCGCTGACCCAGGTCCCGCGGAACCGGATGACACGGTGGCTGACCATCGTCACGGTCCTGCTCGCGCTCTGGCATTCCAGCGGCGGCCAGATCGCGCCGGGCCAGTAATCATGATCGGGAAGAGCCAGGCGGAACCCGCCGCGGCGGATCGCGAGGCCAGCCGGGCCGAGGCATCCCCCGCTGGTCAGCCGGCCCGCTGGCGGGCGGCAGTCGCGGTGCTACGCGAGCACTGGCTCGCCGCCGCCTTGCTGGCCGTCGGCCTGATCCTCAGGGTGGCGGCCCAGTTCGCCTACCGCCCGGCGCTGTTCTACATCGACACCGCGCGATATGTCTCCAACAATCCGCCGGGCATGGACCCGCTTGGCTACGCAGGGGTGCTCCGGGCGATCTCGCCGGCCGGCGGCGTGGCCACGGTCGCGGCCGTCCAGCATCTGCTCGGGCTGGCCATGGCGGTGGTCATCTACGTGCTCCTGCTGCGCCGGGGAGCGGCCCGCTGGCTCGCCGCGCTGGCCATCGCGCCGGTCCTGCTCGACGCCTACCAGCTGCAGATCGAGCAGACAATCATGCCCGATACCGTGTTCGAGGCGCTGATCGTGGCCGGCCTGGCCGTCGCGGCTTGGCGCCCGGCGATCTCCTGGCGGCGCGCCGCGGCCGCCGGGCTCGTGCTGGGCGCCTCGGCGACCGTCGCGCAGGTGGGCGAGGCGCTGCTGCTGCCCGCGGTGATCTTCCTGCTGGCCGCGGGCGGCGGCTGGCGGCCGGCCATCGGCCGGGCCGCTGCCCTGTGCGCGGCGTTCGCGCTGCCGATCCTGGCCTACTCGGCGGGCTCGGACCTGATCACCGGGTCCTTCTTCCTGTCGCACACCGGCGTCACGTCCTTCTACGGGCGGGCCGCGGCGGCCGCCGACTGCGCCGCCATCCGCCTGCCGGCTGCCGAGCGCGCCATGTGCCCGACGAAAAGCCAGCAGGCACGCGGACCTGACTGGCTGGAGTACAACGACGGCTCGCCGATCCGGCCGTACTACAACAGCCACACCCAGACCCGGGCCCAGACCGACAGCGAGATCTCCGATTTCAACCACGCGGTGCTGGCTCAGCAGCCCGGGCGGCTGGCCGGCGCCTACGGGCGGGACGCGGCGAAGCTGTTCGCGCTGACCCGGGTGGGCAGCCGCGGCGACACGCCGATCTCGCGCTGGCAGTTCCAGCGGGCCTTCCCTTATTACCCGCCGTGGTCATCGCGGCAGGTGGTCGCGAGCGAGATCGGCCAGCTCGGCGGTGGCGCCACGCCCGCCGCCTGGCGGCCCGCGACCGCGTTCCTGCGCGCCTACCAGCTCAACCGCGGCTATACGCCTGGCCCGCTGTTCGCGTTCGCCGCGCTGGCCGGCCTGGCCGGCTCCGCGCTGGCGGCACGCCGGCGAGCGGGCCCGAGCATCCGGCAGGCCGCGCTTGGCTGCCTGCTGTTCTTCGCGTCGGGAGTCTTCGTCGTCGGCGTCTCGGATCTGTTCGAGTTCTCCTGGCGGTACCAGCTTCCCGCGCTGGTCACCATCGTCCCGGCGGGCGCCCTCGGGATCAGCGTCATCATCGGGTCGATCCGGGCCCGGCACAGTTCCGGCTGAAGGAGAAGTGATGGGCAAAAAGCAGCGGATCAGCTATGTGCCGCTCGAGACGATGGATGCGCAGATGCGGGCGGAGATGGAGCGCTGCCAGCGCGAGGGCACGCCACGGCCGGAGAGTTCCGCCGTGCGTGCTCATGTCCCCGCGTGCTTCTGGGCGTTCGCGCGGTCCTGGCAGGCGATCTTCCGCGACGGCGTCAGCGATCACGGCATCAAGGAGCTGTGCCGCGTCTACGTGTCCCGCACCGTGAAGTGCGAATACTGCGGTAACCAGCGGTCCGAGCAGGCCAGGGCGCAAGGTCTGAGCGAGGCCCAGTACGACGACTTGCTCAACTTCGAGAAGTCCGAGCGGCTCAGCGAGCGCGAGAAGGCAGCGCTGGCATACGCCGAGGCGATTACCTGGCGGCTCGACACCGACGACGCCTTCTGGGAGCGGCTGAACGGTCACTTCTCTGAGCCGGAGCTGGTCGAGCTGGGCTGCTTCATCGCCCTCACGATGGGCCAGCAGAGCTGGCTGCGGCTGCTGAACATCGAGCACCACGAGGTCCTGCCGGGTACGGCCGCCTCGATGGCGCCCGGGTTCACCACCCCTGAGCAGCTCGCCGCGTCGAAGGCCTCGGACGATTACTGGGCGCGCTGAGTACCGGCGCGCTGAGTGACCGGGCGCGCCGAGTGACCGGGCGCGCCGAGTTACCGGGCGCGCCGAGGTGTGCAGCCGATTCGCGCGCGTGTCGATCGCGGCGCATCCCGTTCGTCGTATCTGATCTGTGCCATGATGCCGCCGTCGACCACGACGGCCGGTAAACACCTGCAGCAGTGCGGTAAAGGAGGAGTTGGCGTGAAGTCTGAGGATGTGTGGAAGAACGTTCATTCGCAGCGGGAAGCGATGGCGGACACCTGGGCGGGCTTGTCGGCCGACCAGTGGGCCACTGCCTCCTGGTGCGACGGCTGGACCGTTCAGGACGCCGCCGGGCACATCCTGGCATCTGCCGAGCAGACGCTGCCGAATTTCTTCAAGGAACTGGCCGGCGCCGGCTTCAAGTTCAATGTCTTCGCCGACCGTGGCGCCAGGCGGCTGGCCTCGCACGGCCCGGACGAGCTGATCCGCCGCCTGCGGGCGAGGACCTCGACCACCAACCACCCGCCAGGTCCCGTGGTGACCTGGCTGGGCGAGATCATCACGCACGGAGAGGACATCCGCCGGCCGCTCGGCCTCAACCACCAGGCGCCGGAAGCTGCGCTGGTAG
>WNGK01010511.1_pt1 | contig 15434 bp, 14 predicted proteins | sample 5400601 | NCBI WGS metagenome assembly WNGK01 (sample SAMN13153376, study PRJNA577476) | soil metagenome | isolation source: 60 cm soil or saprolite under Garry oak tree replicate 1 | place: USA:California | collected 2016-06-15
TGCACTCCGCGTTGGACGAAGCGCCGTGCGCCGAGGCGCAGGCGTTGCTGGCTGAGCATCTCGCGGCGGAGCGCTTGATCGAATTCCGTCTCGCCGACGCCGCCGATTCATGACTGCCACGAGTGCCCGGTGAGCGCGCCCGCATCGTCTTCCTCCGAGCGCTTTCTCTCCGCGTCGATCGGGCGAGTGATCCGCTGGCTCGGAGGCATTCCTTATTCACTGCTCGCCCTTCCGCTGCGGTTTGCCGTCGCCACAGTGTTCTGGAACTCGGGGATGACCAAGCTCGCGAACTGGGGCACCGCGGTCGCGCTGTTCGCCGACGAATACCACGTGCCGCTTCTGTCGCCAGAAGTCGCGGCGTACATGGCGGCAAGCATCGAGCTGACCGCGCCGGTGCTGCTGGTGTTAGGCCTGTTTACGCGGCCCGCCGCGCTTGTTCTGCTCGGGATGACGACGGTGATCGAGGTTTTTGTCTACCCCGAAGCCTGGCCGACGCACATCCAATGGGCGGCGATGCTGCTCGTCCTGCTCTGCCGCGGGCCGGGACGACTGTCGATCGATCACCTCCTGTGGCGGCGCTTCGGCGCCAAGCTTGACGGAGGACCTGACGAAGCGCACGGTGAGGTGCGAACAAAGTGATGCCAGTCGCTCCGCTCATGAAATTTCTGTTGTAAGGCACAAGCGCTTTCGGCGACCAAAACATCGGATCCAGCGATCACTTACCTAGCGTGTGCGCCAGTTGCCGCGCCCGCCCGGTCCTTTACTACCGCAGGAATTGCACATTTTGCGCGGTGATTCACGCAAAAGCTACAAGGAGATACCGATGTCTCGCGTGCTTCCGCGCCAACCCGTACCCGAGTTGGTGGTACCTACCCTGTCCGGCACGATCTGGAACCTCGCGGCGGCATCACCGCAACGCTTCTCGCTCATTGTTTTCTATCGCGGGCTGCACTGCCCGATCTGCAAGACCTACATCGCCGAACTCGACAGTCAGGTTCCCGAATTCGCGATTCGTGGCGTCGAGACCATCGCGCTAAGCAGCGATACGGAAGAGCGCGCGCGGCAGGCGCAGACCAGCTGGGGGCTTTCGCAGCTTTTAGTGGGCCATTCGCTAACGATCGGCACGGCGCGCGCGTGGGGCTTGTATATATCGACCGGACGCGGCACGACCTCCGCCGGCGTCGAAGAGCCGTCGCTTTTCAGCGAGCCGGGAGTGTTTCTGGTGCGACCCGACCACACGCTGTATTGGGCGTCGGTCCAGTCGATGCCGTTTGCACGGCCGCATTTCCGTGATGTCGTCCCGGCGCTCGACTTCGTCATTGCCAAGGATTATCCGGCGCGTGGCGAGGCGTGATCGACAAGGACTCGCTTTTCCCGACGCCGGACACGGTCGGCGCTATGGTGCGTGTGTGAAGAAGGAGGCAAGGTGCGATTCATGACTCGCGCCGAGATCGACGCATTTCCGGCCGATCCTCCATTACGCCCTGGCGAATCGGCCATGGATCGAGCACGGGTTGCAATCGCATCAGCCGGATGCGCCTCCGCCGGCCAACAAATGGGATTGCGTTGGCCGATTGGCTGCGTCGCGTTGGAAGTAACCCAGCGTTGCAATCTCGACTGCTCGCTTTGTTATCTCTCGGAAAACTCCGAGGCGGTCAAGGATGTGCCCCTCAAGGAAGTCTTCCGCCGCATCGATCTCATTTTCAGCCATTACGGAAGGCACACCGATGTACAAGTCACCGGCGGCGATCCGACGCTTCGCGATCGCGACGAGTTGTTGGCAGTCGTCGCCCGTATCAGCTCGCTCGTGATGCGCCCGACGCTGATGACCAACGGGATCAGGGCGAGCCGCTCGCTGCTGAGCGCGCTGGCGGCGCACGGCCTGGTCGACGTCGTATTTCATGTCGACACGACGCAGCAGCGAAAAGGCTTCACTACGGAACGGGAACTCAATCGCATCCGCACCGAATATCTCGGCCGTACGCGAAGGCTCGGACTTTCGGTCATGTTCAACACGACCGTGCACGACGGAAACTTTCACGAAATCCCCGAGCTGGTGCGCTTTTTCCGGGCGCATGCCGGCGCGATACGCACCGCATCTTTTCAGCTCCAGGCCGCTGCCGGACGCGGCGTCCGGCGCGGCCGTGGCGCCGGCATCTCCCCCGAAAGCGTCTGGCGCCAAATCGAGGCTGGCGCCGGGACCTCGTTAAATTTCGAGGCATCGCGTATCGGTCACCCCGGGTGCAACCGCTATGCACTTTGTCTGGAAGCAAACGGCGCGCTCTATGACGCGTTCTCCGACGCGAGCTTCATTAACGAGCTTCAGACCGCGACTGCGGGAATAGCGCTCCCCCGGACTGATCGCCTGGTGGCGCTGAGGAGCCTGGTGGCTTGGCTCGGCTTGCATCCGCGCTTTGTCTATTCCATTGCCAAGTGGTTGGCCGCGAAAGCCTGGGTGATGAAAAGCGACCTCGTGAGGTCTCGTGGCCGAGTCAGGACACTCTCCTTCGCTATCCATAATTTCATGGATGCGCAGGCCCTCGAGGAAGACCGTATCCAGGCATGCGTGTTCAAGGTCATGACGGGTGACGGTCCGATGTCGATGTGCTTGCATAATGCGAAACGCGATAGCTTCATTCTTCGTCCGATGCCGCTGAACGAAGGGCCGACGGTTGTTTTCTGGCATCCAATGACCGGCGAGCGGAGCCAACAGGATCCAGGCCTTGCGCGCGCCGATCCGAACGGGCATCCGCTCAGGCGCATGAAAGGCCAGACCCGCCAGCGCGCGCTCTTGAAGCGTCGCAGCGGTGCCGCGCGCGAAAGCGGGTAAGTCATGGGCGCGACCGCAAGCGTGCGACGACTTGTCCTCGTCTGGCTCCTCGTCGCTCGACCGGACTTAGCCATCGGTCAGGCGCTCGACCCTGCCGTGCCGCCCGGGTGGGCCGCGGTTCTGGAGCGATTCGTCGACGAATACGGCCGGGTCGACTTTGAAGGGATCGCGCGAGCCCCTGGCGACCTCCATTCCACCGTTGCCTACATCGCTTCGACCAGCCCAGAGTCGAATCCCACCATGTTTTCCAGCGGCGAAGCAAGGCTCGCGTTTTACATCAACGCCTACAACGCGCTGGCGATGTTCAACGTCGTCGACTCCGGGATACCTCGATCGCTCACGGGATTGCAAAAACTTCGTTTTTTCTGGATGAAGAAATTCACGATCGGCGGCCGCGCGATGTCGCTGTACGCCCTCGAAAACGACGTGATTCGCACCATGCGAGATGAGCGGGTGCACTTCGCGTTGAACTGCATGTCCGTGAGCTGCCCGCGACTTCCCCGAAAGCCATTTACGACCCTCAGTTTGGACCGCGAGCTGGCCGCCGCCGCACAGCTATTTTTCAGTGAAAAGCGAAATCTCACGGTCTCAAGTGATGCCAGGGAAGTCAAAATTTCAGAAATCCTCAAGTTCTATCGCGAGGACTTCCAGCGTGCGAGCCCGGACTTGATCGCTTACATCAACCGGCATCGGGAAGTGAAGATCCCGGAGGGGTACAAAGTCGACTTTATCGATTACGACTGGACCATCAACGACTCGCGCAAAATTTCACTCCCGAACCAAGGCGCAGCCGCCGCTCGATGAGCCCAGTTACATTTGCAGCGTGAATCCGTGATCCCCGGCCGCAACTGTCCACCCGACTATCGCTACGATGCATCGATCTTCCGGGAGCACGCCTCGACGGCCACCGAGACTTTGTACGTGGTCGGCGGGCTGTACGGCAATGAACCGGCGCTCGACGAGGTCATCAGGATGTTCGAGCGCGAGCGCGGCGCCAAGCATCTTGTCTTCAACGGCGATTTCAACTGGTTCAATATCGCGCCGGAGCGCTTCCGGCGAATCAACGAGTTGGTCCTCGCGTATGACGCCGTTCGCGGGAACGTCGAAACCGAGCTTGCCAGGCCAGTCGGCAGCACAGAAATCGGATGCGGCTGCGGATACCCCGATTTCGTAGACGATGACGTGGTCGATCGGTCGAACGCCATCATGGAACGGCTACGGACAAGCGCGATCCTTTTCCCGGAGCTGCAACGCGATTTGGCACAGTTGCCCATGTGGCGGCGAATCGACGTCGGCGGTGCACGAGTGGCGGTTATTCACGGTGATCCTTCATCGCTGGCGGGCTGGGGGCTCGGGATAGAGGCCCTATCCGAAGCAGTGGGCGTCGATCGGGCGGCTCGCTGGTTCGATGAGGCCGACATCGACATCTTCGCTTGCACCCACACTGTTTGCCGCTGCTTCGCCGCGTCGGCGCCGGTGTCATCGCGAACAACGGGGCCGCCGGCATGCCGAATTTCGCAGCCGCGCGTTACGGTATCATCACACGCGTTGCAATCAGTCCATCCGCATATGCGACGCCGTTGTACGGGGTCGAAATCGAAGGCGTCACGGTGGAAGCGCTTGCAGTTGCCTACGACCACGACCGCTTTCTCGCTGATTTCGACGCACAGTGGCCCGCGGGAAGCCCTGCTGAGGCTTCGTATCGCCGGCGCATCGTCGACGGGCCGGACTATGAATTGCAGCAGGCAACGCTTCCCTTGACCGCGCCCTCACGGTAGATTCCCACGGAATCGCCGCTTCTCTGTTGAGCTTTTCAGTCCTTCTCCTGATCGTCGCGATCGCGATTCTATTCGCGCTGGAGCGGATGTTTCCGTTGCGCAAACAAAAACAGCTGCTCGGTCGCCGCCTGGTCGTCAATTCGGCCGTGGCGGCACTCGCGATTGCCGTCGCGCTCATGATCGTCCGCCCGGTCGCGTCTTGGATGCTGGAAGAGGTGTCCCAAAACAGCTGGGGACTGACTGGGATGGTGCGAATGCCGGTACTGCTCCAGGCCGTCGTGACGTTCTTGCTCTTCGATCTCTCGTTCTACTACTGGCACCGGGCGAATCATGTCTGGCCATTCCTGTGGCGCTTCCATAACGTTCATCACGTCGATCCCGATCTCGATCTCAGCACCTCCTTCAGGTTTCACTTTCTCGAGATTGCCTTTTCCGCAGCGTTTCGCGCCCTGCAGGTGGTCGTGATCGGAGGAGAGCCGTGGATGCTTGTCGTTTACGAATCCGCTTTTCAGCTGAACACCTGGTTTCAGCACAGCAACATTCGACTGCCGATCACGATCGAGCGCTGGATGGTCCTGTTTTTCGTCACGCCCCGCATGCACGGGATCCACCACTCGAAACGCTTCAACGAAGTGAACTCGAACTGGTCGTCGGTGTTCAGCTGGTGGGATCGCTTGCACGGCACACTGAACCTCAACGTACCCCAGGCCGCCATAGACATCGGTGTGCCAGGCTATTCTGAACCACGGGATAATCAGATCCTGCAGCTGTTGCTGATGCCGCTACGGCCCCAGCGCAGCTATTGGAGCGCGGAATGGAGGGTTCCGTATCCGGTTCAGCGCGATGCGGAGAACGTGCTCCCGGAATAGGTCTTTAAGGCCATGTCGCATCGGCGGCCCGCGCTCCGACCGCCGGTCCAAGCCACTCCGGGGGAACGTGTATCAGGTCGGCCGGTTGGTCCACATCGACCAGCGTGGCCAATTCCGTCCAGCGGAGCTGCGCGCGCAGAAGGTGATCGCGGGTCGAGGACAGGACGGCGGACGTGCTCCAGGGAACGTCGGCAAAGACTGCGTCAATCGCGGTAAGCGCTTCGCGCCGAAAACCGGTAAGCGCGAAGCCACCGTCGGCGGTCGGCACGAAGGCGCAGTCCGCGCCCGCCACCAGCGCCGCATCCGCTTCGCGCAGAACATCGGCATCGAGCGCCGGACAATCGGTTCCGAGGAGCAGCGCTCGCGGTGAACGCCGCAGTGCCGCCGTCAGCGCCGATCGCATTCGCTCGCCCAGATCGCCGGATGTCTGCGCGAGACAAGTCGCACCCGCGCGCGCGGCCGCTGCTTGCAGCGCCGGATGTTCCGCGTCGGGCGCGCCATGCAATTGAACTGGCCCCAGCCCCGCGTCCGCGGCGACCTGTAGCGTCAACCGTGTTTTCACGACGCCGGGAACCGGCGCCTTGGCAAAGATGATGACTATGGTCGAGCCCACGGGTAACGGCTATCGGTACAGTCGCGCAAGCCGGTCGGGCGTCACCCCGAAAAAATAGAGCAGTCGTATCCACCCCATCAAGACGATCGTTCGCCAGATTCCGCGCGACACCCAGCGCCGCCCCGACGTGACCACCGGCGGCCTGAGACACAACGGCCGCCCGCGCCGCAGCAGGCGCGACGACAACTCGACATCTTCCATGAGCGCCTGGTCGGGAAAGCCGCCCAGCGCATCAAACGCGTGTCGAGTGATGAACATCGCTTGATCGCCTGTGGCGATGCCCGTGGCTCGGGAGCGCAGATTCATGAGCCAGGCGACGAAAGGCAGCCAGCGCGACGCGCCGTCGATCCGCACGTCGAAACGCCCCCATTCGAGACCGGTGGCGGCGAGTCCATTCAGGACCAAGCTGTCGGCTTTTGTCGGCAGCCGCGTATCCGCGTGAAGAAACAACAGCACCTGCCCATGCGCGGCAACGGCGCCCGCGTTCATCTGGCGCGCGCGGCCGCGATGCGCAACGATGAGTTGATCGGCACCGGAACCAGCGCCTGCCGATGTGCCGTCCTTGCTGCCCCCGTCGACGACGACGACTTCGACGTCGCGCTCGCGAAACAGCGCCAGCGAAGCCAAGAGTCTCGCGATGACGCTGCCTTCATTCAGCACCGGAATGATGATCGTCAGGTTCGCGCTCGGCCGCACGGTCTGCTGCACGGCGTTCAATCCCCGCGACGCCACGCCAGATAGCGCTCGCCGAGGGCAAGGGCGCGCTTCGGTACATGACGCTGTTTCCACTCACCCGCTGCATACTTGTTCGCCTCGGCAAGCGTCGGATAAGTGTGAACCGTGGCGAAGATACCCTTCAGGCCGATTCCGTGCTGCATCGCGAGCGCGTATTCCGTGAGCAGGTCCGCGGCGTGCTCGCCGACGATCGTGACGCCCAATATACGGTCCTTGCCGGGCGCGGTGAGAACCTTGACAAACCCCGCAGCCGTTTCGTCGACGATCGCGCGATCGAGGTCCTTCAGCGCATAGCGCGTCACTTCAAAGGGTGTTTTGTTTCGTGTTGCCTCCGTTTCGTTGAGCCCGACGTGAGCCACTTCGGGATCGGTGAACGTTGCCCACGGAATCACCGAGTAGTCCGGCTTGACGTGCCAGAGTCCGTCCAGCAATGCATTGGTGGCGGCATGCCAGGCCTGGTGCGCCGCGGTGTGCGTGAATTGATACGGGCCGGCCACGTCGCCGCAGGCATAGATGTTCGGATAAAGTGTCTGCAAATAGGCATCCGTTTCGACAGTCCCGTCGTCCCGGATCGGGATACCCAGCGCTTCGAGGCCGTAGCCCACAACGCGCGGAGCGCGCCCCACCGCGCACAGGAGCGCATCGTATTCGATCCGTTTTTCCTGGCCCGCGGCTTCGACGACGATCGACCTGGCGCTGCCCGTTTGATCGATGCGAATCGCCTTGTGCGCGGTCAGGAGCGTGACTCCGTCAGCCGCCAGCGCGGATGCAACGGCAGCGGCAGCGTCCGGATCCTCGCGCACCAATAGGCGGTCGGCCATTTCCACGATCGTTACAGCCACACCGAAGCGCGCCATCGCTTGTGCGAGCTCGCAGCCGATCGGACCGCCGCCCAACACGACCAGCCGCTGCGGAAACCGGGACAAGTCCCAGAATGTGTCAGAGGTAAGGCACTCGGTGGTTGAAAGGCCGGGAATCGGCGGAATTGTCGGAGTCGAGCCCGCCGCGATGACGATCGCACGTGTGGTCAGCGTCTGCGACCCACTTCCGTTCCTCACCTCGACCGCCCAGGGGGAGACGATTCTCGCGTGTCCGCGCACCACGTCTGCGCCCAAGGCCTTGTAGCGCTCCGCGGAATCGTGCGGCGCGATGGTTGCGATGACGCGCTTGATGCGCGCCATGACGTCGGCGAACTCGAATTCGATGCGCGTGTCGCGCAAGCCAAGCGCGTTTGCGCGCCGCGCCTCATGGACGAGCTTTGCCGCACGAATGAGAGACTTCGAAGGAACGCAGCCGAAATTGAGGCAATCTCCGCCCATCAACTCGCCTTCGACCAGCGTGACTTTCGCCTTGGCGAAGGCGCCGACATAGGCGGCGACCAGCCCGGCCGCGCCCGCCCCGATGACGATCAGATTGCGGTCGAAGCGATACGGCTTTTCCCAGCGGCGATACACCTTGCGCGCCTTGATCCGGTCCAACGCGAACTTCGCCAACAGTGGAAAAATACCCAGCAACGCAAACGAGCCGAGGAGCGCGGGCGAAGCGACGTCGGAAAGCGTCTTGATCTGCGCGAGTTGCGTGCCGGCGTTGATGTAGATGATCGTGCCCGGCAGCATTCCGAGCTGGCTGACCCAGTAAAACGTCGTCACCGGGATCGCGGTGAGACCCACCGCCAGATTAATCAGAACGAAGGGAAAGATCGGCACCAGGCGAAGCGCGAGCAGATAGAACGCTCCATCCTTCTGCATGCCAGCGTCGACGGCCACGATCTGTTTTTCGAAGCGGGCCCGGACGAAGTCGCGCAATACGTAGCGGGCCAGAAGGAATGCGATCGTGGCGCCGATGGCGGAGGCGAAGGAAACCAGCACGACGCCCCACAGCAGACCGAACAGCGCGCCTGCAGCGAGCGTCAGAATAGCGGCGCCCGGCAGTGACGCGCCGGTGATCAAGACGTAGACCGCAAAGAACGCTGCTCCGAACAAAAACGGATTCGCGTTTTTCTGTTGGATCAGCCAGTCTTGATGCTCGCGCAGTTTCTCGATCGTCAGAAAGCGGCCCAGATCGAGGACGAACCAGGCGACGACCACCAGCGCGAGCAGTACGCCAATAACAATCGGCTTCGCACGCATGTCGCGTCGCTTACGGATCGATGCCGCATTCCTTCCCCCTCAGGGGGAAGGTTAGGATGGGGGTGGGGTTGCTGCGACAGTTTGCGGAAAGCGCGGATTCCCATCCCCACCCCATCCCTCCCCTTGAAGGGGAGGGAGAACACATGTTGGAGATTGCAGCCGTTGATCGTGTGATTAACAGCGTCATGCAGCTCTCAACGCGCCCCCGCAACTGCTACCCTGCCCCGCGGTGCATCCGTAACAATGGTCGGCTACGGCGATAGCCGCGCGGTCGAATTTCCGGTCCTCGTCTCGCAATAGGTCGCGCAAGTGTCGTCGCGGCGATGTTGGGGATTTGCCGCCCAGCGGCAGCTCGAGCATTTGGTTGAAGTCGCAATCGTACAGATAGCCAAGCCAGTCGACCGAGATCAGGCTCCTGCACATCACGCCGTCGAGGTTCTCCGGCCGATGAGCATCGTGCAGCAGCTGCCTATAGGCCGCAAACTGGCCCTTGGAAATAAGCGTGCTGCCAAAACGCTGAATGGGCATGTTGGCGATGGTGAAAAGCCGGTTGAAAACCACACCGAAACGCTCTCCCAATATTCGCCGGTAATCGCGCTCCAGATCGCTTTGGCTGGGCGGCAGGTACGGGCCGAGGGGGTTATAGACCAGATTCAGGACGAGACCGGTATCGGCTCGGCCATAACCGAGCCTGTTCAGCCCTTGCAATCCATCGATGCTTCGCTCGAACACCCCGTCTCCGCGCTGAGCATCCACGTTGTCCTTGGAGTAGCAGGGCAGCGAAGCGACGACCTCGGCCCGTTGCTGCGCGAGGAACTCATCGAGGCCTTCCTGGCCTGCTTCAGAGAGAACGGTCAAATTGCAGCGATCGATCACGCGCGTGCCGATGGCTCGTGCCGCAAGGACGATCCCGCGAAACTGAGGATTCAGTTCCGGTGCGCCGCCGGTAAGGTCGAGAACCCGGATGTTGCGTGCGCGCACGACCTCGATCACCATAGCCGCGATTTCCGCGTCCATCATCTCCTTCCGCGCGGGACCCGCATTCACATGGCAGTGCTGGCACGTCTGGTTGCAGCGGTAGCCGAGATTGACCTGCAGCGTTTCAAGTTCCCGACGACGCAGCCGCGGAAAATCGGTATCTCGGAGAAGGGGAAAGGTAGCGTGCATCCGATGGTTTCAGGAAGCAGGAATCATCTTGCTTGCTCTCATCGCTGTAGCCGCTCCAGGTACGCGCGGATGCGCGCGGCATTCTTGCCGAGATCGCCTTGCCCAAGGCGTGAGACCGACCGCACATCGATGCGGCTGCCGCCGTCAGTGGGCGTGACGCGGACGACGATGTCATCCTTGAACCCAAACCAGGTCGTCGTATCGGTTGCTTCGATCCGCCTTTCATCCGGTGCCGTGGCGACGATCTGCCACCGGAGGTCGCGCGCGGCATTCAATGCCCGTTTGAACGCCACATCGGGCGGCTCGGCAATCGTGGCCGGCTGAATATCCGGATACGCCGTGCGTTGCTGCTGAGAAATATTCCCGCCTTGGTACTCAACCGTGTTGGGAGACCCTATTCTCAGCGGGACCATCGCCACGAATCGTGGTGGGTTCTCGATGTCGGTCGTGATGTCGTGGATCGGCGGCAATCTTTTCGCGTTCTGCAACATCGCGAACGGTACGCCAAACGCGATTCCCCCGATCACGATCGCGACCAAGGTCAAGGCGAAACCGCGACCGCGCGTGCCGGGCCGCGTGACCCATGCGCCAACAAGGGCGATGAAAATGGCACCGAGACCGGTCCACGCACCCCACTTCAGAACGGCAAACGCATGGCCCAAGTCGACGAGCTTCAGCCGGTACGCAGGACCGGCGCCGCCGACCATCAACAATGCAAGCAACGCGGCAACGAAGCCGATCACCACTATTGGCGAGAGGGTCCCGGTGCGAGCAGGTAACATGGAGGTAGTGCTCGTCAGAAAGCGCCATGCTACGCCAACGCTCGCACCGCACGGAGACGGCCGACGTGCGCTGCGACGAGGCGGGCTCTTTCTGGGACTCGGTCCTTCGAGTCCTCGCCGGATTATAGCCGCGTCAACTCGGCATTGTCCTTCACCGTGAATTTGCTCTATCCCGACCCGACTCAGGTTTTCTTCGACCAGGCAAGACAATATCCGCTCGGGCTCACGGGTCCTTCAACGATCGCGCAGCCGTTGGACGGAAAGAAGCTCCGGCAATTGCTGCACTGCTTGTCTGCGTTGGGCTTGTCCTGATATTGCATTGCCTCTTTGGACGCCTTCGCTTGCGCAAGCGCTTCTTTGCTCGGCATCACCCGGGCAGTCAGGGCAGCAGTCGCCAGCAGCGCAGCGCCCCTCAGCACCGAGCGTCGTTTTTTGCGATTGTCATCCATGAAAAATATCTCCTTCGTCAGAGCATGATCCATCCCATCAGGAAGAGCGTGTTATTGTCCCTGGCATTGCGGCCGAAACCGTCGTAGTTCGTTCGGCTGCCATTGAAGTCCCGATAAGCGGTGTATTGCAGCAGGAGCCGCACATCGCGCCGCGGCAACCAGTTCACCTCAAAAATGCAGCCGCTGGTTTTGGGGCTGCCGGTCGCGCTCCCGGTCACGGGCTCACCCGTGTTGTAGAGGCCGTCGTCTTCGCCCCCGGTCGTGCGAAAGTACGCCAGCGTTGCGCCGTACTGGGTGTCGTAGTAATAGGTGACCTTGCCCTTGAACGTTCGCAGTCGGTCGGATTGATTGCTCGCGCCACCCGCGCCAAAGGTCGCGTCCAGGTCCTGTCGCTCGCTGATCCAGTTGAGTTGCGTGGAGAAGCGATGACGGTCGGTGATGTACTGGTACTGAGCATCGATGCCCACGTCGCGAAAGCGGTCAGTGGGCCCCGTCGGATCCAGGCTGTCGGGGAACTTCCGCGCGTTGATTCCGTAGGTGCCGATCATCGCGGAATGCCTGCCTTCACCCCACACGTGCTGGAGCGCCAAGCGCGCATAAGGCGCCGCCCCGTGAAGAACCGCATCGGTCGTCTTGTCCGTGCCGGCGCGAAAGATCGAGAGTGCCTTGTCCGCCGTGCGGTAAGCCGCAAGCTCCGCGTAGAGAGTGTCGTTCCATAGCGCATACGTACCCAATCCCGCAACTTGCTGCCCGAGACCTCCGTCGATCAATGCCGCTGCGTTGGGAACGATTGCCACGCTCGAGCTTGCGAATGGGAACCCCCAGGCAGGCGTCGTGTTGTAGATGTCCGATACGGTCGGATTGTTATTAAGCGTCAATCCGTAGCTTAGATCCATGCCGTCGCGCTTGAGACGATCGGCGTAACGAAGGTCGACGTTGTCGATGGCGCTGTGGTGGGCCATCCCGTCGTAAGTCCATTGGGCGAAGGCGCCGACGTTTTCCGCAATCCGGCCGGCATAGAACACGCTGAATTGCTGCAGCACTGCACTGTTGTTCCGGGGAAAATTACTCGGATCGGCGTCTGCAGTGCCGTTGGTATGGGTCGCCGAGAGTTGCAGCATTGCGGCCAGCGGCAGCTTCGGAGGTGGTCCGTCGTTTCGCGTCGGAAACCATGGACGATCTTCTTTTACGCTTTGCATGAGTGTATAGCCGCCGAGCTTGAATTGCCTGCCCACGGGCGTAAGCTCCGGCCAACTCAAATGACAAGCAACGCATTCGAGGCCGGTCTGGCGAGCGAAGCTCGGAACTGCCTGAGCGAGTCCAGGGGCCAGTAGGAATCCCGCGGCAAACCCGATGCATAGGCGATGTGCAGTGCCACGCAACGGCATCGTCTCCTCCGCAAAAGAGGTTTCTGCCGGGAACGGCATCCGTCATGAATGCCATCGCCGGTCGCCATTCGCAGATCTGCAACCGCGCCCGTCTCAGCGGTAAACAAAGCTTCGGCGTCATCTATTCCTCGGCGAAACCACGAGGGGAATACTCGCGATACGGACTGCCCAACATGGGGCCAGCGCACATGCTTCGAGCGCGTGCGGCCCAGAGCTTGGGTCTCGCACCGTCGGCGCGTTCGGTCTTGCCTGGGCGACGATCGAAGACCCGGGGGACCTAGAACAGCCGGAATCTCTCGCGGCGCGGAAGTGATGCGAGCCCTGGCCTGTTAACTATTCTGATGGAGCTTTACCCAGCCTCTTGTTTGACGGTTGCCGTCGGCAGACGCGTCCGGCAGGGCTGGTCTAGTCGGAGGGTTGACGCATGAAAAAGTTCTTATTGGCGTTGCTAAGCTGCCTTGCGCTGGCGGCCGTAGCAAATGTCTCTTACGCGCAGCATCGCGGGAGCGGCTTCCATGGTCCAAGCAGCTTTCATGGAAGCGGCTTTCATCACAGCGGCTTTCACCATTTCCAGCACGGCCATCACAGATTCGTTTTCATCACCGCGCCGCTCTTCTGGGGACTCGGGTTTTATCCCTATTTGTATCCGTACCCCTATCCGGTAACGAGTGATTATCTCTATGCGCCGTTGCAACAAGACTACCGCTACTACTGCCCGGATCAGGGATATTACCCATCCGTGCAGACTTGTACGAAGGGATGGCTGAGGGTTGTCCCCGAAAATCCGCCGGGGGTATGAAAGGCACACACCAGCTCAACGCCTCGCTGAGTTGATCGAGCCACACCATCAGAAAGGCTGCTCGGGATCTCTGCTTCAACTCCGCGGTCGGACAGCCGCGATGCCCGGCAACGTCGTCATGTCGCCCAAGCGCTTCATGTCCGCTTTCCCGCAGGCGTTCGCGCGGCATCGGAAGAGACGTCTTTCGCGTCTTGGCCCGTCGCCGGAGGCGGGCGTCTTGTCGGCGTTTCGGACCCGGATCCGGGCTTGATCAGTGCCAGAAGCTTTTCCAGCGCGCCGGGATCGACCGGCTTGGTCAGATGATGGTCGAAACCTGCCTCGAATGAACGGCGCTTATCTTCCTCCTGGCCCCAGCCTGTCAGCGCGATGAGGGCCATGTTTCCCCACGGCTCCTTTCTGATAAGCCGCGCTGCCTCGTAGCCATTCATCATGGGCAGGCCGATGTCGAGCAGCACGACGTCGGGGCAAATCGTCGCCGCCGCCTGCACTGCCCCTAGACCATCATGCGTGGTGTGAACCGTGTGACCCATGACACGCAGCAGCTTCGCCAAGCTCTCGGCGGCGTCTTTGTTGTCCTCGACCAGGACGATCCGGCAATTGCCGCCGTGGGGAGCCTTGTCGCGATCATCGCTCGGCGGCCGCGTATCGGTCGTAACCTGAGCGATCGGCAGGCGCACGATGAACTCGCTGCCTGTGCCGGGACCGCTGCTGCGCGCTTCGACGTGTCCGCCGTGAAGCTCGACCAGTCCCCGCACCAGCGACAAACCAATCCCGAGCCCGCCCTGCGACCGCTCCAAAGGTTCGGCAACCTGCGAGAACGTTTCGAACAGGTGTGGCACGTGCTCGGCGGGAATTCCGATCCCGGTGTCCCTGACCGAAATCACGACTTCGGCATCGCTTCGCTCGGCAGCAATCCAGATATGACCGCCCTTTTCGGTGTACTTGGAGGCGTTGTTGAGCAGGTTCGAGAAAACCTGAGCGAGCCGCGTCAGATCGGCGTCGAGATAGATGCATTCTTTCGGCAGCGTCACAGCGAGCTCCTGAGTCTGTGCCTCGATGAGCGGACTCGACGCTTCTAATGCAGATCGCACAACGGCATCCAACGTGATTCGCTCTTTCCGGAGTTGCAGTTTTGCATTGGTAATGCGAGAGACATCCATCAGATCGTCGATGAGCCGAACCATCTGTCCGACCTGCCGCTCGATCACGTCGCGGGCCTCAGCCGTCTGCGCTGTGTCGGCTTCGGCCCGTCGCATCAGTTCCATCGCGTTGCGAATTGGGGCGAGTGGATTGCGAAGCTCGTGCGCCAACGTTGCCAGAAATGCATCCTTGCGCCGGTCGGCCTTCCGCAATTCATTTTCCGCCGTCATCCGGTCGGTGATGTCTATGCGCGAGCCGATGTATCCGACAAATACTCCTCCGGCGCCGTAAAGCGGAACTCCATGGTCCGTCACCCAGCGGTACTCTCCATCGTGTCGCCTGACCCGGTACTCCATCTCGAACGATTCGTGTGCGTCGAACGCCTCGACGTAGATCTTCAGGCAGCGCTCAAAATCGTCAGGATTGACGTTCTCGGCCCATCCGTTGCCGAGCTCGTGCTCCATCGCGCGACCGACAAAGTCGAGCCACGGTTTGTTGAACCACGTGCAGCCTTTGTCAGGGCCGCTCGTCCATATGAAGACCGGGGCGCTGTCGGCCATCTGCTGAAAGCGCTCCCCGCTTTTTCGCAACGCTTCCTCTGCACGCTTGCGCTCGCTGATGTCTCGAAGAATCCCGGTGAAGAAACGATCCTGGCCAATGCGAGATTCGCTGACCGCGAGATCGATGGGGAACGTCGAGCCGTCCTTGCGCAGCCCCACGACCTCGCGCCCGATGCCGATGATCCTGGCATGGCC
>WNGK01004778.1_pt1 | contig 15427 bp, 19 predicted proteins | sample 5400601 | NCBI WGS metagenome assembly WNGK01 (sample SAMN13153376, study PRJNA577476) | soil metagenome | isolation source: 60 cm soil or saprolite under Garry oak tree replicate 1 | place: USA:California | collected 2016-06-15
GGATAGAGCTGAAGTACGTATATGGCTATATGAATAGGCACACCAGGTGAACACGTGGTGTGCGGAGTGAAACCGCGACATCATCCATCTCGCTCAAGCGTTCCCACAGGCAGGCAAGGGTAATGAAAAGTCTGTGCTGGCTACATAGCACGTCCGTTCGCAAAAGAGACAGTTTTCACCTTCGAATGTCGCCGGTGCGATCTGTCTTTTCCCGCCTTCTTACCAGGGTCTCGCAGCCTGCACGAAGGCCATGGGTGTCTAGATCACAACGGCTGTTCCGCCTGTTCCCCAAGTGCAATCCGCCTTTGTCCAGGTGTGTCCCGTCTTCACCTGCTATGTTACTGGGTGCCAGCGAGGCGATGTTCCCCTGTGCTGTTACTCAACTTTCAACATTCATTCCTGAACCATGAAGAAAACACGACGCACGTCCTTATCACGATCGACGGTACAGTTGAGTGCGCCGTGAGCCTCACCTGCTTCCCGCCTGGCTTCCGTTCTTGAGCTAGGTACTTCCCGTGTGTGCGCACCCTCCTGTGGTACAATACTGGTGTGCCACTGGAACCGGGGGCACACAATGGACTCGCACCATGCTTTGCCTGCCCATGCAGACGATGGGTGCGGTCTACTGGCCAGGTGGGTGATCCGTGCTCACACGTCCCACTTAGCGGCGACGCGCGGCACGCAGCACACGCCGGACCGCCTCATAGGACACGCCGTAATCACGCGCGATGTGACGGAGCGTTTCCCCCTGCTCGACCCGCTGGAGCACGGTTGCCCATGCCGAGGGCGGGATTTTCCAGCGAGGATCAGCTAGGGCTTGAGGGTGGCAAGGCAGAGACACAAGTAGCGGATCGTGAAGGGCAGAGGTGAACGGATCATCTCGAGGTGAGGAAGTGGCAGCGTGTTCCTGGTAGACAAGCAGATCGCCTCTGCCAGAGAAGAGTTGTTCGAGTGGGATGCGTGCCAGGTGCGACCGATGGTTCGATGCCCGTCGGTTCCGCTGAGATTATTTATGCATTTTTTCTAGTTTTAATAGAACATCTGTTCTTGTATATCGACATCTTCCACTTGTACTACCCACTTGTCTCTGCGTTCTCACACACCTTTCAGTGCTGCCGTGCCGATTGCTCTTCTGCTTATGAACGTAACAATCATAGGCATTCAGTGGGCTTCTACAATACCAGGGAGAACCTCTTTAGAGGAGGTTGGCTCTACTCACTCACGATCCTGCTCATAGGATTGAGCTTTCAAGCCATCTGAATAGCTTGTCGCTAATTTGAGCTAAATTTGGGTAGTCTAAACATGAAACAGTATGACACCTGTCACATCTGACTCATTACACCAATAGTGACGCTACTCCCATCTCAATGTGACACTTCCTCAGGTATTCTTTGAGCAGACCTTGAAGATGAGAGAACAGATCCTTCACTTCGCTCAGGATGACATCACGCTTCTGTGGCAGAAATGTATACAACGTGGTACAGTTTAAAGAAGACAGGAGCGTAGAGGTGAAACCAGCAGTGCTTCCCCTGAGAGACCATCAGATGCCTGTACGAGGCTGTGTTGCAGGTCTGAATTAAGAGGAGTGCCCGCGTGAGCCACCTGTTTCTATCAAAACCACCTGTCATGCTATCTGAAAAACCAAAAGTCCAGGAGGCTGCCGATGCGCTTCTCCATGGCAGATGGCTTATCCTTGCACGAACAGCATGGATAATCCTTGCTGTGCTAACGGGAGTCTACTACTTTGCCACTCTCCCGCTTGAATTTGCACGACTCCAGGCCGTTTGTACGCATGCTGGCTGTGCACTCACACCGGCCAATGCGCGAGAGCTTGGGGAGGTAGGCCTCTCGGTCAGTTTCTTTGCCGCATACTTCATCGCGGTCGATATTGTCTTCACGGTAGCCTGGTTCGCGGTCGGTGCAGTCATTTTCTGGCGCAGGTCCAACGATCGCATGGCCTTATTCGTTGCACTCTTCCTCCTGACATATGGGGGGATAGGCTTTTCAGGAGGCATCGCGACCACTTTCCCTGTGTGGCAAGTCTTGTCTGCCTTCTTGCTGTTCTTTGGGAATATCTCCTCGTTCCTCTTCTTCTATATCTTTCCTAATGGGCGGTTTGTGCCTCGCTGGACGCGCTGGCTTTCGATTGTGATCGCGGCTATAGGAATATGCATCTTTTTCTTTCCCGATACACCCCTCTCCAGATGGCTCAACTCGTTACGTTTTGTCACGCTTATAGGTATCCTCGCTACCGGCATCCTGGCACAGTTCTATCGCTACTGGCGCGTCTCCGGCCCCGTGCAGCGCCAGCAGACGAAATGGGTCGTGTTCGGGCTGACGGCGGCCGTGGCAGGAACACTCGGGGTGGAAATCGCGTCCCAGGTGCTGAGTCACTCTTATGTGATCTTTTTCCTGGTTGGGAACACGATCGTTCTCCTCTGCCAGATCCTTATCCCGCTCACCATCGGGATCGCTATCCTACGCTATCGTCTGTGGGAGATCAACCTGCTCATCAACCGCACACTTGTCTACGGTATGCTGACCGTGTGCGTCGTTGGTCTCTACGTGCTGGTCGTCGGTTCACTTGGAGCTCTGTTCCAGACAAGAGGTAACTTGCTCATCTCCCTTATCGCGACCGGCTTAGTAGCTGTGCTCTTTCAACCCCTGCGAAATCGCTTACAGCAGGGTGTCAACCGCTTGATGTATGGTGAACGTGATGATCCCTATGCCGTGCTCACACGCCTGGGACAGCGTCTAGAGGTGACTCTGGCATCCGAAGCCGTACTTCCCACGATTGTCGAGACAATTGCCCAGGCGCTCAAGCTGCCCTATGCTGCTATCACCATGAAACAGGATGAAGTGTTCATCATCGCAGCGTCCTACGGCGAGCATAGAGACGATCTCATGCGTCTGCCGCTCATCTACCAGGCAGAACCCGTTGGTGAGCTCGTGCTTGCCCCTCGTGTCTCCGGTGAAACATTCTCTACTTCCGATAAGCGGCTGCTGAATGACCTCACGCACGAGGTTGGTGTCGCTGTTCATGCCGTGCGCCTCACCGCTGATCTGCAACGTCTGACAAATGACTTACAGCGCTCGCGTGAGCGCCTCGTGCTTACCCGCGAGGAGGAGCGGCGTCGCCTGCGTCGCGATCTGCATGATGGTCTCGGCCCGACGCTCGCAGCACTAGCTCTGACAGCCAGTACCGTCGGCGATTTAATCCCAATCGACCCTGCGGCTGCTACAAAGTTAGTGACCGAACTTCAAAACGAAATCCGTGCAACAGTGGGGGACATTCGTCGCCTGGTCTATGAACTTCGTCCACCCACCCTGGATGAACTCGGCCTGGTTGCCGCTATCCGTGAACGAGCTGCTCTGTTCAGCAGCTCTCATCAGACAGGCACTGGACATGGCACGCCTTCAGGCCTTCAGGTGAGAGTTGAGGCGCCGGATAGCCTGCCACTACTGCAGGCGGCCGTGGAGGTTGCCGCTTACCGCATCGTCCAGGAAGCGATCACTAATGTAACACGCCATGCTCAGGCGCATACGTGCATTGTGCGCCTGTCACTCGCTGATAATGTCTTGCAGGTTGAGATTCTTGATGACGGTATCGGGTTACCCGTAGAGCGTGAGACTGGCGTGGGTTTGCTCTCAATGCGAGAACGCGCAGCAGAATTGGGTGGTTCATGTGTCATTGAAAAGAGAAATGAGAAGGGCACCCGCGTCTGTGCCCGGTTGCCGGTTCCCAATGACTAAAAATGTGGTGACACTCCTTGCACCTCTCCGGCGGAACAGCGTCATCCTGGGTGAGCCGAAGCCCTGAGCGAAACTCAGCCTTTAGCCCTGAACGAAGTGAAGGGGAAGGGGAAGCGAGTGTCATCCTGAGCGAAACGAAGGATCTTTATAAGGAGTAACGAGATGGAGCCTTTACGCGTACTTATTGCCGATGATCATCCGCTTTTCCGGCATGGGCTATTTGCCTTGCTCAATGTCTCACCCGACTTTGAGGTGGTAGGCGAGGCCACATCCGGGGAAGAAGTGGTTACAATGGCTGCAAAGCTGCAGCCCGACGTGATCCTTATGGACATTCACATGCCCGGTGTAAACGGCATTGAAGCAACGCGTCGCATTCTGCATACCAGCCCAAACATTCGCATCCTGATCATTACCATGTTTGAAGATGACGCATCCGTCTTCACAGCTATGCGGGCTGGTGCTCGTGGCTACGTGCTCAAAGATGCGCAAAAGGCCGATATGCTGGCCGCTATCCAGGCAGTGGGTCGAGGTGAAGCCATCTTCAGTCCAACTATTGCTACCCGCCTGATCGACTTTTTCGCGGCTCCTCGACCTGCTGTACCTCCGCAAGCCTTCCCTGAGCTGACGGAACGTGAGCGTGAGATTCTTGACTTGATTGCAAAGGGCCACAGCAATACGGAGATTGCTACTCGCCTGGTATTGAGCCCAAACACAGTACGCAACTATGTTTCTAACGTTTTTAGCAAGCTCCAGGTAGCCGATCGTGCTCAGGCTATCATCCGCGCCAGAGAGAGCGGATTGGGATACGACAGCAGGTCTTCTGAGCAGACTGGATGACGGCGTGAATCTTATTCCGGTCGGCAACGCACTTCGTACTACGCTTCGCATCAGCCGGTCGGAAAAGCTTGCGCGTAGCCGCGAGTAGAGTGCGGATTTATCGAGCACGTCACGTCAGCGTTTCCGGTCTGAATATCAGGTAGTACCAGGAGAAATTCGAAGGCGCTCGGCATCTAAAAGAGAAAAGAAAGAAAGGAAACCTATCATGTCTACTGTCACCACCACGTGGCAGCCTGCGACGACTTCACCGCTCAAGCGTCTCATTACCCGGCATCCGTTGATTGCCTTCTTTGTCATCGCGTTTGCCGGGTCATGGCTTGCCCTGCTGCCATTACTTCTCGACACGCATGGCTTTGGCCTTGTTCCAATCACCTTACCAGATGTCGTGTTTTTTCTTCTTGCGGGTTTAGCCGGGCCAACACTGGCGTCCTTCGTCATGACTGCTGTCACCAGTGGGAAAGCAGGTGTGCGCCACCTGCTCCGGCGCTATGTGCTCTGGCGGGTAGGCATTCAATGGTATCTTCTGGTCCTCTTCGGCCCTCCCATCGTGCTCTTGCTGGGCGAGAGTGCCTTGCTCGGTGCGACTCCCTTGAGTGCTCTGATGCAGAGGTGGCCACTGGTTTTCAGCTCGTATCTGCCACTTGTAGCGATTATTGTCGTCTTCGCTCAATTGCTGGAAGAACCTGGCTGGTCGGGATTTGCGCTGCCACACCTGCAACAGAAGTATGGGGTGGGGCTTTCCGCCTGCATTCTCGGCGCGTTCTGGGGCTTGTTTCACCTGCCCACCTTGTTCATTGCCAGTGATATTGGTTCGGGAAATGTCCCACTCCCCATGGTGCTTCCCACAGTAGGATTCCTGATTCTCCTTGCAGTCCCAGCCAGGATTCTCATGACGTGGGTCTTCAACAACACACAGGGAAGTATTCTCCTCGCCATCCTCTTGCACTCGGCGATGGATGCAGCCATTAATTACGCTGGTGTTTTATCAGCTCCTTGGATATCCAATCCTCTTCGGGGGGATTCACCTCAGCGGCTGGGTGGCTGGCCTCTATGGTGGGTGGGATTTCCGTATCACCTACGCGGTCTGTGCACTGCTCGTCATCGGCCTCACCAGGGTCGCCTCGGATACCGGCCAGGTCGGAACGCGCAACTCGTCGAGGTCCCTCGACCAACAGAGATGCCTTTGACGAACGCCTAACGTGAAGGCCATTCTGTCTTCACCTCATGCTGAGGAGGAAACACCGATGCACGTACAAGCACCCGTCATTGAAACGGTCAGTTTCAGTAAACCGCTCGGTCAGCACCGCGCTGTCGGCACCCTGCACCTTGCCATCATCAGGGACCCGTCTGTGGGTCTGTTGGGTCCAACTATGCAGCGTGCCAGACACTGGTAGAAAGAGATGGTTCAGAAACATGAGTCTCTATCGAACAGCTTCACGTTATGTCCTCCTCTGTATGCTTCTGCTCGTAGTAGTATCAGTCACGGCACTTCCCGTCGCCGCTGCGCCGCGTGCTGGCGCTCCTGATCTGGCCAGGATCGATGCGTATATCAGTGAACAGATGCAGGCCGATCACATTCCCGGTCTGGCCTTGGGCCTGGTCCACAACGACCAGATCGTGCATATGCGTGGTTTCGGCGAGGCGGACCAGAGCGGGCGAGCCGTCACTCCACAAACCCCGTTCATTCTCGCCTCGGTGAGCAAATCCTTCACCGCGCTGGCCATCATGCAACTGGTTGAGGCAGGCAAGGTGGAGCTGGATGCGCCGGTGCAACGCTACCTGCCCTGGTTCCGCGTCGCCGATCCCGTCGCCTCGGCCCGCATCACGTTGCGCCACCTCTTGTACCATATGAGCGGGATACCGTCGTCGGGGTATCCCTGCAGGGCGGACCAGGTCACGACGAGCTTAGAGCAGTATGTGCGCAGTCTCGCCACGCTCACCCTCGACCGACCGGTCGGCAGTCGCCCTGACTATTGCAGCACTAATTACGACGTGCTTGGACTGATCGTGCAAACGGTCTCAGGACAGCCCTACGGCACCTATGTGCAGCAACACGTCTTTGCTCCGCTCCAGATGCACGACAGTTTCGCCTCCGAGCAAGAGGCCAGGCGCGACGGGCTGACACAGGGCCATCGCTGGATCTTTGGGGTGCCCGCCCCCTTTGATTACTATCCTCTGTCTCAGGTTCCTGCAGGCGGCCTGATCTCCAGTGTCCAGGATATAACCCACTATCTCGTTGCCCAGATGAACGGAGGCCGCTTTGGGTCAACTTCCGTCCTCTCGTCAGCAGGGATAGCGACCATGCATGCACCTGCGGTTCCACAAGAAGGGGGAAGCGGCTCGTATGGCATGGGCTGGGTCAATGGACCACTCGCTGGGGTGCCTGCCATCTGGCACGGTGGGAACATCGCCCATTTCCATGCGCTGCTGCTCATCGAGCCGCAGACCCACTGGGGCGCGATCCTGCTGGTGAATGCCAACAGCGTGATTCCCCCAGGCCTCGATCCTCTGGATGCCGGAGTCACACGCCTGCTTGCGGGGCAGACCCCCCCGGATTCCATGGGCTTGATCACGTTCTACCTCATCCTCGATGGCGTGCTCGCCGTGCTCTTGGCCCTGGCCGTCTTCCCGCTCCTGCGCCTGCGACGCTGGTCCAGGAGATTCGAGCAGCGCCAGCAACGTCGGCCTCAATTCATCCGTCTTGGCCTCCGACTCACCTGGGATGTCGCCTTGCCTGTGGCCATCTTGCTGGGCGCCTCACTGTTCGCCAGTTTGTTGGGCGCGACGTCGTGGTATTGGATCTTGCTCGTGTGGCCTGATCTGGGCTTGTGGATCCTCGCCATCTGCACCCTCTTGCTGCTCACTGGCGTCCTCAGAGCCGTGCTGGCGATCCGTGTGCTCCGACGCACAGCCGCGCAGACGCCTGCGGTGACCCCGTCGCCAAGCCTCACGTAAAACGTCTCATCAGTGTGGCAGTAGTGCCGTGCCGATCGCCCTTCGGCACCTACTGCTGCCACCATATGAACCCGGAAAGGAAGCTCATCCTATGCAGATTGCAGCGCGTCGCGCCTTTCTGACGCAGGACCATCGCCTCGCGTTACTCTGGCGGCTCCTCAGCTACCTGTTCTTGTTTCTTGTGGTCAATTTGCTTGCCAATGTAGCCAGAGTCGTATTACAGAGTGTTGGTGTGCCATCTGTGATCGGTCGGCTCATCTTTACGCTCCTCTACATTAGCGGCACCCTTGGCCTGACCTATGGGTATCGTCGCTTCATTGATCGACGATCCTGGAGTGGGATTGCCCTCCCGCCACTTCACAATGGTCTGCGTGAAATCACGGTTGGTGTGGTCTTCGCCATCCTGATGGCAGCGCTCGTCTTTGGGCTCGAGTCAGCCGCTGGCTGGATCCAAGTCGTTGGATCCGAGGGAGGAATAGGCGCTCTGACCCTCCTCGTCGATAGCTTGCTCGTCAGCCTCGCGTTCGGCGTGTGCGAAGAACTCTCCATGCGAGGCTACCTCTTCCAAAACCTGGGCGAAGGCCGACCCATTTGGATGGCAACCTTGATGACGGGAGTGATATTCAGTGTATTCCACTTGCTCGGTGGTGTCGGATTCGATGTGCCAGGACTCTTGTTCCTCCTCTTTATCCTGCTGTTGAATGTCTTCCTGGTGCTCACACGTCTGCTGACGCGATCGCTCTGGCTGGCGATCGGCTTTCATACGGTCTTTGACTGGATGGCGATCCTCGTTGGCCTGGGAGTGGTCGTCCAGTATGATCGTCACCTGCTCCATCTCACACGGACGGCCTCAGTAAGTGCAGAATATCTGTTGAGTATGGTCGTTGTCATCCTGGGCATTCTGCTGTTCCTGATCTGGGCGAGGCTTCGCCATAGTCATTTCAGTTGGCGTGCCACGCTTACTGAGGATGGCCAACTACAAGCTCCCGAGGCGCGACCCAGCACTCTTGAGCAGGCAGGGTGAGTAGTCAAAGAAGGGATCGAGCATGCATATGAGCACGCTAAAACCGAAACGGAATGCCAGGATAGGTTTGGTGATCACCTCCATCTTGTCCTTGGTCAATGCAGGCGTCGGCACGGTGATCGCGGTCAAGGAAAACCTGCCCAGCGTCACGCTGGTCTTCACCACCGGTAAGCCAGCCCTGGAGGACTTTCTCACTGACAATGACACCGCGCTTTCTCCCCCATTGTACCTGTGTATTGTAGTGCTCTTGCTCATTCTCCTGGCATTCCAGTCGAAACGACCAGGGATGGTTGGGGTCGTTGGGCTCACCATCCTTGGGGTGATCTTCCTGCTGGGGGAATTCGCAGAAACCAGCACCTATCGGGCCCTCAATCCGGTGACCTTTGACATACCAGTGGCCCTGGTGACGCTCACAGCGATCGTCCTGGCCCTGCTGATGATAGCTTTCGGAGGAGTGGAGATCGTCCACCGGAGGCAGGCACATCGTCAAGGATCTAGCATGTGAGACATTTCATCCTGAAGTTATGAACAACAAGGCGCTTTTGTCGATGTAACTTTTCGCCTAAACCAGGCGACTCTGTCAGGAGGAATAACCATGTCAGTTATCTCTCACTCAAACAGTACAACTTTCGTCAGCTCAGAGGAATCACGGGCTGTACGTATCGCCGCCTACTTTACTATGGCTGTAACCGCTTTTTATCCGCTGCTCTTTATTGGAGCTGGCTTCCTCACAATTCTGCTCACTGGCGACATCGGCATACCGGATCTCTCAACGAGAGCTGGACTAGCATATGCCGGCCGGTTTCCGACAGCCGTCACGATTGGCTCTCTGGCTGATGGGTTCTCACATGTGGTTTTTTTCGTCACCTTTGTAGCCGTCTTTGCAGTGCTGCGGCGAAGCTTCCCTGTTCGAGCTACACTCATTCTGGTGTGTGCCGCCTGGCAACTGGTTGTGGGTGTAAGCAAGGCGCTGACCTCGGTCTACATCATCACAAGCCTGGGGACTTTGTACCTGGCAACGCCACTCTCTGGCAGAGGAGCATTCCTGCCCGTGGGTACCCTGGCGCAGGGACTTCGACAAGGGCTGCAGGATATGGACACCTATGGGGTGATCGCGATCTGGTTACTGGTAGCGCTCTTACCAGCAGCAACAGGCATGCCCGGCCTGGTGCGCTGGCTCGGCGTCGCCATGACAGTAGCCATTCTCCAGCCATGGTGGGATCTCGGTTTCCCTCTCGCCCTACTCCTGGCGGCCGTTTGGGCCATCTTACTGGGTCTGTGGCTCAAACGGCAAGCGGTAACATCTTCGGCAACCCCGGTCAGTACTGCAGTGGCAACTCCTTCCTGAAAACCAGAAATAAATTATGTAGAGACACACCTGACACGACGAAAGGAGTCAATCGCATGTCTTCAGTAGCGTGGCCTCAGCCTGAGGTCAAGAAATGGCGCGTCATTGTCTTTGTCATTGTCGCCGGGCTTCTTGCGCTTCTGGCATTGTATGCAGGAGTTTTCAATCTTCTGTTGTTGCCCGGCCAGTCTGGTTTTCCCTCGGAGATTCATTTGTGGCACCAGGCCCAATCTGGAGCCTTTACCGCTCTGCTCCTGGGTGGAAGCTTGCTGGCCTTGCTGTGGCGACCCCAGCGTAAGCCCTTGCTGGCCCAGTTCGTTCTCCTGAGTCTGGCTGTCATCAGCCTCGGCTTCGCCACGGTTTCTGGTTTTGGGTTCCTCCCCATCTGGTTGGCAGTCGGCATCGTGTTGATGGGCCTGTTCGCTGCTGCCTATCCCTCGTTTCGTGGCCTGGTCAGCTTCTCGCGAGAAGGTGCTTTCAGCCTGTCGCTCCTTGCGCTCAGTCTCGTTGCAGCAGTGTTCCTCGCACCTATAGCGTGGCGGGAGCTACATTATCAATGGGTCGGAGCCCTCACACATGATGTGCATGCGCTGAACTACCATTGGCTCACCTCGGTCTTGCTTGCTGTACTGCTGGTCCTGGCTGGCATCCTGTCATCGACAAAGCGTCCTGGCTGGCAGGTCCTGGGCCTCATGACGGGAGTCACCTACCTCTATCTGGGGAGTATGGCGCTGCTGCTGCCGTACTACGCTGGCAGCTGGGGGGTCATCGGTGGACTACTCGGACTGTTCGCTGGACTCGGCTACATGTCGGCAACGCTGGTGGAGCTACGCAAGAGCAGGCAGGCGGCTCCATCCACGACATCCGAAATGGGGAGCACCTCGTCGTAGCGAACAGCACCTGTTGCTATACAAACACTGCCTTATCGAGTAGAATAGAAATGCGCTTTCATCGATTCTGAGCGAAGTGCGTGTGATGAGCATGCAGCCAGGCACCAGGAATGTCTGGTATACTGGCATGTCCAGGGTGGGTACCCAGACCTCCGTGGGGAAGACCTATGAACCGTACCTCTGCACCACTACAGGCAGTTGCCAATGTTGACCTGAGAAGCGAGGCGAACACACGCTTGCGGGGCTCCTGGCTCATCGTGGCTCGCACTGGGTGGCTAGCCTGTGTCGGCTTGACGCTGATGGTCTTCTTCGCCAGCCTCCCGGTCTACTCGGCGCAACTTCAGACCATCTGTTCCGGTACGACGTGCGCTTACAGGCAACTCTCCCCTGAACAGGCGACAGCGCTGCGAGCACTCGGCTTTTCTCTCGAAGGGTATGCTGCCTACACTGTGGCTCTCTCCATCATTGCGGAGGTGGTATGCGTTGCGGTCAGTAGTCTCATCTTCTGGCGCAAATCCTCCGATTGGATGGCATTACTGTTCGGGCTTTGCCTGGTGCTGGGCGGCACTGCTTTTGTTTCGGAAACGGTGGAGGCGAGTCACTCCCTCTGGAGCGTGCCGGCCTTGCTCTTGAACGAATGCACCTTTGTTTTGCTCTATTTCATCGCCTCCCTGTTTCCCGACGGGCGATTCGTGCCGAGCTTCACGCGCTGGCTCATCGTTGGCTATATTGGAGTGGAGATCTGGCGCGTCTCGACACTCCTTTTCGGCTCGTCACCTGATCAAAGTCGCTATCCTCTCCTCTTATTGCTCTTCTGGCTTGTTGTTACCTTGACTCTGGGGATCGTGCAGGTCCACCGCTACCAGCGCGTTTCCAGTCCCGTCCAACGCCAGCAAACCAAGTGGATCGTTTTCTGCCTCCTGGTCTGTATCCTGGTCGGCTCCGGGCTAGAAGTTCCCAGGCTGGTCTTCCGGTCACTCGATATCCTCTATGACCTCTTTGCCACCACGCTCACCACGCTGGTCTTTCTCCTCGTCCCGCTCTCGGTCGGGGTCGCTATTTTGCGCTACCGTTTGTGGGATATCGACATTCTCATCAATCGCACCCTGGTCTATGGTTCACTGAGCACACTCCTGGCCTTGCTCTACTTTGGCAGCGTGTTTGGACTGCAAGCGCTCTTTCACGCACTGACCGGGCATGTAGCAGCCTCTCCACTGATTATGGTCGTCTCGACGCTGGCGATCGCTGCCCCTTTCCACCCATTGCGTCAGCGCATCCAACAAGCCATCGACCGTCGTTTCTATCGTCGGAAGTATGATGCTGCTAAGACGCTGGCCGCCTTCAGCACGACCTTGCGAGGCGAACTCGATCTGACCGAGTTAGGTGAGCAGTTGGTAGCGGCGGTGCATGAGACCATGCAGCCCTCCCATGTCTCGCTGTGGCTGCGGCAGCCCGAACACCAAACGCATGAGCACCTCAAACACAGGGAGCCAGGATGAACAAAGAGGCATCATTTCGACATTCCCATGTGGAGCTCGTGGTTCGGAATCAATCTGCTTGGGAGCAGGAAGATGCGCATCACGAAAACAGTGTCATCCGTGTGAGACGAGTGTACACTCCACTCAACTTTCAAGCTGTTCCTCGATCCAGCGCGGGCTGGGATGGACACTCGTTTGCCGCAGTGGTCCTTCGCCCGAATTGATGAACTTGTGGGGCATGCCGGCAGGCACCAGGACCATCTGCCCGGCTTTCACCTCCAACGTGGTGTCGCCTACGGTATAGGTAGCCTGGCCTTCATGGACCACAAATACCTCCTCATAGGGATGGCGGTGTAGCGGCGGAGCCGTTTGCTCACCAGGCTGGGATGCGGCACCGTCGCCAGATCAAGAGCCAGGTCCCCCAAAGTCGTAAAGAGGACCGAATAGCCTGCCTCCAAGGCTTTGACCGATAAGCTCAGGGCTAAATGGGTTTTCCCAACGCCTGGCGGGCCCAAAAAGACCACATTGGTGGAGGTTTTGAGGAACGACAACTCTGCCAATTCCCACAGCTGCCGCTCGGAGATCGCCGGCTGAAAGGAGAAATCGAACTCCTCTAGCGTTTTGCGCACGGGAAGCTCGGCCGCCTTCTCGCGATTGTGGGAGGCCGTAGCTTTGCGCCCTTCGATTTCCAGTGTGAGCACGCGGCGCAAAAAGGCTTCATAGGTCAAAGAGTGGAGCCGAGCCTGCTCAAGCAGGTCAGGGAGCTTTTTCTCCACATACTTGAGATGTAAGAGTTTGAACAAGTCATTCATTGAGCCACCTCTAATCCAAACAGATGATCATATTCAGCAAGGGGTCGAATCTCCACTTGTGGAGCAGGGATCTGGTGACCCACTGGACGCAACATCTGCCGCAGCGATGGGGTAGGAGGCACTCCAGCAAACTGCTGTGGATGCAGGACGATCTCAGCCGAGCGTGGCCGCACCTGGTGGGTGGCGACCAGGCGCCCCTGGTAAAAGATGCGTAGCTCGCGGTGCCGTCTGCGGACCTGGACCATGGTCCCCGCCATGGGAGGGGAGCTTGGTAACCCATAAAGCACGCCATCGAAGGAGAGAAAGCCATCAGAACTGACCCGGCGTTCCTCAGCCCCAAAGCGCTCCCAGTTCATATCCTTGGGTAAAGGAGACAGTTTCTCCTCCATCCAGAGATCCAGCGGCACGCGCCTGGTGGTGCGATGCACTTTTTGATTGAGCCGATTACACCAGGTGAGAGCCTGCTCGTTGAGATCATCGAGATCTTTAAAGTGCACGCCCGGCCAAAAGCCATACTTGATGACCTCGACGCTGCGCTCGACCTTTCCCTTCGTCTGAGGTTTTCTCGGCGAGGCCTCCGCGTGGCGCGACTCCAAGGGTTGCCATGAAATCGGCAAAGACGGGATTCCATCGGGGCGTCTGGTCATCCAACTCATCGAGAAAGACGCTTTTCATGCGATCGGTCAGCGCCGCTTTGGGCAGACCTCCGAAGTAGTCAAAGGCCTCGATCATGCATCGCAACATTGTCGCTGTATCGCAGCGTTTGACGAAGGTGACAAAACGCATCCGCGAATAGCCGAGCACCGCAGTAAAGCCGTAGAACTTGCGCTCTTTGCCCTGCTGCTCGTAGTGGAATTCAGCCCAGTCGTATTGCATCTGTTCCCCCGGTTTCGTTTCGTAACGGATGACTGGCGCACGTCCCCACATTGCGTGGACGTAACGTATGGACGTAGGCCCGCAGCGTCGCCGAGCTGCCGGTGTAGCCCATGGCCTGCAAACGCGGCAACATGACCTCACAATTGAGCAGATGATCCTCATTGATCCAGCGGTGAATCTGCCCTTCGTAGGCATCGAGCTTGGACCCTCGCTTGGGGCGAGGAACGGCCTCGGGTTTGCCCCGTAAGTAGCGACGCACGGTATTGCGAGCGATGCCTAGTTCTCGGGCTATGGCATGGATAGACTTTCCTTGTGTTGCTAATTCGTGTATGGTATGAATGGTGCCACTCCTTATCAATAGCCGCCTCCTGTGGGGTGTGATACTCACAAGAGTACGACCTGTTAAGGGGTGGGTCAACTTTGACTCAGCAATCTTAGGTCAAGTATAGCTTGGCATTAACACATATGTCTGCCTGTCACATAGTGCGTCTTTTAGAATCTTGTGTTTCGTTATTTCTATATAATTAAAATATATGATAGAATGAAGTGACCGCTCCCTCCCTTTGACGCACACCATCGCCTCACACGCGAGCTCAAGCGCTTCATTTGCTCCTCTGGTTCGGTCTCACGGCTTCTACTTCTCGTTTCCTGGTCACCGCACACCACGCGAGTCGAGAGAGACCAGACATTCCCCTCTCATGAGCTTCTTTTTCGAACGGATGACCTGAGTAGCCAGCACAGGGAGGATTCCACCGATCCTGATCTCTTGAATCAGGAAGCGGCTGCGCTCGGCTTGAGCTTCAACCCGGTCCCCCTGGCGTTCCTCGCTTTCGAGCCAAGCGCCTTCCTGCGGCCTTTTGATGCTCGTGATACTGAGAACGGAAGCACAGTTTTTCCTGCGGTCAAGCGACATCGTCAGAAATGCGAGTATCTCTGCCGATGTGAAGATTGAACCGATAGTACCTCTCATTGACGAGGAATAGCGTATCTGCTTATAGTGAGCGGGAAGCTGATGAACAACGTTTACCACTTTTTGCTGCTCTGGGGAAGCTGAGTATGATAGGTGCAAGTGCCTTTATCGGCAAGCTCATTGGGAGCTACCGTCTCGTTGCTGTCATGAGCAGCAGTCCTTTCCATCACGTGTACCGGGGTGAGCAGCCATTTCATACAGGGTATCCTGTAGTTATTAAACTCTGGCATACTCTACACCTCTCTCCTCAAAAACAACTTCACTTTCTCCAGGAAGCCCGCCTGCTCAACATGCTCAAGCACCCTCATCTTCTGCCTCTCCTGGAGATGGGCATAGACGAGGATATGCCCTATCTGATCACCGCATATGCTCCCAAAGGCTCCTTGCGAGACCGCATACAGCGCCAGTCTTCTTCCCACCCGGTGCCCTTGCAGGATATAGTCACGCTCCTTTCACAGGTGGGACAGGTACTCCAGTATATCCA
>WNGK01004224.1_pt1 | contig 15426 bp, 15 predicted proteins | sample 5400601 | NCBI WGS metagenome assembly WNGK01 (sample SAMN13153376, study PRJNA577476) | soil metagenome | isolation source: 60 cm soil or saprolite under Garry oak tree replicate 1 | place: USA:California | collected 2016-06-15
TTCACTACGCGCAATACTCCACCTTCATCTTTCTGGTTGGCGGAATTATTGGTGCAATACTGCTGCTCGTCTTATTTGATTGGGCGCTGATCGTTGTCTCCTCTCTTATCGGCGCGCACCTGATTCAAAGCGCGATCGTACTTCCGGCGTCTGGATCGACCATCGTATTCATCGCGCTTGCGATCATCGGTATCCTTGTTCAAGCCGCGTCCTTGCGGAGAAATCAAACCTAGGCGCGTATTTTTGCTGACAAACCAAAACGCACCTACAAGAATCACACCATGAACTCTCAAAGAACTGGACTGCGCGTCGCGAGCATCATTTTTGGAATTTTTGCCATTGGTCATCTGGTGCGACTGATCAAGCAGGCCCAGGTCGCCGTCGGAACCTGTAGCATTCCAATGGGCGTAAGCTGGGTCGCGCTCATCGTTGCCGCCATTCTCTGTATTTGGCTGTGGCGACTCTCGTCGCGCACAGGAACGTGAACGCGCACGACAAGAGGAGGAACGATGGATGTAAAAGCGGCGCGCACGGAGTGCCGCGCCCTACCAGTAAAACGCAGGCGCACGCCGAGGAGCGGTAGGGCGGGCAGTCCCTCTGCACGCCGTTTCATCGCGGATTGTTGTCATCGGTCATTCGTCATTTTCCAAAGCCAATCGCCCGGAATGTCCACGTAGGATCGATCGAGCTCAGCGACTGACGGACAGCCAAGAAGTTTTAGAGTGCGACTGAGATCAGCGCGCAAGATTTCAATTGCCCGCGCAACACCGGCACCGCCAGCCGCGCCGAGCCCATAGGCATAAGCGCGTCCGACCAATACCGCTCGAGCACCCAGGCACAGAGCTTTGACAATATCGCTGCCTCGACGAATACCACCATCCAGAAGCACCTCGATATGATCACCTACACTAGCCACAACTTCAGGCAAAACGCGCAGAGTCGGCGCAACACTGTCGAGTTGGCGGCCGCCGTGATTGGAGACAACCAGCGCTTTTGCTCCCACGTCCACTGCGCGACGGGCATCGTCTGCTGTGTGTATTCCTTTTATCACAATGGGCCCACCCCATGTCCGCTGAATCCATTTGAGATCATCCCAGGTCACGACGGAATCCTCGAGCGCGGCCGTGACATCGGCGTACAACATCGGCCCTTTACCCGGAATCACGACATTTTGGAATTTCATCAGTCCGCCATCGGCCAGAAACCGAGTTAGCCAGCGAGGTTTCATCAGCAACTGACTAACAAACGGCAGCTTCGACCCCAGGTTGTCGCTCAGAAGTTCTTTGACGCCGTTTCGGAGATCGCGTTCCCGCATGCCGGCTACTGGCGTGTCGATTGTGACAACGAGTGCTGAAAAGCCGGCGGCTTTCGCGCGCTCGATGGCAGAAAGCGCGCAGTCACGCCCCCCAATAAGATAAAGCTGATACCAAACCGTTCCCTTCGATGCCGCGGCAACGTCTTCCAAGCGACAGCCAGAGAGCGTTGAAAGCGTATAGGCAATTCCGGCAGCGCCTGCGGCGTTCGCGGCCGCTTCCTCGCCGCGCGGGTACATGAGTCGGCTGCTGCCGACAGGCGCAAGGATCAACGGCATGGACAGAGATGTACCCAGAACAGACACGCGCGGATCGCACGCTAGAGTCTCGACGGCGCAACGCGGCCGGAATGTCACTTCTTCAAAGGCGTGACAGTTGGCGCGCAATGTTCGTTCGTTTTCCGCGCCGCCATCGATGTAGTCAAATACCACTCGCGGAAGCCGGCGTTTCGCGGCGCGTCGCAAATCTTCAATGTTAATAACGCGCGGCGGTTCGACTGAACGAGACATGCGCCTGGTGTGCAAGACGCTAATGGCGAAAATGGCGCACGCCGGTGAAGATCATCGACATGTTGCGCTCGTTGGCAGCGGAAATCACTTCTTCGTCGCGGACTGAACCGCCCGGTTGAATGGCGCACGTTGCGCCCGCCTCCGCAGCAGCGATCAAGCCGTCTGGGAAAGGAAAAAACGCGTCGCTTGCGACCGCGCTGCCTTTTAGAGAGAGCCCGGCTTCTTTCGCCTTCCAAATTGCAATGCGTGAAGCATCGATTCGCGACATCTGTCCCGCGCCGATGCCAAGTGTCCGGTCCGCTTTCGCATAAACAATCGCGTTCGATTTCACGTGTTTGACCACTCGCCACCCGAACAACATCGCTTTCAGCTCCGTTTTGGTCGGTCGTCTTTTCGTGACGATCCGGCCACCGCCGGATGTTATTTCCGCTGCAACGTCCGCGTCTTGAACGAGTACGCCGCCGCACACCGAACGAACGTCAACCGCCGGTCGCGCATCTGCTGCCGGCGTCAACAATCGAATCAGGCGCAGGTTCTTTTTCTTCTGCAAGACGCTGCGCGCTTCGGGCTCAAAATCTGGCGCAATAATTACCTCGCTAAAGATCTCGCTGATCACTTTCGCCAACGCTTCGGTCAACGGACGGGTGCATATGATGATCCCGCCAAAAGGCGCCTGTTTGTCTGTGGCAAACGCCTTGTTCCACGCCTTGTGAAGATCCGCATCCGAGCCAACACCACATGGATTGGTATGCTTCAGAATCGCGACGGTCGGCTCGTCGAACTCGGCGATCAAACTCGTCGCCGCGCTGATGTCGAGAATGTTGTTAAAGGAAAGTTCCTTGCCGTGAAGTTTTTCGAAGTGCTTGTCGAAATCGCCGTAGAGGGCGGCCGTTTGATGCGGATTTTCTCCATACCGCAACCGCGTCACCAGCGGAAGCGAAAGTGAAAACGACGCATCCGTTGTCTGTTCCCTGTTCAGGAAGTTGCCGATCGCGCGATCATATTCGGCTGTCCTGATGAAGGCTTTGATGGCGAGGCGCTCCCGCAATTTCATTGTCGTTTCGCCATTGTTGTCGCGCATGTTTTCGAGCACCGCACCGTAGTCTGCCGGATCGACCACTACCGTGACCGATTCGTAGTTCTTTGCCGCGCTGCGAATCATCGACGGACCGCCGATGTCGATGTTCTCGATCGCTTCGCCCAGGGTGACGTCTGGTTTGGCAACTGTCGCCTCAAAAGGATAAAGGTTGACCACCACCAGATCGATCGGTTCGAACCCACATTCGCGCGCTTCAGCCTCATGTTTCTCGTTGCCACGTTTGTAGAGAAGACCGCCGTGCACGCGGGGATGCAAAGTTTTCACGCGCCCTTCCAGCACCTCTGGAAATGCAGTGAAGCTCGAGATCTCGCGCACTGGAATTTTTTCTTTCCTCAACAAGTCTGCCGTTCCGCCGGTGGAAATGATGTCCACGCCCTGTCGCTCCAGAGCTCGGGCTAACGCAGCGATACCGGTTTTGTCGGAAACGGAAATCAGGGCGCGCGTGATCTTCATGGAGACGTAACATCAACACTCGCGGTGTCATCCCGAGCCGCGCAGACGGCGAGGGACCTCACAATTCGCGTGGGAACACACAAACTAGATAGCGTGATCAACACCGTTATTGTGAGGTCCTTCGCTTCGCTCAGGATGACAAGTCAACGATCAAGAATGACATTCTTGGCCGCCGGATAAAGCACCGGGCAACAGCCGATCGTTTCGCAAAATGCTTTACTAAAGTGACTCAGGCTCGAGTAACCAACTTCTGTCGCGGCCTCAGTGACATTGTAGCGTCCCGTTCGCAACAGCTCGGCTGCACGTTCCATTCGTAGGTTGCGCAAATATTGCGGAATGGTGAGACCCACTTCGCGCGAAAAAATCCTGCTTAGATAGAACGGACTGCAGCCCACCTCCTGACCGATCATTTCCAGCGTGGGCGGGTTAGCGAGATCGCGAGCCAGAAGCTCCTTTGTGCGTTCCACGCGTTCGCGTGCGACTCGCTTTTGGCGCATGCAGAAAAATTCCGGGTCTTTTGGCGCGAACAGAAAATGTGCCATGAGTTCCAGTGCCTTGCCTTGATACCAGAGGATCTGAGCTGCTTTTGCTACGGGAGGCTCCACCAAACCAGCGACCACGCTGCGTTGTTGCATCGTCATCGGACGCGCAGGCGCGACGACGTTTTCTTCCTTATCGCCAAACACAATGCGGCGAATCTCCGGCTCGAGGTCAGCTTCATTCCGCACAAATTGTTTTTGCAAATGTTCCCGCGAGAATTCCAACGTCACGAATTGATGACGATCGTGCGCGCGCCGCGATGCCAGCAGCGGTTCAGCGGCGATCGCATAATAGCCACAGTTTCCAGGAACATAATCGCTCCGCGCGCCGCCTTCAGTGCCTACTGCTCCGCGACCGGCGAGATTCAAACAGAATTCCAAGCTGTTTGGATGGAAAGTACGTCCCCAGTTAAAGGAACGCTCGGTTCGAAAATCGTGCCACTCAACGGCGACTCCGATTTTGTCCACATCGCCGTACAAGGGGCGCCACCCATCTTTCACCTCACGCCAGGCATGCTGCTCGGCTGCGCAACCAGGATTCATCTCGCCTAATTACGAATGTTGCGAAGCCGAATGCAAGACTGGTTTCTTTTCTTCCAATGCATCACGGTCCCATTTCCCCAGCTTCGAGGCAGCGTCGTAGGCGCTTTGCGCAAAGTCGAGAAGGACTTCATCCGGCTTTTCAGCAGTGCGCACCGCGTCGTAAGGCAGGATGAACTCCCGCAGCTTCGCCTCGTAGAAAGCGGACTCTGGGTGAATTTTCGCCTGTGCAAATCCCGGCGGTTCCGGATACGCATAGGAATAGAAGAGTGGCGTCGGCGCAGCCGCGTTGCCGGGCCAAAAACCGAGGCTGCTCACTTCCTGCGAGTAGGCCTCGCGCGTGATCTCGTCTGCCAAATGCGGGACTCCACCAGGATGCGGTGGCGCTGGGCGACCTGAAAAACGCGTCACCGCCAGGTCAAAACTGCCCCAGAAAAAATGCACCGGACTGCATTTGCCACAGAAACGTGAGCGAAACTCCTTAAATACGCGGTCGCTTTGCACGAGAACGCACCAGAACAGGTTGGCATATTCGCGATCATAAGACCGGTGCTCTTCATCCTGATCAAACGGGATCGGATTTTCGATTTCGTTAGGGGTGGTGTTGATGGTTACAGGCAATTTCATCTCGGCTAGCGCATTCATCACTTCACGATAAAATTTCGCCACCGGCTGTGGGCGTAGTTTCAACACTCGTACCGCACCATCGCTTTTAAGAATGCGCAATTCGTGATCGATAAAATCGAAACGGATTTCGAATGTCGATGTGCCATGAGGAATGGGTGAAGTCGTCAGGCCACGCGACGTGACGTAGAGAGTGACATGCCAGGAGTGGTTCGTCCATGGACTGAGCGCCAGCCGAATCTTGCCCACAATCTGGGTCCACATGTGCAGGGTGATGGCTGTATCTTTCCACTCCGCAAATGGCAGACCAGGCCATTGGTTGGATGCGCCTTTCATTTTGATTGTCGCTAACCGCGGTTAATAAAATCGGAAAACGAGCGCTTCACCCTGTCAAACATGTCTCGCGCTTCCTCTTGTGTCCGGTGAAAAGTATCCTTGATACGCCTTTTGACGCCCCTGAAAGGGCCGTTGTCCTCGTCCGTGTCATCCGTGTCATAATCGTTCTCCACATCTTTCATCGTCGCGCCGGCAAACATTCCTTCTGTTCGCTTCACCGTACCGCCCATTGCGCCGATATGGATGGTGCCGACAGGACGTGACGATCTGCTTAAAAGAGTGACGATCCAGGTCGGTTCGCCGCGCTCATCGGTGCGCAAGGCATAATCGACGGTCGCGAAATCAGCATGCGAGAGGTCCGCCGTGTGGGTCGCCACCTCATACGCCCCACTCGAATCCATATTCAAACGGGAGGTGTCGATCGTTGCGCCTTGGGTGGAACCCGCAACCGAGCGACTCGGCCGATGCTCAGAATCAATCTTTCCATCGGCGACTTCCAGTTCACGCACGCCACGACCATCAGGTTCTTCTAAAATAATTTTCCATTTTCGCGGCTGTGGATCGCCTTTCACTCCGGTAATCGACACGACGTGATTTAGAGCGCCGCGCCCCAATTCAGAGCCGACTACGCGCAACGCTTCATAAGCGGTCGCGTTCTCCTGTTGCGCGAGCGCAGGCGCGACGAAAAGCAAAACAACGGCAAAAAACCTCCACATAACGCAAAATTGAACTACGGTTTTAGCGCGTGTCCATCGGCTTTTCACACATTCCATAGGGTTCGGGGTTGAATGAACCCCGTGAATCTGCTCAGATTTCCAGAGCGGTTAATGAAGAAGCAGACAGTTGAGTTTAGCAGTCACACAGCCAACCTGGCCTTGATGCGTACCTGCGTGCGAAAATTTCTTAACGGCTATCCGTTCTCCGACAAAGAACGCCTGCTAATGGTGCTCGGCGTGGATGAAGCATGCACGAACGTCATCCGCTACGCTTACCGTCTGCGTGATGATCAACTGATCTCATTGCATATGGAGGGTCTGCGCACGTGCGTGCGCGTGCGGTTGCGTGACTACGGCGAACAAGTCTTGCCTAACGAAATGAAAGGTCGCTCTCATGGCATGGTCAAACCCGGCGGCCTCGGATTGTTTCTTATTCGTAACGCTTTTGATGAAGTCGATTACATACACAGACGTCGCGGCACGGAGCTCGTGCTGACGAAAAATCTCGGAAACTAGCTTGTCCTAAGCCCGCTCGTGTACGGCGCTTGACACAAGGTCGGCTACAACATTCGCTTCAACGTTTTAACATTGTAACGTTTTAACGGTCCTTCAATGAAACCACCGGAACCAGACACCGCTTTTGAAATCTCGCTGCGGCCGCCGGCCTTCAGCGAGTTCACAGGCCAGGTGAAAGTGCGCGAGCGGATTGAGTTGATGGTGGAAGCTGCAAAGAAGCGCGGCGATGTGCTCGAACACATTTTGTTAAGCGGTCCGTCCGGTCTCGGCAAGACCACGCTGGCTTATATCATCGCGAACGCGATGAACGTGAACATCAAAAATACCAGTGGCCCCGTCATTGAGAAGGCCGGCGAGCTGGCGGGTCTTTTAACCAGCCTCGAAAAAGGCGACGTGCTTTTCATTGACGAGATCCATCGGCTCCAACCGACCATCGAAGAATATCTTTATCCGGCGATGGAAGATTACCGGCTCGACATCATCATCGACCAGGGACCGCAGGCCCGCAGTCTTCGCCTGAATCTGCCAAAATTCACATTGATCGGCGCAACCACGCGCGCGGGAATGGTAAGCGCGCCGCTCCGGTCGCGTTTCGGGATGACCGCTCGCCTCGATTATTATCATGCCGAGGAAATGCAGAAGATCATCACGCGCAGTGCCCGCTTGCTTGGCGTGGAGATTGATTCAGCCGGCGCAGCCGAGATCGCCACGCGCACGCGCGGTACGCCGCGCACGGCTAACAATCTTTTGCGCTGGGTGCGCGACTATGTGCAGGTGAAAGCCGAGGGAAAAATCACCGCAGATCTGGCCGATCGCGCGCTTGCCATGCTCGAGATCGATCGCGATGGGTTCGATCAATGGGACAAGCGGATCATTGAAACGTTAATTCACAAATTTAACGGCGGTCCCGTCGGTTTGAACTCGCTCGCGGTCGCAGTTGGGGAAGAAGCTGGCACCATCGAAGAAGTGAACGAGCCATATCTGATCATGGAAGGTTACATCAAACGCACGCCTCAAGGCCGAGTCGCTACCGCGAACGCCTATCGCAAGCTCGGGTTGAAAGCGCCGAGCGGCGCGCAGCAGGAACTATTGTAGACCGTTTCTATAAAACGGCATGGCGCGTGCCACAGACGCCCTACAATTCAGGCGTTGAACGTTGGACGTTGAGCGTTGAGCGTTTAAGACGATGCAGTTCACAAGCGACTTCTTTCCGCAGAGCTCGAAGATTTTCACCCTCGGCGATCTGACCCGACAGATCCGCCGCACGTTCTCCATTTGTCATTCCGAGCGAAGTCGAGGAATCTCTAAATGATTCTGAAATATCAAGAGACGCCTCCAGCCTTTGCCTAAAGCTACGGCTTGGCAGGCGATTCTGCTCGACATGACAAGAACCGCCGACCTCTTTCAACAGACGTCCAAAGTGCTAACCGTCTCCGAACTGACGCGGAGCATCCGCGGCATACTCGAGACAAAATTTCGCGCAGTGTGGGTCCAGGGCGAAATCTCAAATTACAAATTGCATCCGAGCGGCCACCAATATTTTACACTTAAAGATCAGCGCGCCCAGATCGCGTGCGTTATCTGGCGCGACACCGTCTCACCGCCACGACAGCCGCTTGTCGATGGGAGCCAAGTCCAGGTTTACGGCACCGTCACCGTTTTCGAAGCGCGCGGACAATATCAGCTGAATGTCCAGATTCTTCAGCCGCGCGGAGTCGGCCTGCTCCAGGCAAAATTCGAAGCGCTCAAACGCAAACTCGAAGCCGAAGGATTATTCGCGGCGGAACGCAAACAGTCATTGCCAAAATTTCCGCGGCGCATCGGAATCGTCACCTCACCAAGCGGCGCGGCGATTCGCGATATGATGAACGTGCTACGCCGTCGGGCGCCGTGGTTGCAGATTCTGATCAACCCGGTCCGCGTCCAGGGAACCGGAGCCGCACAAGAGATCGCGGTTGCCATTCGCGAACTCGCTTTGCCTAACGAGGCGTTTGCGCCGCTCGATCTGATCGTGGTCACCCGTGGCGGCGGGAGCATCGAAGACTTATGGGAATTCAACGAAGAGATCGTGGCACGCGCAATATTTCATTCCGCGGTGCCAATCATGTCAGCAGTCGGCCACGAAATCGATTTCACCATCAGCGATTTCGTTGCTGATTTGCGCGCTCCTACGCCGAGCGCCGCCGCTGAATTGATCGTGCCCGACATTATCGATCTGCAACGGCGGATCGACGGTTGCACACGCGCGCTTTCGCGCCAGTTGCTCAACCGGGTCCGCGACGCCCAACAAGGTCTGGATCACGCGCGCGAGACTTTGCAGCGTTGCCTCGCGCACAAGCTCGACAGTTATAAACGGAACCTCGCCCACATCACGCGCGCGTTACAAGCACGCAGTCCCGCGCGCGAGCTCATAATCCGCCGCAATCGCTTCGCGGATTTGCATCGGCGCCTGGTTGCTTCTCCGGCACGATTGCTGGAGAACGCGAGGCACCGCTTCGAGCGCATCGAAGGAATCCTGCGCGTGCTGGGTCCGGACGCGACATTGCGACGCGGATACAGCATCACGATGAACGAGCGCGGTAAAATTGTTCGCACGATCGCGGCGGTCCGGCCAAAGATGAAAATTCGTACCCGACTAAGCGACGGCGAATTTAGCTCGGAGATACCGTAAAGCCACGGAAGCGATATACCTTCCGTAGCATCGAGTTAATAGTGGGCTCCGAGTCCGGGATCTTCCCTTGATCCCGGGGTATACACTGGTCTGTCGTACACCGGTGTTTCAGGCAACCCTCTTTGTTGAGTGTGCTTTTCGGTATCAACAACAGTTTCCGAATAGGGAGTATTTGCAGCGCAACCGCAAAGCAGTCCCGCCAGAAGTAAACCGAGTAGCAGGCGAACCTTCATCGTTTGATTCCTCATTATTGCATAGTTTAGCCTGACACGATAACCAAGCGAAACACTTTTGAAGCGGCCGTAGGCAGCTTCTCTTCAGTCACAACCTTGGTCTTGCGGCCCTGCGTTTCGCTTGCGAGCATCCAGCGCCAGTGTGACAAGAAATAGTGAAATTGCTTTTTGAAGCTGAATCAATGGGTTCATTTTGGTTCTTCGTTTCCTTTTTCCCGCTAGGTTGATTCTGGAATTGCCAGCCCTGAAAGAGGCGAAGAACCCAGCGGGCTAAGAGCCCTCCGTCTGATTCACATCCGTTCTAACGACGCCGAGTCTGGGAAAAATCTCGCCTGCTTGTCAAGCAAGCTTGCCACAAACGCGCAGACTTCAGGTTCGAGTGAAGTCGTAACTTGGCAAGGCGACCAGGCCTGGCTGCGAGCTAACGAGTTACTTCTGAAGTTTAAACGCCAGCGTCGCCAGTGGGGGTAGATGAATGAGAATCGAATGTTGTCGACCCATCCAGGGAACATCCTGGGTCTGGATACCGCCGAAATTTCCGACATTGCTGCCGCCGTACGTTTCGGCGTCTGTGTTGATAAGCTCACCGTAGAAACCGGACTCGGGCACACCTAATCGATAATCATAGCGTACCATTGGTGTTGCGTTCACCACGAACGCCACCACATCGCCTTCGTGTGATTTTCTCAGGAATGACACAACGCTGTTGTCGGCGTCGTGAAGATCGATCCAGTCAAATCCTTCATGCGTATCGTCGAGCTGCCAAAGTGCCGGTTCACTTTTGTAAATATAGTTCAGATGCTGCACCAGCCGGCGCAGACCATCGTGCGGAGGAAGACTAACGAGTTGCCAATCAAGACTCGTATCGTGGTTCCATTCGTTCCACTGGCCGAATTCGCCGCCCATGAAGAGCAGTTTTTTACCAGGATGCCCGTACATCCACGCCAGAAACATCCGGAGATTGGCGAACTTCCGCCATTCGTCGCCTGGCATTTTGGATAGGAGCGAACGCTTGCCGTACACCGCTTCGTCGTGGCTAAGCACCAGAATGAAATTCTCGTGAAAGGCGTAAAGCAGCGAAAAAGTGATGTTACCGTGATGATAACGGCGGAAAATCGGGTCCAGACTCATGTACTGCAGGAAATCGTGCATCCAGCCCATGTTCCATTTGAACCCGAACCCGAGTCCGCCCAGATAAGTCGGACGCGATACACCAGGCCACGCGGTTGACTCCTCCGCGATGGTCATGATTCCGGGAAAACGCTCGTAGCAAACTTCGTTGAAACGTTTCAGGAAATAGATGGCATCGAGGTTCTCGCGGCCGCCATAAACATTCGGGATCCATTGGCCGGGCTTCCTCGAATAATCGAGGTAAAGCATCGAAGCCACAGCGTCCACGCGCAGACCGTCGATGTGATATTTGTCCAGCCAGAAAAGAGCATTGCCGATAAGGAAATTGCGCACTTCGTTGCGGCCGAAATTAAAAATGAGCGTGCCCCAATCTTGGTGCTCGCCCTGGCGCGGGTCCATGTGTTCATAGAGATCTGTGCCATCGAATTCGGCCAGTGCGTGGGCGTCCTTCGGAAAATGCGCAGGCACCCAATCCATGATCACGCCGATGCCGGCCTGGTGGCATTTGTCGATGAAATAACGGAATTCATCGGGCGCGCCGAACCGGCTCGTAGGCGCGTAATAATTTGTGACCTGATAACCCCAGGAACCTTCGAATGGATGCTCGGCAATTGGCAACAATTCAATATGCGTGTAACCCATTTCCAATACGTACGGCAGCAACGTCTCGGTGAGTTCGAGATAACTCAGCTGGCGATTTCCTTCCTCCGCTTTGCGACGCCACGAGCCCAGGTGCACTTCGTAAATGCTGACGGGACTTTTCGGCCAGTTGCGCGTTCGGCGCGATTCCATCCACGCGCCATCGTTCCAGCTGTAACGTTCCAGATCGTACACCAACGATGCGGTGGATTTTCCGTGCTGATTGAAAAATGCGAACGGATCGCTCTTGAGCAACAGCGCACCGGTCTGAGCGCGGATCTCGAATTTGTAGTGCGCTCCTTGTTTGATGCCAGGCAGAAATAGTTCCCATACGCCGCTGCCGATGAGTTTGCGCATGGGATTGACCCTGCCATCCCAACCGTTGAAATCGCCAACCACGCCGACGCGTTGCGCGTTAGGCGCCCATACCGCGAAATAAACGCCCGCGGCATCGCCGACGGTGCGCACGTGCGCGCCGAACTTGTCGTAAATCTTCCAGTGCTGTCCTTCGGCAAAGAGATGCAGATCGACTTCGCCCATGATCGGCCCGTACTGATAGGGATCGCGTGTCAGGTAATGCGAGCCGTCCCAGGCGGTAACCCGGATTTGGTACGGAAGATCCCGCGTTGCGTTCCGGACGGTTGCGCAAAAGAAACTCTCCTGCTGAATTTTCTGCGCTGCGATCGGTTCTTCCGGATGTTGATCCAGCACAATGTCGATCCTGCGCGCATCGGGCCGAAAGACCCGAATCTCTAAATCGTCCCCGACCCGGTGCGGACCTAACACTCGAAAGGGATCGGAATGCTCCCCGCTGACAAAGCGGTTCACTTCGTCAGGTGGCAATCCAGCGATCTCGAAAGATTTCATTGCATAGTTGAAAGGTTAAAAAGTTAAAGAGTTACGACGGGACAGGTTCAATCGCAGACGGGCACTGCCCTTGTTTAACGTTTTAACTTTGTCACAAATCACCTTCGTAGAATGCTTCATCGCTTCAATCGATCATCGTATCAACGAATCGTTTTGATCGTGCTAATCCTAGTAACTCCGCAACCCCTGATCAAACTGCTTTCCCTCTAAGGAGATCGCGATCATGATGTCGCTGTTATGAACGGGGTCATTGTCATTGTCGCGTATCGGCCTAAATCCGGAAAGGAAACTGAAACTCTAGACCTGGTCAGAAGGAGGGTTCCCACATTGCACAGCGAAGGGCTCGTGACGGAGCGCACACCGATTATCATGCGCGCACGCGATGGCACAATTATCGAAGTCTCGGAATGGAAATCGCCGGAAGCAATCGAAGCGGCGCACAAAAATCCAAATGTCCTCGTGATGTGGAACCGGTTCTTTGAAGTTTGCGATTGTATCCCGCTCAACCAGTTATCTGAATCCGCCGAAATGTTTGCCGGTTTCGAACCGGTTCGTGACTGATTTCAGCTAGTTGACCCGCGAAGCGACAGTCCTCGTAAGACTACATCCTACGTTCCAGCAATCCGAAATCAGCTTGGAAAAGTCTGGGTCGAACACAATATTACCAGGTGTTTATGATCAGACGCGCTACTGCGCGCTCGTTCGCGCCACACTTGTCCAGCGCTCTGATCGCCTGCGCACTGACGGCTGCGCTCCTCAGCGGCAGCAGACTACTGGCAATGTACCTCGAGCAGCGGACGATTCATTCGACTGCTCCAAGAGATTTCTTTATTAAGAACCAGGGGCTGGCATTCGAGCGCACTGCGGCGCGCGCCCCAGACATTTTGCTTCTCTACGGCAGCTCGGAATTAATCGACCCGATTCCCAACAGGGCGTCCGATTTCTTTTCGCATGAGCCCTCCGGGTTTGAGGTGTGTCCCGTCGGCAAGGCAGGCACAACGTCACTGATTATCTTGCAAAAATTGGGCGCGCTCGGCTCTGCGTTACATGGACGGAAAGTTGCGATCTCGCTATCGCCGAGCTCATTTTTAACGCCTACCGTTAGGCCCGACTTTTACGCGGGAAACTTCTCGTTACCTGCAGCAAGCGGTACGCTTTTTGGCAATGCCCTTCATTTGAACCTCAAGACTGAGATTGCAAAGCGAATGCTTCAATTTCCAGACACGCTGGGAAAAGACGGGCTGCTGGGTCTCACTGCCAGTTGCCTCGCTTCCGGCCGTCCATTCGACCGCGTTGTTTTGATGGCCATGTGGCCATTGGGAAAACTGCAAAACGCAATTCTCGATTTACAGGATCACTTCGAAGCACTCGTTTACATCTTGGGTAGCGGCAAACCGGTCCCAAATTGGTTGCGACCGCTAAGTTGGCACAGGGCACACCTTCACAAGGGGAGCGCGGGCGACGCTCGTGGGACGATGACGACCGAGTCTCTCGATACGATTCATCCGGCTAAAGACACGGCATTTCGCGCGCGCGTCGCGACTGCCAGCGAATGGACTGATTTGGAATTGTTGTTTCGCACGCTCACCGAGCTCCGCGCCCGGCCACTCATTCTAAGCATGCCCATCGATGATTATGTTGCGCCGGGCGTTTCACGATCGGCTCACCAAGTGTATTACGATAGAATGCGTGGACTTGCCCGGCGATATCACTTCCCGCTTGTCGAATTTGAAGACCATGATGCCGACCCGACGTTCTTGATTGCTCGTCGGGAACATCCCACGCCCAAGGGATGGATGTATTATAACAGAGCGCTGGATAACTTCTTTCATAAGACGAAATGACCGACGACAAAAACAACATCCAGCTAAGCGCGGTGGAAGATCACGATGGGATATTGACCATTCGTGGCGGCGGCGCTCAAAGGAATTGGAACGGCATTCATTACAAACAAGGCATGTCCGCGAAGAATGTCGGCACAAAGAATCTGTCCGCGAACATCGCCACGATCCCTCCAGGCGGCGTCGCATACGCGCACATTCATGTCGATTTCGAAGTGATCCTTTACATCATCGAAGGAAGAGTGCGCCACGAATTCGGTGCCGGCCTCAAGCAGGTGGTCGAGAATGAAGCCGGCGATTTCATTTACATCAAACCAGGCGTCCCTCACGAAGTCTTCAACATGAGCGAGACCGAACCCGTGGTCGCCTTTGTAGCGCGTTCGTCCGCGGACGAGTGGGACAACATTATTCCTTACGAACGCAATGCTCCGACCGAGGCACCTAAGGAAAGCGAGAACGCACGAAGTAAAATCAATTTGTCGCATTAAGATTCTGTTAATTGTTTTCCTGCTTTCCTGCGCTCCCTAGAAACTGGGAAGCATTTTCTTCTGGCTTGGTCCTTCCCGTTGTTCTTGTTTAGGAAGGCTACACCCTCTACTCACAACACGATTCTCTTAGGGAGTGACAGTCACCTGCCCAACCATGCCCATCTCGTCATGCAGGGCGCAGATGTAAGGGAAGATTCCGGGGTTCGGGAAAGTGACGCGGAAACGTGTCACGCCGAGGGGTGCCTGTGGCAGCCCGCGCCGTTCTTGTGGCGCCTGAATAATGAACCCCGAGTGGGTGCTGTCGGAAGAGGAAGCGATGATGGCGTGTCGAGCCCCATCCGGATCGACCGTTACGTCGGGCGAAGGATTCTGAAGGTTCGGCGGCTCGGTCCCGAAGGTAATAGTATGCGGGAAGATTGGAGCCTGGTTATCCCATTCGACCGTTTGACCCGCACGGATTCGGATATTCTCGTGGGAAAAACGCACAGCCGCGACGGTTTCGGTGCCGCCCGCCGTTCCTGTGATGTCCGTGATCCCCGCCGTGACTCCCCGTGGTGAGTTAGGGACATGCAGGGGTTTCATCTTTGCGCCATGGGAAAGCAATTCGTCGCTGCGACTCGCCGCCTGCTCGTCATAGAACGCCTGGGTGTGGGGCAGCGGGTCGCTCGCCGGGAGGACGTGAATCCGTCCATCCATATTTACATGGACCAGACAGGTCAGCTTGAAATTCCCGGCCACCGGGAAGATGACGGTAAAGGTCTGCCCCGTCACCATCGCGGGCGTGGTGACGCAAGTCGAACCATCGAAGATGGCCGGGTCACTCGAAAAGCCCGGGCACCCCACATTGAAATCAGGGCGCACCTGGCCGGCCCTGAGAAAAGTCACGGTGTGCGTCTCGTCCGCCTGGAATG
>WNGK01010924.1_pt1 | contig 15426 bp, 10 predicted proteins | sample 5400601 | NCBI WGS metagenome assembly WNGK01 (sample SAMN13153376, study PRJNA577476) | soil metagenome | isolation source: 60 cm soil or saprolite under Garry oak tree replicate 1 | place: USA:California | collected 2016-06-15
CCAACTTCCGCATGAGCGAGTTCACCGGCGGAGTTCTGGTCGCTCAGTTGCGCAAGCTCGATACGATCGTCGCCGCCCTGAGGGCGAACGGTCGGCGGGTGCAAGAAGCCCTCCGCGATTTGCCCGACCCTCACTTCCGTCTGGTATCAGACCCCGATGGCGACCTGGCGGAAAGGGTGTACTTGGAATTTCCGACTAAGCAGCTTCGTGATCGGTATATGGAAGCGATGAAGGCAGAGAATGTTCCCGCCGGGCCTCCCAACGGCTCGGTGATCCTTCCCATTGATCCGATGGTTGAGAACAAAGCTACCGCGCACCCGGCTTGGCCTTCGTTCACGACCCCGCGCGGACGGGCTATCCGTTACGGGGCCGAAGCCTGCCCGCGGACCATTGATATCATCAATCGGTTTGCATGCGTTGGCATTGACCCGAAGTTTACGGAGAAGGACACCGAGGATATCGCGACGGCCATCAACAAGGTGTATCCGGTCATCGTGCAAGCGTAGGAAAGCGGCGTCAGACGGGCAATTCAAGAGTCTATCGCCAGGGGGCTGGGGGACCGTCAGTTTGCCGGCTTGGTTTTCGACATTTCACGAAACTGTTGGAGTTGCGAGTCCGCCTCAGCCGCCCTTCCTTCCCTTCGATAGAGCTGGGACAGTTCCAGGTGCGCGGACACAGCCAAAGGGCTGTAAGGCCCCAGTTTGATCAATTGCAGCCAGGCTTTTTCCGCGGCCGCTAACTGGTTTTCCTGTTCTAAAGCTTTCCCAAGGTCGTAGAGGGTCTCGATCATTTGCGGCCGAAGCTTGTCAGACCGCTGGAGTTCTTTTAGAGCCTCTTCGGTGTGCCCCTCAGACAGCAAGACCGAGCCGAGACGCCAAGCCGCTTCACCATCCCCTGGGCTTAGTTTCGCCTCGGCGCGAAACTCCACCTCTGCGGCTTGGAGGTCACCCGACCCCTGTTTCATCCTGCCCAGTTCCATGTGGACGCCGCGCAAATCCGGCTGAAGCTCGAGCGCTTTCCGGTATTCGCGCTCGGCGAGGTCAAATTTTTGTTGCGCATTGTGGCTCTCCCCCATGAGCTGGTGAGCGCGCGCGGAGTTGGGTGCGACGTCAACGAGGCGGCCGAAGGAACTTTTCGAGAGGAAACCAGATGCCTTCCCCAAGTAAAAAAGCAGGTCGGGATTGTTTGGTTGCTTCGCGAGGGCGGAGAGAAGCGTTTGGATGGCCTGGGGCGTGCGGTGGTCCTCCGCCAATGCGACCCCCAACAAGTCGAGCCTTTGCGCCCGCTCAAGATGGGGGATCGCCTCGCCAACAAAACCTCGAGCTAGCAGGGCTTCTCCGAGCATGCCTTCCGCTTCCTTCGAATCCGGTTTCAACTTGAGCGCCAGCCGCAACTCCGGTATCGCCTTGTCATAATCGTGTTTCTGAACATACGCCTCGGCGAGCTTCAAGTGATCCTCGGCCGTATCCGTACTGGAAACGGCGGCGACCTGGGCCGCCAGCAACGCGCAGATAAAGACCCCCTTCATGGCTCCCTCACTTTAATGACCTGGTCTGCCTTAACGTGCTCTAAGACCTGATGCGCGCCACTTGGCCAATGGATCTCCACTCGGGCTTCACGCGCCTCGGCCAAACCGAAGTGCAGCCGCTTGTCGCTGGCGGAAAGATAACTTCCCGTCGAGGACGCGTATCCCCATTGTCCGTTCACTTCCACTTTAGCGCCGAAGCCGTCACGGTTGCTGCGTGTCCCGATGAGGTCAATGCTCAGCCAGTGGTTGCTGTTTCGGACGCCCTGAAAAACCACCGGCGAACCGCCGAGAATCGACATAACGACGTCCACCAAACCATCGCGGTTAAGGTCTCCGAAAGCGGCGCCGCGGCCGGCGACGGGGCCGATGCCAAGGAGAGCGACCGGCTGGAGTTTCCCGCGAACGTTTCGTGCCAGAAGGGGAGGCTCTTTATAAACCTTTCGCGGATCGAGACGCTGGACATTGTCCTGGACGTGGCTCTGCGCCGCAAAAAGGTCCTTCCATCCATCGTTGTCGAAATCCTCCCACCCAACTCCCCAGCCGGAATGGTTTGCAGTGAGCGCCCCGAGCCCAGTGGGAAGACTGTCGTAGGTAAAAAGTCCGTTACCATCATTGTGATAGAGCGAGTAGATTTCCGAAGAGAGATTGGTTACTAGGATGTCCGGCCTTCCGTCATTATCATAGTCGCTGAAGTCAACTCCCATGCCCGAATTGGCCTTGCCGTCTTCGGAAAGCGCCACGCCCGCCTCCATGGCAGTGTTGGTGAACGTCCCGTCACCGTGGTTATGCCAGAGGAAGTTTTCCACGCGGTCGTTGGCGACGAAAATGTCGGGCCAGCCGTCACCATCATAATCGTTGAACGACACGCCCAGGGATTTGCCTTTCGCTTCGGCAATACCGGATTTTTGGCTCACATCCGTGAAAGTTCCATCCCCATTGTTGTGATAGAGGATACTCGAAATAGTAGGATATGTATCTGGCTGACAGTAAATCGAGAAGTCCGCGCCGCAAATGTGGTGGCGGGCAAAGTCCCAGTCAAGATAGCGAGTGACGAAGAGATCGAGCTTGCCATCCTTATCGTAATCGAAAAAGCCGGCAGAAGCCGACCAGCCGCCACCCGCAACGCCGGCCGGCGCCGTAACGTCCGTGAACGTGCCGTCGCCGTTGTTGTGATAGAGGATGTTGCCAGGGAATCCCGTGACATAGATATCCGTAAATCCGTCGTTGTCATAGTCTCCGGTGGCCACCCCCATTCCGTAGGTGTTCACTGCGGGACCCGACAGACCTGCTTCCTTCGTGACATCCGTGAACGTGCCGTCCCGATTCTGGCGATATAGGCGGTTCCAATAAGCAGGATCCCTCCGCCAAAAATCAATTGGCTCCTTAACCGGGTCATCGAGGTGGCCACTGTTTACGAAAAAGATGTCCAGCAGCCCATCGTTGTTGTAATCGAGAAGGGCGACGCCGCCCCCCATAGTTTCGATCAGGTACCGCTGAGACGTGGGCGAATTCCGGTGGAAGAAATTTAGACCCGTAGGGTGGGCGACTTCGAGTAAAGCGGCACCGTGACCGGCGGCCCTAGTGGCACTCGCCGAAGTCATGGCGGCCAGACCTGCCAAAAATTCTCTGCGAATCAAAGACCTTACCCCACAGTGATATTCGGTTTAAGCAAATAGGCAATCTGTGAACCAAGCCCCGGCTGGCTATGATATCCCTCAACCGAATCACTGCCTATACTATCGCGCCCTGCCCTGTCTTCATCTGCGTTGCTTGATACTGGCCGAAATTGTCCAGAATGCTGGATAGGCACCGGTGCGCAATGCGGGGCGCCATTGAAGTACCTTTCGTCAGTGGATAGGATTCAGCATGGGGGATTTACATGAAAAACGATCACACTTCAGGAATAACCCGTCGAAAGTTTCTTGCGGCGGTCCCGGCTGCCGCCTCCGTACCGCTGCTGCGGGGGACCACGCATGGAACTGTCGCGGATCCGGGGCTGGCATTAAATGGGGGAACGCCGGTGCGCACCACGGTACTCAACACCTCGTGCCCCGGGTCCCAATTCTACGATCATCGCGAACAGAACCTAACCGACGAGGCGATTGCGACGCATAGCTTGTTCCGCTGGTACGGCCCTGAAGGACAACCGCAGCCCGCGAAGGTGGCAACCTTCGAAAAGGAGTTTGCCAAAGTCATGGGTGTCAAGTACGTGCTCGGCATCACCTCAGGGACGGCGGCGTTGCATACTGCCCTGACGGCTCTGGGTGTAGGCCCGGGCGACGAGGTGATTTTGCCCGCGTGGACTTGGTATTCCTGTTACTACGCGATCCTCATGACCGGTGCCCTGCCCGTGTTTGCGGAAGATGACGACTCCTTCACCATGGACCCGGAGGATTTGGAAAGGAAGATCACACCGCAGACCAAGGCGGTCATGGTGGTGCACCTGTTCGGAGCGCCCGCCAACATGGACGCCATCATGGACGTGGCGCGCCGGCACAACATCAAGGTCCTGGAAGACTCGGCGCAGGACGCAGGCGGTCAGTACAAGGGCAAGCGCACCTCCACCATCGGCGACATCGGAATTTTCAGTTTTCAGCTCCACAAGATGATCACCGCGGGCGAGGGCGGAGCGGTGGTCACCAACGACCCGCTGTTGTACGAACGGGCGGTCCGCTTCCACGATCTCGGTCTGCTCCGGCCACCCACCCAGGCCCAAATAGGCAAAGGCGCCATGCCCTATTTTATGGGAGTTAACTATCGCATGAACGAAATGACGGGCGCCGTTATGCTGGCCCAACTGCGGAAGCTAGACACAATTCTGGCTGAGCAGCGCCGAAGGGGCGGTTACGTCATTGACCATGTGAGCCGCATTCCTGGAATCAAAATGCGGCGGAGCAACGATCCCGACGGAGAACTCCACCTTACGGTTGATCTGCTGCTGTCAAGCCAGGAGTTGCGCGACCGGTTCTTGAAAGCTATGCAGGCTGAGAACGTCCCGATGCAGCGACCCAGCGCGGCGGTGGTTCTACCGGCCCAACCCGCCATCGCAAACAAAGCCGTCCCCCATCCGGCGTGGCCTTCATTTAATTCGTCGCGCGGCAAGGAAATCCTTTACGGCGCCGACAGCGTTCCGCGCACGATGGATATCTTCAACCGAACTGCTACGCTTACGGTGGGGCCGAAGTATGCCGACCGCGACCTCGACGACATCGTCACCGCCATAACCAAGGTGTACAAGGCGCTGGTCGCTTAAGGCGGCCGGTTTTGCGAAGGCTGCGGGCGTGCGTCCCTTTCGGGGACACATGCTGCGGCCGGAGGAAATGAGTTTGCTCTGGCAAAATACCTTCCGGGGGTACACTTGGAGGCGCTTTTTGGGCGACCTGTCAGGCGGGGCGATTGCATCGTTAATTGCCCTGCCCTATGGACTGGCGCTCGCTTCCTTGATGGGACTGCCCCCAGTGTTGGGGGTCTACTCGTCCATCATTACGGCTCCTTTCTGCGCGTTCCTGGGCCGCAATCCGGTCCTCATCGGCGGCACTTCAAGTGTGACCATACCCTTCATCGCCGCGGGCGTTCGCGCGCAGGGTATTTCAGGCGCGGCGAAGGTCTGCGTTTCCGCAGCCATCATCATGATGGGCTTCTCGATTCTCCGTCTCGGCCGCCATGTTTCCAAGGTGCCGGCTTCCGTCGTGGCGGGATTCTCTTGCGGGATCGGCGGCATGATGATCATCTCGCAGTTGAGAGTCATTTTCGCGCTTCCCGCGCCCAAAGGCGGATGGACCGAGGTCATGCTCGGCCAGCTACTGCAAGTCATCCGAGGGCTCGGCGGCATGCAGCCCGTTCCCGTGGTCATTGCGCTGATTGTTGTGGTGATGGCTACGGTGATGGTCGTCCTGGTTCCCAAAAGCCCCGCTCCCCTGCTGGGAGTCGTGGTAGCCGTTCTGGCGGCCAGATGGTTCGGATGGCACGAGAACGAAGTGGGCGCGTTATCTCGCGGCCTTCCGCCATTTGCCGGCTTTAGCTGGGAACCCTCCGACGTCTGGAAGGTTCTGCCCGCCGCCTTCGGCTTGGCCTTTGTATCTTCTATTAACCTGCTCATCTCCTCCCGAGTGGTGGAGCATTTTCGCGGGCGCCACCGTCAAATGAAGGGGCACGATGCGGACATCGAGCTCGGGGCCTATGGCATCGCCAACCTTATCGGCGGGACGTTCGGCGCGCCGGTGAGTGTGGGTATTCCGGCGCGCAGCGTGGCCAACGTGCAGTGCGGAGGGTCCACCCGCCTCTCAAACCTCGTGCATGCGGCCTTTCTGATCGGCCTGTTGACTTTGGGCGCGCATTTCATCGCGCAGATTCCCTTGGCCGCGCTGGCTGCAGTGCGGAGGGTCCACCCGCCTCTCAAACCTCGTGCATGCGGCCTTTCTGATCGGCCTGTTGACTTTGGGCGCGCATTTCATCGCGCAGATTCCCTTGGCCGCGCTGGCGGGGGTCACAGCATTTGTGGGCGCCCGCCTGCTCGATTGGGGCACTTGGCGGCGCCTCGCCAAGATGCGCCGCGTAGACGCAGCCGCCTTCGCGAGCACGGCGTTCGCAGTCCTGGTCGTGAACGCCATCGCGGCCGTGGCCATCGGTTGCTCCTTTTACATCCTTCGTCATCTGTATCTCCGTTACTACGCCCCTGCCCAGCAGGCGGAAAAGAGCCCCGGCCTCCCCCAAAGCGAGGGGTCCTACGATGCCCCACCCGCGACAAGGCGAGTTCACGTAGATGGTGCGGCCCGGGAAGGAATTGAGACCTGAACGGCCAGGGTCAAGCGAGACTTTCAGCCGAGGTTCATCTCGGCGTATCTCCGAAAGGAACAATCTTGGTGGGATCGAGAGCTGGGATATCCAGGGCAGGCGATGCATCATTCGGTGCGGCCCCTTTGGCCCGATGTGAGGCTCGTCGGCTGGGCTCGCACCATCGAATGCGTCGATGCTGACGAGACTCCCGATAACCCGTATGCGGCGGAGATCGAAGCCGTTGACAGTATTCTGAGAGGCGAAGCCGTCGTGATTGCAACCGGCGGTTCGACCCGAAGCGGGCCTTGGGGGGAACTGCTTTCGACGGCGGCGATGGCACGTGGTGCGCGCGGTGCGGTTGTTGACGGATTGGTTCGCGATGTCAAGAGGATTCAGAGTATGGGGTTTCCCGTTTACGCAACCGGGATCAAGCCGGTGGATTCAAAAGGGCGGGGGATGGTCGTCGGGTACAACCTACCGATTAATTGCGCGGGAGTCGAGGTTTTTCCTGGCGACTTGATTGTCGGCGATTACGATGGTGTCGTGGCTGTTCCGGGGAAAGTTGTCTCAGAAGTTATCAAAATAGCTATGGAGAAGGCCTCCAGCGAGAATCACACTCGCGAAGAGTTGCTTCGCGGAGCCTATCTTCGAGAGGTTTATGACAGATATGGCGTGCTCTAACGTCTCATCACTTATGTTCACCGCATATTTTGTCCGGGCAGCACCCCGGCGATCCAAGGCTACGGCCCGAGGTTTCAGATTTCATCTCAAGACTAAGTCTAGAATGAGTTTATCTTTGACCCGCCGTTAGAGTGGCCGTGGAGGTGGGACCTCGGAAGCCTCTCTCATAATGTTATGGGCCTCCAGCTCGGCCCGAACCGAGCGTCGCCCGCCCGCGCATGGCGCGTCTGAGAGGTTGCTGAAAAAGGGTTTGGGCCATGTGATTCTGAAAGGCAGATGCTTCTCCCGCGTACGCGGGACCAGCATGACAGAATCGACGTTTTCAGCAACCTGCTAATCCTCGCGGCGCGCTCTGTGGCCGCGCGGTTTCGGACGCGTCGTACAATCTCAAGCGCCAACCTGGAACTCTGCGCGAAGAGGTCAGGATGAAATCATCCCGCCGCAAGTTCTTAGAGATCGCACTGAGCGCACCGATTGCGGCCAAGTTGAGGCAGCCTGACCTAGAAACGCTCGGCGCCTTCCCGGCCCCGCCCGGCCAAATGGAGTTTTCCAATCCCGGCATCATCCGCTACGACTCCCACTGCTTTACGCTCAAAGGGCAGGACACGTTCCTTCGCAGCGGAGCGTTTCATTATTGCCGCTGCCCGCGCGAGCTGTGGCGCGACCGATTGCTCAAGTTCAAGCGTGCCGGCTTCAACACCGTTGAAACATATGTCTTTTGGAACTACCACGAGCCGGTCGAAGGCCACTTGGACTTGAGCGAGTTTGAGGCGTTTGCCCGGGCAGTGAAGGACATGGGCTTATGGCTCATCGTGCGGCCGGGACCGTATATCTCCGCCGAGTGGGACAGGGGCGGATTTCCAGCCTGGGTCGTCGCCAAGAGATTTCAACTGCGGTCGAACGACCCGCGGAGCGTGGAGACTTCCAAGCACTGGTATGGAGAAGTGCTGCCGGCAATCGGCCGCCACCAGATCACGCGCGGCGGGCCCATCATCATGATGCAGCTCGAGAACGAATATGATTACTGGCCGGGCGTTTCGGACGCCGACAAGCGCGCATATATCTCGTCGCTCGCCGAAACGGCTTGGAGCGCCGGCATTGATATTCCGCTCTTCACCTGCTGGACGAAGCAGGCGCGGGAAAATTCCGACCCCGTCATGGCGCGGATCATGGATACGGTCAACTTCTATCCACGCTGGAAGATCTTTCCCGAAGTCCCAACGGATTTGCAGCAGTTGCGCAAGGATGAGGCCACTTCACCGGTCGCGGTGACCGAATTGCAGGGCGGTTACCAGGTCGATTACGGCGAAGAGCTCGCCGCCGGCCAGAAGGGCCTCGATGCGGCAACGCTCGAGCTGCTCACCAAAACGGTCATCGAGCAGGGCGCGACCCTCTACAATTATTACATGGGCTTCGGCGGAACCAGTTTCGACTGGGCGCGGAAGCATCTCATCACCAGTTATGATTATGCCGCTCCCATCCGCGAGCCTGGTGGGCTCTGGGACAAGTACTATGCCGCGCGCGGCATTTGTGAATCCCTGAATTTCTTCGGCAACGTTCTGACTCGTGCCGAAGCGGTCGGGGGAGGATGCGCATCCACGAATCCCTCGGTGGTTGTAAGCGAGCGAGTGAATGACCAAAGCGCCGTGATCTTTATGCGCGAGACCGCCAACATCGAGCAGCATTTCAAGATGACTTTTGTCGATCCGGCGAGTCCCGCGCAGCGCCCGATTCAGGTTCCGCGAGAGGGGAATTTGACTCTGGGCCCGGGCGAAATGAAGATGACCCCCGTACAGGTTCCGATCTCTGGAGGTGTGTTGCAATACTCCACGGCCGAAATCCTCGCTCAAGGACGCAATGCCGACCGCGATTTCCTGATTGTTTATGAAGGTCCGGATCGTGTGGCGGAAATTGCGCTCGCGGCTTCACAAGAGCCGCAAGTTGACGGAGAAACGCTCTACCATTATTGGGATGCGAAGAATAAGTCGGCCGTATTCGGCGTGCGAGTCGAAAACAAAGGGAAGGTCCTTCAATACAACAACCGACTTTTGATATTCGTTGTTCCGAAGGAACAGGCGCTCAGAAGCTGGGTGGCTGAGTATCCGTCATCCGTGGCGCGGCAAGCGGAGGACTCGGGCCCACTGTCCGTTCCCTTTGTCACCGACGCGGCGTTGCTGGCAGAATATGGTTCCGAGAAAAACAGGATCTGGGCGGAGCTCGATTTCCGCCCTGGCCACCACGATTTGACCGTGATGTTGCCTCCTTCACCCCGAAAGTGCCGCGTGGACGGCGCGGAGCGAGAATTCAAGTACGATCGCGATTGGCGCTCCGCGAGTCTAGAGATTAAGACCCCCACGATCCCTTATGCTTCGCGCGAAATTTCCGAAGTCCGGTATTGGGTCGAGCGTTTCGATCCGAGTCTTGGGAAGTGGGAAAACGGCCCGCTCCGCCCCCTCGACGAAACGGGTCCGGCACCCTTCGGATATGTCAAGTACGTCAAAAAGCATGCCGGGATCCCTCAGGAGGACGGAGGCCGCCTTTTCGTTAAGAGTTTCGCTGCGGATTGGCGAAAGGTTTTCTTGAGTGGGAGGCTCATCCCCGAACTCTCGTCTGGGGACAAGGAAGCCGATACGCTCCTCCCTATCGACTTGAACTGGAATGGGACGGACACCATCGAAATTTCATATGAGGCCTTCGGGAGCCTGGACTCCGAGCCCGACATGAGCGACCTGAAGGGAATCGAGTCGGTCAAAATCGGGAACGACCCCGCAAGCGCGCGAGAAATTACGGAGTGGCTCGTCCAGCGGGTACCGGCGCCGATGCTCGGCCGCGAAGTGGATTTTGAATTCTCCGCCGGCGGCTGGAAATCGGGAACCATCAATTCCGCAACGCCACGGAGCGAGCTTGAGTTGATTCCGGCTTACACGTGGTGCCGTGCGCAGTTCACGATGGAGAAACCGCAGGAGCAATGGTTCGCGCCGCGCCAACTCACTTTTGAAGCTGACCGCGACGCCCTGCTCTACCTCAACGGAAGGTTCGTCGGCCGTTATGTGACGGAGGGCCCCCAGAAAGACTTCTATCTTCCTGAGCCGTATCTTAACTTGGGGGAGAGAAACGTGTTGACTATGCTTCTGGCATACGCGGACGAGCCCGGGCATATTCGAACCCTTCTCGTGGGGCCTTACGATGAATTCGCCACGCGGCGTACGCGGCTGGAATTCGAATGGTGAGCTAGGCGAAGCGTTCGAAAATGTCTGGAGGAGTCACGAAGCTCAAGAATCGTATAGTCGTCATCACGGGCGCCGGGTCAGGAATCGGCCGAGCGTCCGCCCTGGAGTTCGCCCGGGAGGGTGCGCGGGTTGTGGCCGCAGATATCAATTCGGCTGGCGCGCAAGAAACCGTGGAGCTGATCGCGAAACTCGGTGGCCAGGGTCTCGCGGTCCCGACTGACGTCGCGAACCCTGCCTCAGTCCAGCATCTCGTTGAAGCGACCCTGACCGCTTGCCAGCAAGTTCATGTGCTCTTCAACGACGCCGCGATCCAGGTAAACAAGACGATCGAGGACACAACCGTCGAGGAATGGAATCGCGAGATTGCTGTAAACCTCGGCGGGATTTTCCTTTGTTCGAAATACTTCTTACCTCATCTGCGCAGAACAAAGGGGTGCATCATCAACATGGCTTCGGTGAACGGTTTTTTTGTGGAGCCGGCGTGCGCGGGTTATTGCGCGACCAAGGGCGGGATTATTGCCCTGACCAAGGCCATGGCCATCGATCACGGCAAGGAAGGCATTCGCGTCAACTGCATCTGTCCGGGTTACATTGACGCCGGCCTCGCGTGGGGCTATTTCGAAGCTCAGCCCGACCCCGCCGCCGCGCGCGCCGCCGCGGGAAAACTCCACGCCTTATGGAGAATCGGCAAACCCGAGGAAGTTGGCCGCCTCGCGGTTTTTCTCGCGAGTGACGACGCTTCCTTCATCACCGGATCGTCTGTAGTGGTGGATGGCGGCTTCGGTTCCGGTCTCCCACCACAGAATTGAGCTTACTCCTCATTTGCCGCCGGAAACGGCTGCGGCGGCTTCGCGGCCGCGTTGATGCTCCTCATAGACTGTGACGAGCAAGGTACTGGCGAGGACAAGGATTCCGCCAGCGACCATGAATTTCGTAAGCCGCTCGTGAAGAACGATGGCGGCAATGACCACGCCAAAAAATGGAATAAGGTAGTTCGACACCGCGGCCTGAGTGGCGTCAAGGCGAGTGAGAACATTAAGGAAAATCACCATTGAAAGGAAATACTGGAAGAGGGCAAGAATCACCAAACCTAGCCAGACCGTGCCATTGTAATGCGGAATGTTGGTGAACCCGCGAGGCTCGACGTAAACCGTGATGGGACAAAGGAAGGCGAAAACCGCATAATAGCTGTAGAGCAGAACCTGCAGGGGGGTGTACCTTTTCAAAAGCTTCTTGCTGTAAGCGTTGTAAAACGCGCTGCCGTTCACGCTGAGGAAGATCATGAGATTCCCAAGCAGAAACTTGGAGCTCATCAAATTCAGTTCTTTCCAATTGATCCCGGAACATTCCATCACTCCGCCGATAGCCAGGGCAAAGCTGATCCAGCGAACCCTGGTCATGCGCTCGCCAAGGAAAAAATATGCCATCACCGCTGTCGAAATGGGGAGGGTCAGCGCGAGAAGCGCCGCGTTCGAGGCAAGTGACCAACGCACTCCCCAGGTGATGAAGAGCTGCGCTACGACTTGGCCGAAGACTCCGATCAGGATGAATTCAAGGGTGTCCCTGTTCGGAAGGCGTCCACCTTTGCCCCCGGAGCGCTTCTTCTCGTATTGCACTACCGGGATCAAGAAGAGCATGGCGACCGTCATGGGAAAAAACGTCGCGAAGACCGGCCCCATCTGCTGCTGAACGAGCTTCACCATCACGAATTGACTCGCCCAGATCAGATTACAAAGCAGCAGATAGGCCCAATCACGGAAGCGCGCGCCGGAAAACATTCAGGTTCCTTGATTAATTCGAATTTCTGACTTAGCGGCTAGACCTCTTCCTCTCTTCTCTTCGCTCCCTCAAGATTGGGCCGAAGGTGGCGATCAAGCACCACGGACGACTTTTCCTGCCACGCAGGTCGTGTGCCGTGTGGCAGGATGGCCCCAGGCAATTTGAAAAATGCGAACCCAATCACCGCCCATGATGGCCTCAATTTCCCTCATTAACAAATCAAGGTGGCGCCCCGCATTCTGAATCTTACGAATTCCTTGTTCACACGAAAAGCCTCTGGAGACACATTGAGATGCTAGACTCTGCTCCCAGAGTTAAGCAAGACCCCCGTGCACGCCGCCGGTTGAAATTGTCCAGGATTCTGGACACGGGCCCCTCGACCAAGCAAGTGTCCATTGCGACACATGGCGCTGATGGGTAGGATTCAGCGCATGCGCCATAATTTTCGGTCGACACGGGTTGATGAATACACGGACTATCGCCTTGGAGCCGCGCTTGGCCACCGAGTTCGAATACTGGCGGCGGTTCCAGGCCCACTTACTGGACGTGAGTCAAAATTTCAAGAAGGGAGATACCTGCCCGGACTGGACGAACTTCGCCCTCATTTCTAGGGAAGACGCGTTCACGAGAAGGAGAACATCTTGCAGACTTACACAAAAAGCGAAAAGAGATACCAGGCGGCATGCGAAGTGATTCCCGGCGGCGTGAATTCTTCGCTGCGAAGATGCTGGCCGTTCCCAGTCTTTGTACGGTCGAAAGGTGCCGTGATTACGGACGCGGACAACAACGAATATATTGACTATCACGCAGCTTTTGGCCCCAATGTGCTGGGCTACAACGACGACGACGTGGACGCCGCGGTCTTGCGGGCCGTCAAGGATGTCGCCCTTATCGGCGTCGGCACGACAGAGAAAGAAATCCAGCTCGCCAAGAAGATTTGCCAGCATGTGCCATCGGCCGAAAAGGTTCTTTTCTGCAATTGCGGTTCGGAGGCGACCTACGCCGCGATCCGGCTGGCTCGTGCCGTGACGGGGAGGAAGAAGATTATCAAGTTCCAGGGCGCCTACCACGGCTGGCACGATTATCTGGCGATGAATGTAATCAGCGCCCCGGAGAAGTTGGGAGAACGCGATCCGCTCTCCGCTGGCAGCCTGCCCGAAGCGATAGAACAAACGCTGATCTGCTCTTTCAACGATCTCGACGATGTGGAAGACACCGTCCGCGCGCACAAGGGCGAAGTCGCCGCAATCATCCTGGAGCCGATTCTTCACAATATCGGCTGCGTCCTCCCGCAGCCCGGTTTTCTCGAAGCCCTTCGAGAGATTACCCGGCGCGAAGGCATCATCCTGATTTTCGATGAAGTGATCACAGGATTCCGCCATGGCCTGGGCGGATACCAGAAAATTTGCGGCATCACCCCGGACCTCACGACCCTCGGAAAGTCCATGGCCAACGGCTATCCTATTTCAGCCCTCTGCGGCAAAAGTGAACTCATGGACCGCTTCCGAACGCACCCCGATGGTGACGTGTTTTTCGCGGGCACCTTCAACGGCCATCCCGTGGGCTGCGCCGCGGCGCTCGCAACTATCGAGGTGCTCGAGAGGGACAATACGTATCCGCACCTGTTCGGACTGGGGGAGCGGATGCGGAAAGGGCTTTCAGAAATCATGAGCCGCCTGGGCGTGAAGGCCACGGTGGCCGGGTTTGGTTCGGTATTCCTGACTTATTTTCTCGAAGGCCCGGTGCGGAATTATTCGGACCTGCTTCGAAACGACGCCGCCCTGTTCGTCAAATACCGGAGGGATCTCATCCAACGCGGCATCTTCAAGCTCCCGATGAATCTGAAGCGTAACCACCTGACCTTGAGCCACACGGAAGAGCACATCAGCCGCACGCTCGAGGCTTCGGAAGACGTGCTGCGGTGCCTGGTAAGCCAGCCGGTCATCGCAGAAGCGGCAGAGTTGCGATCGTAGGTCCTGTGGACGCTAAATCTAATCCTGCCGCACATCCATTTGCTCCGCCTCGGCCGACCGCCCGCAAAAACTCTCCGGCCACGAGCTTCCTGGTTCTCGTTCTCGTGAACGCGATGTGGGCTTTCCAGTTTTCGGGAGCGAAAGTCGTGACCGAGAGCCTCGGGCCCGTCGCCACGGCATTCGTCCCGCTGGCCCTTTCTACGCTTCTTTTTGCGCCGTTCCTGCGCATCGGCAGGATTCGAACTCGGCAGAAATTCTCACCATCCCTTCTTCTGGGCCTGCTGATGATTGGCACACTGGGAGTCGTCCCGGCGCAGTGGGGGCTCACCTGGGGAGTCCAGCATTCTCTCGCCTCGAACGCTTCCATCATCACCCTGACCATTCCCGTCCTGACGGCTATGATGGCCGCCGTTCTGCTCCATGAAAAGATGACGGGTCTTCGCTGGCTTTCGTTTGCGCTGGCGATTGCCGGCGTCCTGATAGTGTCGCAGGCGGACCTGCGCTCGGCCGACATTTTCCACGGCACATACCTGTTCGGGAACTCGCTGATTTTGGCAAGCTGTCTCGGCAGCGCTTTTAATAATACTTACAGCAAGAAGCTGCTGGAGTCCCTCAGCCCGATCGAACTGTTGGTTTCGAGCTTCCTGGTTTCGGACCTCGAGCTTTTCGTCCTCATGATGCTTTTCGAGCGGTCCTCATGGGGGCGGATGTTCTCGCTCCCGGCAAGCGCCTGGATGAGCCTGCTTGGCATCGCGGTCTTCAGCCTCAGCATTTCCATGACGCTATACTTCTGGGTCATCCAGCGCATCGAAGTCACTCAGGCATCCCTTTCCATTTACCTCTTGCCGGTTTTCGGCGTGCTCTTTTCAGCCGCGCTGCTCCACGAGAAAATCACCTTTCCGCTGCTGGCAGGAGGGGCGCTGGTTTTTGCGGCGACGTTCTTGGTGACGGTCTACGAAGAGCGCCAGAAAGCGCGGGCCATAAACACCGAGCCTCCTGACACGCTTTGCGCACGGGCGGCACCGAAAGTCAAATAATGAGGGCCCCGCCACCCTTCGTCGTGGCAGACCAGATTGAACCGTTCTGCCATCGCTCGCATCGGAGCAAGGTATGACAAGAAAGCAAGGAAAGCGTTCGAAACGAGCCTCCGCCCCGCGATCGGGGACAAGCCCGAAATCAACGGCGGCCGGTGTGGTCGGGCTCGGTCTGATGGGCAAGAGTATCGCGACGTGTCTCCTGGCAGCGGGCCACCGTGTGGTTGGGGTGGACAAAAGCCTGCCACGCCCGCGCGAGACTCGTCGCCACGTTCTCGCTTTTCTCCGCGAGATGAAACGCGAGGGGCTGCTCTCCCGCGACCCTCACGCCGTGGCCGGAAATCTCGTTCTTTCCGAAGATTTCGCGAGCCTCGGCGGCTGCGCGATAGTCATCGAATCGGTGGTGGAAAATCTCGAAGTGAAAC
>WNGK01023818.1_pt1 | contig 15421 bp, 6 predicted proteins | sample 5400601 | NCBI WGS metagenome assembly WNGK01 (sample SAMN13153376, study PRJNA577476) | soil metagenome | isolation source: 60 cm soil or saprolite under Garry oak tree replicate 1 | place: USA:California | collected 2016-06-15
CGGGCCAGAAGTCGGCTTCGAGGACTCGAAGCCCGTTTCTGGAGCATAAGGCTGGCCGGGAGGGCTCTCGGATCATTTCCACATTCCCGACCAGCGGGGAAAATGGGGGAAATGATCCTTCTATTCGACAGCAGTCGTAATGGAGTGACCGGTGCGGGCGCCAAGACCTACAATATTTGCATACCCGTGCCGACTTTGCGCAGGTGACTTACTACTTCTTGACTGTCGTGACCAGCAATAACGGGAGCATCCGCGATCAGGAGGAGGAGATTCATGCCGAGCCCATCGCAAGCGTCAGCCCTCACTCAAACTCTTGTAGACCGGTACGAATCCACTTTCGTGGTAAGCCTGGACTCAACAAAAGGGGACTTCACGTCGTTACAAGCCGCACTCAACGCACTGCCCGCGTCCGGAGGCAAAGTCTTCGTGAAGGCGGGCGTATATCCCATCACCGGCACCATTGATATAACGCAGAGCAATGTTCACATCCAAGGTGAAGGAATGGGAATCACTATCTTCGTTGCGGCCAGCACAATGAGCGGAAACACTCCGGCCTTGGAGGCATTCAGTTCGACCTCGGACGGCACGCCACGAGCGCTCGTCGCGGATACGGCGAGGGGGGACATCACGATCCAAACCTCTCTCGCCGATGCATCGTCGTTCAGCGTCGGCGATTACGTTCTGTTGTATTCGAATAAATCGGTTGATACCGAGGCGCCCGCCAAACATGCCGGCGAGGTGAAGCAGATTGTGGCGGTCGACCCGACTACGGGCATCATCACGATGGATGATCAGATCTTCGATGCCTACACCCAGGCGGATGCGGCAGAGGTGGTACGAATCACCATGCTACGAAACATCACGCTCTCAGATTTCTCTATCACCACGCAGGCCCCGTCCTCGAATTTGAGGGTGGGTTTCACGCATTTCCGGTTCGTCGAAAACCTTCAGATCGAACGGCTGGAAGTGCACGACGCCTATCACACTGGCATTCACGTGCAATCCGTCCGCAACTCGGCGATTTCGGGCTGCTACATTCACCACATCAGCGACATCGTGCCTCCCAATCCTCCGAACCCCGCCAACGAGCGCTACGGGATTGTGGTCGGTGCAGCTTCACAAAATGTGACCATCAGCGGCTGCCGTTTTTCCCACACCCGGCATGCAGTGACCACCGGGGGAAGCAGCGGCAAGAACCAGAATGGCGTGCAGCGTAATGTTGTAGTGGCGAGTTGCACTTCGATGCTTTCCGATACCGGACATTTTGATACGCACCAGCCGGCCGAGAACATTACGTTCATCGGCTGTGTCGCTGATGGAGGTGTACCCGCCGCACCTACCACGTCCGGGGCATACGGTTTTCAGATGCGTAGCCGGAACTGCTCCATTATCGGTTGTTCGGTGCTGCAAGCCGTCGGTAGAGGTATTATGATTTTCGGTCCGGTTTCCAGCGGCGCGGTAATCAGCGGCAACATGATAGCGAGCGTCAAGGCCATCCCTGGAGGCAAAGCTGGCACGGGGATCTACTTCGATTCTGCGGGGACGTCCAATCACTCGGTCACCGGGAACGTGATTAAAAATTGCGAAGGCCCCGCGATCGATAACGGAGGGTCGAACAACGATATCGTGATCAGCGGGAACACCATTCAGAATGTGAGTTCCGTTGTTCAAGGAGCAGCCATTCAAATGAGGAATGCGACGCGTATTCTCATTTCCGGTAACAATATCAGCTCGAGCGCCCAGGGTCCCGCCATCGCCATGCTAGGCAGCTCTGAGGACTGGCAGATCATGGGCAACAACCTCGGGGTAAACGGCGCGACGTTAGTGGGCTTGGGATCAATCATAACCAACAACCTGGGATATAACCCGGTGGGAAGTATCTCTAGTCCGTGGCCGTCGAGCGGCACGGATCTAACCAATAATGTAGTGTCAGGGAGCACCGCCCCGCAGAGTGGGACACCATACACGGTCCGCCACACCCCCAAAACCATCGTGGTTACAGGGGGGGACGTCTCGCAGATTGTGATTAACGGTGCAAACGCCGGGTCGACAGCGGGGACGTTCAAGCTCGCCGTAGGAGAAACAATCGCTATTACTTACAGCGCTTCAGCTCCGACGACGGCGGTGTTTGCGGAGTAAAACAAATCCTGGTCGCTCTGCAGCAGGTCACGGCGGCCTAGGCGGTCTCGTCCGCTTGTCCGTGCTGCTTGTTTTCAAGCCGATCATTTCGGTGCTTCTGCGCTGTAGACTTCTCCGCATAGATTGCAGCGCAAGAACTCGAGCTCCAGCCCATACGGCAGCGAGCCTACGAAGGTGCAGCGCCCCTTTACAACGGCGGTCCGGAAGTCATCTTCGAGGAGATCGCTATTGATCTCCTCCAAGCCCGTTTCTGGACCGCAATCCAGTTCTGCCAGGGGGTCTACAGTCCTTACTTGCATTCCGGCTGCCGGGCGATCAGCTCTGTCAAAGCTTCACTCTGGGCCGCAGTTCCGGCTTCTTTCAGCAAGGGGCAGACGGCTGCTTGTTCCTGCCCGGCGGACTCCAGAATCTTGACATATACAAGGAGGCTCTTGGCGAGCCTGTCACCGTAGTCTGCCTGGTTGTTCTTCGCGAGCTGCCTGAAAACACCCAGTGCCTCTTCCATCTCCGTCTGGGCTTTGGCGGTATTGTGCATTTCCCAATACTCAATTGCGAGATTATTTGTCGTTCCGGCAAAGTCCAGCCGATATACTGTTGGGTTCGCGCTCGCGAGCTTGCGATAAATTCCGGAAGCCTTTTCAAGTTTGTCTACCGCTTCCTTGTGGCGATCGGTATTGCTGTAAACCGTTCCCAAGCCTTCAAGAGTAAGGGCAGATCCTGATTGAACGCATCGGGATTATCCTTCGCGAGACTGTCTCGGATCTTCAGTGCTTCGTTGTAGTCCGGTTCCGCGAGTGGCCATTTCTGTGCTTGTGCATACAGGCTAGCGCGGCTGCTGAGGGTTTGCGCAAGAGCAGACGCAAAGGCGTCCGGATTATTCTCCGCGAGTTTGCGGCGAATTTCTAAGGCTCGGTTGTAGCAGTCGATGCTCTTGTTCCACCTCTCAACTTTTGAATACTTCGTCCAGTTGGGATTGCTTTGATACAGAGAGCCGAGATTGTTGAGGGCTTGAGCTTTATCCGGCAGATAGACTGCGGGATTAGCATTGGCAAGTTGCGTGAAGGTTTCGATTGCATTCCCGTATAGGTCCTCTACCTTGTTTAGGTATTCCTCCTCGGACTTGGTTTCCAGATGAGAATCAGAATAAAGGTTGCCCATGTCAACATCCAGTTCTGCGACAAGTGGAGAGTACACACCCGGTGCTTTAACGATTAATGCGCGGCAGGTTTGTTCCGCTTCCTGATATGATTTCGCAGCCTCGGGCCAATTTTTCCGGTGACGCTGCAGATTCCCGAGATTCACAAGGGTCGCGGCCAGACGCGGCTGGTAAGAAGCATTGGAAACGGCCAGCGAGCGGAGTATGTTTAAGGCGTCTTTGTACGCCAATTCAGAAGCGTCCCACCGTTCGGGGATTCGGCTGTAGAGCAGTCCAAGCAGATTCTGCAGCCGCATTACATCCAAGTTATAGGTTCCTGGATCAGTTGCAGCCAAGTTCTGTCCTTGCTTAAGAGCCGAACGCAACACAGGGCCGGCATTGTCCAAATCATTCTGGTCGAGTAAAACCCAGGCATACTCCTCGGCGTACTTTAAGTTCTCCTCGTCGATACCATGCGCTTGCTTGAGATGAGGGAGTGCCTCTCGTGTGCAGAATTCGTCCTTCGGCAAACAAACAGTCGAACTGTGCAGTGTTGGGGTAAGGAGTGAGCAGGTCGATGATGATCAAGCGGTAGACGTCCTGGACAATCGTCAGGCGAGGATCATGCGTGCTTTACTTGACGATGACGGCCGCGCGATCTACAACTATCAAACTGGGAAGTCTGCCCGCTTTCGCGTCCGGTGATGTTGTCGATGTGGCTGACGCAACGACTTTTCAAGACGGGCAGCCAATGCTTTGGAGGTTGCTGTGCCTCTTTTTACTTCTTCCAGAACCTCTTCGATCTTTTGAGAATCAAAGGCAAGCTTTACGTTGCCAGGGCCCTCAAGTTCACGGACACGACCGATCAGCCTCACGAGTTCTCGTCGGAGCAAGACAACTATTATCAGTATCGTTACCGGCCAGGCAATCGCGCCAACTAATGCGGTCCACTCATGAAGAGTCATTTGGAGTCCCTGTTTTATAAAATGCATTTGCGAGCGTGTGGGAACAGCAGGTAGATGCCCGAGCGCACTGGAAACACAACGGTTCGAAGTCCAGATTACCGCGGGGTTATTTGACGGATGTGACGAGTGTCCCGGAGATACGAGGTTGCAATTTATGCGAGCGCACGCCGTTTCACCGCAACGCCCCGTATTCTGACGCACTTGGGCACCCGCGTGGCGCGCGATATGAAAAGAGAACTGTACGACTCATTCGGGAGCGGTGCTGGCGATCTAACCACATGGTGCAGTGGATCCCGACAGCCGCTGGACTGAACTTGCCCTCAGCGAATGGCCAGTGGATGCAGAGGGCACGGGCCCGTAGGCTGGTACACCGCTCAGCTCGAAATTCTTGGGGCCAGGTTCACCACCAACGAAACCTACACAAATGTGAACTGAGCGGTCGCGTTCGGCGCCGAGAAGCCGCCTGCCGCCACTACTACGACATTCACCGTTCCCGTTCCTGGTCCGGTCACAACCACAATCTCCGTATCGGATTGCAGCGAGAAGCTGCTCGGATTCTGATTCCCAAACAGGATTGAAGAAGCGCCGGTGAACCCCGAACCCGTCAGCGTAATCACATCTCCTCCATTCACCGAACCGCTATTTGGCGTCACGCCGGTGACGACCGGCGGTGAAAGCGCGAATGTAAATTGATCGGCAGCAGTGATTGCAGACGTGCCGCCCGCAGTTGTCACTGTGACATCTACAGTCCCTCGCCCCACAGGGACGAAGGCCGTCGCTTGGGTATCCGACAGCACTGTGAACCCGGTCGCCGGAAGGGCGCCGAAGTTTACGCCCGTCATACCCGTGAATCCGCTGCCCGTGAGCGCGACGGTATCGCCTGCCGCGGCGCTCACGGGCGCAACTCCGGTAATGGCCGGTACGGGTGTGATGTAAGTAAACGGATCGCTGCTGCTGGTTGCGGTGCCGCTGGCCGTGGTGACGGTGATTGCGACGGTTCCCGTTCCCGGCGGGCTGATTGCGCTGATCTGAGTATCCGAAATCACCTGAAACTGGAGAGCCTGGGAATTTCCAAAAGCGACGTTAGTAACGCCGGTAAGCGCTTGGAATCCGGTTCCCGTTATCGTCACCTGTGTTCCGCCTCCGATACCGCCGGTCGCGGGAGTCACGGCCGAGATCGCTGGCGGTAAGGATGCTCCAATTTCAAGCGAGTCGGCGAACACCCCGATTGGGAACGGCAAGGCAATGTTGCTGCTCCACACGCAGGAAGCGATACCTTGTGACGTGTCTTGCGTCAAGACCTGCGGCGTGGACGACTGTATCCATGCCGGCGCATCCGTTGTTCCGATGTTCCTCTGGATCTCAACCGAAACCTGAGCGGCAGGCCTTTGCGTGTTATCCCTCGTATTGTTGGCGGCATAGCTGGGACCTGATACCGTGACAACGCCTTGGCCCGGATTACCTGGATCGAATGTAAACGAGACCGTTCGTTCCGGTGCGATCTGTACGAAGTCCGTCAGCACCGCTGGCGATGTGCTTCCTACGGGTGTTTCGAACGAGCCGGTGCCGTTCAGTTGGCAGCGGACAAGAGCCAGGCGAAGGAATGGATAATACGAGCCGCCAGTGTCGAGTTCGATATCCGCGTACCAGCGTCCGTTATGTGCGGTCTTGCCGGGATCCGCCGCAGCCTGCGGGTCCGACGAGTCCGGCGGTTCAAATTGGACATCGTAAAGGACCACCATACGGCTGGGATCACCGATTGACTTGGCGTCAGTTAGAGAAGCTACCGAGATCGATTGCACCTGGTTCAGGAAATTGATCGGTATCGGGCTGACTCCTGCGGGAATCGGTGCACCTGAGAAAACTGGATCAATGCCCCACTGCGTGACAAACGGCGCCAGGCCGGGATTCATATTGGGAGCCGGTTGTGGGGGATAAGTAAATTCGTCCGCATCCGTCGTATTTGAAGTCCCTTTGGCCGTAGTAACCGTGATATCGACCGTGCCAACTCCGGGAGGACTCACCGCAGTAATTTCGGTGTCCGACACTACAGTGAAACTCTGGGCCCGAATATTGCCGAAGTCGACTTCCGTCGCACCGCTGAACCGCCGTCCAGAGATCGTGACCCTATCGCCCCCGCCAGCACCGCCGTGATGTGGGTTAATGGCTGTCACCACCGGAAGATCATGCGGAGGAAGCGCGCTTGGATCCTGCTTCCGTACAAATGGATGGCCGCCTCCAGTACCGCCGCCATCGCCGTCGCCGTTGTCGGTTCCACCGCTGCCGATAGGCGGAGGCGTGAACAGCGTAGCGACCACAATTCCAAGTTGCTCTGCCTCGCCGGAAACATACCAGGGTCGATCCAAGTACACGCGAACACCGCCGCGGCGCTGATGAGTTATTGATGTCGCGGTGTTGGTCTTCGTCCAGCGAAACGTCGGAATTGCATATAGAAGCTTTGGCGCGGGAGGTGGCACGGAGCAAGGGACATCGACCACCCACAAATTTGAGGTCTGCGTAATTTGCGCCGGATCGTTTGTGATCGAGGTTGGAAAATACTCGAGGAAGCGAGTCGTCGCGACGGCCCAATAAGTCACTCGCCGGTACTTGGTGTCATTTAGATGATGAGTGAAACTGTCGAGCTCGGTGTCGCTAACGGCCGGAGTGGTGCGGGCCACCCTCGAGGTGAACGAGTTCGAAAAGGGCGGATTCACTCCGTCATCGACCGGCTCCTTCCAGGAGGCGAAATAATCGACAGATCCGGTGCTCGCACCATGAATCGCGATCACGCCCCTCAGCAGAGCCGATGTTTGCGCGCGATCCGCGTTCACGCGCAACACAGGCCCGACGAGTGGGCGCTGGACCGCATGTACTAACGTCAGGAGCCGGGGCGCTGTGAGTTGAGGCAAGCGGCTCTGCACAGCCAACTCGAGGACACCCTGCTGGTCCTTGAAATGGCTGACGTAATCGAATACATGAAAGTCGCTGGAATTCGCGAAGCAAGCCAGGTTTATCTGTTGGACCTGCGACTTGAGCAACCGGAACGTGATGGTTCCATTCGCGGCGTCCACAATCGGATTGCCCGCGCCTTCCTGTATGAGGAGGCGCACACCATTCAGGCGCGGCCACGTGCCCGCAAACGGAGCTTGTAGGGGCGTGGTTTGCGGTTGTAATACGCCTGGTTCCAGGTCGAAGCTTGCTCCCCGCGCAACCGGGTCGGGCAAGTACGGCAGCGCCGGCAGACTGTCGCCATATGGCGTGTCATCGAAGGTACCATCCAGTTGCACCAGCATGTTGTAAACGGATCCATCTACGCCCGATGTTGTGTCCAGCGCGCCGTGCCAGAGAGATGTCTCGATTGACGTTTTCGGCGGCGCGATGTAACGTTCGCCCGTCTCGACACACGGCGTGTTGAAATCGCTGTGAATCACGACGCATTCCACAAATTCGCCAGGCCCCAGCGGCTGTTTTAGAAGCATGGCGGGCGCGGTAATCGGGTCGAAGCGGAGATAAGTGCCGAGAGGAATATTAAATCTGGGGTCGATAGGCGCGCTCAGACTGAAGCTGTTGCCTGCGAGATCCACCGCTCGAAAGCGGCAAAGATACGTGGAGCCGTAACGTAGCCGGGGCAGTGTTCTTCCAGCGGCGGGCGGGGTAACTTTTGTTTTCACGGGCAGATTCGATGTGCCTTGGTCGCCATCGCCAATGAGGGTTGTTCCGTCCTGGATGGCCAAGCCGGGCCGGGGAACGCAGAGGCTCCAGCCGGACCACTTGAATAGAGATTCATGTGTCCACAGGGCAGCACCGCTTGTCGCGAGGTCCGGGTTGAAGAGCTTCAGTGGAACGTATCCTTCGTCTTCATATGAAATTGCGCCAGCACCGGTCGAGGGCGTGTGTGTCACGGCGCGCTTACATAACGATAACCACGACTGCCCACCATCCGAGCTGATGTCGACGCGCACGCCGCGCAGCATTTGTTCAGCGCTTGCCTCAACACTGCCGCCGGATGGATCGTTCTCGATTTGAGTATTCAAATCGGACTGCCGGCTCAGAAGCGTCTGGATTCTCGGGGCTAAATCGCTGCGTGCAAACAAAAAGCCGGATGAACGGGGCGCCGGCGGATCGATAGCGACATCTTCCGCAGCAACCGCGCGTGAAATCTGAGTTCGGATTTGTTGCAGAACTCCTCTGGTGTTATACGCGAGGTGGTCGAGGTCGATGGGCGTCGCTATGAAATCCGTTTTTGCCGGCAGAAACAGCATTCCGGAATCGATGCCGACGGGCAGCGCGTTGGGGTCGGAAGGAGGAAGCGTTCTGATGAAGAAAGAGCGATTCGAGCTGTCGAGATGATATGCGGTCCTGATCGGCGTGTGCGTCCAGGCGGAGAAAGCACCCGCCAACGGCCCGGAGTTGACGATCGGGAAAAGCCCCAGGTCACCGTCCTGCGCCGCTTGTGCAAGGCTCGCAGCAGGCACAGTGAAATCGAGGATGAGGCCGAGCGCGCGCAGGAGATTCGGAAACCGGCCGAATCCGCTAAGTGCCTGCTGAAAATCAAGTACGGGCGGCGGCACGGGAGCGGTGCCATGATCGGTAAACCTGCTCTTAGCACCCTGAGCGAGCCCCGCATAATATTGGTCCATCAGGATGAAATTCACGGCATCGGGGTGCAAGTCTTCCGCTTCGATGGCATGCGCCGACCGAACTGTGCCGACGCGCTGCTTCAACCGGTGAACCTTTTTGTGCGCCTCGGCATGTGCTTCGTCCGTTATGCCCGTCAGCCTTGCGAGCCGCATCAACGGATGCTCGTCGGCGGTTTTGAACATCGGAAATCGGTCTCCGGGTGGTGGCTGGCGATAAACTTCGACCAGCTTTTCGACGTTCCGCTGAACGGGGTAGCTGTTGAAATTCGCCTGCGTGATTTGCGACGAATCGAACTCGTGCTGGGGCACCGACAGCGAAGTAGGAAACAGAGCCGCCCAGAAGGCCGGATCGGGAGCCGGCGACACAAGATTCAGAGGCACGGGTTGCGTTAACGATCCGACGCTGAGCTCGAAAGCTGTGGAGTTCACGATGGCGGGCCAATTTTGCAGGACTGCGAAATCGGCATCTCCGAGCGTGGGATTAGCGCTACTCCCCATAGGATGCGGAGTAACGACAACCGAAAGGTTCAACAGGTCGGTGCCGTCGCTTGCGGTCGACCAACCGTTTGGCATCACGGTCCAAATGATTTGTCCAGGGGGCGCGATGGGCATCAGTATCTTCTTTCTCGCGTTTTAGGCAAAGGCGGCCGCGTAAGTCTGCCAGTCGCTTTCTGCGGGCATGATCGAGCCGAATGAAGGTCGGCCGGGCAGTTGATCACTGGGGCCGGCAAGTTCCAGACCGCGTACTTGGGCATGCCCGATCGAGTGTAAGGGCGCAGGAACGGCGAACTCCTTCCGAAATGTCAGTGTGACGCTTTTGTCGAAGCAGAGTACGGAGACCTCGACCGTAACGTCCGCTTCTCCCCAGATCCTTCCCGAATCGAAGTCATACGTCAGGCCGAGATAGAACGTCACGTGCAGACTGATTAGCGATAGGACACTTAGTTCGCCGTCGGCGCGCACATATCCCGTGATCGCGTTCTGCTCGGTTCCGAGCTGCAGCAGAACGCCGATCATGATGCTCACGGATCCGCTTGCGACTCCCAAGTCGATAGAAACGGACGCGCCCGCTTGTATTTCGAACGTGAGTTCCAGTAACCCACGCTGCACATCGGCTTCGAGCTGAAAATAGCCGCCCCCGCCGATCAACTCTACCGTTACCGTGAACGGATTTTGCTTGCTCGAAAAGTTAAAACTGAAACTCAGCGGAGCATTGGTGAGCGGGATCGTGAGCGAAGTGACGAGGGCGATGTTCTCCAGGCTGAAAATGCCGAGCGGGACTGCGGGAAGACCCAACGAGTAACTCGCCACGATTTGTCCCGAACTGACTTCGATGGAAGGTCCACCTCCCAACAATCCTGCCAGCGCGTCCGCTAATGTTTCGAGTAACCCAAGAGATTTACCGAGACTTACACCGACGCTATTATCCAGGCTGAGGTCGAGCGTCGGCTTCTTCCCTTTTTCAGCAGTAAAAGTAAGCTCATCAATCGTCAGGACAACCAGATCGAGAAAATTTAACTGAAAGTTTTTGAGACTGCCGGTTAACTTCGCATCGACATTGGGAACACTTCCGTCCACGGCCTGCGTCGGATTCGTTGGTGTCGCAATGGTTGTCGTCATGGTGAGCGACGTTGTAGGATTGCCCGGAAAGGGAGGATCGAAATTTCCAGAGAAGACGAGCGAAGCAGGGCCTACGCTGAATCCGTTGCCCAGTTGCGGCGTCCAGGCAAATCGCGCAACTAATTTGGTCGGATCGCTGGTATCGAGTTTCAGGGCGGGTATATTCGAAAGCTCCTCTGCAACGAGCTTCGATATGGGAAATGCGCCTAACATAGTGGCGTCCGAGCGGAAGAAATCCTCGGGGTTGAAATGCCCCTCGACCAGGTTGTCCAGGTTCTGACCCGCGACTGTACCGAATTTCCTGGAAAGCCCGCTGATGTCCATCGAAGGCGACCCGGCTCCGTTCGAGGAGTCGTTCTGAAAACCAACGCTGACCGAGGATACTAGCGAGGCAAAGCTTTCGGTTCCCGTGTCGAAACCGTTATTCAAAGGGTTCTGGAGATAGCTCTGAAGATACTGTATTTCTGTCCCTGACGAAAGATCGGTGGCAACGGTTGCGAGCTGCTGAACGGCAGGCAGGTCAATAATTGCACTTCCGACGCTCGGATAGAAATTCGGCTCCCCGTTCGGTAGGCGCGGCTCGCTCCCGATGGCGCCACCCACGAACTTGAACGCTCGCACGGTGTAACTCGTGTCGCCAGGTGTCGAGGAAGGAGCCAGGGTCACCTTGTCCCCTGTTACCGGCGCGACACGCGCGTCCGCCGCGGCGTAGGCCTGAGCGATCAACTGCAGATCGTCTGGGGTGGAGGAGTCCGGCACAAAAATGGCACTGGCTTGCAGCGTAACTTGCCGGCCGTTTTGGTCCGGTGCGGGCGGGAGGTCGAGACCTCTCATCTGAAAAAGGAAAGGGCTACCGTTTACGGCTATCCAGAACGCGCTGGTACTCGTGCCTGCAATCGTCTGACCCGAAGGCGCATCGATCGGAGGCGTGGTTTCGGATTTCGATGAGCGGGAGATCGCGTCCGTTCCAGTTGAACTGCTGAAGATTCGCGTAGTCACGCCGGTGTTGCGTGATAACGATAAAGTCCAGTTCGATCAGATATGCGGGATTGTTTGTGCCTCCCGTGAACTGGCGCTCGCTGATTTTCACCCATGATGCGGCATGACCGAACGGATACAGATGGCCACGCTTTGCGACCCGCACATATTGATCGCGCCCTTGCGCCGTGATATGACGCCAGGCTTGGAGCGGATCTGGATCGTTTTGATCGATCCAAGTTACGGAACCGGAAAACCACGCTCCCAGCGCCGAGAGCATCAGGCGGGAAACGCTGACCGGCTCGGGACCGGAGCTCTTGTTCAAGGTGTACGCAGAACGCTCGATAATGTCGAAACGGTCGCTCAACGTTAATGACATCCGGAACGGATCGAGGTCGTTGTCCGGTGGGCGTTGAGGAAAGATTGGCACCTCGCCGAAGGGTTGGGGAGGCGGGAAGTAGTCCCATGAAAAGACCGGCCTGACTGTGCGGCTGGCGACGTTGTCGGGCGTGTCGCGCTCATCCACGAAGAAGGCATTGGGGTCGGAACGGGTTGGCTTGCGAACGCCGAGGCGGGTGTGCCATAACGGAGTCCATGTATCGTCCTGAACCGTGACTGCATCGTGCGACCAGCCGCTGTTCTGATTGGGCGAAATGAAGATTCGATATGGCAGCTCGATGCCCGTCTCAATCGGAAGCGGAGGGAACGAATTTGGCTCGAAATTGTGGGGTGGGTCGAAACCCATGAGGGGCGGTAGCGTCGAAAGTGGAGCCCATCCGAGCAGTCCCTCGAGCGTGAAGGGCATGGTATAGTTCTGCGGAAATTGCATCGCGAGATGCGACTGCCCGGCCATTCGCAGCGGTATCGGGGGCGCATCGAGCTGGTCGTCTCCGGGATCGCCCTGCTGTGCGAAGTTGGGATCGGCGCGATAGTAATCGCGCTCTGCCAAATGCTGCGGTGCAAACGTCACGATCAATTGGCCGGGTTGATTGGAGTCCGCCGATACTATGGCCAAGCTCCCGTCGTCCGCAGCCGTGAATGCGAGACCGGAGCCGTCGATGTGCAGATCCAGCAGGTCCGCGGCGCGGAGCACTTCAAAGGATATGGTCTGCAGCAAAAGCCGTGCGTCGCCGGCGGACAAGGTACCAACTTTGATCCAGTTCAGATCGCGTTCAGGATCGACCGGCACGCCTTCGCCGAGTACCGAAACGGTCAGGCTTTGATGTGAGGCAGTTATCGCGCCCTCGATCGCGGGAACGGCGCTAAACACAGGCAGGGAGCACCCGGCCGAAGTGCTTTGCGATCCTACGTACGCAAAGTGACTATTCGGTGTGCGCGCGCTGGCGAGCTGAAATCCGACACTGAGCGCTCGTACTGTCGCGTTTTGCGGATCCATGCAGGCCGTCAATTCAAACCGCGGCGCGTCTGTATCGAAAATGCAGAGCTGCACGGCGGCCGAGAGCGGGAAGGTAGCCGGATTGCCGTTCTGATCGACAACGGTGTCGCTCAGTTGCAATTCAAATTGCGTTGCGGGCGAATTTCCGGAGAATGCGAAAGCGCACAACGTGCCGCCATCGACATCCAACCCAAGCTCGGCATCCAACGACGTAAATTGATCGGCAACTTTTGTCAGCGTGCCCAGCACGGTCTGCGCGCCTGGCGCGGGGACAGCGAATACACCGCTGTCGGAGGTGGAGGAAATCGCGCTTCGCAGCGGCGGCGTTGCTTGAAACAGGGAAGGACTGCCGGGTGTAATTGCAGCAACGGAAACAGTGCCCGAGGAAATCGGTGCGTTACCGAATAGAGTCGCGGACGCGAATCCAGCGGCCGAGAGCGTCATGCCGCCGGGCTTAATGACGGTGCTAACCGGTCCACCGGAAGAACTAATGCTGCCTTGATTCGCAAGCTGCAGTACGAATGCCGGGCACTGCGCCGATTGCGTGATCCCGGACAGAGTATCCAAACCGCCGTGTGCAGACACATTCAGGAAGGCACACGTGAGGGAGACGGTGCCGAATTCTTCCGTTCCGTCGGCCCCGTCGGTAACAGTGCGTGTGATACTCAGCGTGAAATCCGCTTGAATCGAGGTACCAGGATAGGTCGCACCCGCGAGGGTGATTTCCGCTTTTCCGATGGATCGCTTAGGGGACGGCGGTGGGGGCTCAGGGATTCCCGGCTGTTCGACATTGGAGCCGACGTTCGGCCAAATGCCCGAAACTGTAACCGATAGAGCAGGCTGACCCGAGAATGCACTCTGATCGACAGCCCACAAGACCTTGCCGCTTGCATCTGTGCAGGCCGCTGAAGTGGAGGTGAAGGAGAGGCTTCCGCCGTTTATCGGTACCGAGCTGGCCATCCCAGCGTTCGAGAGCACTTGCGCGGCCGGTCGCCGGAGCTTTCTTAGCAGATCGAAAACGAACGACATTGGGTGTCCTCCCAAAGTTCAAGGAACGTGATCAGCGGGACGCGAATATTTGGATCACATGTTGTTCTGGACGAGTGCAGATCTGGAGCATAAACAGCTCGATTTCAGGACCTACTACAACCACCATCGCACCCATCATTCACGGGAAGGGTGTACGCCGGATATGCCCGTGTCACGACCGGTCGCCAATCTGCGCTCGTTTCGCTGGCAACCTCACTGTCGAAGCCTATACCAGACACCCGTGGCTGCCTGAGTTTTCAAAGACGCGCGCTTCCTGCGAAATCCAGGTCACCGTGGGCAAAGACTCGGAATGAAATCATTCGTGTTGGAGTTCTTCATCGCGGCGCGTTTCGCGAATGCTAGCCAGTTGCCACTGACTCAGTATCAATTAGCCAGCCACAGGTCAACTGAGCCAAACATTTCGACGCGGAAACCCATGCCGCTAAACGAGAACTTCCTGGGAAGCCTCGTCGTCGTCGGTTCCCAGGCCGAAGAAGTGGATAATCGCGGCGAGGAGGTTCGCAGAGCCGGCGGCAGAGCCGGTTCCGTTCAACGTGACCGCAACGGCGGGTGGGCCGGTGAGTCCGACGTTGAGAATCCGCGTGATTGCTCCGGCGGCTGTAGGCGCAAACTGAATGTCGACGCTTTGCACGTCGCCGGGATGCAGAAGCAGGGGCAGGCCCGGGGGCGTGGGAAGGGTGAAGGCAGCATTTCCCGGCGCCAGCGCCAGGGTCGTCACGTTGATATCGTCGAGGCCGGTGTTGGTGATTTCGAGGGGAATGGTGACGTTGGTGCCGTTGGCGACGAATCCAAAATCGACGCGGGTGCGCACGCTGAGCCGGCCACGTCCGGAGGTGACACCGATGCCTGTGGGGCGCAACTGCAAAAGCGGCAGGGGATCATTCGAGATGATCTGAAGGATGGTGGCGCGCGGTCCGGCGGTCGAGGGATGGAAGAGGACGCTCAGCAACTGGCGCCTGCCGGCGGGGATATCGAGCGGGAGAGCCGGGGCGGGGTCGAAGCTGAAATCGCCGATCGGATCCATGTTCGTTATGGTGAGGGTGGCGTCGCCCACGTTATGCAGCGCAAGGGGAAGGCGGTTATCGGTGCCGACCCGCCACTCGCCGAATCCGAGTTGCGCCCGGGCCACCAGCTTGGGGCCGGTGGGGAGGACCCATTCCCACGAACTCCTGCCATACGTCCCCACGCGGATGACGTGAGGATCAGTGGAAGTGTCGATCCGAAGCGCCTGGCAGGAGACGTTGGGCAGGTTGGGTCCGACGCGTTCCCACTGGTTGCCGTTGAGGCGCAGGATGCCGGCGTCGGAAGCCACGAGCAGGGTGGAGGGATCGGCGGGATTGCTGGCGGTGTCCCATGCCACCGACATCACGGGAAAATCGGGCAGGTTGCCGACAGGAGCATCGAAGACGCCGCCGACTTCGGTCCAGGCGCGCCCGCCGCCCACTGCGATGCCAGCCGTCGTGGTCAGGAAGCAATGGCGCGTGCGCCGGCGGGTGCT
>WNGK01004228.1_pt1 | contig 15419 bp, 12 predicted proteins | sample 5400601 | NCBI WGS metagenome assembly WNGK01 (sample SAMN13153376, study PRJNA577476) | soil metagenome | isolation source: 60 cm soil or saprolite under Garry oak tree replicate 1 | place: USA:California | collected 2016-06-15
ATGGAAATATGGAGGTATTGGACGGGGTCTTGTTAACTTGGGTCGGGGACGACCATGTGGTTCCGTGGTCTGTGGAGAAACTGTAGTAGAGGTTGTGGTCGTCGGTGAAGATTAGGTAGATGTTTCCTGCTCTGTCGACGCTGACGTTAACGAACTGGTGGCCGTAGGAGACGCTAGTGCTCGGATTGACGTATACAGCGTGGTCTGTGAAGGTCAGGCCTCCATCAGTGGAGACGGCCAACCAGACTGCGTGGAGCCCACAGTTTGTGCACGTGGTCTCAGAGGTAGTGGCGATGCCGCTCAGGGACTGGTAGATGTAGTGGTTGGAGGGGTCGATTGCGAGGTTGCCGATTGCGTTCTGGAAGCCTGCGAGCCAGAGATGATTCGCGTCGAAGGCGTTTCCTGTCTGTGCGAATGTTAGCCCTGCGTCGTTGCTACATGTGACGAAGATGTCGTTTGTCGCGGTTATGCTGTGATAGGATACGCAGACCTTGGTTGATCCTTCAGCGGCAATCCAGGGTCTATCATCGCCAGGAACCGAGGCTCCCGTCGGGTTTAGGAACCATGTATTGCCTCCGTCGGTGCTGGTGCTAACATAGACGTTCGTCAAAGCTAGGCTTGCGACGTATACGTTGTAGAGTCCGTTGGGGTTGGGTTGAGAAGCGACTGCGAGGTCAGTGTCTCCGCCTGCTGGCGAGAACTGGTTGCTGGCTGCGGAGGCACTGTTGGGAGAGACTAGAGTAAGGTAGTGCAAGCCGCCGTCTGTAGACCTCCAGGCGTCGGTTCCGCCTGTGAGTCCGTTCTCAGAGGACCCGTAGAAGTTGCCTGCCGCGTCGGCTCGGATTGCAGGTTCGGCGGCATTGTTGTAACAATTGCCGTTGGAGTTTGGACATGTGATTCCAGCCCTTCCAGCGAGTCCACTTACTGCAAACGTGAAAGTTCCGGAGGTTGGAGCCTTGACTAGGGCTACTGGCGAGATTGCAATCAGCATCATCAGTACGAGACTGGCTGTCAGTGAGAGGTGTCGAAGAGGAGTTGAGGTTTTTTCTGTTTCCGACAAATCCTATTTCCAGAGTGGCCTAGAGCCTGTCTGAAGCTTTATTCTGCACGTGTAAGATTGCTCACACGAAATCACAACCGAAGCATTTTTTCGAATATCCCTACCCTCGTTTGATCGCTTGGTTCCTGGGATCGAGGGAATCTCTCTAACTTTTCTGAGGTAATTCGGTAATAGTCCTGTCCATGCCGAAAGATTGAGAGGAACGGGTCGGGTAGTAGCGAGCTTTCGAGGGATGGTTGAGTGTCAAGTGGGCCGTTCTAAGAATAACGGGAATCGTTTTTCGCGGAAAAACGTCCACTAGCTTAAAATACGGAGCGACCCGAGAATACCCTGTTTTAGGAGCAAGACATCGAAAAATCTTGCCGGATGATGGGAGTGTACGTGATTGACTAGGATTGTTCTTACTGCTGATTCCACCCAGATGAGCGAGTACTGGGGCATACCTCTCCTTCCCTTCTTCAGTTGCGCTCCGGCCGAGAAAGTTCCCCGATTCGTCTTCGACTTTCTAGCTCCATCAGTCCGACACTTTGACGGAGTGGCCGAGAAGGCGCCTTATGGTCTGCGGAAACTAGAGTCGTCCCTTCTAAGAAAGTATGGTGCGGACGAGGTGGTTGTTGCCCATCCGGACCATGTCTCCAAGTTCGTAGACGACAAGACGAGCATTATCGGAATCTCGACCATGGATCCGATGGGGCTGGGACCGGTGAGCATGATGTTCACCGATGGCGGAAAGCTTACGGCCTATACGAAGAGGAAGTTCCTGGAGCTTGTTGGAGAGATCAATAGGACCCGGAAGAAGTATCCGAAGGCGAAGCTGGTCTTGGGTGGGTCTGGCGGCTGGCAGATGGAGGTCCGCGACCGGGACACCAAGGCGTTGGGAGTGGACCATGTGGTCATCGGCGAGTGTGATCATGTTATTGGAGCTATTTACAACGACATCGAGTCGAACAACAGCCCAGAGTTCATTCACGTTCCTCGCGGGCCGAAGCTGGAGGAGATTCCAGATATTCAAGGCCCTTCGACTCACGGGCTTGTCGAGGTGATGCGGGGCTGCGGCCGCAACTGCCAGTTCTGCGAGCCCAATCTCAGGATAGCGAAATATTATCCCAAAGACAAGGTTGAGCGAGAGATAGCGGTCAACCGGAAGATCGGAAACCCTAACGTCTGGGTCCACAGCGAGGATATCTTCCTCTACAAGCTGGAGGACAAGCGGGGCTTCATGCCCAACCATGATGCCGTAGTTGACCTGTTCAGCACTGTCATGTCCCAGAAGGGGATAGGCTATGCTAATCCGACTCACGGGACCGCGGCGCCCGCATGGGCCGATCCTGATCTGATCCGGGACATTTCCGAGACCGTTCTGAAAGGATCCAAGCGGCATATCGGAATCCAGTCAGGCTTGGAGACGGGTTCGAGTGCGTTGATCAAGAAGTACATGCCTTTGAAGGTGAAGCCTTTCAGCCCTGACGAGTGGCAGGACGTCATCTACAATGGAACGAGGATTTTCAACGAGTACTACTGGTTCCCGGCCTACACGATCATCATCGGATTGCCGGGGGAGACGGCTGAGGATGCGGTGGAGACTGTCCGTCTGATTGATCGGATGGAGCATGGGCTGAAGAAGGAGGTCGGCGTCAAAGCACACTTTACGGTAACTCCACTGAGCTTTGTTCCGTTGGGGGTCTTGAAGAAGAGTGGATTCTACAATATTGACGATCAGGTGGATGAGGCACGGTTCTGGGTCATTTACAGGAGCTGGAGGCATACGGTGCTGGAGCTGCACACGATGCCGCCGACGCTGTTACAGTTGAACCCGGTGCTCAAGGGCGTCTTCACGACGCTCTGCTGGTTCGGCTCGAAGAAGATACTCGACGGGATCAAAGCGTGGGGGCGGAGACGCGGATTCGACGCCGACAAAAGCCTACGACTAAACTAGAAACCTTGGAACTGGGTCGGGCTACAAAGAGCTGTTTTGTGTCGCGGGAAATATTTTTTTTGTAAATTCTAGGAAGGATGTTCTCGCCATCTGAAACAGTTTTGGGCGAGATTGCAGACTTATCCCGCGGAAATGGTCACTCCGCCATTCTTCGAGAAAGCATCCATCTATATCATTGCAAGCGTGAACTGGGCTTCATATGAAATCCTCCTCCCAGAATCCGGATCAGGGCTGATTCTAGCCGATTCCTATGGTTAATTCTCTCGATGTGGCGTCATGCTAAAAAGCAAGCGAGAGACTCAGCTCTCTACCGGTTCAAAGGGCTTCGAGCATGGTCAAAACCTCAAGCGGAATGTTCGCCGGCCGCAAACTGCGGAATCGGCGTAAGAGCTTCAGGTGGGCCTATGCTCCCTACAAGCGACGTATGCTGGGTCTCGACTACAAAGCAGATCCACTGGAAGGATCACCCCAGGCACGAGCGATCGTCCTCGAGAAGGTAGGGGTTGAATGCCGCCAGCCCAACAGCGCTGTCCGGAAATGTGTCCGCGCCCAAATTATCAAGAATGGGAAGACCATAACCGCATTCCTCCCCGGCGACGGTGCGCTCAATTTCATTGACGAACATGACGAGGTCCAGATCGAGGGCATCGGAGGAGCAGAAGGGAAAGCTTACGGGGACCTGCCTGGGACGAGGTACCGGGTCTTCACGGTTAACGGTGTCAGTTTGGACGCGTTGTTGAAGGGGAAGAAGGAGAAGCCCCGTCGATAAGCTATTAGCGCTAACGAGCTGGTTCCCTGTCTGTTACATGTCTTGTCAGGTAGAGGTTCGAGTATCTTTTTGAGTAAAAATAGTCCATACTTCTTTTCTAAACAGGGCTAATGGAACCATTGAAAATACAGGGAGCGAATAGAGAAAATTGGCGTTAGTATGGGGCGTTGTCTGCTCCGAGTGCCAGCTACTAGCCGTCGAGAACTGCCCCCACTGCACAAGAGATCTCTGCGAGAAACACAGTGGCCGCCACGACTGCGAAAGACTCCGATCAAGAGAATTTGCAGTCGCCGGCTAAGAAAAAGAGACTAGAAAATCGGCCAATACTCAGATACTGATTCTACGCGTAGACCTCGCTCAACCGTGAGCCACGGCCGTCTCTCCAACGCCGTGTTTCATCCGAAAATCTCGAAGCCCCATCTCATGACCCAGAACCACAACCGTATTCTCTGACCGTCGCTGATAGAAAGGCAGCTTTACCACCTCAGCAGAAACATTACGCTCTCTAATCTTGATCTCGAAGACTGTTCCCGCTTTCGAGATGTTTGGGGGAACGTAGCCCATGCCGATGCTGATGCCTAGAGTTGGAGAGAACGTTCCACTCGAAACCTTTCCAACGCTCTGATCTTCCAGAACGATTTCCTGGCCCTGTCGAGGGATTCCTTTGCCTGTAATCTTGAAGCCGGCTCGGACCCGGGCGGGTCCCTGCTCTTTCTCCCTCTGAATAGGTCCTCGTCCGACAAAATCATTTTTCTTGTCTAGTCGAACAGCGAAATTGAGTCTTGCTTGGACAGGCGATGTCTTCTCGTCAATGTCGTTTCCGTAGAGGCACATCCCTGCTTCTAGCCGCAAAACGTCTCTAGCTCCGAGCCCCGAGGGTTTCAGTCCATCATGCTTGCCTGCTGATAGGAGTCTGTCCCAGACTTTCAACGCAGGCTCAGGGTTTTGGCTGGTGGTGTTCCAGACATAGATCTCAAAACCATCCTCACCAGTGTAGCCACTCCGCGTCACTAGACATGAAAGGTCCCCCACCTTAACGTCTTTTCCTGAATACCTGTCGATCTCTTCAAGCCTAGCACCGGAAATACTCCGTAGTAATTGCGCGGCCTTCGGCCCCTGCACTGCAAACATGGCAGATTGGTCAGAGACATCTCTCAACTCTACTTCGGGACCTCGATGTTTTTCAAGCCAGGCCCAGTTTTTTTCTCGATTAGCAGCATTGTATACAACCAGATACTTTGTCTGACCAGTTCGGAAGATCGTAAGATCGTCGATTATTCCCGCGCTTGGATTGCAGAAGAGAGAATAATGTCCCTGGCCGATCGAAAGTGTGGAAACATCGTTGGTTACTAGGCGGTTGAGAAATGCCTCTGCGTTCTTGCCCTCAACCATAATTCTTCCCATGTGCGAGACGTCGAATAGCCCCGCATGTGTTCGTACGGCCTTACACTCGGGAATTATTCCTTCGAACCATACGGGAAGCTCGTAGCCGGCGTAATCGACGATGTTGCCGTGTTTCTTATGGTACTCGTAGACTTGTGTTCTCTTAGGCATAGTCCGCCTTGCTTTGGATGTCGGTTGCTGGGTAGAAAAAGGGAGATTATTGCGTAGGCGGAGCTGTCTGGGGGCCTATCTTCAAAGTCTCAATCGTGAATCCGAGTTTCTTGCCGCACTTGGGACAGTAGCCACCGTTTCGCTGGATAATCTCACTTGGCGTTTCTAGTTCAAGCCCAGTGTAGAGGAGGTCTCCGCACTTCGAGCAAATTATTCTCTGAGGGGACAAATAGTCACAAGACCTCGACGATGAGCGTAATTTCTCCGATCCGGTATTAAAACAGTTCCAGAAGACGCGCGAAGACGATCCGCGGGAAAGCAGGGCTTATTATTGGGACATCTCAAGAGTCACGCAGGCAGAAACTAGAAACGAGGACTGGTCGTTCGTGGGTATGAAAACGAGTCTCTGGAAGCTGAAGAGGTCATTGAACAATCTAGCCTTCAGAATGAGCTTCATCAGACTCGCACCAGGATCCAGCAGACCCTTGTTACCGATCGCGGAGTTCCTGATTGTCGGGTTCACCGTATTCGTGCTGGCAGGCGGATTATTCGTGCTCACCCAGGGAGGCCAAGGACTGTTGAACGTGCAAAGCGGCTACTCATTCGTCTATCCAGGAGACATCAACAACCAGACCACCCAGGAGGCAGTGTTTACAACGTTGATCTACGCGATGGGAATCCTCGGTCTCTACATGATGTTCATGAGCACACGCTACGCTTATCGTCCCAAGCGCGCATACGGATACCTAGCGTTCGGGATGATCATGGCAGTAATCTTCATCGTATCACTATACGTCCTCATCTATGACAAGATCGGCCAACTCTAAGCCCATCTACCAATTATTCTTCTACATTCTGGGCAAAATCCGTGTTTAGCACTATCCGTCTTTTTTCCGCAACGCGCACAAATCCTCGGACTGACTCGGCCATGAACGGTTAGTGTTCGGCGAAACCCAGGGCCGCTATGGTATCCACCGGGTTTGATCATGCGACGCTTTTTCATGACTCACTACTTGAGAGTCATTTAGTTCGTAGAAAAGCAAGGCTTTACCTTATCGACCGACGTCTTGGATACAATCCTCTTCGAACGCGTAGCGACGACTGAATGCCTACCTACCCCGCTCCGACTTGGGCGCAATATCCGGTTGCGAACCCCGCGGAGTTTTGTTTCACACTGATGTTAGGATACATGAGCCCACTCGATGATGCTACGTAGATGGCTACATAGTCTGCGCACCCCTCAGCAAGTTTGAAGGCGACGTTCGATTCAGAAGTGGCGGCCGCGAGAGAACTGTAGTATCCAGATACACATGTTATGTCGCCGTTACAGACTGTATACTGAACGAATTGCCCGAGGGTGAAGAAGTAAACACGAATTGGAACAGTACTGGTGAATGAGACGAAATAATCGTAAGTGTCGGGGACAGTTCCCTCTCTCCACCCGTTCGATGTCATATTACATCCCTGGCTCGGTGGTCCTCCACAAGCGGTCCATATCGGGGCGTACGGCGGTTGTGCAGTTGGTGTGGGGGGCGGCTGCACGCTTTGAGCATTGGGTGGATTAGCCAGCGTATAATGATTGCCGGTGAGTGGGAGAAGGAGTCCTAAAGACGTCGCAGATAGGACGCTTAGAATGATGATGATTATCAGTAATATTCCTATCACGGCCTTGTACGGTCCAGTCGATACGGGCGCCTGGGTTGGGGTCACCGGATAGTAGCCAGGTGCTACTTGTTGAAGTTGGAGATGAGGAGAGGTAATCTTAGTGCCGCAATTAGGGCAGAATGTCCCTTGGGGCTGAACAGGTGTCCCACAATTCGGGCAATAAGCCTGTCCCATCGCCAATTTCAATCACCTGGAATGTTAGAACTCCGAGAGGTATTGCCGGGTTTCTAAAGGCCACGGTGAGGCCTAAGATCCCATATCAGCGCCGTCGACTTCTTGCACCCATTCCTATATGAGAGAACATCCCACTGAGATGTCGGCTCGGGTTTCTAGCTCATCTTTCTCGAAATATCTGCGTACCAGAAATAGGCTGCTGCGACCCCGATGGCAGGGATGGTGTAGGCAAGAAGAATCGCCACGGACAGGTCCAGTGTAGGCACTATAGATGTGCCTGAGCCGACAAACTGGAGAACTATCCCCACTGTTTGGGGCAGAAGAGGACTCGCGTACTGGATTGGAAGAGAGTTCGCCGGTGATGTTGGCAGGTAGATCTGGATTGTCTTATAGACCGTTTTTCCTGTTAGCGTGTAAATGAGGTCCATGTAGGTGCTAATTATGAAACTGGAGAAGAATACTGCTGAAGAGAAGATGTAGGCGAGTGAGGACCGTCGGACGAGCTCCCCAAGCATGAACGCGAGTGAGTAGAAGATGAGCGCGGCAAAGGCTTGGACCAGAAACAGACCTGGAAGAATTTCGAGGCCAAATTGTGTCCCGAAGAAAGTGAAGGCCGAAGCGACGCTCAGAATGATGTTGAATGCAAGAATGGTGAGGAAGAGAGTGTATCCTCCCAGAAATTTTCCGGCGAAATAGTCGTTTCTTTCGACCGGCTTCGATAGGAGAAGTTCGGCGGTTCCCTGTTCATACTCCTCGGACATCGCGCCAGCGGCGATGAGGATCGCGGTGAAGTTCAGGAATAGTGGTTGGACCGCGAAAACTCCTGCCACCCATATGTATGGATAGGCAGAGCCTGGGATGAGAGTAGTCCCAGCGGTTGAGAGAGCGTAGTAGGGCAGTGTGTCCAGCAGTACCGTGAAGGCGATAAGCGCTAAAACTTTCCTTCTCGCGATCGCCCGTTTGATCTCATATCTCATGAAGGATAGGATAACATCGGGACGGTTCATATCGTCCGCTGTCCCGAGTTGGTTTTGGAAAGGGCTTCGATGTACGCTCGCTCAAGCATGTTCTCCGCCTGTCTGATGGAGTATAGCTTTGCGCCCGACTTCACTACGAGGTCCGATATGTCCGGTCTAACGTCCGTATGGCCTTGAACTATGATTTCGAGAGAATCTCCATCCGGGACTATTTTTGACACATTGGCTACTTCACGAATCTTACCGATCGTCTGCTCTGTGAGGCCTTGAGCCTCCAAGTAGACGACGGAATAATCAAGCACCTTCTGTATCACGTCCACTACTTTTCCATGGTAGAGGATTCTTCCACCGTGGATGATTGCGACAGAAGTGCAGAGGGATTCGACCTCGCTCATGATGTGGGAGGACATGAAGACGGTCCCGCCTTTCTGGTTTGCAAATTCTCTGAATACTTCTCTGAAGTGCGCCGAGCCTGCCGGGTCCAGGCCTATCATTGGCTCATCAAGAATCAAGACCTCGGGCGAGCCCATCATCGCTTGAGCGACACTAAGCCTCTGAACCATTCCCTTGCTGAGCTTAGCGATCTTCGTGTCAGCATATTCCAAGATTCCAACAAGCTCCAGGACCCTACGAATCTCGTCCTGCCTTCCATTCGACGAGGATGGAAGGCCCAGCTCATGGGAGACTAACGAAAGTAGTTCAGTTGGGGTGAGGAATGTTTGGAGGTTGGGAAGTTCAGGCGAATACGCGACGTGTTTCAGAGCGCGGACGTGTTTTGAGATCGGATCATACCCATTGACTCGTACTGTGCCAGAGGAGGCCCGAATTAGTCCAAGTATCAGTCTGATGCAGGTTGTCTTTCCGGACCCATTGGGTCCTAGGAAGCCCACAACCTGTCCTTTCTGGACTTCAAGGTCCACGGGACCTATCGTTTTGCTTCCGTAGTTTTTGATCGTGTCGCGAAACTCGATTACTGATGAGCTCGTCCTGTTTGAGTCTGATGCTTTGGAGAAAGCTGTGCGCCTCTATGTTTCCGTCACTAGTCTACCCAGTAGGAAGGCTTCTCTTCGCCGCCAGGTTCGTCCGAGGTAGTGGGAGTTGCCGCTGGTTTGCTTTTGAGTCTCTTGAAGATTGAGGGAGCGGCAAACACGGCGGCGCCGAGCAGACCAAGGCTGACTAGTGCGATTCCTATAGGCAGGCTGCTGCTGTTTGAAGAATCGACAAGGGCGAGGTCTGTCTCTTCAAGCCGCATTTGGACAGAATAGGAATTGATGGATTCAAGCTGGACCGAGTAGACTAGCCCAGAGGGCATTGTGATGATGGTGCCGTTGGCAGAAACTGATGCAGTCGCGGATGTGTAGATTGCTGATGCAGCCACCTGATAGCTTGTTCCTTGGAAAGACTGCCCGTCGAACGTGATTTGCGCGCTACCAGTGTTGACGATGTGGAGCGTGAGTGAGACTCCGTACGCATGATAGGACAGGGATTGATTGCTGATTCCTAACAGATATGGAAAGACTTCTGGAAATGAGCTCGTGTTTAGAGCTCTAGAGTAGGTGAAATTCCTCACGGTCGATAGCAGGTTAGCTGTTACGAGCACAATCGCGTTCTGACCTGTAGGCTGGGCAGATTCGTTCAGAAAGAAACTTGCGACAGTCGCGCCCTGATTAATGATGGTGACCTTGTATTCGACGTGCCCTTGAGTGGGTCCAATTGTGACAGTCGCGCCTTGTACTGCCCCAATTAAGAGCAGTCCCGAAAACACTAGGACGACAGAAGTTGGGATGCGCATTCGCCGTTATCTTCGCATCAATCAAAAATCAATGATGCTCAATATAAGTGTGCCCAATTGACTATTGGTGGCCAGCGGAACTAGCGATATCTTGACCGTGAAGCATTTGGGCGAAATCTATTATCCATTCTCAAGACCATCTAGTCTGATTTTGGAATGTTAACAGGGAAACGCATCATCCTCCGGGCTCCGGAGCGGGAGGATCTCAAGCTGTTTCACAAGTGGCAGAATGATGAAGAGGTCATGACGCTTGCGCGATCCATGCCCGACCATGTGAAGTCAATGGTGTCTATTGAGGCAGAGATGGAGAAGGATCTGAAGGGAGAAGACCCAGAAGTACGACGGTACATGATCCAGGAGAAATCCAGCGGGAAGGCCATAGGATGGTCTTCGATAAGATTCCACACCTGGGCTCGCAGATACCACAACGCTGACGTCGGCTTGTGCATCGGAGAGAAAGACAAGTGGGGCAAAGGATACGGGACAGAGGTTACGAAGCTCTTACTCGAGGAGGCGTTCGAACAACTGAACCTTCACAAGGTCGGATGGTGGACCTTCGCGGAGAACGAAGCGAGCATCGCCCTGGCGAAGAAGCTCGGATTCAAAGAAGAAGGTCGGCTACAAGAACAGATTTTCTTCAACAACCAATTTCACGACAGCGTCGTTCTCGGCCTATTGAAGAGCCAGTACGACAAGCGACCCCACAGCTAGACAGAATCCGTTTTTCAGTGAAGATCCTACCACCAATGGCATAGAACAGTCAGCAGCAACCGGATCCAAGGTCCACTAGTTGACAGGTCAAGAAACTCGTTTCGAGACGCATCGCGAAACTTCCGCAAAGCGCCGAACTCACATGATGATGAAGGGTCTCCCGCTCAATCTGAACATGTATGAAGCCCCCGAGGCACTCACGAACAAACATTTTCAACAATTCAAAATGTCAGAATTCGAAAGGATCTTCCTCCCCGACAGTATGGAACCTTTCACCGATCTCAGCCCTTCGAGTACCAAAGAATTCGTTGTGGACGATAACAGAGGAGCAGTCTCCACTCAGCCTTATTTGGAAATCGACGGCACAGACTTCTACTTATCAGTCAAGGGCATAGGTTCGACAACAAATCCGTTTTCTCGTCAGCTACTTGGCAAAGCGGAAATCTGCAATTTGTTGAAAGACTCCGCGCTGAAAGACAGTATCATAAATTCAAAGGAAACAGTGCCACGATATCTGACAGGGGAGTTGTGGTTGAGAGGCTCTCCATATGGAGGGCAGGGGCTTCAGCATGCTACTACTTCGATGAGAGTGTCCGAAATGGCCGACATTACCTCCGTTCACGGATTTCGAGTCGCGCCTCTCGTGAAGATACTCTTCCTACCTGAAAGCCTTGAGAATGAAATCAGGAAAATCTATTGGTATCGGAGATTCAGGGGAAGAATGGTCCAGGAAGCAAGACTGGTACCGTCCAATGTAAGGATCTATTTCCATTCGGGGAGCACCATTGGAGGGAACATAGGCTCAATTTTTGACCTCTTTGGAATAGACGAGAACGACAAGGCACTGGGGTTTCTGGAGAACTTCGTTAAGAGCGGGATCGCGTTCCTAACATTGTTCGCCCGGTCCTTGAAGAGCAACGAGGACGGAACTTTCAGCGGACTAGACTTCTACGATGTCTGGCTGGACAAGGACGCGGTCCTCGCTCCAGACGGCACCATCTACTTCGTAGACCTCGAAGGCTTGGAGTGGATAACTATCGGGCGAGAGAAGGTCCGAGAAAAGTTAGACGACCAGATATACAGATCACTTTACGAATTCATATACGCTTATGAACAGATAGAACGAGAACGCTCCGCGAGGTTCGGAGACGTGACTGACAGAAAGATACAGTTCGAACACTTACTGAGAGAAGCGCTCAGGGATGATGAAGTTATCCAGCTTGAACGCGGGGGGGAGAGCCTTGAACTGGTCGTGGGCAATATTCTCAGCGAGCAGAGTGTAATCGGAAAGTTCCCGATTATCGATTGGTGATTCAGAATGAAGTGCAATGACGCAAGAACATTCATGTCCCAAATCGCCGGAAAGTCAGTCACAATCCAAGTTCAACAATCCGACGTGAACTTTCTCTCGACCAACGGCTACCTCTCTGTAATGCGGAAGGGAGACTATGATCAGGCTGTAGCTGAAGTTGCAAACTTGACACAGATGAACGACGCGTTGCAGAATGAGATGGTGCAGGAAGGGATCGCGCGTGCCGCTCTGGCAAAGGACGAGCGGAAGACTCACTCGATACTGTTTCATCTTGAGGGGAGAGACGAGAAGGAGGAGGAGATTGGAAAGGTAGAAGGCGAGAGAGGCGCCTTAGCCAAAGAAGATGCAGACATTGCAGAAAAGGATTCTAGGATAAAGGAGCTCATTCAGAAAAAATCCGCGATTGATAGGATGGTGGCATGTGACGGTGAATACGTGTCGCTTACCGGTCTCGGGGTACTCACGCTGAACGACCTCAACGTCAGAAACTACAGAGTTTCCGATAGCGATTTTTCAGATTTCATGGAAGAGAGGATGGAGACGCTTGGCGAATTGCACTCAATAGCAGAGAGAGGCAGCTACCAAGTATCAAATCTCCGGACGAGGGTTCCAGAGGCCGACTTCTCTCAACTCTGGAACGTATCAATAGGGCTTGCGAAGCTTCGGGCCGACCAGAGCCAGATCAATCAGAGATTCCTTCTCGCACTGGGCATTCTCCACCATTTCGACTCCACGCTCGACAACAAGATGATGGCAGCGGAGATCATAACGTCCCTCAGCGCGAATCCGTCTCAGTCTTCGATCGACAATTCTGATCTTCAGAACCTCACAAAGACCCTGCAGAGCCTTGATCACGATCTTAGGCACCACGCGAAAGTTCCAAAGCAAATATCAACGGGAGTTGCTGCCCTGGTAATGTTTGGAAGGAGATATGATGGCACGTATCCCACTGACAGATTTCTGGAATTTTCGAGAATGACCCGTTCTTACGAATCAGCCGCAATACTATCCGTAATGAATGATCCGTCAAACCAGCTTCCGAGCAAGTTCCAAGCGTTCAGATCGATGTTCGGCCTCTGGGGATATCAGACCTCCGAGGACACCGAACTCGCTTCCGCCTTTCTGGCAATCTCCAATCTCCAACCCGATGATGTGAGGTGGAAAATGTCCATAATCGTAACCGCGCTCAAGAACTATCTAGAATACCCGCTCGTGGCGGCCGCGATACTTACTTCAATACCGACGCTAGAAGCGAATGAGACCCTTGACCTTATGGAAAAGGCCTATTCCCAACTCTGGTCATTCGCCATAGGACTGGAACGCTCTGAACTGGTAAGCCTCTCAGTCAGGATGATTCATGGAATCAAGAACGAGCTAGTGGAGAAGCTTGATCCGACTGCGAAAATACTGAAAACCCCAGTGCAGTTTACACATACCCCGTCAAACATCTTTTTCGGATACTACGCGCCCTTGATCATCGTACACTCGATCTACTATTCGACATTTAGCGGAATCGGAGGATTCCATCCCGCCCACGTGCATGGCGTCGGAGGCTCCGGGGGAGGCTTCGGAGGCTAATGATCAAGAAACTCCTTTCTCTGACGATAATCGTTTCACTCGCCCTTACAGTCCTCCCCGCTCACGCTGTCCCAGGATACAATCCCCATCAAGGAGACTACTTCAACTATTACGACGTGATCAATCTCACAAACAGCACAGGCGCCTTTTACGGATACACCGAGCACGAGACTGTTAACGGAACCGAAAGAATGAATCAAGTGTTTCCCGTAAACGGGACTGTAGCTTCCAACTACACCTATACGTGGAACTGGAGCAACAGCTCAGGATCAACACAAAACGGAAAGCAAGCGGGCAATTTCACTTGGTCATCAGCCAGTTTCCAGTACGTTAAAGGGAATGACAACCAGACGGGATATGCGCCTCTATACGTCTGGTTTTACATGGACAACTCTACCCAGCCGAGCGGCACCTTCCGCTTTCTAAATACGCCGATGACGGTCACATCCACAAGCTACAGCTATTCACTAGTCTCGCAGAACAGATATGTGAAGGCGATCCGAGCCCAAGGAAGCGGCGGTTATCAACGGAACTATGGGGGATTATTCAACGCCGCGTACACCTATACGACATACTACGACCCGTCAACAGGATACATCATAGGATACGACTATGTTGAACAAGACACAAGCTCGACGGCCAGCTTCACTTGGACCGAAACCCTCTACGTGACCACAACAAGCTATCCGCTGACCGCAGGTGCAGGCCCTTCGTTCTTGCAGCAATATCTTGGTCTCATTATTGGACTAGCCATTTTCATCATCTTCATCGCCATCATCATAGTCGTTGTCGTTGCCGTTTCGAGACGTAGAAGATCTCTTCCCAAGCATACTTATCCACAAGTCCCAATCGCCCCACCTCAAATCGATCTGACTCCAAAACAACCGCCAGTACAGCAGATCGTGATCAAAGAAGTTGTGAAGGTAAAGTGCAAATACTGTGGAGCACTGATCGACTCGACGGTTCAGGCCTGCCCGTTCTGCGGAGCCCCAAGAACCTAGGAAAATCTGCTAACTCTTCCGATCCATCTTTCCGTCACGGTCTTTCTTGAAATATTGAAAGATCGTTCCACATGGCGTCATACGTCCCTTCATCGCGATTCTTGAAGATGGAGAGTTATCGCGGGAAATCTCAGAGAATGCTGAACGGGCACGCTTCGACCTGAGCCAGAGAAGTCTGGCAAACAGAATATCCTCACCGATGCCTATTCTTCTGAACTGAGGCTTTACATGTAGAGAGTGCAGTCTTCCGATATTATTCACGATTGATAGCCATCCCAAGCCGGCAATTTCCTTGCCCAACCTGACGAAAAAGCACCTTTCTCCCTCGGTACGCGCAACATTTACCCACCTCTTGTTAATTCCAGGATGTGTTGAAGACATGAATTGTCCTATCTCATCAATATCTCCCTCTTCAGCTATCGAGATTTCATGACTGAACCGATGAACGATTGCAAGATTCTCAAGGTCTATGGTGTAAATATCGTAAACTTCGCTTTCGTGTTCAGTCTTTAGCTCTGCGAAGAGGAAATTAGCGGGTCTCAGTTCGTAAAAGTAGTCAAATACTCTCCTTGATCTCGTGTAAATTGTTCCAATCTTCTCAGAGCCGTCGTAGACGAATATGCCCGAGATATTTCCCTCGGAAGTTCTGGACACGTAAGCCTCACCACCGGCCCCAATAGTCTCTCGGATGAAATATTGAAGATAAGGTTCAAAGAATGAGAAACCATTTGGGAAGACAAAGTCGATATCGGATGGACTCCGTACTACGACAGCATTGACCTCTCCTGAGCTGCTCATGTCTAAGTATCCTGAGTTAGCCAGAGTCTGGGATGTATAACAGAGCTTGCCCGTTTTGAAATCTGGAACAGCCCCTGCGTCTACTCGATCCT
>WNGK01004233.1_pt1 | contig 15414 bp, 3 predicted proteins | sample 5400601 | NCBI WGS metagenome assembly WNGK01 (sample SAMN13153376, study PRJNA577476) | soil metagenome | isolation source: 60 cm soil or saprolite under Garry oak tree replicate 1 | place: USA:California | collected 2016-06-15
GGGTCAAACACCCGTTCGAGCTTATCGAGGACATCCGGTATATCAGTTGAGCTCTTGCGGGAGGTCAGTTCTTCCAGCAGCGGTGCGTTGCGTCTGGCCAGGCCACGCTGCTCCATCCTGATCAGGCGCGAGCGCACATCGTCTTCGACGAGTCGGCGCATCCCTCCCAGCTCGTTCATGGAATTGAAATAACCGACGAGGGTCATCCAGGGATCTATTGCCTGACCGTATTGATGGTAAAGGTATTGGCTGGCCGAGAGATAGGCCACATAGACGCGGATGAGCGCAGCTTTGAGGCGGCGCCCGCTGGCGCAAATGCCCATATACCTTCGCCCCGGTATCGCGTCATCGGGTTCGCGCTGGCGGGCGAAGAAGTTATCAGTGACGTCCAGGCCCTGTGGCGGAAAGACGTTGACCCGGCGCATAAACAGGGCATGCACCTGCTGGGCCGCGCGACGGATGGTGGCGGTCGCAGCCACCACCTTCGGACGAACCCTCTTGCCATCTACCTCCCAGGTCGAGAGGCGATCCACGGCCGATTCGTAGAGAGCGACCAGCGTCCCGAGTGGCCCAGAGATGAGATGCAGCTCGTCCTGGATAATCAGATCAGGCGGTCGCAGTGGGCGGTGTGCGACGGAACGCGCCGCGGGGAAACTTCCCACGGCCCGGTGCAGGTCCTTATCATCGAGATCGGGACAGTGGAAGCCGTGACGGCTACACTTCTTATCTACCTTGCCAAAGAGCATCTGCGTCGCCCCGTTCCAAGGCATCTGAGCAAATTTGTCGACAGTCGCGATGAGCAGCGCAGGCAGGCCCTCCGGCGAGTTCTTGCGGCTGAAGGGACAGCGACCAAGGGGGTCGCCGCAGTAAATAAACGTACGACCGCGTCCCTTGGAGAACGGTTCGATCTTGATATCCCGACCAGCATCGATGGGAGAACCACACCATGGGCAGTTGGTCAACTGGCGCGGAGATCCAACGCCCCCAATAGCACTGCCCCGCTGGTATTGGCCGCGATCCTGCCGGCTCGATTCTTCGCTCTGTTCAGTCGTGTTGGGAGTGGTGCGCTGTCCAACCCAGAGGCCCACGCGAAAAGGCGTCTCACCCCACGTGCGCAGCTTATCTTCCCGCCGGAGCAACTCACAGGCACAGATGAGTGCTGTCGCACGCTGGAACTGCTGGAGCGTGAGCAGGCGCAGGGTATAGCGCATAATCACAGCAACCCCATCCTCGCCGGATCGGCCTGCAACCGTCCCTTGCAGGCGGCGAATGGCCATGGTGTAGGCCGTCAGGCCGAGATACGCCTCTGTTTTTCCCCCGCCGGTCGGAAACCAGAGCAGATCGGCCATTGCACTCGCTTCCTCGCTGCGGTCTGGATGGTGCAGGTTGGTCAGCGCGGGCAGGTTGAGCAGAATAAAGGCTAGCTGGAAGGGCCGCCAGCTGCGGTTCTCCGGCCGATCTTTTTCCTCGAGCGATATGCTCTGCCCTCGCCGCCTCTCTTCGGCATACAACGTATGAATACGCTGCTGCCACATCGCTCTATTCATAAAGGAGAAGGCTTGCGCGGCATGCCGATTGTTCGTGAGGTGTGCAATCCCTTCCTGGATGCGAGCGAGGGTACGCTGGCACTCCTCCATGGACTGCTCTGCCACGCGGCGATATCCTGCCAGTCCTGCCTCCGGGTCATCGATGCGTGCAGTTTGCTCAGCAATCCAGGCGGCATAGGAGGTGACGAGGGGCAGCAGTTTCCCATCCAGTTCTGCCATGGAACTTTCGGCCAGTTCTTTCATGTCCAGCACCAGGTCAGTCAAACCCGGTATCTCTACAATGGTCGGAGCTTCGGTACGCGGCACATCGTACGTGGGTACGACACGGGTAGAAAGACGAACAGCTTTCGTCGGGTCGCCTGGTACGATCTCGGCATGCACACCGATACCGTGACCAATGGCAAAGCTCATATGGCGTCGATAGAGTATCATCATTGCAAGCTCTTCATCTGTCTGCCACCTCCTTGCACTGGTAGAGCGGTGTTGGAAGATCGGCGCACCATCGGGTGCTGCAACCGAGAGTTCTGGCTGAAAGACCCAGGCTTCATCGCGGCGTTTCTCTGGTTCGCGCTGTTCATTGACCAGGAAGAGTGTCACCGTCCAGGAGTCCTCTGTGCGGCGTATCAATCCCCGCACAACCACGTCTGGTTGTTCTTCCGCTTCAGGGCTCCAGGGTGGAACAGGCCCTTCTTTCAAGGGAACACTTTTCGACTTCGCACCAATCTGTTGCCGCTTCCACACCATCTTGGGAGCGCCTTTGGGAGTCTTGAGGGTCTCGCTGTGCTCACGCCTGTAGTAGCCCCAACTCGCCTCGACACTCAGACTGGTAGCAGTTCCTTCAACAGAGAAGCTCATGCCGATCGACGAAGGATAGAGGCTGGCGATTTGCAGTGCCGCATCATCGCTGGTGCCATCTTCAACGCTCCCCTCTTCCGGTATTGCCAGCTCGTCCATTTCTTCGGGGAGGACCTGCTGATCACGGGGTGCCAGTGCCCCAACCAGGTAGCGGTCACGCACGCTGCCCTCGTCTATCTCCTCTTCAGGCCCGCCTGCCGGGCCAAGCAGGTCTTGCAACACCAGCCGCTCCAATTCATCGCGCAAGGCTGAAGGCGAGAGTGGTTGAAGGATGGAGCTTGGAAGTGATGGTATGGGCTGTGCAGTTCGTAACTGTTCCTCTTTATTGACAGGAGCAGCTCCATTCAGATCTGCCTGCTGTTCGGGTGCCCAGGAGGCAGGAATAACGCTATTGTTCACAGGTCGCTTGCGCTCACTGCGATGAGGAGATTGGCTTTCTGACCCGGAGAGGGTGAGTAGAACAACATCGGATAGGCTATCGGGTACAGTTTCAATGCCGAGTATCTCACTATGCTCAACCAGGTCCAGGCCAGCGAGCAAAACCGCGAGGTGGACCTCAGGAGCATCTTCGACCTGGCTCCAATTCAAGGTCGTCTCGCCTGATCGCAAGCTACGGTTGATGGCTTCCAGGTCGAGTTCGCCAGGAAGAACTTGAGGCAAGTTGATTACATTCACGGACACATCCCCCTCTTTTCTATGAGAAATGCTCTTCAATGAGCGTTTCAGCATCCCTGCTTAAAGTCCCTGCTTCCCGGGTTGTAACAAGACGGCCAGGAAAGAACTTATCGTACCACGCTTGCTTTGTTTCCCAGTGAAAACGGTACTCGTCATTATCCAGGCGGCCAAGGTGCTCCCAGTACCATGCTTCTCCCGCCCAGGTAACGGTGAAATCGGGGAGATAGAACGTTCCATCGGGTGCAAAGAGAGGCACTTCATACTGAAACGGTATCTCTCGCTCAGCGAGCATATTTGCAAGAATAACTTCCGATTTTGAGCGCACCATGATATCAGCAAGGGTCTGATGAATTTTCCCCTCTACATACCATTCCCGCATCGTGCGCATCTCGTCCGGTACGGGATGGAAGGAAAACAGTGATGCGTTGATGCCGACCAAATGCGACTTTTCCGGTCGCCGCATACTCAAGAGTGGTGAGATATCTTCCTGAACGAAAATAGTGCAATGCCGCTTTGCGCGGGTCATTCCCGTATAGAACAGCTCACGGGAGAGTAATGTCACTTTATCTTTGGGAAGAATAAAGTAGACCCGCTCAAATTCGCTGCCCTGGGATTTATGTACCGAAATAGCATAGGCCAGTTCCAGGTTCTCTTCCACCTGACTCGATGAAGTATAATCCGCCCAGAAATACTCTTTATGAGAAAACACGACCTGGAAGCGACCTATGCGGAAGTAGGGTCTATTCCATTCCCTATCAAATGCATGGGGCTTCACGAAACCCAGTTCGCCATTGTATACCTCAAGCTGTTCTCTTTTCTTCGTCTTTGTATTAAATCCATAGATTGAGGTGGATTTCGAGCGGTTAATAACCTGTATTACTTTATCAAACAAGGTAATTCCCGCTAAGTTGCCACGATCTGATGCACCATGGGCGTGCTTTTGCAGGACTTTGTTGATATGGTCTATTCCAAATAGCTCACCACGATAGGGAGAGATGACCTGCTGGTACTCTGGTCGCGTCTCACCGTTCTGCCTGAACGCTGCATTCCAAAGATCGTAGGGACGTGATACATCGAGCGCCTGGCCTGTATCCTTCTCCATATCGGCGACAATGGTATCAGTCAACTTTTGAGCAAGTTCATCAGGGCCCTTCCAGTAAATGACGCGCAGGTCCTTGTCAATGTCACCGCCCTCCTGCACCCGGCGCAGTATATCCTCTGCGTGGGCCTGATCTCCCTCATCCTTTTCGGGGGTTTGCCTGGTGCGCATGTAGAGCGATGCGAGTTCAAGGATGCCCGTACCCTCACCTTTGAGGCGATTTTCCATTTGGCGAATATTGGTTTCCAGGAATCCAACGCTTTCAGGACTGTACTCCTGTAGCCAATCGATCACGTCAGCAAAAACACGACCGCGTCCGATAGGCGGGAGCTGATTGGGGTCACCAACAAAGATCAATCGCTGTACAGACGCCCAGTTGATTGCCCGAAAGAGAGCAGCAATGAGTTCTAGATCTATCATCGATGCCTCATCGATGATATAGGTCAGAAACTTGTCTTCCTTCACACCACCTATTCGCTTGTACATCATATTTGCGTTAAGCCAGTGATGCTGAGCCAGGAACGAATGGATGGTAGCTGCGGGCTTCTCTGTAGCTTCGCGGAGGCGATCAGCAGCTTTCCCTGTCGGTGCAAGTAATTGGAACGAGGTACCCGCCCCATGGGCCTTCTCGATACCCTGGATGAAAGCCTTAATCACTGTTGTTTTTCCAGTACCCGCAGCACCAGAAAGCACACAGACAGGCCGCACAAAAATCCTTTGGCAGACCTCCACCTGCCCCCGAATCGCCTCGTCATACTGCTTAGGGTTCCGCTCCGCAAGCGAACTCGTTTCGCTGTACAGGTAGTTGTACCAGTGGCTCTCGGTGAGGGGCATTTTGAAACTGATATCTTGACGCTTCGCCAGTGCCCGAATCTGTTTTTCAATGCTTCTCTCGGCTTCAAAAACAGATTTGAGATAGAGGTACTGACGCCCATCCTCTTCACGAAACGTTAATGCTCTGGAAAGTTCGTCTTTCTCGACTTCGAGGTATCGCTCCGTAAATTGGTGTCGCTTCCACTCGGGGAGAAAGCTCAACTTGTGGTTGAGCGCATGAATGACCTGTGAAGCTGCTACAAAAGCGTCTTTCTCTTCTCTCTTGAGCTGTTCGACGCATAAGGCTCGCAAGCGATGACCCTCATCCCTATCAGGAAACACGAACGTGCCGCCAAGTTCTGGAGATGGATAGACACCATGATCAATTTTGGTAAAGGGAATGGTATCGTCGGGCCCATCTCCAATGAACTGCTCGCTTAAAATATAGGGATTCTCTGCAATTGATGACAGGGAGGCATCAATACTATTCGCTGCTCTATCAGAGGAGAGGACGCGCCGTATCTGATCTGCACGCAAGCCATAGCGCGGAAACACGTCACGCAGAAGGCGCTGTTCATCGTCTGCCTTCAGTTGCCACTGGCGCAGTACTCTTTTCATCTTCTCGCTCGAAAGCGTGAGGCCGGCAATAGCTGTTCTTCGCCCATCGAGGTAGGCAAATAAAGCGTTTTTGGCATCCTGCTCATCTCCGGCAGCAGTTTGCTGCTTCAAGTATGGTACTGCCTCCTTGAAGTCCAGGTACCCAAGAACCGCTGGCAGTCCGGGATAGAGCCCACGGCTCTGCCACAATTCTCCAATCAGCGCCTGCAACCAGCCTATGCGCACAGGCCAGTTTTCACAGGTATCTCCCAGGTCCTGCAAGGTACCTGCAACCTCTAAAAACTTCTCGACAAGGTCCAGTGCATCATCATCGGAAATGACGCGAGTCGCATATTTAAAGTTACGCGGGTTATCCGGTACAAGAAGAATCTTATCCGATATCTCGGGTTTGTCCAAATAGAGGTGGTACGGCAGACGAAACCCCTGGTCTGGATAGTGTGATGTGAGGTTGCACTGCCATATAAATCCACCGCCGTACTTCTGTTTCGTTTCGGGAGAGCAGTTCTCGTAGAACATGATCTCGCCGATCTTTTTCACGCGTGATAGGCCGACAAGTACATAGCTCCGGCTATCTTCCTCATTGAAGGGGTTACTATAGTTGGCGTAGTAAAATACGAGGCTCCGATCTTTTTCAACCTGGGCGAAGTAATTCCGCGCCCTTGCGAGGCGTTTATCATAGTCGAAGGTTCCCCCCGGCTTTTTTACATCCTCAAGAAACATTTCTTCATATGGCCAAACACAAACGGTTGCCGGTGGCAAATCCCATCGGCGCTGCCTTGAACTGTCATTAAAGAACGTCGGAGGATCGGCATAAGCAGTTAGTGGCTTTGTACCAAAGGCATTGATGCTGTAGATACAGGGAGGAATATTGTCAAGTTCTGAACAACAGCGACCACAATTGGCCTGCTCCCATTCCAGGTTGCGGTCCTCTGCAATCTTCGTCCCTGGATACGAATGCGGCCCAACACAGTAAGTATTAGCAGCAGGATTGCGACAAATGTGACCGTTCCAACCATCCATATGCCACGCTACTCTTGCCGAAACGTGGTTTGTCATACTGTCTTCTCCCTCCGGTTGATGCTTCAAGTGGATGTACCGGAAAAACTGTTTCTCCAGTAGTTTACGACATACGTGGGAATAGCCCGATTCTCGGATGCACTCATCATCCCAGATTCCAGTACGTTCCATCAAATCCCTGTAGCAACGGTGATTGCGTTTGGGCAGGTATAGTTAAAAGCAAAGCACGCATGGCCCTCGTCATGCCGACAAACATGGTACGTCGATCTGTTGCCAGAAACTCCTCCCGTTCTTCCGCCCCAACGTTTGCTGGTCCATTTCCATACCACCCGCTATGGATAAATCCTGACAGGGCAACGATGGGAAATTCCAATCCTTTCGCGGAGTTGAGCGTGAGCACCTTTACTCCTGGTCGGGAAAGATTCAGATCCTGTCCTGGCATAAAGGTGGCTTCGATGCCTCGTTGTGTCAGTTCAGCAGCTATAGCTTTCCCAGCGTTAATTGTTGGGCAAAGAACGGCACAGGCACCAATTGCGAACCTGAACTCCCTTGCTGCTGCCGGCAAGAAGTGCGAAAGTAGTTGCACCTCCTCACCTCCGTTGCGGACCGCTCGTACTGCGGGCATAGGGCCGCTGTTCATGTAAACCCGTTCTCCCTGTTCGGTATCCAATGCCCCTCCTGACAGGTAGGATTGGGCCGCCTCGCCGATCTCGCGGGTTGAGCGATAGTTAGCATGTAAAATACTGGTGCGCCCCTGGAAACGCAGGTTTTCATGGACATCAGCCCAGTTAAAGCCACTACCGTAGATGGACTGGTTAGCATCGGCGGTGATAAAAATGCGATTGGGCTTATTGCACAGGCGCACCAGCAGCCGCAATGCGCTGGGGTCAAGGTCTTGCGCTTCGTCTATCACTACTGCGTCATAGGTGAAACCAACGATACCTTTTGCCACACATTCCTCTGCCATGGCCCTTGCCTGACGCCATGTTGCCTTGCCTTGCTGTTTCAGCAGCCGCTGAAGGGTCTCATGTACCTTCCAGATCGCCTTCCTTTGAAGCGCGTTGAGACGGACTTTGCGACCTGGACGCGATGCCGCCAGGTACTCCTCTAATGATTTGATCTGGCGTGCCACAATGACCTGGTTCATTTCCTGATGAAGGTAGTCAATACTGAGCCGTTCAATCGTCTGCCGCTGTGCCTGCTGCTGTACTGCATTCCCATCAAATTGCGTGACTTTTATCGCCTGGCACAGCAGATTATTGAATGCTCCATGATCTATGAACTTTGGGGCTACTCCTGCCCGACCCAGAAGCGTCACGACAATTCTGTCCGCCGTCTGCACCTCGACATACTTCACATCATCGCCGAGCAGTTGTTGTAACAGTTGTTGGGATGAATTGACCAGGGCATTGGTGTATGTAGTGAAGAGGATGCGGAACTCATCGCGTCCTTTCTTGCGTAGCTCACGAACCAGTGAACGCACGCGATAGAGTGCAATTGTACTTTTCCCCGTGCCAGGACCACCCTTGAGCAGCGTTGGCCCACTGGCATTCATCCCCCAGGTGACATACTTTTCCTGTTCGGGTGATAATTTCAGCAGGAAGCCCAGCAGCTCGCCCTCTTTATACCGTAGCAAATCGTCCACATCATTCAGAAGGTAGTCTGGCTGCTGCAAGACCTCGACGAGAGGCCGCTCAAACAGGTATTCATCGATCTTCAACAAGTACTCATCGGGTACACCGGGACAATCATACAGGTCCTCCCGAGTCTGTATGTGCAAGAGCCGTGTGTGACATGCTTTGGGAACATCGAGGTCTGCCAGCAATTTCTCTGTAATTGGTTCCGGCAACTGCCTCTTCTCAGGTTCTTTTGGTGCGAGAATCTGTTCCCAGTCGGGCTGTGCAGCTTTGACCGCTTGCACCTCATCAAAGTGTGGGTCGAGCCCGCCGAGAAATTCGGCGTCCATGTCCTCATCGTACGTATCGTCATCCCGTCGGCGCAAAGCCAGGATGCTGATATAGGGCTGCTCGAAGGTATAGAAGATGCGATAATCTCCGCTACGGATGCGGTGCAGCTTGCCGTTCATATACTTAAGCTGCTTCTTGACCTTCGCATCGGGTGTCGGGTCCTGCACCAGGAGATTGATCTTTTCCAGCACCTGGTGTGTCTCTTTTGGCGATAGGGCCAGCAGAGCCTTGAAAAAGTCCGGTTTCTGGGTGACGCGCCATTCAGTAGCCATTTGTACCCCCAATCAGTAGCTCTCAATGTGCGATATTAAATGTGGCTATAGATCTATACTTGTATATGTGCCGCTTACTTGAACTTACCCGCCATTCTTCAAACATCTTATTGGGGAATTTGACTGGGCAATGGTTCTTCCCCAAACAGGACCCGATCATTGAGAACAAAGACACTAAATGGATGCTCTTTGTCTCCATTGTTCGCAAGTTCTTGTTGATACTCAGCAATAAGCCTTTGTCCATTTTCCCCTATAGCCTTCATACATGCAAAAAAGAAAGCTCTAAACCCAAGTGATTGGGCGAGTCTGGCAGTATTGATATCTTTATCTGTAAAATTGCCACCAGTTTTGCATTCACCTCCATAAAGCTCTTGCTTGTAGACGTAAACAAAGTCAAAGTCTCCCTCTCTGTTAGTTCTGCCTACTTGCTGAAAGTTCATTCCCATAACGATGTGATGCATTGCCTGATGACATGTTTTAAAAGTAAGGAGGGCAGCGATAACAGGAAGAACGTCCTGATCCATTGCCTGATTGGTTAATGGATTGAGCGAGTACTGAAACGGATGCTCTACATCATCATTTACATTTTCTGAAAGAGGAAGATCGAACACCTCAAGACATCCACTGCATTGCATTTGCTCATCAAGAATGTGAATGCCATACCACATTTTTGTTCCACAATGAGAACATTTGATGTACATGCCTCGCTGCACCATTTTTATCCCTACAAGTTTTGCCAGAATCTGAAGACATGTCCTTTTTTCAACTTGTGTTAACTCAGGTCTGTCTCTTACTGTTGAGAAAATGTCTTTGAATGTCTTTGGAACACGCCGGTTTTGAGGTAAAACATCTAAATTCGCAATGATTTGTTGTAAGTCCTCTACTGAACCTGATTGTAAACCCAATCTTTGAATTATCTCTCTGGCTAGCTTCGTCGTCGCTTTGTCCGTCAAAAAGTCAAGGATTTCACGAGCGATGCGAGAACGCAGCACTTGTACCTTTTCTTGTTCAAAGCCGCTCGCCATTCCGACCAAACCATCAGCATAAAACTTCTTATCAGATGGGGAAATATCATACCCTTTTGAGTGAAAAAAAGCTTTATAGATATCCCATGTCTGTGGAATATTAATAGATACTCTTTCTAAGCCCCTTGGGGGGAGAGTTAGCGAATAACTTAATTGAACGGTGTTTAAAAACACATCAAATGACGAGTTAGAAACTATGAGATTAGCAACTGAGGGATCGCGAGGAAATTGATACCAAAAATCACTTTGCAGCCCAATATAAGCTTGGCGGAAACCAACTGTTCGAGGTCCTGCATTAGGGGCCAGGAAAGTTTCAGAATTTGCGGCTAATTCTTGAGTGAAAGTGGGTCGGCTCCCTCCATACTCATGATAAATGCCAAAGTCTGTAACACCATCTTCCTTATAGATTATCGGCCTGGGTATTGTATCCACTAACTTGGTTTCTTTACGTCGGTTACTCATGTTTACGTGATGAGTTCCTTCATGCTGCTGAAGTTCATCACGTTCTTGAAGGAACTGATGTATCTCTGCATCACCATAATGATGGAAAACAATATCGATATTTGACGTAATATGAGAGTGGGATCGTTTCTCTCTGAGAAGACGAATAAGAGGTTCAAAGTATGCGCCTTGCTCTTGGAACAATTGCTCTTTGGTGCATAGAAGAACACGACGATCATCAAGCCAGTTATGTCCAAAAGATTGTGCTCTCAAATTCCAGAACCAACAGAGGTCCCAAACCTTCTGAACAATCACAACGTCGAAGTGCAGCGAAGGAAATGCATTTTCTGTACCGAGATTGTGCAGCTCTTTCAGTGTAAGATTGATAACTGAGGCATGGGGATCAATCAGCATTTGATGATGAAGTAATAATTGTGGGTATGATGCAATCCGTCTATTTAAGGTGTATACTTCTTCATATTCCTCCTGCTGCCCAGGCCAAATCTTCCCAAAGGCAGCAACCTTCAATGCGTCAGCAAGATTAGAAAGTGGTGTACTATTACCATGAGAGAAATCTGGCACAGCAAGTTCTGGCTTCGAGGTATTTCTTTCAGCTGAGATAATGTTGAGCGGATGTAGGGCATTATCCTCCTCGATGAATGTATCCCATTTATTCAGAAATTTACTGGGATATTCAGAGGCAAGTTGGCTATTGAGTGAATCATAAATTGAACTATTACCTTCTCGGTCAGAAACAGCATCAACAAAAATATCAGGACGCCTTCTTCCAGTCATATCACTAAGTAATCGATGTACTTGAAATGATGCGCCATGAGCTTCTTTCACTACTGTGATAGGAATAATAAGATTATTGATGCCGCCCCATTGAGTACAACAGTAAGAAGCAACATCGACAAATCGCTCAAGATCATTCTCACCTATGAAGTAGACATGTCGTACAGGACGCAGATTGACGGTCAACTCAGCTTTCATAGTAGTAAACCTATTGCATGCCTTTCACATAAAATATTTTGAAATCGTCTCACTCAAACACCAACTCCCCCTGCTCACCAACGCTATTCTGCCCTTTCCCCGTTTCATTTCCTTTCCCACCGCTTCTTTTCCCCTTCCCTCTCTTCGCCCCCTTCTCATGCAACCCCATCGCCTCCTCCTCCGCGTACCGCTCATGATTCAGCCTCAACAACCTACCCAGAACCTCTCTCCTCGCCTCCTCACTAATCGTATACCGCAGCCCCTGCTTCGTCTCATGAAAACCATGCCCCAAATCCAGGTCATCCCAGCCATACACCCGTGCCACTGCCTCATCCATCTCTTTGTGTAAAGCGCGCAACTGCACAATATCCTCTGCCGTTTCCTGTGAATCATGGAAACGATTGTAGGTTTTAGTTAAACCTTCTTGCCGAGAGAGCATAATTGATTGGCGATGTTGGTTGTAACGTTCTCCAATCTCGTCAAGTCCTTGCATACTAGCAGGAAGAGGGAAAGTTTCAAAGGCTTCCTGAGGGAAATAAGTATTTCGTGTCTCATGAGTAGTAGTACCAGGCCGATGTGCCCATACATCATGTAGCGAAGATGAAAGAACAGCAAAATCAGAGAGACTTTGCGATGCAATAACAACAAGACGGTCTGAAAACACCTGATTTCTTTCTACAGGAACCATGAAATGGTAGGCACTGACACGAGCAGTCACCAGCGCCCTCTTCATTCCTGCAATCGTAACATAGAGTTCTGGACGAGTGCGTAGAAATCTCCACCATATATCTTTGCCAATCTTGTCGTTTTGTTGCTCACGCTGAGGCTTAACTTTCTCCCTGACAATCTTCATACAATCAGGATATGTTTCGGCCTGTTCTAGCGGCCAGTCATGAAAATTAATGGCCCAGCGGCTAGGTGATTGATTGGGGCGGGAGTTCAAGTCTTCGCCATTGAGATAGGGGAAGAGCACATCACGATTGCGCGGGTCTTTCTGAATGAGCGCATGCGCTTCTTCTGGTTCCAGCACAAAACCCATCCCTAGGACATAAGAACCTATGAAAGATTTGTTTGCATTGGCAGTAAGTGGGAATGGATTACCTTCTATAGCTTCTTTCTGAGTCAGAGAGGGAGAAATACCTTCAACTAACTTTTCATTGAGTAAATATGGCCCATACCATTCACCTCGTCGAAGCCAAACATGTGCTACTTCCAGACCAGCTTGTCCTGGCCATTTACGGCTAGGCACAGCACGCGGTATAGTCCAACCTACCTTTGTTAATTGATCTAATCCGACCTCACGAGTATCGCCCTGAGCAATAGTGTTGGTTGCTAGTAAACCGCACTGTCCACCAAAACACGCTAATTGACTTGCTCTTAGAAAAAAGTAGGAGCATAAGTCTGCGTTACCCCGTTGGCCATATGCCAAATATTGCAATATATAGTCTCGATAATCTGTACCCAATGCACCTGTAATCTTCTTACCTCCCTGAAATGGTGGATTACTCACAATTGCAGCAAATCCTCTCTCCTCTTCCATACCATTAACAAACACTTCAGGATATTCCAGCGGCCAGTGGAAGGGAAGACGCCCATTCAATAATTCGTCAACCTCTTCGCGTATTTCCTTAAGATCTTGCCTGAGCTTTTCCAGGTGTGCAGTGGTAAATTTCTCCCTATGTGCATCTTCAAAGGCCCCTACCAGCACAATGTATCTCACATGGATGGTGCCTTCGAGCAAGTCTCTTCGTTTGACATCGCTCAAAGCGGTTGCGATGAGCAGGTCGGCTCCCATTTTGACAAGTTCCATGGCCTCATCGGCCTCAGCTAAGAGGCGCGTTTTGGTTTCGATGTCATGCACATCGAGTTCCTGTATGCTGCTGATCTGGTGGCGCAGCTTGAGGGCAGTTTCGAGGGAGCGGGTGATGGCCGGTTCAAACCAAGCCATCTGGCGGGGTTTGCTCGTTTCCTGGATGTTATCCATTGACCAGGTAGTAAGTTGACGCAGATTAACTCCGAGCAGCGAGTCGCCGCAGCGTAAAGCGTGGTCGAGGAAGGTGAAGGGCCGGTTCTTGTTGAGGGTGATGAGCCAGAGCGAGAGCTTGGCCATCTCGACGGCAAGCGGGTTCTTGTCCACGCCGTAGATGCAGCGTTCACTGATCAGCCGCATGGCGATGGCGAGGCGTTCGTCCGGGTCTCTGGGCAACAGGGTCTCGTGCAAGGCTCCCGTTGAGGGCAGGCCCTCCGGCGTGATCTGCGGCTTGCCCGGCAGGCTTTGCTCGGCGTTTTCCCAGGTCTCCACCAGCTTTTCGGAGAGGTAGCGGCAGACCTGAACCAGGAACGCGCCGGATCCCATCGCCATGTCACAGACTTTCAGGTCGAGGATCTCCGCTGCCGGGCGCAGTTGCCACTCCTCCTGCGGCTTGCCCTCTGCTGGGCCGATATAGACCAGCGGGTCGAGGGTGTGCTGCACAATTGGTTCGGTCAGGCTGCGCGGGGTGTAGTGGGTGCCTGTGGTGCGGCGGTCACTGCCCTGCGTGACGTAGACCGAATCGGTTGTGATCACAACGGGTTTGTCGAAGGTGTCAGTACGCAGCAAACCGGCGAAGGGCAACACGCGTTCAAATAATGCCGGGTTATTATCACAAGCCGCCATTAAATCTGCGCGGCTGAAGCGTTTGGGCATGGGCGAGACCGTCAGGGCATTCTTGATAGCGTTGAGGCTACGCCCCGTCTTCTCTTCCAGAAAAGCAGAGAGAGCCTGCTCGCTTTTTGCAGCTAGTTCCTCTAACGTATCCAGTGCCACTTCGCTTTCATTAGCAAGCGATCCGAACAGACCCAGGACAGGTGCGCTTGCGCGACGGGCCGTGTGGTCTAACAGGCCCTCATAGACGTGTCCGATCTGCTCGATATCCAGGGCGCGAAACGAGAGGCGCCGCCGCTCGGCAGGACCACCTCCGGGCACTTTCACCTGAAGGAACTGTAAGGCTTCCAGCAGGTGCAGCACGTTGCGGTTGTTGATCGTCAGGGGTTCGGCAGGCGTCTCTCGCCAGGAGGTGTCAGGAGTGCGTCCCTCTAAGAAGGGATAGCGGTCGGGATCGAAGAGGTGACCTCCATAGGCAGGAAGGCGCATATCTAGATGCTCGACGCCGCCATAGACGACGCGGAAGATGGCGAGCAGGCGGCTCCAGGCATCGTGCCGCCGCTCCAACACTTCTTCGCCGGATTGGTCTGCTTGTTCACGTAATTGAGCCTGGAGGGTGGAAACGGCGTAATTGCGATCATACAGCAGTTCGCCGAGCAGCAAGAGGCCGCGTTCCTCCGCTGACAGGAGGAAGACCAGCCGCATCATCACTGTTAGAGCCGCTTCATAGAGGTCTGTTTCTGACACCGAGATGAGCAGTTTGCGGTTCCTGTCCTTGTCGATGCGATCAAGCGATTGCACCAGCATTTCGACGGCCCGGCGCACCTGGTAGCCCAGCTGGTCGGTGACTTCCTGCTGGTTGCTGGCACTTTTGGTGAGCAAGGCCTCAAGGGTCTCATCATCCGGTACACCATAAAAGCGTCGTACTCCTAGCAAGCTGCGAAAGGCCCGCAGCGTGATGGGTTCCTCAAGCCAGAGGGCAGCGTACCACGAGGCAAAGCCCGTCGTCTCGTTGGGAGGCGCGTCGACCAGCATCCAGCGTTCGCCGTTGGTCACCAGCCCCAGCCTCACCCCTGCATGGCGCAGCAGTTCCATCATGCGCGTGGCAGGCGAGGCTTTCCAGTGCAAACCAGCGATGGACTTGTCCAGGTCCTGGCCTGCTGGATACTGCTTGATGAGCAGGCGCGGTTTAGGATCATCGGGAGAGAGAAGCATCATATCCGGCAGCAGCGTTTCACCATGTTCGGGCATAGATGCTCGCAGTCCAGGAGGCAAAGCCTGGCCCTCTGCAAGCATCTCCCGCGGCATCTCCAGCACGTTGGCCAGCACGAAGCGCAACCACTCGAGGTGAATAGCCGGTTCGGGACGCACTCCCGCCTGATTATCGGCCCATTCATCATAGGCCATGCGTAGTGTACGCCGCAGTTCCGCCTCTTGTTCGTCCTTTT
>WNGK01028397.1_pt1 | contig 15413 bp, 8 predicted proteins | sample 5400601 | NCBI WGS metagenome assembly WNGK01 (sample SAMN13153376, study PRJNA577476) | soil metagenome | isolation source: 60 cm soil or saprolite under Garry oak tree replicate 1 | place: USA:California | collected 2016-06-15
TGGTCTTTCGCGGAACCGAGCCGGTTTCCTTCCGGGGTCGACGGCGAGCAAATGCACAGCCTCTTCGGTCTCCGCTATCAAAAAGCACTTTGGGATCAGTTTCTTGCGCGCGGTCAGGAGACTTACTCCTTGGTGCGCTCCAGTGGAGCACTTGCGGCGCCGTATCCGTTTGTTCTTTACAGCGATCTCTATGATCACCGGCAGTTTGTTCGTGCGCTCGTCAATTCCAGCTTCTGCGGTTTGTTGTGGTGTCCTGAAGTCAGGGACGCTAAGAGTCAGGACGATCTCGTGCGACGCTTACAGTCCGTTGTCTTTTCACCTCTCGCGATGATTAACGGTTGGTACATCCGGAACCCACCCTGGAAACAGTTGGATCGCAAGAAGAACAACGCAAACGAACTATTTCCAGAGTGGGCGGAAACCGAGGGGCGTTGCCGGGAGATCTTGGGTTGGCGCATGCAACTGATCCCATATTTGCGTGCGGCGTTTGCTCGATATGCATCGGATGGAACACCGCCATTCCGCGCACTTGCGTTGGATTGGCCCGATGTACCGGCATTGGCCAAAACAGATGATGCGTGGATGGTGGGCGACCGCCTCCTTGTTGCCCCGCTGTTTGCCGGCGAACCAGACGGCCGCAAGCTGACACCCTGGAGATTGGAGTTTTTGGGGATGGCAGCCTTCCATTTCTTCTGGAAACGCCAGCAGGTTCCGTAAAGATTTCCTGGAATGCATTGAGCGGTACTGGCACGATCCGCCAGACCGGCAATGAAAAATACACTGTCTCCAAATGGTCGAAATCGGACGAGACCCCCATGGTGTTTCGAGGACGAGATGCTTAGCGTTCGTCAAACTATGCGGAGCACATTCAAACGGTATGGAGGAATCCGCCTCAATTCGTATGCGCTTCTTTGCGGGGCAGCACTGTTCGTGCAAAGCAACGTGTGTGGATCACAAAGCACTCAAGCGGCATGGCCGGATCCTCTCGTTTTGCAAAGCGGCGAGGCCGTTCACAATCGCAATGACTTCGAGCGGTTGAGGCGACCTGAGATTCTCCAACTGTTTGAAGAGAATGTCTACGGCAGGACACCGTCAACTTCTCTGCCTGTGCGCGTTCTCCGGACAGAAGTAGATGCGCGCGCGCTTCACGGTTTAGCACGTCGAATTCAGATCACCTTGGCAGTTGGGCCAAACGGCGAGCGCATTTGGCACCTGCTTCAGTACATGCCTGCGAACGTACATCGCCCGGTACCGGTCTTCATTGGGCTTAATTTCGACGGGAATCAAACAGTCGATGCGGATCCCGGTATCAATCTGAACCCGGTCTGGGTGCCTGATCCTGGTCTCAAGAATCAACATCTTGCAAAGGAGCTTTCACGCCAGGTTCTGATTACGCCCGGTATAAATTCGCGCGGAGCCGCCGCATCGCAGTGGCAGGTACAGAAGATTGTCGCGCGTGGCTTTGGTGTCGCAACGGTCTATGCCGGGGACATCGAGCCTGATTTCATCAGTGGAATCGGATATGGTATTCGACCACTCTTCTTCAAGGAGACGCAAAGTTTGCCCGGGGCAGGCGACTGGGGAGCGATCGGTGCTTGGGCATGGGGCATGAGCCGCATCGCTGATGTGCTTTCCAATGACGAGAATGTCGATGCAAACAGATTCATTGCCTTTGGCTTTTCGCGTTTCGGCAAGACTGCGCTTTGGGCGGCAGCTCAGGATGAGCGCTTTGACATGGTCATCTCCAACGAATCTGGTCAGGCGGGCGCCACCTTATCCCATCGCCAGGTCGGCGAACCGATTGATCACCTGATGCTCGCGTTCCCTTACTGGTTCTGCACAAACTACCAGCACTACCTGGGGCGCGGTCAAAGTCTTCCAGTCGATGGTCATCTCCTGCTCTCGCTCATTGCGCCGAGGCCGCTCTATATTGGCAGCGCGATTGACGATCCATTCTCCGATCCGGTGGGGGAGTTTCTCGCGGGAAAGGCCGTATCTCCTGTCTATGCACTCTACGGAAAAACGGGAATGGCGGAAGTGAACATGCCGTCGCTCGAGCATCGGGTCGGCGATGCCGTGGCGTACCACGTGAGGCGTGGTGGGCACGATGTAACGGCATACGACTGGGAGCAATATCTTGATTTCGCCGATCGACAATTCACTCACGGCCCCGTTAGGTCGCAATAAGTATGCCTCTTGTTCTCCGGCCCAGTTCGAGAATGATATGCGCCTTAATCGCAGTTTGCGCTTGTGCACCGCATGTGTTTCGACTTAACTGCATCGGAATGGCTCAAACTGCGCCAGTTCAGAACAGTACATGGCAGTATTCGGTTCCGTTGGAGAAGGGAACCGAGCGCCGGGCTTACCTTTGGATTCCGCCGCGCAGCAAGCATGTTCGAGGGGTGCTGATTGGTCTGCAGAACATGCTTGAACGAGCCATGTTCGAGGATCCAGAGATCCGCACGGCCCTCGCTGACTCGAACCTTGCAATCGTATGGATTTCGCCTGGCGCATGGCCCGGCAAGCTCGCGACCCCTGAGCAGCCGAGTTTGAAGTTCTCTCCGCCGAGCGATGCAATTGAAGGAGTTCAGCGAGCACTTACCGCACTCGCGCATGAATCCGGGTACCGCGAGATTGAATTCGCACCCTTGCTGGTAACAGGGCACTCCGCAGCATCCCCGTTTGTTTGGGGCATGGCGTCTGCATTATCCAATCGGGTATTTGCCGCGATTCCTTATAAGGGCTATGTCGCTCAGGAATGGGCGGAATGGGGACCGCAATGGGGCGAAGTTTGGCACAAAGAACTCAACGCAGATGCGCAAATGCAAAGCAAAGATGGAGGCAGATTGTTGGGAGGCTTTGCCGATATCGGTGCAGGACACTTCGATTGGCATCGCGAATCTTCGGCTGTGATTGCGCTGTTTATTCGCAAGGCCGTAGTGGCCCGACTGCCTGCGAATGGCCCTCTGCGCGGCCCCATCACGCTTAGGTCGATTGCGCCAGAGTCCGGAGTGTTGGTGGACGCTGCATCACTCGGAACCACACGATTCCAAGTCGTTCCCTACAAGGATTGGCACGGAAGCACGAAAGATGCATTTTGGTATTTTGATCGCGAAATGGCGGAAGCTATCCAACATTTCATGATTGGGCAGCTTGACAAAATGCCACAGGCGATCGATTTCGTTGCAGACAGCATGCCTGTGCCGCTTGTCAGCAATGGATTTGCAGAAATCAAGCCAGAGCTCCTATCTGATGGAGTCAGTTTCAAAGTGCACGCTGAAGCGTTGAACAGATCGCCCTCTTCGAATCTCTACAACGCCATGGCGCTTGGCCACGCGGCCGGGCCGATCTTGTATCGCGTAGCGAGCGGAGCCTTGATGCAGACTGGTCCCGACACTTTTCGAGTTGCGGCGCGCTCGGGTGGCCTCTCACGTCAGGGCATGCCTTGGGAGCCCTGGATTCTCGCCTACCAGCCGGGCGACACGAACTATCGGTCGGCCGACAGACCCGCTCACGTTCTGATTGATATTCGCAATCCGCACGGCTCTGCGCAAACGATCTCGTTTCGCACAATCCCCAATGTGAATCGGAAAAGGTTGCGGATTCTTCTAACTGCCTCATCAAGTTCAGGACTCCCCGTGCAGTTCTATGTTGAATCCGGTCCTGCCGAATTGATTGGCCACACATTACATCTTCTGACCATTCCGCCACGCAGCCGTTATCCAGTGCGGGTGATTGTGTCTGCATTTCAGTGGGGTCGGGCGGGTGAGAATCCTGTGCAAAGCGCCGGGCCCGTAGCGCAAGAGTTCTTTATTCGACGGTAGGTGATTCAATTAAAGCGCATCACCAATCTTATCCAAGAGGGGACACTAGCAGGATCGATGGGGAGCAAACTTACTCGCCGCAGCTTCAATAGCCTCGCACTCTCTGCGGCAATCTCGTGCTCGGTCAGACCTCTAGAATCGCGGGCTCGCTTGCTCTGGGATAAGCCTCAGTTTGTTCATCCTGGCATGCTACATACCCGCGAGGACCTTGCGCGAATGAGGCATGGCGTGCGAACGCATCGCGAGCCGATCATGTCGGGCTTCAAGGTCTTCCAGCAGCATCCGAATTCACAATCAACCTATATGCCGCTTGGTCCAGTTGTTACGATGAGCCGCAATCCCACTGTGCATGTTGACCTCTTCGACAGCGATTCAAATGCGGCATATCAGTGCGCGCTGATGTGGTGCATAACCGGTGATTACGCATACGCGAAAGTTGCGATACGCATTCTGAATGGCTGGACCTCAACTCTCAAGCAGATCAGTGGCGCTGATGCGGTTCTCTGTGCTTCTCTCGGTGGATTCAAGCTGATCAACGCTGCCGAGCTGATTCGACATACTGATACTGGATGGCGTGATACGGACGCGAAGAAAACGGAAGACTTCTTCCGCCTCGTGCTTCTTCCTGTGCTTCATAACTTCGCACCATTTGCGAACGGCAATTGGGACACCGCCGCCATCAAGTGCATGATGGCCATTGGTATCTTCTGCGAAGATGACAATCTCGTTGACAATGCTCTTCGGTACTATTTGCATGGCTGCGGTGATGGACGACTTGAGAACTACATCTATCCCGGCGGTCAATGCCAGGAGAGTGGACGCGATCAGCAACATACCCAGCTTGGCCTAGCACACATGGGGGACACATGTGAAATGGCCTGGAACCAGGGGCTCGATTTGTACAGTGCGGTCGCGAATCGCCTGCTTGAAGGATTTGAATACACAGCGAGGTATAACCTCGGATCGGATGTGACGTTTGTTCCAGACCACGACAAAACGGGAAAATACTCTCACGATGTGATCTCGCCTCGCAGCTCGTTGCGCCCGGTGTATGAGCAGATTTACAACCACTACCTTCATCGCAAGAAAGCCACGGCTCCATTTACGCAGCGTGCAGCAGAGGCCTCGCGTCCCGAGGGCTCTGCGAATGGTGCTGATCACACAGGATTCGGCACGTTGCTTTATTCACGCACGTCGGATAACTATGAGCTTGGACCCATTCGCGGGATCCCCGCAGCGCTCTATTCGGTCGCTTCTGCCAATGGAGTTCGACTTGAGTGGGTTCCATCGTATCTTGCGACAAGCTATTCAATCAGCCGCTCAAATTCGGAGAGTGGCGGGTATAGGACAATTTCTTCGAATGTCGTCGAGCCAACGTATGTGGATCGCAATGTGACTGCCAGTCAATCCTATTCTTATCGCGTATCGCCAACCGGAATTGAAGAAGCGTCACGGCAAGTAAGTACGGTGGCCGGGCTGCCACGCAACTGGGCGGAGCGAAGCTACGGAGAAGCTTTTCCCGTCGGGAGCGCAAACATTACGGCGGGTGCTTTCGTGCTTCAGGCATACGGAGCGCATCCTTTCGGCAGCACTGATGAACTCCATTTTGTTTTTAGCGCGCTTTCTGGAGACGGAATGTTGACTGCGCGCCTTAGCCCATTACTGGCATCTCAGCAGGCTACTGTTGGTCTAATGTTGCGCTCAGAAGACCCGAACAATGCTCGAATGATCGCTCTGGCAGTTTCTACAGTTTCCATCGGCGAACGGCCGCTGTGGACCTTGTCGCTTCTGTCCCGTGAAGCGACCGACACCACCGTCCGCACCCTGAATGCCTTGCCGCTCGATGCTCCATTCGTGACCTACGGACGCATCGTTCATCCAGTCTGGATGCGACTCGCGCGGAATAACCATGAGCTGCGTGCTTATCTTTCACATGACGGTCGAATCTGGACAGACGCAGGAACAACATTTGTTGCCAAAGGGCAGATCCTGGCAGGATGCTTCGCTTGCTCAGGTTTGGGCTCGATCGCTGCAGAAGTCACCTTTGAACAAGTGGAACTGAAGAGCCTGTCGTCATCGAGCTAGATCCCTGGCAGGCACAACCGCATAAATCGACGGAGGAAACCGGAGTGATGAGAATACGATCTGCATCGCCGTGTGAGGTTCAGATGTCTGAGGGAAGAGCCAAGCGGTTTAGCACCTTCGATAGCGCATCGCATAGTAAAAGTCGCGTTGAATTCCGATAGTGCAAACGATCCGTGTGCGGAGGCGAACGATCTCGGGTACAGGTTCGGGTACAGCCGTCAGTTTTTGCCAGTTCCGTCAAACTACGCTAAATTACGGAAGAGACAGGGTTTGGTCCATCCGCCAATTATGCTCACTTTCCTTTATTTATGACAGATTTACGGTATTATCGGGAAACTGAAACTCCGATGATGCTCGAGTCAGTTTGCCTGGAGCCGTTTGAGTTTTCGGATTGAACCACTGTTTTAAGTGGTGCGTTCCCACTTTGCGAGTTGAGCGTTGAATATGTGGCAGGAATGCCAGATGCAATCTGTCGGTATCGGGCGGCTGGACCGTCCCATAGTTGGATTCTCGCAGCCAGTCGACCATCAAACGCGATACGTTGTGCGATACCTTGATTCTCAGGCTTATGCGGCTTACAAGGACTTAGGGGGCCACCAGGGTCTTGTAAGTTGTTGTAATGCCTAAAAGTGGTCGATTCTGCGAGTGGAAATATCGTCCGTGCCAACCCGGCAAGCGCTCAATTACGGAAGGCTGTTCGTGTCCAGAAACGGCAAAGCTCAAAATACTCTCATACTCACGCCTGCCACTCAAATTGGCGGGGCCCTAACCATTTGACGCTCTTCACTGATAACCGCTGTCTTGCAGTATTTAACGAAGGTGCTCTGCTGAATCTTTGGTTGGCCACTTCAGCTCAACGGTTGAAGATTTTCCGTGGACCTTGCTGGAGTTGGAACGGCGCTTTACAGCGATGTGGCCTGCGCCGAGTATTTGGCAAGTCTTCGCTGACCGGACGTGTGGGTTTGTCCGCGGTGTGCCGAAACTGAGGCTTGTTCGATTCCGGCGGAGTCGCTGGCGCTACGAAGAATGCCGGTATGAAATGTCGGTCACGGCCGGCACTATTTTTCAGGACACCCGGAATCGATGGCGCTGTGTGGCATCCCATCGTACTTTGGAGTACGGATGAACTCAATTCCGGTCGGCACACCGAATTCGTAGCTGATGAGGAACTGTCGATCGGCAAGACTCCCGCAGCTACTTACGATTTGCATCGCGGAAATGCCGTGATGCGAAGCTTCGCGGCGGCATATGGAATTAGCGTGATCGTCTCTTCTGGCTGATCGCTGACGACAGGGCTTTGCGGTGGCGGATTCGCAACGCCATCTTCCGCGCGCCAGTCGTTCACCTTGCGTGCCCTCACGCTTAGTCGGACCGGAGTGTGCCGGCTCGTGAACGGACCTTCGCCCACCTCTGATTCACTGACGGTAATACTCTTGGCTGGCGCATCGGCGTCGATGCCCAACGCGTAGTTCCATTGAGAAGTTGGGTATACCTGCCAATCCGCGGTCATCCCGCGATCACGCAGTTTCACCCAGCTTTCATCGACATTATGAGAAAAGACCAAAGGGCCACGCTCGATGGCAATTGAGTCGTTGAACCAGCGCGAGATGCGCGGTGTCATTGGAAATGTAATTTCCACGCGATCGCCGGCTTTCCAAGTGCGCTCGACCGAAGCAAAGGAACCCGGCTGAGGTGCTGGCGCGGACTGTCCGTTGACACGGATCGTGGTTCCCGCGGCCCATGCCGGAACGCGGAGCTGCAGCGGAAAGCTCACGGGCGATCCCGGGTTGACGGTGATATGCACCGAGCCTTTGAAGGGATAGCCGGTCTCTTCAACGATATGGACCGCGATGCCGCGAATCTCTGTGCGCACTTCGCACGGAGCGTAAACAGCCGCGACGAGGCCATCTTTTGCTGCGTCGTTTTGTGCACCGGAGACCATGAAGAGGCTGGCTGCAAACTTGGGCCAACCCTGGTGAAAGTTTGCCGTGCAGCAGCCGAAGTTGGGCTCCAGTCCATACAGATTCGATTCCGGGCCGTCTGTGGTCCAGGGCTTGCGATGCAAGCTGCATTCCACTTGGTTAGGCTCCTGGTTGTACTGGTGTGCCCACATGTCGTCACTGAATGTCCCGGGCAGCGCATTGAAGGCCAACTGTTCGAGCCGGTCTCCAAGCGTGCTCCAGCGAAAACATGTATTCGACTACGGTGCACAGTTCCGAGCCCTGCGATGGATCAAGACCGGCCAGGTGCTCGTCGCAAGAGAACATGCCATTCGGCAGGCCGTGGTATTTGTTCAACTCCGATATCATTTTAAGAACCGCATCTCGGTCGGTTCCGGAGGCGGAAATCTGCGACCATACGGGACCGGTCTTGATTGCCTGCCCATTGTTCACACCATGCGTGGCGAGCGCCAGATCTTTGAGGCCTTCACCGTTTTCAAGCTTTATGTATTCTGCCGTGATGCGCTTGGTGTATTGGAAATTTGCGAATTGCGCCATCCAGTCGTAGCCCTGCTTTCGCAACAGTTGAGCTAACTCGAGAAGATACGAAGAGCCGGTACGGTTATAGAGCCAGATGACGCTGAGCAACTCATCCTGCCATCGAAATTTGCTCCAGTCACGCAGAGGCTTTTGAGGTAACTGCTGAAACTGATAGCGCAGGTATTTATCCATCACCGGAATCACTCGACTGTCGCCGGCGAACTCCTGGTACTGCGTAAGAGCCTTAAGCATCACAAAACGTGGCCACCAGTCGTCGTTGGACGAAGGCCCGATCATTCCGTTCGGCGCCTGGTGATCGAGCGTCCAATCGATATACCGCTGCGCCTTAGCTTTGAGACGCGCGTCATCCAGCAAATACGCGAGCGGTACCAGCCCATCGAGGAAATACGGACCTCGTTCCCACGACTCGCCCTTTCCTCCCAGCCAGCCACTATCCGGTCCGACGTCAGCCCAGGTTTCATCCAGGTGTCCACTCAATCCATCGGCCTGCGTACGGAGTTGCTGCTTAAGCCAGCCGGTAGGGCGAATGGAACCCAGCGGAAGGAAGTGAAACACGCTCGGTGCAAGCGGTGCACGATTTTTTACCACAGGCATTGTGGCGGGGAGTGTTGACGAGGCAGCAAGGACAGGCGCGCCAGAAGAAAAAAGAAATCGGCCGACGGGAAGGGACGACGCCAGGCTGAAAAGGCTGAACCGGTTTAGAAAGTGGCGGCGCGTGGAAAAGTTTTTCATTAAAGGCAGCACGTTCGACTCCTGGGTCATGTTTGCTGCAATGGTACATAAAACGTTTTTCCTGCGCATAGTACAGATGTTCTACTCCGGGCGTGTTTGTGAACGATGACTTTCACCTGGATCCAACTACGTCGAAATTGTTGGGGCCAGTGGCAACGATGTCAACTATTCACCTCGATGATGCCTCGATGGATGGCTGTAGTCGCAGCCTCTGTGCGGTCGGAGACCTCCAACTTCTCGATGATGCTGTTCACGTGGTTGCGTACCGTGTTGTCACTGATGTTAAGGGCGCATCCAATTTGTTTGTTGGTCAGGCCCTTTGCAAGCATATTAAGGACCTCGAGTTCGCGGGTCGTCAGATTCGTGCGCATCATGCGTTCAGCCAATCGCGTTGCGATATGGCGCGGCAAATACCGTTTGCCGGCATGAATCACGCGGATGGCATCGATCATGTCGGCCTGCGGCGCGTCTTTCAGTAGATACCCTTGTGCACCCGCCTGCACCGCGCGGTAGATGTCTTCGTCGGTCTCGAAGCTGGTGAGAATGATGACGCGGATGTTGATCCTGGCTCGCTTGAGGGCGTGGAGCGTATCGATTCCGCTCATTCCCGGCATGCGTAGGTCCAGCAGAAGCAGGTCGGCAGCTTTGACTCGAAGCATCTCCATGGCTTCTTCGCCACTGGATGCGGAGCCGACGACTTCCATGCCAGACTGCGTCCCGAGCATACTGGTGAGGCCGGCAAGCACAACCGGGTGATCATCCACGATAAGGATACGAATCGGCATGTTTTGATGGTCGGACATCGATCCAACGCTCCCTTAAATAGTTCCATAACAGTTTTGGCCAAGACGTAAGTGTCACGCGAGGTGGCAGTGACGCCGTAATCTGTACGAGCGTACCCTCTCCCGGCTTGCTGAGAATCTGGAAATCCGCTGAGATGCTTTTGGCGCGCCTCTGCATGCCACGAATGCCAAATCCCATGAGACCGTCGCCTCTGACAAAGCCTGCGCCGTTGTCCTCTATCTGTAAGCAGGCAAGATTCTCGCTGTATTTGAGTCGGATCGTCAAAATGCTCGCTTGTGCATGTCGAACGGCGTTGGCAACGGCTTCCAGACCGATTCGATAGAGGGTGTCTGCGACACGCAATGGCACTGACCTTTGATTGCCTTCGCTCTCCGAGACTACCTGAAGTGAACCTCCCTCGACCATGCGCCGTGCACACCGGCCAAGCGCGGTGAGTAAGTCTTCTGACTCCAGTGACTCGGGCCGCAGAGTCGCAATGCTGCGGCGAGCCTCCTCGTGGCTGTGGCGAACGAGGTTCCTGGCCAGGTCGAGTTGTTGAAGCACTCGCGAATCCTCTTCGGAGATTCCATTTCGAATCGCCTGCAACTGAAATCCAATGCCGGCGAAGCTTTGCAGCGCGGCAACAATGATTGCAATAACGTGACCGGTACTCCACCATGGGGGACCAGCCAGGATATCCAGGTCTTCATACGCAGGAAGCAATAGGACAAAAGGCATTAGATCATGTGTAAAAGTTGAATCGACGACGCAAACTCCGCGCAGTCGCAAGCTGCTGTTCAATTTGAGCTTGCCGAAAAGATTATCGCCGCGACCCGGATTCATGATGGCGCGAAACGATTGCGGTCCTTCATCGAGATCGAGAATGAGAGAGTTGTCAGGCCCACGTTCTTTTGATGCGAGACGCCCGTGCAACTCGATGAAGGTCGCATCGTACTTGCCGGTCGATGCCTGAGATGCCGTTACTGAAATGGGCGGCACGGGGGTGCGTGCCCAAAGAACCTTTACCGTGGCGTGCTGCAGCGTCGAACTGAAGTCACCGGGATGTACCTCGCCCTTCACCTCAACCTCATCGCCGACTTTGAGTGGAGGCGCTGTCGGTTGGGGCACGTAAACTCCGCCGCTGGAATCCTGCACAAACAGCAGGGGCGAAGTCAAAACCACGACGCCGCGGATCGTAGCGATCTCAGGCTTTGCGAAAGATGTCAGTCGCAAACTCGCGATGCTCTGCGCACTTCCATTGGAACGAGCAACTGCCTTCTCGCGGCCCATGGCGCCGTGCGGTCCGATCAACTCGGTGTCCTCGGGATTCGTATTTTTCAGCTCAGATCCAGGCTTGCCTTCAATGAGTTGAAGGACCTCAGACAGATCCTGAGAAGATGTCGGATGGACAACAACGTTGCGCCAGATGCCGCCCGAAGAGTACGAGCGCAGGCCAACTCGGCCTGATTGAATGCAGTCTGGATCAGTGATACTAAGGGCCGCGGGAACTGGATGAGATGGCGCAGTTACCGACGCGACAATCTGGCATCCGTACGTCAACAGCTTCAAGTGATACCACTGGAAGGGTCGTACGCCGCCCAGCGTCTCGCTCTTTTGGTTGACCTCCATCCAACCATGCTGAGCGCGGCCGAGAACAAGTGTGTCATCGAGCGTGCGAATTCCGGCATAGTAGCCGCTATAAGAGTTGACACCTTCTTCTTCGTTGCCCGATCGAATCACCAGCCCTGCATCTCCGCTGATTCCAAGTAAATATACGTCGGCTTCGATCGAGTAGTTGTGCCAGTAAGGCGAACCGGTCAAAAGTTTTGCGCCCCGCTCATCGGAGTCGTTGCGCATCACGCCGTTCACCAGCTCCCACGTACCGCCCAAGGCCTTCCACTCGTCTGCCTTGCCCTTGGCAAATGAATCTCGATACGGCAAACCGCGATCTGGGCTATGCAGATAGGCACGCAAACCAACTATGGCTCCCGCAACAACAAGGACAATAAGCGATCCAAGCTGAACCCGCATGCGTAGCGAAGGCGAGAGCTTCATTGGATTGGACTCCAGCGCCAACGGCCGAGTGTCCAATCCTGCGCAAGCATCAGGCGTACCTCAGGTGATTTGATGTTTTGGCGGGTGATGATCTTGGGCTGGAGACGTACTGTCAGCGGCGCGGGCTGCCCGAGCATGCGCGTATGAATCAGCTCGATCGCCTGTTGTCCCATGGCTCGAGTATCCTCCTGGATCACACAATCGAGACTCTTGTACTGATCGAAAGGAGGCAAACCGCCATCATCAAAACCAATCACCCTGACAAGGTGATTCTCTGCCGCGGTGTCGAGCGCGAGCAGGCTTCCATCGATTGCGGTCGACATGAGCGCGACAATCACGTCGAGGTTTGGATTGGCCCTTAGGGTATCTTCGGCAACCTGCTGCTCGTGGGGCACGTTGAACGACCCCATCCGCTTCTCGACGATACGGATGCCGGGGTAGTGCTGCGCGAGGGCCTGTTCGAATCCCCGCGCGCGAATCATGATCCCTGTAACATCCGAGTTGATGCCCAATACTGCAACGGTTCCGTGACCATTCAGCAACTCGGCAACGCGATTCGCGGCAAGCCGCCCACCCTCTGCATCATCATTGAGGATGTAAGAGAGATTACGCCCTGCGGGAATCGGCAGTGGCGATCCGATGATGACGGTGGGGATGCCGTGGGCCAGCGCGCGTCGCACCGGTGTGATCAGAGACAACGCCTGGTCTGGAGCGAGCACCAGGCCCTGGTAGTTGGCATCCACCACACGATCGACCAGCGCAATTTGCGCTTCGACATCGTCTTCGCGAGTTGGAGCATTCCAATAAATAGACGCTCCGGTCGAGGCAGCTCCGGCTTCTGCGCCAGTATGCGCAGCTTCCCATAGCAGAGTGCCTTCAGTCTGCGGTATGAACGCAATCCTCACCTGCCGACGGGAACCGCAGGCAGCGACGAAAGACACGAGCGCGCAGACTACGCCGGCCGCTAGAAGGCGAGAGAGATTTCGCCTGGGGATCAATCTACGCTGCAAGGGTCTCATCATTGTCGGGCAGGCTGGAGTCTACGCTGCAATCGTTATCCTCATCAAGTCGAGTGCGGGCCTAGTTCATATGTACTATGTCAGCATGGTCGCACTAGCTCATGCGCGTCTCATACTCGGTGAGTAGCCTCACTGTGTTCCTCAATCGCTGAAAATTTTGTTAAACGTTTTCAGTCTTTGGGAATCATAGACGTTCCTGCTCCTCGCCCTTAACCGCTTGGGACGGCAGGCTTCGGTCTCACCTTGCATTCACGCAAAACTGCTCTTGAGAGGCCAGCATGAGAGAAACGACAAGAATATTCTTCAGGATGATGATGTTGGTGTTGCTCATTGCAGCGCCAAGTTGCTACGCACAATTTTCTGGTGGAGTCCAGGGAACGGTACAAGACGCACGGGGCGGCGTTGTCCCCAAAGCAACGATCACCTTGATCAACGCCGACACCGGTGTGACCCAGACGGCGACCAGCAACGAAAGCGGCGTATACCGATTCGTCAGCTTGGCACCCGGCAATTACACCGTATCGACTACCGTGGCGGGATTTTCGCCAACGTCGGTGTCGTTCAACCTGGCTACCGATCAGACTCGTGACGTTCAACTGACCTTGGCTGTAGAAAATGTGAAATCCACGGTTACCGTTACCACACAGGCACCGCTGATTGATACTTCCGACAGCCGACTCGAGCAGACGCTGGACACGACCGCGCTCGAAGATCTGCCGCTTCAAGGGCGCAATCCGACAAATGTAATCACGGTGGCTCCGGGCGTAACCGGCCTGGGCGGACAATCTTCTCCGGGGACCAGCAACTCTACCAACTTTGCGCCTGAAAACTGGGTGAATGCCAGCGCCAACGGACGCGGAGCGAATGGCAACCAGTACGTAGTGGACGGCATGGACGTAACCAGCAGCATCCGCCCCGGCGTGATCAACCTGACGCCCAATGCGGATACGGTGCAGGAAATCAGCGTCCAAACCAATACCTATACCGTCGATTACGGTCGCGCGAGTTCCATTCAAACCGTGATGACCACCAAGTCCGGATCCAATGCTTACCATGGCATGGCCAGCGATTATTACACTTATCAAGGCTTGACGGCACGAGGTGAATTCGGTGTGCCGCAGCCGCTCAAGCTGAATCCGTATCACGTCAACAACATGTCCTTTACGCTGGGTGGACCGGTAATTCCCCACAAAGAGTTCTTCTTCTTCGTCGGTTATGAGCCTTACCTCTCGCTCGCTTCAAATGGCAGCGGTCTGGTGGGGTACGAAGACCCTGCGTTCGTGGCATTCGCTCAGGCGGTTAGGCCCGACAGCCCCGAAGTTCAGCTGATGACCAAGTACAAACCCATCGGTGCAACAACCGCTGGCGTCGCATCAACCGCCGGTCAGTTGTGGAGCAATACTCTCCCAGCCGCGGATCAGGCTGCTTGCCTTGCTGGAGTGGGAAACCTGGGAGCCGCGTATGACAACATCCCTTGCGCGACACCGGTCTTCGACAATGGACATTTCAATTCCTCCAGCTTCTACAATGCGCATCAATACAATATCCGCCTGGATAAGTACTTCAGCAAAGACCGCATCTATGGTCAGTTCTTCCGGGACACTGTCACCAATGGCGGTCCGGCCGTTCGTCCCGCATTTGCGACCACCAGCGCTTATCACACGTTTTCTTTGCAAGTGAACGAGACGCACACATTTTCACCCATGATGCTCAACGAGGCGGTCTTCGGCTACAACCGGATTGAAGGTCACTCGCCCAACTCCGGCCTTTTCACCGTGCCAGTCGTCAACGTGACTAACCTGGGTACGGGTTGGGGAGATGGTTTCGCCGACGGCGATTACATCCAGCACAGCTATCACTGGCGCGACGTTCTCACCAGGGTGATTGGCTCACATAGCATCAAGGCGGGCTTTGAAGCATGGCGCGGAGATGATATCGCTCTGTTTGCTGGCGCCTTTGGCCAGCCGAACATCTCCTACACCAACATGATCGATCTCATCAACGACAACCCTTACAGTGAAGGCAACCTATCGTACGATCCTGTTACCGGTAAGCCAAAACCATACAACTACGGCTACAAGGAAACGACCTTCGGCATGTTTGCGGAAGATACATGGAAGGTAAACCGCAGACTAACCGTCAACTATGGCATTCGCTATGACAATAACGGCAATCCATACGTGGCGTTAAAAGGCACGACGCTTGCAAACCTGCATCTTGCGTCTGGTTCGAACATCGCGGAACAGATGACAGGTGCCGTCATGAAGGTGCAGTCGAATGTATTGAATCACGACATCAACTGGATCTTCAGCCCACGCGCCGGCTTCGCCTACGATCCGACTGGAAGTGGCAAGTGGGTAATCCGCGGAGGCTTTGGACTGTTCCATGACTACATTACGCTGGGGAATGTCGAA
>WNGK01016421.1_pt1 | contig 15407 bp, 14 predicted proteins | sample 5400601 | NCBI WGS metagenome assembly WNGK01 (sample SAMN13153376, study PRJNA577476) | soil metagenome | isolation source: 60 cm soil or saprolite under Garry oak tree replicate 1 | place: USA:California | collected 2016-06-15
CTCGGCCTGAAGGCCGTGGCCATCTACCGCGACAACTGCAAGGTGGCCCAGCCGCTGGCGGCGACCAAGAAGAAGGAGCTCGTGGTGGAGCTCCCGGGCCAGCCGCTCCGGCGCCGCCTCCCGGCGTCCCGCCCGGCCAGGACGTTCTCGTTCGCCGTGGGCGACGCCGAGGGCTACATCACTGCGGGGGAGTACCCGAACGACGGCATCGGCGAGATCTTCCTGAAGGTGTCGAAGCAGGGTTCGACCCTCTCCGGGGTGATGGACGCCTTCGCCATCGCCGTGTCGATCGGGCTGCAGTACGGCGTGCCCCTGGAGAGCTTCGTGTCGAAGTTCATCAACATGCGGTTCGAACCCAGCGGGATCACAAAAGACCCCGACATCCGGTTCGCCTCGTCGCTGGTGGACTACGTGTTCCGGCGCCTGGCCATCGAGTACCTCCCCGCCGACAAGCGGGGCGGGCTCGGGGTGCAGACGGTCGAGGAGCGGCAGGAGTACGCGAACGAGCACGCCAACGGCGGCGGCGGGACCGGGGCCACGGCCCCGGCCTCGGCCTCGGCGGAGCAGAAGGAGGCGAAGGGGCAGATCGAGCTGATCGACCTGTCCACGGTGCCGGCCGCGCCGGGGACCAAGGAGCTCGACGCGCCGCTGTGCTACTCGTGCGGCTCGAAGATGCAGCCCGCCGGGAGCTGCTACGTCTGCGACACCTGCGGCTCCACCAGCGGCTGCTCGTAGATCGAGACCCCCAAGGCCTGAGGGGAGCCACTCCCGCGGCTCCCCTCTAGTCTTGTCCCCGATGGATTCGACGCTCCGGTCGCTCCACCACGTCCAATTGGCCATGCCCGCGGGCCGTGAGGACGAGGCCGAACGCTTCTACGCGGGCCTGCTCGGCCTTCGACGTATCCGGAAACCTGCGGACCTGGCCGGGAGGGGAGGAGCATGGTTCCGGGGCGAGGGTGTCGAGGTCCACTTGGGCGTCGAACACGACTTCCGCCCGGCACGGAAGGCCCACCCCGCGTTCATCGTCGAGGGGCTCGACGGGCTTCGCCGGCGGCTGGAGGAGGCGGCGGTGGAGTTCGAACCCCAGCCCCAGCTCGAGGGCTACCGGCGGTTCCACGCGTTCGATCCGTTCGGGAACCGGCTGGAGTTCCTGGAGCCGCTCCAGGCCGGCTAAGGCGCGGGCCGATACTTCTGCCATGGGTCTCTTCGTCCGGATCCGGGAGCGTCGGGCCGTGCGGCGGCGGGTCCGGCGCCGGGTGAGACGGCGGCTGCTGTGGCGGCGCGGCATCCGGTAGCGGCGGCCGTCGCCGCGACCGTGACGCTCCTCTCCGTGGCGGCGCCGGCGCGGTCGGCCCCGGCTCGTGATGCGGTCCGAGCCGGGCTTCCCACCCACTTCGCGTTCGGGCTTTCGGGGGCGCCGGACGACACCGGCATCTATGGATGGATGCCCGACTCGGGGGTGCCATGGGACTACGCGTACCAGTACCTGGCGGGCGGAGCGAACACCGGCTACGGCTGGGCCACGTGGAACTCGAACGGCCAGTTCCCGCTGTACTACGCGCAGGGCTCGCAGGCCGCCGGCTACATCCCCGTGTTCCCCTACTACATGCTGCTGCAGAGCACCGGTTCGTGCGATGCCTGCCCCGAGCCGCAGCGAGACCTGTCGAACCTCAACGACCGCTCGCTCATGGCCGCGTACTTCCGCGACTTCACCCTGCTGATGAAGCGGCTGGGCACCGGAACGTGGGGCGGGATCCACGGGTTCGGCGGCACCGCCGTGGTGCAGGTCGAACCCGACCTCTCCGGCTACGCCGAGCAGGCCGTGCTGCTGAACTCGGCCAACTGCTACGGCCACTGCACCGGCCAGGGCAACGACCCCAAGCTCCTGCGGGCCGCGGTGAAGTCCACGGGCGTCCGGGACGTGGCCGCCTACCCCAACACGTACCAGGGGTTCAGCGTAGCCCTGGCCCACCTTCGGGACCGCTACGCGCCGAACGTCCTGCTGGCCTACCACGTGAGCGACTGGGCCACGATGTTCGACATCGGCTCGAGCCACGATCCGTCCCTGGACGCGGCGGCCCTGGGCACGGAGGCGGGGGCGTTCGCCGCGCTGGCCGGGACCCAGCCTGAACGTGACCTTCCCGAACTTCGCGAGGTGGGAGACCTACGTCCAGTCGGTGTCCTCGGCCGCGGGCCGCTCTGTGGTGGTGTGGCAGGTGCCCGAGGGGAACCAGTACTTCGACACGTCGAACGACACCGACGGGCACTACCAGGACAACCGGGCCGAATACCTATTCGGCCACGTCCAGGAGCTGGTGGACCACGGGGTGATCGCGGTGCTGTTCGGCGCGGGCAACGCCGGGAGCACCGTGCACTGGGACGGCAAGGGCGACGGCGTGACGAACCCCGCGTCGTTCTGCACCGGCGACGGCCTGTCGAGCGGCCAGGTCTGCAACACGAACGCCAGCTCCTGGCCCGACGACGACGGTGGGTACATCCGCGTGCAGGGCGGCGTGTACTACCAGAACCCGGTGCCGCTGCCCGGCTGAGGCCGGCTCGTTTGGCGGCTTGTCGGTCAGGCGGGAGAGAATCCGCCCGCGATGGACCTGCCGTTCAAGCGCCTGGATCCGTCCGCGTCGCTCCCTGCCTATGCGCATGTCGGAGACGCCGCGCTGGACCTGGCGTCGAACGCGGACGTGGTGGTCGAACCGGGCGGGCGGGCTCTGGTCCCGACGGGGGTGGCGGTGGCCATCCCGGAGGGCTTCGCCGGCCTGGTCCTGCCCCGTTCGGGCCTTGCCTCTCGGGAGGGGCTGACGCTGTCGAACTCGCCCGGGCTGATCGACTCGGGCTATCGGGGCGAGGTCACGTGCGCGGTGGTGAACCTGGACCGTTCGCTACCGGTGACCATCTCGAAGGGCCAGCGGATCGCCCAGCTGCTGATCGTGCCCGTGGCGAGGGTGGTACCCGTCTGGACCGAGGAGCTCCCGCAGTCCGAACGCGGCCGGGGCGGGTTCGGCTCCACCGGTACTTAGGCAGCCTAGGTATCGAGCTGGCCGGCAGGAATACCTAGACAGCCTAGGTATTCGGCCTCGATGCGGCCCTTGGTAGAATGGCGCCCACGCGGACGTGGCTCAGTTGGTAGAGCACCACCTTGCCAAGGTGGGGGTCGCGGGTTCGAATCCCGTCGTCCGCTCCAGGAGCGCTTTCACGCTGGTCCGACCTCCTGCCGTCTGCCTGGTGGACTTGGCCTGACTTGTCAGCCCCCATGGGCTGGAGGTTCCAATTCGGAGGTTCCAGCAGGGGGCCTCGGAAGGTCGCCGCTGTCCTCGACCTCGCTCAGAGCAGGCCCGGCCCCTCCCCCGCCGGGCCGCTCTGACGCATGATTCGGACCGCAGTTCCTTACCTCGCCGTTCCACATCTCGAAGGTGTAGGGGTCCGCGAGAAGCGTGAACCCAAGGCCCCTCACCTCCTTCCATCGCACCTCATACACGCCCGGTGCGACGACTATCGCCACTCCGGGGAAGTCCTGAGGGAAGAGTGTGCTGTAACGGTCCGGGTCGAACTCGGTACTGGGGAGAACGCCGTATTGGAGCGCGCTAAGTCCCCCTTGTTTGTCGGCCAGAAAGATGCGTTGAGCCCCGAAGTGCTCCCCATCAAATACCCGGCGCACGTGACAGGCCAAGCCAGCCAAGCGCGGAGTCTCCGGGTCTCGACGAAGGGTGAGAAGTACTCCCGGGGGATCTGTCGACCACTCGCAGCCGCCCACCCATGCCGGCTGGCCATGCTGAGGGTCCTCGGACGGGCGATAGTCCTCTAACTCCGCCTCCAAGTCGCGGATTCTTTCGTTCCGCTGCCTCACGGGAGTCACGGCCAGGAAGTACGCGAGCAAGGCTCCCACCCCGGTCACAAAACCTGCGACGACAGCGACGCTAGCGACGAGGGCTTTCAGAGTGGAAGGGTGGCTGTTTGAGGCATAGGGTGTCGTGATCCCAGCCGCCACGGCGGCCGTTACGACAAGGACAACGACCGCACCGAACCGGGTGGTGACCGCGCTCCTTGTGTCTCTCCAGGCTCGCGGCCAAGCGCTCTCGCTGGCTTTCAACGCGGCGTCCAACTTGTTCCTCATCCCGGCGCAGAAGCTACCGTGGTCGCTTTCTGGTCACAACTGCGGCAGGGTCGAGGAGGATGACGCAGGGGAGCCAGTAGGGAACAGGCTCTCTGACGTGCCCGGATAGGGTGAGGCAGTGCGAGCCAGGATGACGCAGGATCGGCCCGACGCCCTTGCCAATCTGGGGGTCGCGGGTTCGAATCCCGTCGTCCGCTCCAGTTTCCCGCCGCTGACCAGCGGAAGCCCTCGCGGACGTCGCTCAGGTTGTTCACGCATCCAAACCGCACGAGAGTAGAGCCGCCGGTACGAGGTCCTGACGCCACCCCTCACACCTCGGCCTCCCTCGGGCCGAAGCCGCGTGGTTGACTGAACGCATCACAGGGAAGCACCCGGCCTGGAGGAAGAGCAATGCGTGCTGCTGTCTTTGGAGGTCCAGGCTCGATCGAGGTCGCCGAACGGCCCGACCCCGTGATCGCCGCGCCCACGGACGCCGTCGTCCGCGTCGTGCTGGGATGCGTCTGCGGCTCCGACCTCTGGTACTACCGGGGGGAGTCACCCCACGCTCTGGGCCCGATCGGCCACGAGTTCGTCGGCGTGGTGGAGCAGGCCGGGGCAGAGGTGCACGGCATCGCCGAGGGCGACCTCGTCGTGGCCCCGTTCACGTACAGCGACGGCACGTGCGCGCACTGCCGTGCGGGAGTGACGTCGCAGTGCGCTGCGGGGGGCTCGTTCGGGAACAACGGGATCGACGGGGGCCAAGGGGAGGCCGTGTGCGTCCCTCTCGCCGGCAGCACCCTCGTCCGGGTCCCCGGCTCCGGTCACGCCGACGAAACGATGCGTTCGTTGCTCACGCTCTCGGACGTGATGTGCACGGGCCATCACGCCGCGGTGAGCGCCGGGGTCGGGCCGGGCAGCGTGGTCGCGGTCGTGGGGGACGGGGCGGTGGGTCTGTGCGCCGTCATCGCCGCCCGGCGCCTCGGCGCGGAGCGCATCATCGCCCTCAGCCGGAACCCGGCCCGCCAGGCGCTGGCCCGGGCGTTCGGCGCCACCGACGTCCTGGTCGAGCGGGGCGAGGAGGCGACCGAGGCAGTCCGGGAGCTGACGAACGGGCTCGGCGTCGACGCCTCCCTCGAATGCGTCGGGACGGGGCAGTCGGTGGGGACGGCGCTGGCCATCGCACGCCCCGGGTCGATCGTCGGCGTTGTCGGGGCCCCTCACGGCGTCGACGTGCCGATCATGGACGCCGTCGTCTTCCGCAACATCGGGTTGCGGGGCGGCGTGGCCCCGGTGCGCATCTACATCCCCGAGCTCCTCGAGGACGTCCTGGAGGGCCGCATCGCACCCGGTCGCGTGTTCGACTTCGAGACCGGCCTCGACGGCATCGCGGACGCGTACGCCGCCATGGACGAGCGCCGCGCGGTCAAGTCGCTGCTGCGGGTGGGAACACTCTGAAGGAGGGCGCCGATGAGCGGGTGGACGAACGAGGAACTCACCCAGATCGGGGCAGCAGATGAGCTGGAGATCGCGTCGGTCCGATCCGACGGTGCGTTGGGAAGCCCGCGCACGATCTGGGTGGTCCGGGTCGACGACGACCTCTTCGTCCGATCGGTGAACGGGCGGACGTCCGACTGGTTCCGCGGCACGCAACGACGCCACGAGGGCCGGATCCGGGCGGGCGGCGTCGAGAAGGACGTGGCCTTCGTCGAGCCCGACGGCGACGTCGCGGACCGGATCGACGACGCCTACCGGGAGAAGTACCGTCGATACGCCGAGAACATCGTTGGCAGCACGCTCACGCCCCAGGCGCGCTCGGCCACGCTCGAGCTCGTGCCGCGGGGATAGTGTCCAGGGAGCGCATGGACGATCGGCGGGCCGAACTCGAACAGCGGGTCACGCCCCTGGAGCTCTTCTTCGATCTCGTCGTCGTGTTCGCCATCACGCAGGTGACGACCCTCCTGTCACGCAGCCCGAGCTGGGGAGGTCTCCTCCGCGGGCTGCTGCTGCTCGGCATGCTGTGGTGGGCCTGGTCCGCGTACGCCTGGCTGACGAATACGCTCGATCCCGAGGAGGGCGCCGTCCGGCTCGCCGTGCTCGCCGCGGTCGCGGCCATGCTCATCGTGTCTCTCGCGGCGCCGGGTGCCTTCGGCGCGGACGGGTTGATCTTCGGCCTCGCCTATCTCGTCGTCCGCGCTCTCCAGCTCGTGCTGTTCGTCATCGCCGGTCGGCGCGATCGCGCCCAGCTCCGCGCCGTCCTCCGGATCGTCCCGACCGCCACCCTGGGTCCCACCCTGCTGGTGATCGCGAGCTTCCTCCACGGTTCGACCCAACTGGCCTTGTGGGGCGCCGCGCTGGCGGTCACCTATCTCGGTGCCCTCCTGGGTCACATGCGCGGATGGCACGTCTCCCCGGCGCACTTCGTCGAGCGGTTCGGGTTGATCGTCATCATCGCGCTGGGCGAGTCGATCGTGGCGATCGGCGTCGGCGCGAGGGGCCTCGCCCTCGACGGGGGCGTGATCGCCGCCGCCCTCTTGGGGATCACCGTCGCGGCCTGCCTGTGGTGGTCGTATTTCGACTGGGTCGTCTTCGTCGCGCAGGCAACGCTGGCCGAGGCGACGGGGGCGAGGCGCGCGAGGCTGGCGAGAGACGCGTACTCGTACCTGCACCTGCCGATGGTCGCGGGCATCGTCCTGTTCGCGTTCGGGTTGAAGACAACGCTCCCCGACGTGGCCCATCCGCTTCCGACCGTCCCGGCGCTCGGCCTGGTCGGCGGGGTGGCGCTGTACCTGCTCGGGCACGTCGCGCTGCGTTTGCGGATCGGCGGTGGCCTGGGGCGAGGACGACCGGTCGCGGCCATCCTATTGCTGGGCCTCTTCCCCGTGGCGAGGGAGGTGCCGGCCCTCGCCGCCCTCGGCCTCGTGGCGGTCGTCTGCGTCGCGCTCATCGCCTACGAGGTCCTCCGGCATCGAGAGGAGCGCGCCCGGATCCGCAGCCGGCGGGGGGCGTTCACCAGGGAAGAGGCCTCCCGCCCGGCGTCGGGACCCGATTCGTGATCGAAGCGAGGGCCGCGGGGCCCGTTCCGCCTCGCTCCGTCGATCGAACGCAGGCTCAGAGCCTGATCGCCTCGGACCTCGTTCGCTTGAGGCGGCTTGCCGAAGCGTCCCGGCGGCGCGACCGGTTCCGGGGGCCCCCGGAAAGGCGTCGGGGTGGGGTCCCGTGGTCCTCGCGCGGCAGGGGTCGAACGCTCAGCTCCGGGTGAATCGTCGATCCGGGACGAACCACATCACCGCCACACCCGCGTAGATGGCGTAGGCGATCCAGGGACTGGCGAACGCGAGCCCCACGGCGGCGGCATACAGGCCGAGAGACGCGTAGCCCTTGGCGTCCGACCCGATCGCCCTGGCCACGGCCGAGTCCAGGCCGTTCGCCCGGACCAACGCCCGGACCAGGAGGGTGTAGGCGACCGCGGCGGCCAAGGCCACGACGCCATAGGCCGCGGCGGGCAGCGAGTGCCGGTATTGGTCGCGGATCCACACCGTCACCACGGGGATCAGGGACAGCCAGAACAGCAGGAACAGGTTCGCCCACATCGCCGCCCCGCTGATGCGGTCGGCGGCCCGGAGCAGGTGGTGGTGGTTGTTCCAGTAGATGGCGACGACGACGAAGCTGAGGATGTAGACGAACAGACCGGGCAGCGCTGCGCGGACCGCGGCCCAGGTGGCACCGTGCGGCGGGCGCAGGCCGAACGCCATGATCGTGATGATCACGGCCATCACGGAGTCGCTGAACGCCTCGACCCGCGCGGTCCCCAGCTCGAGCGTGCCGGTCGAAGGACTGGGCTGGGTCACCGCCGTTCGATCATATGTCACCCCGGCGGACGTCGAGCCTTCGACGGTGTGTCCCCGCCCTGGAGCCAGGAGCGTGCCCGCGGGGCCGCACATCGCGTCGCGCGCTTCTCGAAGGTCCGGCGGTTCCGCTCGCGGAGCCGGTCGGGCCGCCACCCCGCCTGGGCGCCGGCCCCGCCCCCCCGGCCTCCCCGGCGGTTCCCACCCCGGACGGGCACGGGGTGGGCGCTGTTCGGCGTGCTCCTGGTGGGCCTGCTGGTGGCGGTGGGCGCGGCGGCGGTCCTGCCGCAGAAGCGGAGGGAGGCCTCGTCCGCCACCGCACCCTCGCCGTCGGCGCAGCGGGTCGTCGAGGCGAAGGTGGGCTCGGTGAGGCGGGTGGTGCCCCTCAGCGGCATCGTGGTCCGCGAGGACGACCAGACCATCAGGGCCTCGGCCGGGGGGGACGTCACCTCGATCCCCGTGCAGCAGGGCCAGTCCGTGACCGCCGGGACGACCCTCGCCACCATCACCCTCGGGGTCCCCGAACCGCTCCCCAGCCCCTCGCCCTCTCCGACTCCCACTCCCACGTCCTCGCCGACCTCGACCGCCTCGCCGACGCCCACGTCCTCGCCGCCCCCGGCGTTCAGCCCGCCTCCCGTCTCCGTGGTCCAGGCCGTGTCGGCCCCCGTCGACGGCGAGGTCACCACGGTCCGGGTGGTCCTGAGCCAGAAGGTCAAGGTGGGGTTCGCCATGTTCGTGCTCTCGCCGAACCGGTTCGACGTGGTGGCGCCGGTGGCGTCCTCCCAGCTCTACCAGTTCTTCAACCCGCCCGCGTCGGTTCGAGCCACCATCGAGCGCGGGCCGCCGCCGTTCGACTGCGAGTTCGTCTCGATCGGGGACAACATCAACCCCTCCGGCGGGCAGACCCTGCTGAATCAGGACGCCGACTTCCGGTGTGCGGTGCCGTCAAGCGTCTCGGTGTTCCCGGGGGTCCGGGTCCGCCTGGAGGTGACGACGGCGGAGGCCGACAACGCCATCGTCCTCCCTCGCCGGGTCATCTCGAACGTGCACGACGGGCAGGGAACCGTGTGGGTGGTGGAAAAGGGGCACCGGCCGGTGCGCCGAACCATCGGCGTGGGCATCACCGACGGGAGGGTCATGGAGGTCACCAGTGGCCTCCAGGCCGGGGAGCGGGTCCTGGACTCCTCCGGCTAGACTGGTCGCCGTCGCCGGAAGCCCTGGGTCGAGGCGGCGTTCGGCGGGGTGGCCGAGTGGTTAGGCAGAGGTCTGCAAAACCTCGCACAGCGGTTCAATTCCGCTCCCCGCCTCAGAGCGTTCTGCACGTGAGAGGCCGATTTCTCCCGGGTGAGCGCGACCGCCTGGCTGCTCTCAGGCCGCAGCCAGGCCGCACGAGCGTTCCTGAGGGTGGCATCCAGGTCGGCCGCCGAGGAGGTCGATGTCGTCGATGGCCTGCTCTGGGCCGGTCGCCCCAAACCGCTCCCCGCGGTCGCCCGTATTACTTCTGGACGCCCTTGACCGTGGAGCGGTGGAATGCGCTCCACCAAACTCCCAGCGATCGTTTGATCTGGGCTGGGAGCCCCTCGTAGGAGAAACCCGAACCCAACTCATCTCTTCGAATCACGACCCGGAGCATCCCGGCCATCGCACGTGCGGCGAGGCAGCGGTCACGGACCGGCGAGGAAAAACGGCCGGGATCGGAGGAGCCAAATCCGAGACCGCGCGAGGAAGGAGGCACCCATGCGACGAGTGATCCTGTCGGTGCTCATCGCCGGAGCGATCGTGGCGACTCCGGCGCTGCCGGCGCTCGGAGACGTGTCCACCACGCAACATCTCCCCGCGGCCGCCTGCAATCAGGGGACGATGAACGCCCACGCCCACATCCCCGCGACCACGGGCAGCGGGAAGACCACACCCGGGCACTTCGCCGTGCCTGGCACCGCCAACGTGACGCCTTGCGGCCACGGAGGCTGAGAGGCGATGTTGACGGATCGCTCGACCGGGGCTGCCGGGTTGAAACGACCGGCGGCTCCGGTCAGGCGGTCGATCGGCCAGGTGACCCCTACCCAGCCCCAGGCGGCCGGGATCCATCCGTCGGGGAGGAAGCGCTGCCTTACGGGGGGTCGACCCGACCGTAACTCGACCATTCCCACGCCGCCTCGCCCCGTCCGCGCGTTGGAGGGACTCCCATGGTGACCCCTGAGCCTGAATCGGAGCGGGTCCGTCCTCGGTCCGACACGGCAACCGTCAAGCAGACGGCGGATCGCCCAGTGGATTGGCGCGGGATCCTGACGGCCGCCGTGCCGCTGATCGTGCTCGGGGGGATCGCCACCGCCTATGGCTTCCTGGAGGGGAAGGGGAGCCACCCGTCGCTCAAGCTTGGCGGGGCGTTCCTCGTGGCTGGACTGGCGGCGATCACCGTTCTCCTGGGCCGGTCGATGCTTCTGCGTACCAGTCCCGAGGTCCGGGCGATCCAGCGCACGGTCTTCGTCGGGAGGGATGGGCGCGACATCCTCCGGATCTCCCTGGCGTTCCTCTCGGTCGCCGCGGCGCTGGTCCACTTCGCCGTGATCGAGCAGCACTTCACCGAGTACTGGCTGTACGGAGCGTTCTTCGTGGCCGTCGGTCTGTTCGAGCTGATCTGGGCGCTCCTGGTCATGGCGGCACCGTCTTCATTGCTGTACTTGGCGAGCATGTTCGTCAACACCCTCACCGTCGCCGCGTACGTCGTCACCCGCGCGGTCGGGTTGCTGGTCGGGCCCGCGGCGCACCAGACCGAGAAGATCGGCTTCGGGGACCTCACCGCGACCGCGTTCGAAGCCGTCCTGGTGGTCGGCTCTCTGCTGCTGCTCTTCGGGTCGTGGGGTCGAGGGCGAGTGCGAACGGCCACGTTCGAGGCCTTGATCGGGACCGTGGCCGTCGGGGTCACGGCGCTCACGGTCCTCGCGCTGTTCTCGACCGTGGGCGGTGTTCCGTTCGTGACCCCAGCGGGTTGACGTCCCGGAGCTTCTTCCTGCCCCTCGGTGCGCCGGCCCCGTTCGACCCCCCCGTCATCTACCAGTCCCCCGCCTGATGGGCAGGGAGACAGAAGGTTCCTCCTCGAGCATCTGCGGTTCAATTCCGCTCCCCCCCCCCTGTTTCCTTCGCCTCCTGGGCGTCCTTTCGGCCCACCCCTCTACTCCCTTCGAACGACCAGCGACCCGAGCTCCGGGGGATGCCGACACCGGATTTCGAACTCCCCGATGGCCCTCCGAGGTTCGCCCTGAAGGCCGATGTGCGTGTGGCGCGCTTCCCCGATACTCGGCCACGAAGGAGGTGATACACATGCGCATTCGCGAGATGGTCAGATCGACGAGCACACGGCGAGCCGCCTGCTCCGTCGCCTCTCTGGCCGCCCCTCTCCTCGCGGCGGGTGCCAAGTGGAAGCCATGAAGCGCCTCCCCAAGCCTTACCGGCGGATCCTGATTCACCTGTCCTGGCTGGTCGCCCTGGCTGTGGCGGCCGGAGCGGGCTGGAAGCCCTAAGACCACCCCCCCACGCCGACCAGCCGTCCGCCATCGAACGGGACGTGACAGGTGGCGGACGGTTTCGGCATGGCCCCAGGTCCCTGGAAAGGGGCCCCGACGATGAACGAGGCAGGAGCTCCCGCCCGATCGATTGCAGCCTTCGCCACCCCCGCCGCTCCAATGGAGGGCGCATCTGCCGATAGAGGTACCAGATGAAGCTGATCCTCGGCTCGATCCTGCTGGCGTTCCTGATCGGGTTCGCCCGCGGGGGACGTCTCCCCCGGCTGGTGGAAACCCGTCTGCGGGCGCCCTGGCTCGTGGTGGCCGGCCTGTTCCTGCAGGTGGTGCCCCTGCCCTCGTCGATGGGGTGGCTTCCGGTGCCCCTGCTCATCGGGTCGTTCGTCCTGTTGATGGCCTTCGTGGTGCTGAACCTGCCGAAGCCGGGATTCGCCCTGATCCTGGTTGGGGTGGCCCTGAACTTCGTGGTCATCGCGATGAACCACGGCATGCCCGTCTCGCGGCACGCCTTGACCAGCTCGGGGCAGATGGGCACCCTCGCCGCGCTGGAGGCCGGGGGGGCGAAGCACCACCTGGCGGGGCCGGAAGACACCTTGATGTCGTTGGGCGACGTGATCTCCCTCGGATCCCGCCTCCACCAGATCGTCAGCGTCGGGGACGTCGCCACCTACGGGGGCGTGATGTGGTTCGTGGCCGGATCGATGGGGAGGAGGCGGCGGACGCTGGGCGCCGCCCCGAGCGTCGTGGGGGATCCGGCGTGAACCGGTCCACCACGAGCGTTCCGGTCCGAACCACCGAGGCAGGCCCGGCGGAAGCACCTCGAAGGCCGGCTCCCCGGCGTGACCCGGGAAGGCCCCTTCCCCGTCTCGAGAAGGCCTACCAACTGGCGGTGGTCATCCCCGCGCTGGGATTGGTGGCCTACCAGGCCATCCGGGATCCGGGCTCGTTCGCCAAGCCCATGCTCCTGTTCTGGGCGCTGTCCATCGCCGTGATCGACCTCCTCCCCGTGCCGGCCGGGGGGGAGCTGCAATTCAGCCTGAGCTTCCCCCTTCAACTGGCCGTGGCCCTCCTCTATCCGGGACCGGGCGTGGCCCTGGCCGTCACCTTCGCCGGTTCCACCGACGTCCGGGAGCTCAAGCGAGAGCTGCCCGTGCTCAAGGCGCTGTTCATCCGGGGCCAGATCGCCCTGTCCGTGGGCGCGGAGAGCTTCCTGTTCCACACCATCTCCACCCTGCACTCTCCGTGGTATCGGGTCGGAGCGGGGGTCCTCGCGGCGACGGTGGTGGGGTATTCGATGAACGTCGTCCTGGTCGCGGTGTACACGCGCCTGGCCTCCGGCACGCCCATCCCGGGGGTCCTCCGCCAGATGCACGTGGGGATCTTCGGGGAGTTCCTCCTCAGCTACATGGGCCTGGCGCTGTTCGGCGTGATCATGGCGACCTCGTTCGTCCGAGAAGGCCCGTGGTCCCTCGCCGTGTTCGTGGCCCCGCTGATGTTCGCCCGCAGGATGTTCTTCCGGACGCGCTCCCTCGAGATCGCCACCGAGGAGTTGCTGAAGCGCCAGGCGGAGAACGAGCACCAGGCGCTCCACGACGCGCTCACCGGCCTGCCCAACCGGGTGCTGTTCCACCAGCGGTTGAACCAGGCCCTGGAGGCGGCGGCCGGCCGGTGGCGGGTGGCCGTCCTGATCATGGACCTCGACCACTTCAAGGAGATCAACGACGGCCTCGGACACCACCACGGCGACCTGCTGCTGCGCGAGATCGGACCGAGGGTGGCGGGGGCGCTCCGGGAGGGCGACACCATCGCCCGGCTCGGCGGCGACGAGTTCGGCATGCTGCTCCCGGACATCGGCGGGATGCAGGCCGCGGTGGAGGTGGCCCGGCGGGTCCTTCGTGCCCTGGAGCATCCCTTCGTGGTGGAGGGGCTGGCCCTCGACGTCTCCGGGAGCATCGGCATCGCGTGCAGCCCGCACCACGGCCAGGACGTCGAGACCCTGATCCAGCGGGCCGACGTGGCCATGTACGGGGCGAAGGAGAGCCGGGTGGGCCACGAGCTGTACACGCCCCAGCGCGACCGGTACAACCCGGAGCGGCTGGCCCTTCTGGGCCAGTTGCGTGGAGCCATCGAGGACCAACTGGTGATGTACTACCAGCCGAAGGCCGAGCTCCCCGATGGAACGATCCGGGGAGTCGAGGCGCTGGTCCGGTGGCAGCATCCCGAGCGAGGGCTGATCCTGCCCGACCAGTTCATCCCGCTGGCCGAACGGACCGCCCTGCTCACCCCGCTCACCCTCCGGGTCCTCGAGCAGGCCCTCGAGCAGTGCCGGCTGTGGCGGGACCAGGGGTTCGACCTGCAGGTGGCGGTGAACCTCTCGCCCAGGAACCTGGTCGACCTGCACCTGCCGGACGAGATCGCAGCCCTGCTCGACCGGTGGAGCCTTCCGTCGTCCTCGCTGCTCCTGGAGATCACCGAGAACACCCTGATGACCGACCCGAACCGGGCCATCGACGTGCTGGCCAGGCTGTCGGCGATCGGCGTGGCGCTGTCGATCGACGACTACGGCACGGGGCACTCGTCGCTGTCGTACCTGAAGCGGCTGCCGGTGGAGGAGCTGAAGATCGACAAGTCGTTCGTCCTCGGCATGACCACCGAACCGAACGACGCCATCATCGTGCGTTCGACCATCGAGCTCAGCCACAACCTGGGGCTGCGGGTCGTCGCCGAGGGCGTCGAGACCGAGCAGTCGTGGAACCAGTTGACGGCCCTGCGGTGCGACGTGGCCCAGGGGTTCCTGCTCGGCCGGCCCATGCCTCCCGAGAAGCTGACCCCATGGCTGATCGAACGAGGCGTCGGGCGGGCCGAACCCCTCCCCCCGGTCGAGGGCTCGGGGCTGATCCCTCCGATCGAACGCGGCCGCCGTCTCGAGGAACGCGTCCACCAGCGGCCGAACCGGCGCCACACCACGGCCGCCTGGTAGATATCGGTCCCTCGAGCCGGCCAGCCCCTACAATGGGTCGGTCGGGCGCTTAGCTCAGGGGGAGAGCGCTTCCCTGACACGGAAGAGGTCGGAGGTTCAAATCCTCCAGCGCCCACGGCGAACCCGAACGTCAAGGTCGGAGCCGGGCGGTACAGTGCCCGGGTGATGCAAACCTTCCATCCAGCTGTCCGCACCTGGTTCGGAAGGCGGTTTCCCGACGGGCCGACCCTGCCCCAGGCCGGCGGGTGGAGGGAGATCGCCGCCGGCCTGGACACCCTGATCTCGGCTCCCACCGGCTCGGGCAAGACCCTCGCGGCCTTCCTCGTCTGCATCGACCGGTTGTACCGGGCCCACCAGGCCGGTCCGCTCCCCACCGAAGGACCGCAGGTCGTCTACGTCTCGCCCCTGAAGGCCCTCGCCGTGGACATCCACCAGAACCTGGAAGCCCCGCTGCGGGAGATCGCCCAGGTGGCGGTCGAGCTCGGCCTCGAGGCCCCCCACATCCGGGTGGCCGTGAGAACCGGGGACACGGCCGCCTCCGAGCGGGCGGCCATGCTCCGGCGGCCGCCGAACTTCCTGGTCACGACCCCCGAGTCCCTGTACCTCCTGGTCACCGCGGAGCGTTCGCGGGGGATGCTCGGCGGCGTCCAGACGGTGATCCTCGACGAGATCCACGCCGTGGCGGGGAACAAGCGCGGGTCGCACCTTGCGCTCACCCTGGAGCGGCTCCACCACGTCGCGGCCACCCCTCCCCAGCGGATCGGCCTGTCGGCGACCCAGCGGCCCATCGAGGCCATCGCCCGTCTGCTCGTCGGGGCCGGGCCCGCCGACCGTTCGAACCCCGACGGCTCCCCCCGCTGTGCCATCGTCGACGTCGGGCACCGCAGGGGTCTCGACCTCGCCCTGGAGCTGCCCGACGACGAGCTCGGAGCGGTGGCCTCCGCGGAGCAGATGGG
>WNGK01021995.1_pt1 | contig 15407 bp, 16 predicted proteins | sample 5400601 | NCBI WGS metagenome assembly WNGK01 (sample SAMN13153376, study PRJNA577476) | soil metagenome | isolation source: 60 cm soil or saprolite under Garry oak tree replicate 1 | place: USA:California | collected 2016-06-15
GACCGTCACCGAGGACGGGCTCGTCGACCGCGGCACCTGTCACCTCCCGCAACCAGGCCTCCGGTCGCGAGGATGAACCACCCGCACCGTCCCCACCAGGTCATCACCTTCTGGGCGGTCCGAGGCGGAGCCTCTCTGGATCATTGACCGGCAATTGGGCCCTGGTCAGAGAGCGTGTCGCGACTAGTAGAGCCGGGGCCAAGTACAGGCACCGGCAAATGTCCAGTCATTTCCTGCATGCCCCTTGGTCGCGAGCGGCCCGCAGAAGAGCTTCCTGGACAAGCTCTTTGACTGAGGTCAGCGACTGTTGTGATGGCACGCTCAGCAGGCGGGGCGCTGGATGGTGCCGCTGGCACCTGCGGGGATGAACTCCAGGCGCAGCGAGTCGCTGCGGGGCATGAGGATAGCGACGCCGTTGCTGGGGGACCACCCTTGGGGCAGGAACAGGTACTGGTCGCCGGATTGCAGCACGAGCTTCAGGCCGTCGTAGCGGAAGCGGTAGGCAGCATTGGGGTCGTGGCAGCGCGTCTCGCGAACGCCGGGCGCGTGCAGGCTCAGGCTCCGCTCGCTGTAGACCACGGCACTTGGATAGGTCGGCAGCTCCGCCACCTCCTGGCGTGCTCGAGAGCGGCCCACCGCAGCGGAATAGTCGTTCGCGGCCCAAAACAGGCTCAGGCCCACCAGCACGAACACTGCCGCCCATTCGGCGACGGCGACCCATTGTGGCCCTATGGCGCGACCGGCTTGCTCCTTCGCGGCGGTGAGCCAGCGCCACAGGTGGACCGCGTACACCAGCAGCAGGACCCCAAAGCCGAGGCTCAGGGGCGCCGCCACCAGGTGCTGGTTGAGCAGCGTCGGGGTGAAGACGCTCCACAATCCACCGGCGGCTAGGACGAGCCCCACGACCGCCATGGCGGGGACGACGATGCGGAGCACGTGGGGCCGGGATCCCGTGGCAAGGCGGGTGCGGAGCAGTGCGTGGCCCCACAACGCAAGCAGCCCGGCGCAGGCGACCACGGTCATCGGCACGAACAGGCCGTCCAGGCTGCGCTGCACGTAGTCTCGGGTGGTCAGCCCAAGCAGTGTCGAGTTCACGCCGAAGTAGTCGAAGAAATAGTAGGCGTGCGACCAGCCGAAGTAGAACAGCAGCGAGGTGAGCAGGGTCGTTGGCGCCACGACCGTGCCGAGGATCCTGGTCAGCTGCGGCAGGCCGGCCAGGGGCGGCTCGCTAGCTGGCCTGGAAACGCCCGTCGGTTGCGGCGCCTGGGCGTCGTCGACGTGCCGGTCGGCTGGATGCTCGGCGGGCGTGACGGGCGTCCCGGTCGCGGGCTCGGTGCCCGGCTTGGTCGCGGTCACGATCCGGGTCCTGCTCATGAGCTCCTCGGTGGCGACCGGCCGTTTTCGGATGACCCGTGGTGTCTGGGGACTACGGCTGGCTGCTGTCGGGCGGCGTGGTCGTGTCGGTGGGCTGCGGCTGGCTGCTGTCGGGCGGCGTGGTCGTGTCGGTGGGCTGCGGCTGGCTGCTCTCAGTCGACCCAGTGGTGTCCTGCGACGGCTCGGTAGAGTCGTCGACCGTGTTGGGGTTGCACACCATCCAGACCGTATCGCCTGGTTGAGCTTCTTTGCTCCCATCGCCTAGTTCGATCTTGGTGCCTTTCGGATGCTCCAAATGGTCGAAGCCGCAGGTATGCCAGTTGGCGTCACTTGGCAGCACCTGCACCTTCAGGCATAACGTGCCGTCCTTGCAATTCTGCTTGATGTCGTCCTCTAAGGCCGGCTCGGCCGTCGAAATGGGTTGGCCGTCCTGGTTAAACGCTGGGATTTTGACCGGTGCGACGACAGCCTCCGGATGGTTCCCCCGGTTGCCGGGTGCCCCGGGCGCCCCGCCTCCCCCACCGGATGGCTGGAGGGGACTCCCTCCGGGTGACCCCGGTGTCCCATTGGGCTGCTGCTGCGTGGCATCATCCGCGGCCGCCCCGTTGGACTGCTGGGCCGAGGCGTCTCGAGCGCCTTGGCCGGCGGCACTGCTGCAGCCGATCGCTCCGATGCAGATGACCAGCGCGAACAGCAGGCGGGACCACCGCGACATCCACATATCGACCCCCCCGGTCCTGTCATGGGTGGTCGCACCCCGACCACCATGACGCCCTTGCTGCCCGCAGGCACGCCCAAGCGTATGGCGCCTCCCACGCTGGATGGGACCATTGAGCGGCTCGCCGCGTCCAGCGCTTTTGCTGTAGCGCTATCCATATCACCCAGCGGGGACCAGGTCAGTGACCAGCGGCACAGCCCGCCAGTGCCGCTCGACACATGCCAACAGCAGGCGGCTAGATCGTTGACCGGGCAAGGTCAGAGCGCCGGTGCGACATACCGGATTGATACACGACAAACAGACGAAGAGTGTCCAGGATTCGACGTGTTGGCCCCGAGCTCGGGTCCGTGTCACCAGCCGCCAGTCGTCGTCGACCAGCGTCCAGCACGCGATCAGCTCCTCTGGCTCCCACTCGCGCCGCATCAACCTGCCCTCAACCCACAGCATTACAACCGAGGCAAGCCTCTCACAGCAGCGGGGCGAAGGCCTCGGGCCAGGCGACGCTCTACATGGCGGCTGGTGACACCGACCCGAGCTCGAGGCCGTCGACGGTGACGCCGTAGTCGCCGCACGGCAGCGCTCGCTTGACCGTGGTCACCTACTGGCTGGCGAAGCGGTAGGCGTATTGCTCGCGGGTGTCGACGACGATCTCCAGCGAGGCGATGCCGGCGGCGCGGGCGGTTGGCGTGGTGACGTTCGGCCGGGCCTGTTGCGGGTGCGCGGCGACTGCCAGAACACCGCATCGCGGCCGCGGGCAGTGGTGAACACCAGCTGGGAGCGGTCTGTCGTGCCCGGTCCAGGATCAGGTCGTCGAGCCTGGCCCACCTCGCTGGCAGGTGGAGCCGGTTCGGCGTCGTGCCGGGATCACCCGGTCGCCGGCTCGTGCTGGAGGTGCCAGGGCAGGCTGGGGACCTGCCAGGCGCCGGCGGCAGCGGCCAGGACATGCTGCAAGGCCGCTCCGGGCTGGGGATCGGGCAGCGCGGTCCCCGCCAGGACACCGGCGATGGTCCGTTGGACCGCCAGGTTGCGGATCAGGCCGCCGTGCGCGGCCGGCACCACGATCGTCGGGCTTCCGCCCCCTCGTAGGGTCTGGGTGTGGGGGTAGGGCTGGGTCACGGCGTCGGCGAGCGCCTCGACCCAGACCTGCTGCACCCCCGGGGGCGGCGGCGCCAACGCGAGCGCGGCCAGCAGTCTCGGTCGGCTGATCAGGTCCCTGGAGAAGGGGGCGTCGGCCGACGTGGTGAGCGGCCCAAGGTTCCCGATCAGCGAAATGAGCCCGCGGAGGGCCCAGCCGGTCCCCACCCCCCAGCCCTGCTGGCCGGGGCGCGGGAAGGACACGTGCGGCTGGCCCTGGGGCATGTCGAGCAGGACCACCCGATCGACCGCCCGGGTCTGGGGTCGATACCGGCGCAGCAGGTACGTCCTTGCCACCAGCGCCCCTCGCTCTCGGCCACCAGCGTGACCGGCTGCCCGTAGGCGCGGTGCAGCGCGTCGACCTGCCACCCGAGCCTGGCGGCCGAGACGAGCAGGGACTGCTGTGTATCGGCGGGCGTGTATGGAAGCAGCTCGCCAGCGGGGTTGATCCCTCGGTAGGAGTACCGCCAGATCACGAACCCGTGGAGGACCTCAAGCGCCGGCGGCGGGCCCCACCTCGAGTTGAAGCCGGACGCGACGAGTACAGGATACCCCACCGCTCTGTACGGGATGCTCGCTCTGCGTAGATCGGGAACGCCTTGGCGGATCGTCGCGAACCCGATGCCCGTCCCGCCCACCACGGCGGCGAAGATGGCTGCAACGGCCACCGGCGTCAACGCCTTTCGTACCCGACGACGGCGCGCCCTCACCTCGCCTGCCCTTACCTCGCCCGCGCTGGCCGCGATGGCCTCCACGGCCCGCGCGTTGAGGGCCCCAGCCACCGCTGCGGCGACCAGGGCCACCGGGGCGGGGGCCACCGAGATCAGGGCGCCCGCCACCGTCAGCCAGGCCAACGATCCGGCCTCCCAGGCCGCCGTCCGGCGGGTCGGCTGCCACCACCAGGGCTGGCCGGGTCGGCTCAGCGCGCCGCGGTGCAGCACCAGCGCCACGGCCAGGGCCGACGGCAGGGCGGCGAAGTACAGGTAGGACAGGTGACTGATCGCCCCGCCGAACAGCAGCGCGACCCAGGGCCAGAGGAGGACCGAGGCGGTGGCGTAGAAGACCAGGGCGCGCCCGGCCGCCCGGACGAACGACCAAGCGGAGCCGGAGCCTTGCCGCCAGGCTCGGCGGACGATCCAGGCGCCGTACAGGCTCCGCAGGGCCAGGACCGCCGCGAGCTCCAGGCCAAGCGACAGCCAGGAGTCGTGGTAGGTGGCAACCCACCGGAGGTCGTGCAAGAGGTCCAGCGGCGGTGGGGCGGTGATCTGGGGGCCAAGGGCCGCCGCGCCGCGGGGTCCCACAGCCAGCAGCAGGGCCGTCTCCGCAACCGGCAGAAGCACCGCGGGGACCCACAGGCGCCGTCGGAGGAGCGCCCCGCCGCCGGGTGCTCCTCCTACCCTTGGCGCACCGTCCAAGGCGCTCAGGAGGTCGTCGGCGGATCTCACGACACCCGCCGACGCAACGCCTTGGCCCGGACGATATCCGGGTCTCGCGGGTCCAGCGGAAGGACCTCACGCCAGGGGCGCTCGCGCCGGGTCTTCGGTCTTTCGATGCGGATGCGCTTCATCTGTCATCACAGACTGCCTTCGGCCGAGGCCGGGTCGGACGACCGGGAACGTGACCCCGGTCAGCTCTTCGGAGACTGTCCACAGGCGGCGCTGGATGGCCGTGTCGTGGGATTGCCCGCTGGACTCGGCCAGTTTCGGGTAGCCCCTGGCCCCGAAGAATCCGCCTGGGCCGTAGTACTGGCCGCCGAGCACGCCGGGGTCGGTCGCGGCGCGCAGCGTGGGCAGTGCGCCCATCGCCGCCTTCTGGCTGAACAGCCGCGCGATGGTGGCGGCGATCGCGGGCGAGTTGCGCGTCAGCTCGGTGGCGGCGAAGCCTGGGTGGGCGGCGACCGCGATGGTGGTGTGTGCGCCGGACAGCCGGCGTTGCAGCTCGTAGGTGAACAGCAGGTTCGCCAGCTTGGACTGGCCGTACGCGGCCACCCGGCTGTAGGACCGCTCCCCCTGCAGGTCGTCGAAGTTGATCCGGGCCTGGAGGCGGTGCCCGAGGCTGCTGACCGTTACCACGCGGGAGCCCGGCACCGGCAGCATCTGCTCGAGCAGCAGCCCGGTGAGGGCGAAGTGGCCCAGGTGGTTGGTTCCGAACTGCAGCTCGAACCCGTCACGGGTGGTCTGCTTCGGCGTGAACATCACCCCGGCGTTGTTGATCAGCAAGTCGATCCTCGGGTGCTTGGCCCGCAGCTCGTCTCCGGCGGCGCGGATGGAATTCAGCGAGGTCAGGTCGAGGGGCTGGACCATGACGTTCGCGCCAGGGGCGGTGCCGGCGATGCGGGCGGCGGCGTGCTTGCCCTTCTCGATGTCCCGCACTGCCAGCACCACCGAGGCACCGCGCGCGGCGAGGACTTGGGCGGTCTCGAACCCGAGGCCGGTGTTCGCGCCGGTGACCACGGCTAGCCGTCCGTGCTGGCCGGGCACGTCATCGCTTGTCCATTTCTTCATGATTCCTCCAGGCCCGTTGCTAGCTATGACGTACGACTTAGCTTGATGGTAGGTTTGACGTCATACATAAGTCAAGGGTAAACTCGAGTCCATGCCCCGACGCACCGACAGCCGCTCCCGGATGATCCACGCCGCCGAGCTGTGAGGACGCGTCCCTTCAGGTGGAGGACCAGGTCGTCCACCTCGTGGAACTTGCGCTCGAACCTGGCGAGCTCCATCACGCCGCCTCCGGGACGTCCTCCGGCTCTACTTGCTGCGGAGGCGTGGTCGCGGCGCGCGACTCGGTCAACAGTCCTGCGAGCACCGCGCCGGCGACCGCGATCGCCGCGAGCGCGTAGAACGTGATCTGGAAGCCGTGGGTGAGGGCGGACCCGCTGAGCGTGTTGACGCCTGGGTGGGAGTGGACGTAGTGGTTCGTGAAGGTCGTCGCGATCGTCGTGGCGAGGGCGACGCCGATCGCGCCGCCGATCTGCTGGCTCGTGTTGAGCAGCCCCGACGCGACGCCTGCCTCGGCCTGGCGTACGCCCGTCAGCCCGCCGATCGACACCGCCACGAACGCGAGGGCCAGGCCCACGCCGCTGAGCAGGAACGCGGGGAACAGATCCCAGAAGTAGTGCCGCGCGTAGAGCACGAGCCCGCCCGCGGACAGCGCGAGACCGGCGGTGAGCACCGGCCGGACGCCGATCCGGGTCGCGAGCGCCTGTGCGACGCCCGAGAAGCCGATGGTCGTCAGCAACAACGCGGTGTACGCGACGCCCGCCTTCAGCGCCGAGTAGTGCAGCACCTGCTGCATGTACAGCGTCAGCAGGAAGAACTGCGCGAACAGGGCTCCGGCGAGCAGTAGGTTGCTGATGTTGGACGCCGTGAGCGTGCGCAGCCGGAAGATCTGCAGCGGCAGCAGCGGCGCCTTCGAGCGCGCCTCGATCACGACGAAGGAAGCGACGAGCGCCGCGGAGGCCGCCAGCAGCCCGATCGTCGGCCCGGTGCCCCAGCCGTGCTGGGTGGCGCGGGACAGGGCGTACACGAGCAGCAGCAGGCCGCCGGTGATCGTCGCCGCGCCCGCGACGTCGAAGTTGCGGTGCCGGAGGTCCGCCCGGCTCTCACGCAGCAGCCATGGCGTCAGCGCGAGCACGATCGCGCCGGTCGGCACGTTGATGAAGAAGATCCACGGCCAGCTGAAGGCGCTGGTGAGCGCACCGCCGAGCAGGACGCCGGCGGCGGCGCCGCTGCCGGCGGCAGCGCCCCAGATCCCCAGCGCGAGGTTGCGCTCACGGCCTTCCTTGAAGGTCGTCGTGAGGATCGACAGCGCCGCCGGCGAGAGCATCGCGGCCCCCAGGCCCTGCAGCGAGCGGAAGGCGATCAGCGATCTCTCCGACCAGGCGAGGCCGTCGAGGAGCGAGCTGACCGTGAAGAGCGTGACGCCTGCGACGAACAGGCGCCGCCGCCCAAGCACGTCGGCCAGGCGGCCGCCGAGCAGCAGGAACCCGCCGAAGAGGATCGAGTAGGCGGTGATCACCCACTGCAGGCTCTCCTGGCTGAAGTGCAGGTCTGTCTTGATCGAGGGTAAGGCGACGTTCACGATGGCGACGTCGAGCACGACCATGAACTGGGCGACGACGATCAACGCGAGGGCAAACCAGCGCTTGCGATTCTCGAGGGAAGCCATGATTCCTCCAGGTCCGTTGCTAGCTATGACGTACGACTTAGCTTGATGGTAGGTTTGACGTCATACATAAGTCAAGGGTAAACTCGAGTCCATGCCCCGACGTACCGACAGCCGCTCCCGGATGATCCACGCCGCCGCCGAGCTGTTCCGCCAGCGCGGCTACCACGCCACCACCTTCTCCGAGGTGGTCCGCGAAAGCGGCGCGCCCCGCGGATCGACCTACTTCCACTTCCCCGGCGGCAAGCAGGAACTCGCCCGCGAAGCCATCGCCAGGGCGGGTGACGAACTCGAGGAGCTGGTCGACGAGGCCGCCCGCCACGCCGATGACCCCGGGTCGCTGGTCCGCGCGCTGGCCCAGATCATCGCCAGCCGCCTGGAACGCTCGGGCTACCAGAGCGGCTGCCCGATCGCCACCATGGTCCTGGAGCTGGCCCCCCGCGACGACCAGTTCAGCGCCGACTTCGACAGCGTGTTCGCGCGGTGGCGGGCGGCGCTGGTCGGCCGCTTCGAACCGCTGGGCATCGCCCCCGAGCGCGCCTCGGTGCTGGCCGACCTGACCATGTCGGCGTTCGAGGGCGCGCTGGTCCTCAGCCGTGCCGCCCGCAGCATCCAGCCGTTCAAGACCACCATCGAGGCGCTCATCAGCGCCATCGACCACGACGCCGCCCCCCAGCCCGCCGCACCCTGAAGTGAAGCCGGGCCCGCCGAGTAGGGCCGTCCGGTAGTGCGTGGCTGCTGAAACTCCGCCGCCGTGTGCGTCCGCGGGTGATGTCATGGCTTCGCTCCGATCATTCAGGTGGCTTGGGTGCGGGTCCTCGCCAGTTGGAGGCCCCCCTTGCCGCTCTTTCGACAGGATCACGGTCGCGCTTCGGGCCGCCCGTCGCGCCCGTGTAGGTCCCTGGCCGGGACCCCGGTCACTACTCGGGTACCGGCGCGTCCCGGCCACCCCGATGGGTCCCTCGTGCAGCGCCGTCGTCGGTTCTGGGCAGCAAGCATGGCGCGGGCATGACCCGCCCTGCCCTGCAGGCGAGAGCGCGAGCCCCGGGCCGTCCGCAGAGTGCATCCTCTCCTACTCTGCCGAGCTGACGGGTTCGGTGCTCCGCGTCGACCTTGACACCATCCACATCCGCAAACGTCCGCCTGATGCGGGGTCGCGCTGCAGCGAATCGCCGAACACGGCCTTGGGCCCGAGAGACGCCAGGGCCGCACCCTTCCCGCGGTCGCGCGCTCGGAGAGTGGAAGTCCTCAGGCTCTGACGCCGCCGCGCTGCGCTCCCTGGCAGCTCGGCGGCTGCGAGGACCGTCCCCTGGCAACGGTCAGCCTTGCGCCGTTGGCATCGCGCTGCTCTGCTGTGGGTACGCTCAGCTATGGCGACAGCGATGGCCATAGGCAGGCTGTCGCTTCCTGGCTCCCGCGAGGCTGCGGCGCCCGCCGCACGAGTCCGCTGGAGACACACCCATGAGACCTCGCATCCTGATCGTGGCGACAACGTTGGTGCTGCCGTGGCTGATGCTGGCAGGGTGCGCCAGCGTCCAGCCCACCTCTCCCCCCAGCAAGGCCACCACGAGCACGCCCCGTACGACCCGGTCGCAGGTGCCGCCGCCGACCCTCGGACCAACCGGGCCGTCAGCCAAGGACGCCACCCGTACAGCCACCCACAGCTGCCTGCACATCAGCCGGCACCAGTACGAGGTCTGCGTCGCCTATGTGGCCAACGCCAGCTACCTCGCCCGGCTGCCGTTCTACAAGTTCGGGCACACCACCAACGCCGGCGTTGCGCGCACGTCCAAACAGCATCTGGAGAGCCGCTACACCGGCGCCGCCCGCGCCCAGATCGAGCGGCAGACAGCCAACTGGCCGCCACCCGACCAGCTCGACGTGTACCTGCCGTCGATCCACATCGATTCGGTCACGGTCGCAGCCGATCTTTCGACCGCCACACTGGCCACCCATGAAACCTGGCTGGTCCGCACCGAGCGCGGCACCACGCTGTTTTCCGAGCGCAACGCCCCGCACACCATCGCACTGGCACGCGTGCCAGGCCTTCTCCTCCACAAATGGATCGTTACCGCCATCCGGTAGCTTCGACGCCCTCCCGAGCTGTCAACACGTAGCGCTGTCGCGTCGCCGGCGACCCAGGGCATGCTGAAGCCGCCACCTCCCACCCGGATCAGCTGAACCTGTTGCACCTGCGGCGACTGCGGCTGACGGAGCAAGCTTCCCGCTCCCGGGGCCTGCCGGTTGGGAGCGGGCATGAGCTGGGCAAGCCACCTGATCCGCGCCGATCAGCGCTCGCAGCCCACGCCGTCGCCGTTGCGGTCCAGGTCGAACGGGTCGGGAGGCAACACCCGGATCGGACCCTCAACATAGTTGGGCCCGTTCCCGGAGCCCCCCGCGCAGTCGTAGTCCCCGATCCCGTCGTGCAGGCAGGCGTCAGGGTAGGCCGGGTCGCAGTTGCGTGCCGGGGCGGCCGTGGTCGGGGTTGCCCGCCGCGTGGTCGGCGTCGCCTTCCGCGTCGTCGTGGTCGGCCGCCGTGTGGTCGTGGTCGCCCGCGGCTTGGTAGTGGTCGGTGCCGCGGTGGTCGGTGGTGCCGTGGTGGTGGTCGGCGCCTGGGTCGTCGTGGGCGCCGCGGTCGTGGTCGTGGGCGTGGCGGACTCGCTGCCACCGCCGCCGCAGCCGGCGAGCAGGCAGGCGAGCACGCCGCCGACGATCATGGTGCTGGTCCGGGTCCTCATGTCTCCCCCCTCGAAGCGACCGGCCGACCCGATCGCGTACCCTCCACGCGAGCCGGCCAGTCCATTCGCACTGCTCAATACCCGCGATAGCTCACCCCCTCTCCGCTCGGCGTGGGAGGCCAGGAAGTCCGCAGCCATAAACGAGCGGCTGCAGTGGACCGAAGCGGAGCTGAGCGAGCGAATCGGCGCCCGCGCGCCACCCACTGTTAGGGCTCACTCCCGTTGGTGATGTGGAGGCCTTGCCGGGACATTCATTGTGGGGATGAGCTGGTTTCGCGTTGACTGGCCAACGGGCTGGGGTGGGATCCTGCCGGCATGGCGAGGGTGCGGCACGGGCTGAAGCTGATGGCGGACTACCAGTGCTTCCCGTTGTGGTGGCATGGTGGCCGCTCGATCGGCATGATCGAGCCCGACACACTGCCACTGTCGGAGGAGCTGAAGGCTCGCCTGTCGGCCTGGGCCGCGGTCTACGACGGCCTGATGCAGACCGACTACCAGTGGCCAACCGCGGCAGCGCAGGCGGCGTTCGTGCGGGACGGCCGGGTGCTGCTGGCCGCGCTGCGTGAGGAGCTGGGTCCCGACTACGAGGTCTGGTACTTCAACGACCTGACCAGCCAGCTCGAACGGTAACCGCGGTGCTGGCGCTGTGGCACGACAGTCAGGAGACCCGCACGACCGACCTCGACCACGTGGCCCGCAGCTACCTGCACGCGACCTCGAACGAGCAGATCACGGCCGACCAGACCGCAGCGCTCCCCCGGCCGCTGGCATCGCTGCTGCGCGGCCTGGTCGCGGAGTACGAGGGCCGCGCGTCGCTGGAGGCCGACTGCGCCCGCGACGCCGACAAGCTGGAGATAACGGCTGGCCGACAAGCTGGAGCTGCATTACACGCCAAGCATGGCAGCTGGTTGACCATGGCCCAGATCGAGCTTGCCGTCCTGGCTGGGCAGTGCCTGGACCGGCGGCTGGCCGACCGGGCGACCCTGGAGCGGCAGGTCGCCGCGTGGCAGACGACCCGCAACGCTACTGGTCGTGGCGTGGACTGGCGCTTCACGACCCAGGACGCCCGCATCAAGCTCAAGCACCTCTACCCTGTCCTGCAGTGATAACGGCCTACCGGTCGGTGATCGTAAGCGCCGCCGTGGCCACCGGCGTCGCGATGCGGCCATCCAGCAGGCCCCAGATGAGCCGGTTGGGTCCGGTTGCCGTGGTGGTAGGGATGGCCAGCTGCATCTGGAAGGTGACCCGCTGGCCAGGCGCGATGGCTCCGACCGGCTGGCAGTTGAGCTGGTAGCTGGCGACCACGTCCTTGCGGCCCAGGAACTCGTTGTAGTCGGGGCACGGCTCCAGCCGGTAGCTGCCGTGGTCGCGGTTGGTCAGGGTCACCTGGTAGGCCAGCGTCGCGCCGCGGCGCACGCTCGCCGGGACGTGGATGTCGACGCCGACGTCCAGGTAGCGCGGCGCTGGTGGCCAGGGGAATCCTGCCGGGCTCAGCGGACCCCGAGCGACCGTCCCGGCCGGCTTGGCGCCGGGGTTGTCGCAGACCGCGGAGTAGGCGCTCCGGTGGTCGAACGGGGCCCGCAGCCGGCCGCCGGCGGCCGGAAGGTCCAGCAGCAGGACCGCTGCCCGCGGCTGGCGGCAGTCGTACCACGCCAGGTTCATCACGGCTTGGCCGTGGCGGCCAGGTTGCCCGGAATCCGGGCGTGCCGGCAGCGGCGGGGTGTGTGACGCCAGCAGCACCGGAACCTCGGGCCAATCGTTGAAGAAGGTCCCCCGATTGGCGAAGGTGGTGCCGGCTGCCGCGGCCAGCAGGCGCCCACGACCGTCCAGGATCCTCAGGTCAGCCCAGCCCTGAAGGACGCAGGCCGCCGCGCCGCGGTTGCGCACCACGATCGGCATGTTGACGTTCCCCGTCGCGGACTCCACGCCCGCCGAGGCGCCTTCCAGCTGGCCGGCCCGGCAGGCGGGCGTGCCCGGCGGCACCGGGATCGGCGGGCGGGGGATGGCCGGCGGCGTGGGCGCGGTGGGGTAGCGATGGGCCGCGGGCAGCGGCAGCCAGGCGATGGAGGATGTGGGGGACACGGGCCTGGCCCGGTGTTGGGCGGAGGGGCCGGCGGTGGGTTGTGCTGCGCATGCGGCGCTGGCCAGCACGACCACGAGGGCGGCTGCGGCAATGGCGCCTCGCATGTGCCTGTCTCCGTTGTCACCGCGCGAACCGGTCACCAACCGGCTCCGGGTCTGTTGCTCTGGAGCGCGAGCCGGCATCATCATGCCACTCCCCGGCGCCGGGGTCCGGCACGCCTGGTCGCTCTCACCGGGCCTGCCTCAGACACGACGATGGACGGTTGCGGGTTCGCTTCGGAATCAGCGGTCCCTACCCCCGACCGGTGGTTCCGGTCAAGGAGAGCCTCGCCTCCACCGCCGCGGCGACGCTGCAGGACCCCTTGACCGCACGCCGCACGCAGCCGCACCGCCCACCACGCAAAGCACGACTGACGAGGTACTAAGGCGTGTCCGCAAACGTAGCTGGGAGGGACTTGGGAGTTGCATGTCGGTGCGCCGGGCAGGTGGCCCATCGCGGGTCACCGCCCGGCGCGGCCCGAGGCTGTGCCTAGGAACGGGTGGTGGGGGTGGCCCTTGGTGGCTCGACGACCAGTTGCACCGTGCGGCGGTCGCCTTGGTAGCCGATCATGGCACAGCCGTGCAGCCGGATCGTGGTGAGCGGGCCGAAGATGTTGCCGCTGGCGTCCATCCGGAACAACTCCACCCGCCAGTCGGTGAGCCCGTAGGCGTGCAGCTCTGCGGTGATGACCCGGTAGGCGGTGGCCGGGTTGACGCAGGGGCTGTGCTCAAGTTCCAGCCGCTGCGCGACTGCCTGCTGCATCGCGTCGAACCGGCGCAGGCGGTCGAGTTCGCCGGCTGCGGGTTCGCGCAGGCCGACCCTGTCGCAGGTGGCGGAGTCCTTGCCGGGCAGGACCGCCAGCGCACCGGAGGGGTAGACGCAGGCGACCAGCTGTGGTGCGGGCCTGGGCTTGCCCATGCCGCCACTGGCCCAGACCTCCTGGCAGCGCGCGATCGGGTCCAGGCCCTTGAGCTGGACGATGGCGACGTCGGACCGCAGCGACGCCTTGGCAAAGCATCCCACCCCGGCGCCCAGCTGGGTCACCGGGCCAGGGCGCAGGCGGGCGTAGGCACCCACCGCCAGCAGGCCGAGCAGCACCAGCACGGCAAGCGTGACCGCTGCGGCCCGCCGGGTCGGACGGTGCCGCCACCGTGCAGCCGGCGGCTCGAGCCGGGTGAACGCGACCATGACCTGCTCGGTTCGACGTTGCAGGCGATCGGCGGAAAGGTCCGGCGCGGGTGGGGGGATCACCGTGGGGTCCTGGTCCGTCATCGCGCACCTCCTTTGTCCGATCCGAGCGCGGGACCGCGCTCACCATGGTCATGTCCGCCGCCCGGCGGGGCTTCCGCCAGGTCCAGGGCGCGCCGCAGCCGCGTACGGGCGCGGCTGAGCCGCGAGCCGACCGTCCCGGGTGCGACCCCCAGGACCTGGGCGGCCTGCTGGTAGTCCAGCCCTGCCCACACGCACAGCTCCAGGACCTCCTGCTCGCGGCGGGGCAACCGGTCCACGGCCTGGCGGATCACGCGCATGGCCTGTTGGGCGTCCAGCCGCGCGGCGACCGCGTCGGCCGGGTCGGGCTCTGCTGGAAGCGGGGGCAACCGGTCCAGCGCCGCCTTGCGTCGGCGGGCCCCGCGCCGCTGGTTGCGCAGCAGGTTGACGGCCACGCCCAGCAGCCAGGGCAGCACGCTCGGCTGCGTCAAAGGGGTGCGGCCGCGGCGGTGCCAGGCTTCCAGGAAGACCGCGGCGCTGAGCTCCTCGGCCAGCCCAGCATCGGCGGTCCGCCAAAAGCAGAACCGGTAGACCGCGCGGGCGTGGCGTTGGTACAGCGCGCCGAACGCTGCGGCGTCACCCGCCTGGGCCTGTGCCCACAGGGTCTGGTCGGTTGGTTCCATCACCTGTTCCATGTCCGCGGGCAACAGCATCTTCCCGCGCATGCGTGCGTCATGGATCGAAGTGCGCAGCCACCGCCCGATTGGCGGCAGCGCAACCCGCTCCTGCTCCACAGCCGCCACACAGCGTCGCAGGTCCAGGCGGGCGTCAGAGCCAGATCAGCACGGCGCCGAGGGTGACCATGGCCAGGTAGTTGCACACCCGCTTCTCGTAGCGGGTCGCGACCCGGCGGAACTGCTTCAGTCGCCCGACCGTCCGTTCCACCTTGTTCCGCTCCCGATACGCCGGCCGGTCAAAGCTGGGCCGGCGGGGCTGGTCGGACTTGGTCGGGATCACCGCCCGGATCCGCCGACGGCGCAACTCGGCGCGCACACTTGGATACGAGTAGCCCTTGTCGCCAGCCAGCGCCACCGGCCGCCTGCGCGGCCGCCCCCGTCCCTGGCCGCCCGTCCGCGCCGGAGCGCTTGACTACACCCTGGTCGAGCAGGCGGCCAAGCTGGGTGACCTCATGGCGCTGCCCCACAGTGGCCAGGATGACCAGCGGCCTCCCGCCACCCTCCACGCGCAGGTGCAGCTTGCTGCTCAGCCCGCCGCGGCTTCGCCCCAGTGCCTCATCCTGCGGGTGCAACGATCCCCCGTTGACGTCGTCGTTGGCGGGCTGGTGGCGCACGCCGGCGGCGTGCTGGTGGGCACGCACCACGCTCCCATCCACAAAGTGCACCAGCCAACCCAGCTCCCCACGCGCGTCCGCTTGGCGCTGCACCTCGGCCAGCAGCCGATCGAACACACCCCGGCAGCGCCAGCGGTAGAAGCGGCTGGCCACGGTCTTCCACGGGCCGTACTCGCGGGGTAGGTCCCGCCACGGCGCGCCGGTGCGGTCCAGCCAGATGATGGCTTCCAGGATCAGCCGGTGGTCTTTGTTCGGACGGCCGGTCTGCGGGCGTTGCGGGGGTAGCAGGGGGGCCAGCTTCGCCCATTGCACGTCGGTCAGTTCACGTTCTTCTCGGCCCATACGCTCGAACCTAGCAGTTCGGTCACGATCCCACATGGGCCCTTTGCGGACACGCCCTAGGCATGAACCCCAGGGTCGGGTCGCTCGGGGGAATCTCACCCCCGGGCTCCCTCGGAACGGAGCGTGACAGTCTCCTGTCACTCCGCTCGTGCCGTCTTGATCATCAAGGGGTGCCTGACCCACGCCCAGTGGGCGAAGTAGCCGGGGAGCTGCGTGGTGATGCGGTCCCAGGCTGCGCGGGCCTTCCTGTGG
>WNGK01005445.1_pt1 | contig 15404 bp, 16 predicted proteins | sample 5400601 | NCBI WGS metagenome assembly WNGK01 (sample SAMN13153376, study PRJNA577476) | soil metagenome | isolation source: 60 cm soil or saprolite under Garry oak tree replicate 1 | place: USA:California | collected 2016-06-15
GGAGGGGCACAGTTTGGCTATCTCTTGATCTCGGTTATTCTCATTTCTAACCTTGTGGCTATTTTGCTCCAGCATCTTGCTCTCAAACTAGGTATTGTCACTGGACGTGACTTGGCCCAGGCTTGCCGCGATCACTATTCACGTCCAGTGTCGTTCGCCCTCTGGGTCTTATGCGAGATCGCTATTGCCGCTTGTGATCTCGCAGAAGTCATTGGTTCAGCAATCGCGCTGAACCTGCTCTTTGGTATTCCTCTGGTGGCGGGTGTCTTGATTACTGCAGGTGATGTCATTCTCGTTCTCTTGTTACAAAATAGGGGCTTTCGACTGATTGAAGCGCTTGTCACAACCTTTATCTTGACCATTGCCATCTGTTTTGGCTTTAATCTTGTTGTCGCACAACCATCGATCAGTGGCATGCTCTCGGGGCTCATTCCTTCAACTCAAATCGTGACCAATCCTGATGCTCTCTATGTCTCGATTGGAATTTTGGGGGCAACCGTCATGCCTCACAATCTCTACTTGCATTCCAGTATCGTCCAGACACGCGCTTTTGAGCGCAACGACGCGACGAAGGCACAAGCGATCAAATACGCGACCATCGACTCGACGATGGCGCTGCTCTTCGCATTCTTTATCAATGCCGCCATCTTAATTCTAGCTGCCGCCGCGTTTTATGGGACCAAAAATGCGAATGTTGCAGATATTGGAGATGCCTATAAATTGCTTTCACCAGTCCTGGGAGTCCCTATCGCCGGTACTTTGTTCGCGGTGGCTCTCCTTGCTTCTGGTCAGAACTCAACCCTTACAGGAACCCTTGCTGGTCAAATCGTCATGGAGGGCTTTCTCAATATTCGTCTGCGACCTTGGGCCCGACGCTTAATCACCCGCCTGATCGCCATTATTCCCGCCATCATCGTCACATTACTCTATGGTGAGCGAGGAACCGGATCGTTGCTCATCTTGAGCCAGGTCATTCTTTCTCTCCAACTCAGCTTTGCGGTCATTCCATTGGTGCAATTTACCAGTGAAAAAGCGAAGATGGGGAGATTCGTGAATAAACGGTGGCTCGTGATCCTCTCCTGGATTCTTGCTATCTGCATCGCCTGTGTGAATGCCTATCTGCTGGTTCAACAGATACTTTTCAGATGACCTGGCTGGTCAGCGCATCTTCATCTCTGCCCTTCCTGGCTACACGTGTCAGCTCACCTTTCCGAATAGCCTTTTATGACGTACAATCATTTCATCAGCAGTATTCTGTAAAGTGTCAGAGTCAATAGAACGTTGCATTACTAAGCCGCAAAAACCCTGTGTAAAGGAAAACCAATATGCATGCTCTCCTTGGTATCGACCTCGGCACCACGGGTGTCAAAGCAGCCCTCTTCTCTGCGGAAGATGGACAGGTGCTCTCCTCGGCATTTGTCGATTATCCGCTGATGCATCCCCGGCCTGGTTGGGCCGAGCAAGACCCTGCAACATGGTGGCAAGCCACGATAACTGCCATTCGAACCTGCCTGGTTGGTGCCGTGCGCCACAATGTCCAACCGTCCGATGTGCGCGGTGTCGGTCTTTCTGGCCAGATGCATGGCGTCGTCTTGTTGGACGACCAGCACCAGGTCTTGCGGCCATGCATCATCTGGGCTGATCAGCGCAGCGAGCCCCAATGTCGCTGGATGACCGAGCGGGTAGGGGCCGCCCGTCTCATCGAACTCGTCAGCAATCCTGCGCTGCCCGGCTTTTCAGCCCCCAAATTGCTCTGGATTCGCGACAATGAGCCGAATATCTTCGCGCGCGCACGCACTATGCTTCTGCCCAAAGACTATATTCGTTTCCGCTTGACGGGTAAAATAGCAATGGAGATTTCAGATGCGGCTGGTACATGCCTGCTGAATGTCAAAGAGGGAGTATGGTCTCGTGAGGTACTGGAAGCGATTGGAATTGATCCAGCTTTGCTGCCGCCTGTCGTTGCCTCTGATACTGTCAATGGCACCATCACCGATCAAGTGGCGGCCCAGACAGATCTGGTGGCTGGAACGCCTGTGGCGGGCGGGGGAGCAGATAATGCCTGCGGTGCCGTTGGCAACGGCGTCGTTCGACCAGGCCTGGTGCTCGTCTCTATTGGGACCAGCGGCGTGGTGCTTGCCTACGCCGCTACTCCCCAGGTCGATATGTCCGGACCTATTCCTCGTGTACACACCTTCAACCACGCGGTACCCCATGCCTGGTATCTTATGGGGGTAACGCAGGCAGCTGGCCTCTCCCTGCGATGGGTGCGTGATAACATTGGATTGCCCGAGCGAGCGTTAGAGCGCTGGACCGGGCTGGACGCCTACGAACTCCTTATGCGAGAGGCTGAATCCGTACCTGCTGGGAGCAATGGCCTGCTTTTCTTACCCTACCTCCAGGGAGAGCGTACGCCCCATCTCGACGCCTATGCGCGCGGGGGCTGGATCGGATTGATCGCGAGTCATGATCGCCGCCACCTCGTACGCGCCGTATTAGAGGGTGTGGCTTTTAGTCTAAAGGATTGCTTCTCGATCATTCGAGAACAGGGCCTGCCAATGGAGCAACTTCGCGCCACTGGCGGCGGCGCGAAAAGCCACCTCTGGCGTCAAATTATCGCGGATGTGCTAGGAGTGGAACTTGTGACCACGAACGCGACAGAGGGGCCTGCCTTTGGCGCTGCTCTCCTGGCAGGCGTCGCCAGTGGTATCTACGATTCAATACTCCAGGCCTGTGAGACAACCATACACGTGGTAGAGCGAATCGAACCGCAACCCACAGTCGAGCGTGACTATGCGCAAGCATACGAGACCTATCGTGCGCTCTACCCGGCGCTGAAGCCAATTATCAGCAAACCAGTATAACGTTATATAAGCACGACTTCGGCATTGTTATGATATTATATAAACACGGCCAAATCCTGGTAGTTCTCACAGCAATTAAAACCACCAAGAAGGATGAACAACGATGTCAGATGTCGTAGCCCCTATCGAGAAAACCGAACGCACCGTGAGCGTGCAGGGTATAGCAACACACCTCTTTGAAGCTGGCCCTCCTGTCGCCCCGCCTTTACTCTACCTCCACGGTCCCAACCTGGGAAACTTGTGGCTCGATTATCATCATGCTCTTGCTCAGTACTTTCACGTTTTCGCGCCCGACATTCCCGGCTTTGGTTTAACCGAACGGCCCGTCTGGATGCGCGACATGAGCGACTATATCCTCTGTTTCCGCGACCTGCTGAATGAACTTGGGCTGGATCAAGTCATGCTTGTCGGGCATTCGTTAGGAGGATGGATGGCAGCTGAAATTCTCGTATGGTACCCTGAACGAGTAAAAAAGCTGGTGCTATCCAATGCTCTGGGTATTCGGGTCAAAGGTTCCCTTATCGGTGATATGTTTGCCATGAACGTTCAAGAGTTATTGGCTACCTGTTTTGATAACCCCATGGCGGCTATGCCCCTGATGCCTGCCGAATTTAATACAGATTACCTGCTCACACAATATCAAGAGCGTACCACGCTTGCCTCCCTGGCCTGGAATCCCAACTATGATCCGAAATTGGAACGCCGTTTAGCCCGCGTGCAATGCCCAACGCTAGTCATTTGGGGAGAAAATGATCGCATGATACCACCGGTATATGGCGATACCTTCCACAGGCACATCGCCAACTCTGAACTGGTGAAATTAACCGGCACAGGTCACATGCCCATGCTTGAAAAACACGAGGAATGGGCCCGCCAAATCACCGAATTCCTCAAAACCGAAATGTAGAGGTAGGGCTTGGCAAGCCCGTGTATAGTAGGGGAGACCCTTGCGGTCGCCCTGGAGGAGCACCCTTTATGAACAATTAGCACCATGTTGAGCAAGCTTTAAAGCGTCTTGACTTGCGGTCGCCCTGGAGGAGCACCCTTTATGAACAAGCTTGAGTTTCATTACTTCCACCTGATGCCCTGGCCCTACTTACCTGCGGATTTCGACGAGAAATTCGACTCTACATGGGTAACACTCCCTAATTCAATTTATGACCCCATCAAGGGCCATCAATTATATAACCGCTACATTGATGAAATTGAGCGCGCTGATAAATTGGGGTGGGATAGTGTTATCGTCAATGAACACCATCAGAACGCCTATGGCACCATGCCTTCACCAAATATTATGGCTGCCGTGCTGACCCAGAGGGTAAAGCGGGCAAAGATCGGCATCGTCGGCAATGCGCTACCCCTCCATGATGACCCGTTGCGCGTCGCCGAAGAGATTGCCATGCTCGATGTGGTCAGCGGTGGGCGTATCATCTCCGGTTTTGTGCGCGGTACCGGTATGGAATACTTTAGCTATAACGTCAATCCAACCATCAGCCGCGAGCGCATGGACGAGGCGCATGACCTGATTATCCAGGCCTGGACGCGTCCTGGACCATTCGCCTTCGAGGGTGAGCACTATAACTATCGCTATGTCAATATCTGGCCTCGCCCTATTCAGCAGCCCCACCCGCCCATCTGGCTACCCGGTACCGCCAGCACGGAAACCATCGATTTTGCCGCCGGGCATAAATACCCCTATATGACGGTCTTCATGCCCATGGATCAGCGCAAGCGCGCCTATGAAATGTATCGCCGTTTGGCCGAGGAGAAATATGGCTACGAGGCCAAACCCGAGCAACTTGCCTTCTGTGTGCCCTGTATCGTAGCTGAGAACGATGACATAGCCATGAAGGAGGGGGAAAAATACGTCATGTGGCTCTTTAACAGGGGCCTGAAAGTTCGCCCCGAATTCTTTGTTCCCCCTGGATACATGAGTGTGCGCAGCCTGAAAGGGATGCTCGAAAGCGGGACCTTCAGGGACAAAGCCTCCTTCAAACAACTGGTTGATACCGGCGTCATAATCGTGGGCAGCGTAGACACTGTCATCGAGAAACTCGCCTACCTGACCGATGTACTCCATGCAGGCCTACTGGTCACAGGTGGACATGTTGGTGAAATCCCCGATTACCTCGTACTGAAGAATCAGACGATGATGGCAGAAGAAGTGATGCCCCACTTCCGCGAGAAGCCTGTAAAGACTGAACCCAAACCTGTCGAGATTCAGACCGTTTAGGAAAGGTGAGGGACCGAATCTTTTGTCTTCGCCCAGCTTATGCCTACCCGAAGACCACCTTTGAAAGCGTTCTGGGGGAGAGCCCTTCATATGCGTCCTCGTTCTCGATGATGATATTCATAAACATCTCCATCAGGTCATCCTGGTGGGCCACAGAACGGATGACCCTGTTGAGAACTAGCGGGTTGAGGTACAAAAACCGCAACCTGTCGCACAGCACAAACAAACGTTGATAGCGCTCGCGCAGCAATCGGTCATAAACAGCGAGGTTTTTGATCGACAGGTCATTCGCTGAGAACATGCCAATAATATGGTCAGCCGCCATCTTGCCTGATTCTAGTGCGTAATCTATGCCCTCACCGGTAACTGGGTTCACCAAACCTGCCGCCTCTCCGACGAGCAGAATCCGCTCGGCAAACGTTGGTGAGCGCGCGAAGTCCAATCGCAGCGGGTATCCTTTGATTGAACCCACCCGGTGTGCGCCAGTCAGGATCTTTTGCAACGGTGGAGTCTGGGTAAAAGTATCAAAGACTGTGCGGGCCGTTTTGGGCATCCAGCGTGCAGTCGGGCCTGCGCGGAAAAAGCCGACGCCCACATTGGCAGACGAACTTGATAGAGGAAAGACCCAACCATAGCCCGGCAAGGGTACGCCATCGAAACGACATTGGGCCGCGTCGAGTACCTCCGCCATGCCTTCAAAATAAGCACGAGCGCACAGCATCATCTGTGGCGCCTTCTTGAGCAGTCCCATACGCAGTAGTAATTTGATGTTCGCCCCAATTGCGACAATAACCATGCGTGCTTTGTATTCAACTGCCTGGTTCTGGTGCTCGCCCCTGATGATAGCGCAATCCTCGTCTTGAACAATATCAGTCACGCGAACAGGACTTTGAAATTGCGCACCGCTAACCAGTGCACGTTCAAGAATAATGTTGTCGAGAATCAGCCGGGGAGTGAAGAGTAAATAACTCGATCTGCTCTCCTTTTTAGGCACTGGTGCCACAACTGAGTACCCTTTCGGCGAAAAGAATGCCACATCGTTGAGGGAGTGACCAACCTTAAGTAAGTCTTCGAGCATGCCCATTTCGTCGAGTACCCTTAGGGCGCGTGGAGTCAGGGCATCGCCACACGTTTTATCTCGGGGAAAAGTAAACTTATCGAGTAGCAGTACATTGAGTCCACGTAGCGATAGGTAGTGGGCTGCTGCTGATCCACCAGGACCTGCTCCCACAATCACCACGTCGTAGATATCTTTCATAGAACGTACAGATCCTTCTCTGGTAATTCGTTACTGAACAGTTGATAAGCAAAAATAGTCAAGCAGGTCAATCATCTTTGATCTGTTGCGTGAGCTGGAGTACTGCACTGCGGCTCAGTTTGGATTCGCCACGGGCAAGAGCCTCTAGGGTGGCATAGGCTAAGGCAAGTGGCGTCTGAATAAAGAATACAAAGGGCCCGGGTGGGAGTGACTTTGAATAGGTATCTGCTTGCGAGAGATTGTGCATCGCATATTGCTGCATGTGCTCACGTGACCAACCAGCCGGGAAAAAATCCACGCCGCGTGCCAGGTCTTCTGTTCGATTGCGCAGGATGTTGACAGCTTGCAACCCTCGTCCAAAGTGGATAGCGGGGGTTCGATTCATTTGGACCCCGTCGAACCATGCCCATATGTCACACAGAAGTAAACCAATTGCACCTGCAACTGCGAACGTATAGCTATCAAGATCACTTTCGGTTCGTATCTTCCAGCCGTTAGCAACCCAATTGGCCATACGCTCTGCCATAGCTGCGGTCGCATCCCAAATACGTGGCGCAATTTGCTCGGGTGCATAACACGCCCATTCACTGATACGTAGCGTAACCTCCGGTAGTGTGTCTTGTTGTTTATTATACGTTGTAGAAAAACCGCTATGTGCAAAGGTCGCTACCGACGTCTGAGCCTGCAACAGGCGGCTGATTGAGCGCAAGTATCTCATCTTCCCATGTTTTTCGAGGGTGGGATGGTCTTCGATCTCATCAATGGCACGCATGCAGAGATAGGCTGATGAAACTGCCTCTTGTAGTCCCGAAGGCAAATGACTGATTGGAATAAAAAATGTTCGGCTTGTCTTCTTCAGCATGTCCAGCACGTCTTGGTGTAGACCCATGTGTTGCCTCCTGGCCCATTTTCATGTCTGCTATAAAAAACATTACCTGGAAAAGTAGTAAAGTGCAGGGGTAAGTATACTCACCCTGATTATCACTTAGCATAACACAATTGATCACCTGTTAATCATTTGTTAATATAGTAACAGAACGCAGGAAAGCCAAATTTTGAGGAAGTGCTCGTAACAGTTACCTCCTCTTCAACGTACCATATATAGATAGCGTAGGCTCATTGTATGCTGGAGGAGTCATCATGAAGGAAACTATGACGGCAGAAGGCCTGATCAAGCAGAAATTAGCAGCGTTCCAGCAGCTTCAAGCGGAGTTTGAGGAATGTTTTCACTTCGTGCAGGATGTCCATGGACAGCAGCGTTTTCCAACATTCTCTGTCGCTGATTCTGTTCACTATCTCCATGCACTCTGGGTTTGCGAATGTAAAGATCGCTTGTTAAGTATTTTCAAGAATATCAGTCGCTACGAAGGAAGACGTTGCCTTGAACTCTTGCTAAGCTGGCAAGACGGTGATACTGCTACTGTAGTGGACTTTCTCTATCGTAAATTGGATATGCTCCCTGTCGCTGATATTACACGCCTGCTTCACCAGGCTCTTTACCATGATAACGATAAAAATCTAGCCCGCCGTCTTAGGCATGGGCGATTGGTCATGCTCAATCGCGGCACGAATCTGATGCATGCTCTGGATGCGATCTTTGCAGTCGAGGAAGACCTGCTGGTGAAAGAGGTACAAATCGCGTGTGTGCAGTATAGGCATAACCCCTCTCAAATAGAGGAGCAGATCGCTGAGATGGACACCCCCCTCTACTCATATGTACCTCACCCGTCCCTGGCGCAGCGCAACATGGTGCTCATGAATAAACTCGGTGTCGATGTTCTGTCCAGACCAACAGATCTACCCGGCCAACGTTCATGGCGTGTGCTTGAACCAGCTGAACCTCTGAGCCCTTTTGCCGAACAAGTCATTGAGGGTTACCAGGAAATGACTTCTCCGCAGTTCAATAACTTAAAAGGGCATCGCTTCGTTGATCGTCATGAGCGTAGTAATGACCTGCCGGTATAGGATGTGAGCAACTCCTTTATGAGGATTTGGTAAGCATTGAATTATGAATATATATCATGACTTTTAACAAGATAATCCATACAGTAGGAGCCGGTTTATCGTGCACACCGCCGATTATGCAGATTGACGATTAAGCAGATTGACGAATGAATCCGGATAACAGTAGGTGCCGATTTATCGTGCACATCGCCGATTTATCGGCCCGTGGCAGATGATCCACTATCCATTGGACATCTGTAGGAGCCGATTTATCGGCCCTCGACAGATAATCCGCTATCCACATGAACAAGTTAAAAAGCATAATAAGGTAGCATACTTTGTTTTGTGATACGATGAGTGAACATACAACCTCTTTCAGCGTAGCGCGTAGAATCTTCATACTATATCATCCACCAATGAAATGAGGCTTGGGAAATGAAAGACAACAACGAGAAAAGATCATGGGTGCTGGTCGCCCTCTGGTTTGGCTCCATTGCTCTTATAGGTCTCTTGAAACGCACTCTTGAGAGACAGAGGCCCTTCTAGGGATCAACTGGGGGTCCCGACATAAAAACCCCTCAAAATAGCGTATGTTTAGCAGGGATTTTACTCGGGAAAAAGGCTCTGTCATGAGTAAGGAACATCCAGGGAAGCCTCCCCTCCCTGCTCTGATCCTTCAACTCTCTCGCTATCAGGCACACCTCTATGCAACAGCGTTTGGGATGAGCCAATCTCGTCTCTTGTTCTTACGTGAACTCATGCGGACAGGAGAAATCAGTCAGGCCGAACTCGTCCACCTGCTGGGCATGGAAGGGACGCTGGTGACACGCTTTGTGAAGGACATGGAACGTTCTGGGTTACTGACCCGTCGGCGTGACCCCCACGATAATCGTTTTATCCTGGTCACGCTCACGCCCGCAGGCCAGGATATTGCTCGACGCATGGCCGTTTTCAGCCACACGCTTGAAGCACAGCTTCTGGAGGGACTGAGCGAGGAAGCGGTGGCTATCATCAGACAAGGATTTGAACAAATCCAGGAAAAATACTCGTCCCTTACACAGGCAGGCAATAGGAGTGCATCCAACCCTGTGAGAGACGCAAGCGGTACACAGGAGTGAACTTGGGACCCCAATGGAGAACGGGAGACACGCCGCTTTTTTCTGGAGACATGAAGCATGCTCATGTGAAACAGCGGGCACTCTGACTTCCCTGGCAGATGCATGAACGCTCCCTTGTTTCCCTGGATTCCATCTTTGAGGAGGAAAAAGAGCATGAAAAAGGTTCATCAAACGGAGAGGATCACCGCCATCACCAACGCGCGTATCTTCGACGGGGAGCGTGTCATCAACGACCAGACCGTCGTGATCAACGGAGCATCCATCAGTGCTCTCGGTGGCGCAGTGCCAGCCGGAGCAGCCCTCGTCAATGCTCAGGGCGCGACCCTGATGCCCGGCCTCATCGACGCCCACGTTCACACGTCTCTCGATGGGTTGCGTGACGCCCTCGCCTTCGGCGTGACCACCGAGCTAGAGATGCAGGGCCACTGGACCGATCAGGATCGCAAGGAGGTCGCTGAGCATGACGATATCGCCGACATCGTTCTGCCGGGATGGGCATCACCGCTCCAGGCGGACACCCCAGTGAACTGTTTCCTGAAGGCGAGGACCCTGGTGATGATGCCGACCATCATCCCACCGAAGACGGTCAGGGACACGGCTTCGTCGCTCCATTCGCATCGACCCCGCAGGAAGCGACTCATTTCGTGGACCAACTCACAGCCTCCGGTTCTGACTATATCAAGATTATGATCGAGGAAGGCAGCGTCCTCGGTGCGCCCGGACTCCCCATGCTGAACAACGAAACGATCGCCGCCGCCGTCCGTGCGGCACACCGCCACAACAAACTTGCCATCGCTCACACACTGACCGTCGCCACAACCCAACAGGCCATTACCGCCGGGATGGATGGTCTGGCGCACCTGTTCCTCGATCGCCCACACACCCCTGAACTTGTCGCCGCCATCGCTCACTCTGGTGCATTCGTCACTCCCTGCCTGGTGCTCAACTCCTCGATCATGGGTCACCCAGCAACGGACCTCGCCGCCGATGAACGCGTCAGTTCCAAACTGAGCCAGGCCTGGCTCAACACATTACGTAGCTGCTTCAACACCTTCCCGCAAGGCAACTTCGACGACGTTCTCGCCACCGTAGCCGCCCTGCACAAGGCCGGTGTGGACATTCTGACCGGAACCGATGTGTCGGCTCCCATATCCCACCTCGGCGGCCTCGCCCACGGCGCCAGCGTGCATCACGAACTGCAACTGCTCGTCGCAGCTGGATTGACAACCATCGAGGCGCTTCGAGCTGCTACTGCCATTCCCGCACGCCGTTTCGGACTCACCGACCGAGGCCGTATCGTCCCTGGAGCCCGCGCTGCTCTGCTGCTGGTCGATGGTGACCCCATCACGAACATCTCCGATACGCTCTCTATCAGCGCCCTCTGGCGTCGCGGTGTCCGACTCACCATCCATTGACACCATGAACCCGCTTTCTGCCCCAAGCACATTTCAATGGCTCGTTGTACATAAGGCCCATACGTGTTTTTCTGGCGCGAGGAATATATGTACCACTTGCCCCGGAAGATCAAGGCCGCGTCCTGCCTGCGGAGTCGATGGAGTCACATACAGGGAGGTGAGCAGAAAGCCGAGGATGCCGATGGGAAGATTGATCAGGAAGATGCTGCGCCACCCAAACGCGTTGACCAACACCCCTCCAAAGAGAGGACCAGAAAGGGCCCCGATGCTTGCGACTGCTGCCCACATGCCAATCGCCCACGCCCGTTTCCTGGCGGAAGGTGCGATCATCTGTAAAAGAGCGAGCGAATTCGGGACAAGCAGGGCCGCGCCAAGCCCCTGGAAGGCTCGTGCGATCTGCAAGACGAGCAGCATTGGCGCAAGGCTACAAAGCGTTGACGCAAGCGTGAAGAGGGCAAGGCCAGCTAAAAACACGGTTCTGCTTCCTCTTCACATCAGAGGGTCAGCGCTTCCTCCCTTGTGGGGACACAGCCCTTCCTGCTCTTACGTTCGTCCTCTGGGATATCGTCGTTGGAGGGAGGACCAGGAGACGTGGAAAAACCACGTCTCCTGGTACATTGGGTGAATGCGAGAACGACCCTGGCGCTCGTTCTCCCGCATCCTGCCCGGCTCATGGATGACATTGCTGCTTGGTGGGTGGCCTGCCAACTCCGGCCGGCCCAGTTAGCCGGTCTGCGGCATACGTTCATTTGACGGCTGTCATCTTCTTTACTGATGACCGACGATGGGATGCGGCACATACGGCTCTTCCAGATATGCGACCTCTTCCTGGGTCAGTTTCACCGACAGAGCGCCGACGGCATCTTCCAGATGCGTGATCTTCGTGGCCCCGATAATAGGCGCCGTCACCGGCTTCTTCTGGAACAGCCAGGCAAGTGCGATATGAACACGCGGAACCCCATGCTTTTCCGCGAGTTCCGCGCCCCGCGAAACCACTTGTCGATCGGTTTGGGCTGTCGCATCGTACTTGCTTTTCGCGATGTGATCGGTTTCGGACCGAAGCGTGCTTTCAGACGACCAGTCACGCGTCAATCTGCCGGATGCCAGTGGACTATACGGGATCACCCCGATCTTCTCCTCGCGGCACAGCGGCAGCATCTCCCGCTCCTCTTCGCGGTAGAGGAGGTTGAGGTGATCCTGCATCGAGACGAAGCGGGTCCACCCATGCTTCGAGGCCTCGTACAGCGCCTTCTGGAACTGCCAGGCGAACATGGCGGAGGCACCGAGATAGCGGGCCTTGCCGGCCCTCACCACGTCATGCAGCGCTTCCATCGTCTCCTCGATTGGGGTTTGGTCATCCCAGCGATGGATCTGGTAGAGGTCCACGTCATCCGTCCCAAGCCGCTTGAGGCTTTGGTCGATCTCGCTGAGGATCGCCTTGCGCGAGAGCCCGGCGCCATTGGGTCCGTCATGCATTTGGCCGTGCACCTTGGTGGCGATGACGACCTCGTCCCGCTTGGCGAAGTCCTTCAAAGCGCGTCCGAGGATCTCCTCACTCGTGCCAAGGGAATAGACGTTGGCGGTATCGAAGAAATTGATCCCCAGCTCGAGGGCTTTCTTGATGATCGGTCGGCTGTTTTCTTCGTTCAGTACCCATTTGTGAAACCAATGTTCCGCGTCCCCGAACCCCATGCAACCGAGGCAGATTCGAGACACATCCATTCCGGTGTTTCCTAGCTTCGTGTCTTCCATGTGATCTTTCTCTCTTTCCATTGGGTACAATCTCAAGACGAGCCTTCAAAGACCTGCTTGGCGACTGTAAGAGCGGACATGGCCTTTGGCCAGCCAGCATAGAACGCGAGGTGCGTAATGACCTCTTTGAGCTCCGTTTCTGTCAGACCATTTTCTTTCGCCTTGGTGAGATGGAACGGCAGTTGTTCACTGTTCCCGCCAGTAATAAGTGCAGCAACAGTAATGAGACTACGCTCACGTGACGTCAATTCCTTTCGTTCCCAGACGTCTCCAAACAAGACATCGTCAGTCAGTGCTACGAGTTTCGGCGCAAAGTCACCGAAGGTCTTTTTTAGAGTGCTTTCCTTGTCTGAATTGGGCATGTGTTCCTCCTTATATTCAACATATTCAACTCATTCGCGCGGACCAACCTGTTCGGCCGAGGCTTTGTATCCGATCTTCAATGACAAAGGATAGGCTTTCTCCGGCTTCTTTACTCATGAAAGATTGCAGCTTTCATCATTCCTCCTCCTTTTCACCAATGTAAAACTAACATCCAAGAAGGCTGTGAGCCACTTCTTTTGATGTCCATGTTTTCAATTCCTCCACCATGCCTGTAAAAGTAGAGAGGCATGTTCTCTATCTGGAGGTCATTATAGACGCGCCTTCGCACAGGGTGGTAGAATAATTAGCGAAAATGATTGTTTGATTCTGCAAATCTTCCCGATGGATGGTGGAGAAACGAGAGAAGAGGTATCTATGAATGTGATGATCCGCCAGCAGACAGACCGCGAGGCCGAGCGGCTGCAAGCCAACCGCGAGGAACTGGTTGAGCGCATCGGGCGGGCCATGCGCGAAGATGGGACCACCCAGCCGTTCCAGGGGTTTCACCTGTACCGCCGCTCCTCGCCTCTGGAACTGCTTCACGGAACCTGCTGGACGCCTTCGTGCGGCTCACGAGACTCCTGGATTCCCCAGCCGAAACACCGGTCCTCCTGCCGCTGATCACGCGGGAAATTATCTACCGGCTCCTGGTAGGAGAGCAGGGTGGCCGGCTCCGTCACCTGGCGATCCTGGGGGGCTATACTCCCCACATCGCCAGAGCGGTCGCGCGACTCCGTCAAGACTTCGACCAGCCACTGCGCATCGAGAGACTCGCGCGAGAGCTGGGCATGAGCGTCTCAGGGTTCCACCACCACTTCAAGGCCGTCACGGCGATGAGCCCCTCGCAATTCCAGAAGCAGTTGCGGCTCCAAGAGGCCCGCCGTCTGATGCTGGGCGAAGACCTCGACGCAGCCAGTGCGGCCTATCGCGTGGGATACCACGACGCCTCCCACTTCAATCGAGAGTACAAAAGCCTCTTCGGTGTTCCACCGTTGCACGTCGCGCATCGGTGGAACACCGATGCGCGACGTGCAACGGCTGCGGGAAGCGGCGCAGGATCGCGTTAGCCGATGAGAAAGACGAGCACCGCTCTAAGGGATGCTCATGAGATCGCGAGCGATTGATGTACCTGAGGTCGCGGAGCACACACGCCTGGAAACCACCCGTCGCTACCTTGCCCTCGACTGCCCGGATCGTGAAAGCGCCATGGAAGGCTTACACGTCGAGTCCTGAGGGTGTGCGGCATCTCGACCAGAGACAAGGAGGTTCTGTATGCATCACCTCCCGATGGGAACCGTCACGTTGCTCTTCACCGACATGGAGGGATCCACTCGTCTGCTTCAGCAGGTGGGTGAGCGCTACACCGACCTGTTGGAGGAGTACCGCCAACTCCTGCGCGCAGCATTCCAACGGTGGAACGGCAACGTCGTGGACACCCAAGGAGATGCCTTCTTCGTGGCTTTTGCTCGCGCCACCGATGCAGTCTCAGGTGCAGTGGCAGCACAACGTGCCCTCACCTCGCATTCCTGGCCCGAAGGAGTGGTCGTGCGTGTCCGTATGGGTCTCCATACCGGCGAACCAACGCTCTCCTCCCAGGGCTACACTGGTTTGGACGTGCATCATGCCGCACGCCTGATGAGTGCTGGGCATGGAGGGCAGGTGCTGCTTTCTCAAACCACTCGTGACCTCGTCGAGCATGATCTGCCGACCGGAGTGAGCCTCCGGGACTTGGGAGCCCATCGCCTCAAGGACTTCCAGCAGAAGAGCCATCTCTTTCAGCTCGTCATGGCGGATTTCCAGGCTTCCTTTCCCCCTCTCAAAACACTCGACACGTACCCCAATAACCTGCCTGTTCAGCCCACACCACTTATCGGACGTGCAAAGGAAGTGGCTCTTGTCCAGAATCTCCTGCAGCGTGAAGAGGTACGGCTGCTCACGCTCACTGGTCCTGGGGGCATAGGCAAAACCCGCCTGGGGTTGCAAGTCGCAGCGCAACTGACGGACCGCTTCGCCGATGGCGTCTTTTTCGTGAACCTGGCCCCCATCAGCGATTCCACGTTCGTTGTGCCCGCCATCGCCCAGACGCTTGGTCTCAAAGAGACTGGAGGGCAACCGCTGCATGACCTGCTGCAAGCGTCTCTGCAAGACAGGCAGCTCTTGCTGCTATTAGACAATTTCGAGCAGGTGCTGGGCGCTGCCGAACATTTGGCCGATCTCCTGGCCGCCTGTCCCAGGCTCAAAGTGCTGGTGACCAGTCGGTTCGTCCTGCACGTGCGAGGGGAGCAGGAGTTTGCAGTCCCACCATTAGCTGTCCCCAGCCCCACACACGTGCCCGATCTGGTGGCGTTGTCGCAGTACGAGGCAGTAGCCCTCTTCATCTCACGAGCCCAAGCGGTCAAGCCTGATTTCCAGGTAACCCATGCGAATGCCCTAGCCGTCGCAGAAATCTGTGCCCAT
>WNGK01004243.1_pt1 | contig 15398 bp, 15 predicted proteins | sample 5400601 | NCBI WGS metagenome assembly WNGK01 (sample SAMN13153376, study PRJNA577476) | soil metagenome | isolation source: 60 cm soil or saprolite under Garry oak tree replicate 1 | place: USA:California | collected 2016-06-15
CGGGTCGCCCTTCCAGACGGCAGGCGGTTAGTGGTGAGCGTCGGGGAGCGTCTCCATGCTCGCTCCGACGCCGCGCCAGTGGCGCTCACAGGCTGAATCTCACTCTAGCTGCGTCAATTGTTCAAAGGCTCACTCCCTGTCAGTGCAGGTCAACGAGCTGGTGCGTCCCATTCTAGATGCGCAAAAACGTCGAGTGGCCTGAAACCCTGGTAAAGAGTAAGGATACAAAATATAGATGCACGTTAACGGACGTTTTATTTTTATCAAGGCCGTGCATTATTGGTGCCCAATAGCTAAATAATCACTCATAGACACCAGTTCCCATGATTTAGCCTACCTAAGTTTCGCCCAAATTAACGACAATGTGTAAAGGAGTCAGCAGGGCGCGCAGGGACAGGGCGAGCGAGCGTGCCAAACGAGCATCTTGGTTGAGCACAATGGCAACAACCGAGCCAATAGCATCAAAGCAGAGAAAGCCACTGACATGAAACACATCCCGCACCATGCGCAAGATGCCACACTGCTGGACCTGTGGAACGGCCAACCAGTGGCGTGCCCAGACCACCACATTGTGAGCCAAAGAGCCCAGCAGCGTCAGCATATGTTGCGCCTCAAAGCGCTTCTTGTTGCGTTTCGTCAGTCCCAACCCCTGCTTATCGCCTTTCAACGAGGTTTCGATGCCACCCCCACGCTGATCAGAGAAAGTCACGTAGGCCAGCAAGACCGCGATAGGATCAAGCGCTTGCGAAGGGGTGCGCCCCAGCACCGCGAGGACCTGCTGTGCCGACAACGAACAGATCAGCACGCCGTAAGCGAAGGTGCCATCTTGTCTGCGGCAGCGCACCGCAATGCGCTGGACGGGACGCACATAGCCGGTAGGCGGCTCGGTCACCCAGCCAAACGAGCGTTCGGACCAAACGGGATCCTGGACCCACTCGGTGACCGTCTTAGCCAGGCGCAGCACGCGTTGCCCCGAGTACTCTTTCGCGATGACCTGATAGTCGCGAGCCAGCAGCCAATTGAGATCGTCCAGGGTCCCAGCACCGGCATCCACGCGGATAATGGTGCGCGCCCGTTTCGCCGCATCCAATTGCAAGGTCGTCTCTGCTGCCTCCACCAACGGCTGCAGGGCCTTGACCAACTGGACATTGCCGGCAAACAGGCGATCGACGACCACTTCCTCATACAGAGTGGCCAGGACGCGGCCCAATTGCCGTCCGCGACGATGATATTGTGCGGCAAAGTACCCCTTGGTGGCAAAAGCGGCTTTGGGCCCGCAGGGCAGGCCACTCATGTCCACATCCAGCAGTTGGAACCTGGCCTGGTAATCGTGCCGATACCCGCGACTGTGCTGCCGGTAGATCAGATCCAGCGCGTGCTGCATCTGCCTGACATTCTCATCCGTACACGCATCCAGCGTCTCCTGCACCACCGACTGCTCCGCACACCGCTCTCGTCCAAAGGCGTGCTGCAAGGCCGGATCGGTGCGCAGGCGCGTATTGATTTCGACCAGCCCGTGGGCGCCAGCCAACAGGCTGATAAAGGCGTCATAGAGCTTGTCCGCTGGCGTATGTTTGATGGTCTTCTGCTTCATCTGCACCTGGGTGCGGATCGGACCAAACAGATCAAGTTGACTCAACTTCACTCCCAGGGCGGCCAAACTCGCCGCCGGGCTAAAATGCTTCGTGATCCGTGTGATAGACTCGTTCATGGTGATGCTCCTCCTAATGAAAGCTTTTTCGGTTCTTCATTAGCTATGGAACATCGCCATGCTTTTAGCAAGCTCTTCAAGGGCTGGCGACCCTGTTGCTATTTTGGGCGAAATTTAGGTAGCCTAAATGTGCTCATGAGAGCAGCATAGCTAGGAATAGCTGAATAATTATGCTCGTTACATATACGAATATCCCTATTTTTACACACTGTTTATGATCTATGTTATTTTTAAAGCTTTGTAATCTCATAAAAATATGCTATACTCGTGGCGTTGTTTGGTGACTCTCCCTGCGGAAGGTAGTAACGGGGATCGGAGAGCTGAGTAAGGTCCCAATGAGAGGCATATCGTTAGGATATGCTCACGCAAAGCAAGCCTCTGAATTATGCACACTGGGAAAGAGCAGATATGAATATCGTCCCTACGAGAGTGCCCAGCAAAAAGCAAACGAGACGAGATTAGCAACAGCTATTTTATAGTGGAGGTTGCACCTTGGAGACGACAACAAAACAATGGGAAGTGCGTTTCATTGTCAGTCTGAGCCATGATCCAGACTACTTAGATCATCAATATCCTGTCCGTCTCTATGGAGAGACGGTGGATCAATTGCAGCAGAAGGTGCGTGCCTATCTCAAAAAACATCGGCCTTCCTACTTCAACAATTTTGGCGACCACATCACCGGAGAGAAGTCGTATGTCTGTTCAAATGGGAAGATACGCCCTCCTTTCGAGTGGAAATTGGATCCAGCACTTTTTGATGAGCTCCGGGGCTGGTGGCATTATTCAAGGCGGTATGTCTCTGGCTGGCCGCAGAGAGATGACACCAGACCAAAACCCTTTCATATAGGAGATTTAGAAGGTGCTGTAGAGGATTTTGTTACCACTGCCCTTATTCCCCGTAAAGGACCGGACTATCGGCCTCAAGCCATGATAGAAAAACAGCTACAACTACCCTTGCTGGAGTCCGTGCTGCGTGAAGGGGAGGAATTTACGCTGAACGATTTGCTGCTGCGGGGATGGCAGCTCCTGGCACTGGAGTATCAGGGGGAAGTCAGCAAAACGGGGGAACTCACCAACCGCAAGGCCAGCTTCGTCTTGGGACATGCAGACTGGCCTGCTGCATACTATACAATGTGGCGAAGAGATGCCTACTACCGGATCAACGTGATAGATGCCGAACCAAAATATAAAAAATGATCGAGATTCCCTGTAGGCTCGCTTACGTTCTTCTTTCATCGTCCAACCTTCAGCTTCCAGGGCTCTGACTGAGGAATCATTTACAGTTGGCTCAACTCTCACAAAATTTACCCGAACACTTATCAATGCTTGCTTGCGCTTCCGGGAGAGCAAGAAATCTTATCTCAGGGAGCAATGGGTATGCAATTTGCATGCCCCTTATTTGGAGTGAAGATCTCAAACGTATGGTGGATCCACTTATAAAGATTCTGTTGGCGCATTCGGTGGTCATGTGGGAAACTGCTGGTGTGAGAAGAGAGGTCCACAAGAACAAAAGAAGAAGAGAAGCCAGCAAAGGAGTTCGCCATGTGCTTGAAATCCGAGGGAATGGAACCGGTTCCTGAAGAGACAGCCCGACTTGCCCATATTGTGTGTCGTCCCGATACGTTGTGCTTGCTCATGCGCGATGAACTGGGCGAGGTGTTTCAAGATGAGTTCTTCAGCTCGTTGTTTCCCAGGCGAGGGCAACCAGCCGAAGCCCCCTGGCGTCTCGCCATGCTAACGGTCTTACAATTTGCGGAGGGTTTAACGGATCGGCAAGCTGCCAATGCCGTACGCAACCGCATCGATGTGAAATATGCCTTAGGCCTCGCGTTGGAGGATCAAGGCTTTGACTTCTCGGTGCTGAGTGAGTTTCGTGCGAGATTGGTGGCAGGAGGAGCCGAACAGCGTCTCTTCGAGGCCCTGCTCATCCACGCCAAAGCGCGTGGCTGGCTCAAAGCGCGTGGTCGATAGCGCACTGACTCCACCCATGTGCTGGCCGCTATTCAGGGCTTGAGCCGTCTGGAATGTGTGGCAGAGACGCTGCGACATGCTCTCAATGCCCTGGCGACCGTCGACCCGACGTGGCTGCAAGCCTGGGTGCCGACTGAGTGGTTTGAGCGCTATGCGACACGGTGGGAAGATTACCGGCTGCCCAGTGGACGAGAAGAGCGGCAAGGGCTGGCCGAGATGATTGGCTGAGATGGAAGACGACTCCTCCAGCACATCTATGCGGCACCGAGTCCAACCTGGTTGCGCGAACTGCCAGCGATCACCGTCTTACGGCATGTGTGGATCCAGCAATTCTACGCCGAGCAAGAGCAAGCTCACTGGCGAGACGCCAAAGACCTGCCTCCCTCCAGTCTCTTGATCTGCACGCCCTACGATGCTGAGGCACGCTACAGCCAGAAGCGCGGGATGTCCTGGACGGGCTATAAGGTGCATGTGACCGAGAGTTGTGACGAAGATGGTCCTCACCTGGTGACGGATGTGCAGACGACGCCCGCTCCTCTCTCAGACTTCGACATGATCCCCAGCATTCAAGGCGCTTTTGGCCAACGAGATCTGCTGCCCAACGAGCAGTTGCTAGATGCGGGGTATGTGACAGCCGCCCATATCATCAGCAGTCAGACGGACGCTGGCATCGACCTGGTCGGTCCCATCGCTCCCGACAACAGTTGGCAAGCTCAGGCAGCCCAAGGTTTTGGCACCGCCGATTTTCCGATCGATTGGCAGGCGCAAACAGCACACTGCCCGCAGGGATATCAGAGCGTTTTGTGGATGCCACGCCAGAACCGCACTGATCACGAAGTGATCCATATCAAGTTTGCCGCTAAAGATTGCCTGGCGTGCCCTGTCCGTTCGCAGTGTACGCATGCCCTCAAGGAACCTCGGAGTATCATGATCCGCGCCCAACCCACCTATGAGGTGTTGCAACAAGCCCGGCAACGACAGCAGACACCCGCTTTCAAGGAACTCTATGCGAAGCGGGCAGGGATTGAAGGGACGCTCTCTCAGGGTGTTCGGGCATTGGACTCCGACGATCCCGCTATGTGGGCGAAGCGAAAACACGCTTCCAAATGTGCATGACCGCTGTTGCCATCAATGTCGTTCGCATTGGAGCCTGGATCGAGGAACAGCCACGCGGGCTCACTCGTCGCTCTCGTTTTGCTGCTTTAGCACCAGCCGGGTAATGGATGAGCTAAGTCAACGCGTTGACTTCGCCAACAGAATCTTATAAAGTGGCGTTGACAAAGCTTCACCTCCCGAGGGTTCCGACATGATGTCGACCCCTTTATAGTAAGGTACATTAGTGAAGAGCAGATCATGATAGGTAGGAGAGGTCACTGAGAGAGCACTGGCCGCAACTGTAGGTTTCAACACCAGCGTGAGCGCAACGTAGATACATTACAGTACAGTCGCGAAATACGTCTGTTGAACGTGAATAGCCTTGCCCTGGCTTTGACCAAGTGGCTAAGGACCGGATCTGGCTTTCTCTTCTGGATGCCAACGATACACATGATAGTAATACGGCTCCCGTGCCTCCAATACGTAGCCAGCGGCGCGTAGATCTGCATGTCCCAAGACGAAGCTGGCCTTGCGGTTGGTGAGTTCCCCCGTTTTGCTGACTTCCCCCTGGTACTCCAGTGCCAGGAGCTGCCATCCCCGCAGCAGCAAATCGTTCAGCGTAAATTCCTCCCCTTCACGCAGCACGGACTCCAGCAAGGGTAGTTGTAGCTGTTTTTCTATCATGGCTTGAGGCCGGTAGTCCGGTCCTTTACGGGGGATGAAAGCTCTCCAGAAAAAATTATCCAGGGCTTCCTCAAAGCTGCCAACGAAAAATGGACAAATGTGATGTTCATCAAACTTCAGGTGGCCAGCAACAAGCAGCCTGGAGTAAAACCACCAGCCTTTGTGCTCTTTGAAGTCATCGTCCCAGAATGGGTCTTTCTCTCTCCAATCATGAGGAGAGGGGTTGATCCCATCCGAGTAGGCATAAGTAACGGGCCCAGCGATGTGATCACCATCATTGGCAAAATAGGATGGCCGGTGCTGCGTGAGATAGTTGCGGACGTTCTGTTGCAGTTCATCCACAGTTTCTCCATAGATGGAGACAGCATATGCCTGCGCCACATAGTCTCGATTTCGACTCGCGCTCACCTTGAGTCGTACTTCCCATTGTCTTATAGATGTGCGCACGGCGCCACCTCCGCTTGAAAAGAACCTCTACTCACTCGATCGCGTCTGCCTATTGTTCCACAGTTTTCAGCAAGCAGTATTCATACCTGCTTCTGTCCCATTGGGGTAGAAAGGGACAGCATGTACGAGACTGCTCTTGTACACCGCGTCTCGCAGAAGCTATCGAAACTCAGCATCAATCCCAGTCCGTATGCTGTGGCACAATGGTCAGAATGCCGGGCAATACGATGAGTATAGCATATTTTTATGAGATTATAAAGCCATAAAAACGAAACATACTCATAAAATATGTGTAGCAAATAGTCTATACTCATGCGTAATGAAAATGAGCGTCCGACTATTCCTGGCTATGTTACCATCAAAGAAGCCGCCAAGATCCTGGGTGTTTCAGCCAATAGAGTGTATACCTATGTTGAAGAAGGCCGTCTTCCTTCAGCACAGGCAGCACATGTGATCATGATTCCTCTAGAAGCACTCAAGGACTTTAAATCACAACTTTCTGGGCGTCCACGAACCACTATTCCTATCTGGCGCATCTCACCCGAGGAAAATGCCGTCCTTACTACTACTATTGTCGTCCGCATACGGCCGAGTCAGCGTGCCAGACTCTTAGCTAGATTAGAAGAGGTCCGGCGAGAAAGGGAGCATCTCTTCCCAGGCACTATCGCTCGGTATGTGATGGAGAAGAGGCAACATCCCGAACATATCGAGATTTTACTGATCTGGAGAGGCACGGCCATGCCAGACGAGGCAACCTACAGCCAATGGCTCGAAGGGCTTCGACAGGCATTCAGTGATGTCTTAGAATGGGACACTGCACAATATGATAGCGGGAGAGTTCTTATGCATACATGACTCTTTACGAGAAAACGACTGTTTGTGTTGCAAAAACTCGTCACGGAAGACAATGAGCAAGGAGGTCCCCTTCTGATTCAGCTTATGCCGCCACTCCAAACAGGGTGGCGATGAAAGCTACTTGCCCAAGGACATCTCCTTTGTTCACTCCCTGCATCTGTCCTTTCCTGATCATGTGCATGACATCATAGCCTTGCAAGGCTCGCCACGCCGTCTCGAAGGAAAAGAAGCCCATCCCTGGCTTGACCAGCCGTTTGATAAAACGATGGTCTTGCTCGATCAGGTTGTTGAGGTATTTGACTTGCCGTAGCTCCGCGCTTTCAGCAAGCATCCTAGCGGCTTTGAGCTCAGCAATCGCTTTGGGAGAGGCCGCATTTGTATCGACGTTCATCACGCGAAGGGTTGACCTGCTGATTGGGAGAACAGCCGAAGCTGGGGCTGGGCAACCTCCTCCTCAACCGTAGCAGCAGGAGTAACGAAACTGGCAGTGGACTGGAGTGCTTTGACAAAGAAGCATTTGGCGGCCTGGGCATCGCGCGTCGGGCTCAAGAGAAACTCGAGCGTGTTGCCTTCCGAGTCAACGGCTCGGTAGAGGTACGTCCACGTTCATTTGATCTTGATGTAGGTTTCATCGACGCGCCAGGAGTCAGTGGGGGCTTTGAGGTGCGGCCTGCAGCGTTTCTCCAGTTCGGGGGCATAGTGTTGCACCCAGGGGTAGATCGTCGTGTGATCGACGTGCAGCCCACGTTCTTGCATCATTTCCTCTAGATCACGGTAGCTGAGCGAGTAGCGCAGGTATTACGGACACAGAAGAGAATGATCTCAGCTTCGAAATGACGCCATTTGAACGGGTTCTGCTGCTTCATGAAGGAAACTCCTCTATTGCTTCTTGACTAGAAGCAGAGCTTACCATTGCAGCGCCTTTTTTGCAACAGAACCGGGTCAGAGCCGGGGGGATATATCATTTGCCGAGCAGCGCATCTATGGAGGATGAAGGGTAGGTGAGGGAGGACAAGGATCCCGATGGGAAGAGACCATGTGACAGAAAGTATCCACGCTGTTCGTTTTCACCGGATAGACGCCAGCAGCGTGCCCCATCATCTCCCTTTCCCCGTGGTTTTGTGATAGAGTCATACCATACATGTTCAAACAAAAAGGATGGGCAATCGCGTGGACAGTGGAACAACAGATCTATCAAATGTAGGAACGTTCGTCGCGAACATTCCCTCGCTGAGCTATCGCTTCATGGCGCAATCCATTGATGGAGCATTTCAGGGAGTACGGCTCATTCTCGGAGCGCCGCCCGCTCCGTGGAGCAGGTATACCTATGATACCGTGCTTTTTCGAGCTGGAAGTGAAACAGGAAGGGTGATCAGTGAATGGCTCTCCAAAGGGGAGGTAACTCTGCATGACCAGCGGTATCCGCTTCCACCTCTTCAAACAAGTGCAATCTTTGAGCGCCGTCCTTCTCATACATCATACGGGCTCTTCACGATTCTCAAACCCTATACATTTTACCGCATGGGCTTCAATACCGCCGTTTCATCAGCGGAGAGGGTGCTGGCCGCCGAAGATGCGCCTTTCTTTCTTACTCTGCAAGAAGCGGAGCGAAGTTTGCTCTACGACCGCGAGTCCACCAATATCCTCACTACCAATGATCAGTTACCAGAGCGCGGGATTGCGCTCTACCTGGAGCAGGACGAGGCCTGGCTGGAGCACATCCATTTCTCTTCATCCACGCTCAACATCACCCTCGATGGAACAGACCTATCCGGGGTAAGATTGAAGGTAACCGGAACAGGCGTCCAGGGCTACGACGATTATCCGGTGGAGAGGACAGTGTCGCTTTCCGCACCTGATGGGCCTCCCGATATCATCAAGATTGCTTTGCTCAAAGGGAACACCTGGCTGGATTATTTCTACGACGATCGCAGGAGCAGGTACAACGCGTTTATTCCCAGGCACACCAATGTGGTGTTCGATTATCAGGAGCCAGGTGAGGAAATTGTCCGTTTGATAGAGTCTGGAGAGGGCAAGACGATCGAATTCAAGAGCGAGGAAAGTGGAGACGCGGCCAAGTGGACGAAGACAGTGGTCGCCTTCGCCAATACCGATGGTGGCTACATCCTCTTCGGCGTGAGCGACGAGGGGCGCGTGGTCGGGTTGAGGAAAGAACTTGCCAAGCATGGCGGTTCCCTGGACAAATTCCGCGATGGACTCACCAGTACGATTGTCAATACGATTACTCCCGTTCCCCCCTACGAGTTTCTCCCTCCCGTAAAAATTGAGGGGAGAGATGTTCTAGCCATCAAAGTGATCAGTGACGATCAAGCCCACTCCTTGCTCTTTGAAAAAGCGCACCATTTTTACATTCGCCGAGATGCGACCACGCGAGACGCAAATAACTTCGAGATACAAGAACTCGTGAGACTGAAGGACATGAGAAAGGGGACGAAGCCACAGAGCGGCATCCTCACCCCCTCCTCTTTTTGAGGAGGAGATGCCATAACTGGCGCTGGTGGGCGGTCCCCTTTCAACCCATCCTTTCCCTACATCTGCGGCTTGCTCGATAGAACATGAATTTGCCGGTTGCATAGGATGAGTACCAAAGCTTGCATGTTTTGTCTGGCGCCCGGCGCTGCTTTTGAGTATGCTAGAGGGAAAGAGAAGTGCACACGACCGTTGATGAGGATGACGCCGATGAAAAAACGAAAACAGTTCGCAGGGAGCAGGCAGCGCACCGGGCGGAAGGAGACTCGACGTGATCTCCCTCTCTCGCTCTCCCAGCGCCTGAGCAGTTCGTGGGCGATCAATACAGTGGTGATCCCGCTGCTCATCAGCTTGTTCGGAGTAGTGGTAGCATTCCTGTTGGCGCACCTGGGGAGATAAGAAGATGATGTTCAACCTGGAGGCTTTCTACCCATCAATAGTCCACAAGGGGGTTGTGCCGCTGCGTACCTACTCGCAGGAAGAGATGCTGGCTTATGCACGGGCGCGCGGGTGTCCCCTCTCTGCCTGGACCTTTCGCGATTGGATCAAAGTGGGGCTGCTCGGCGCGGCGAAGATACATAGCTGGCCAGGGCGTGGTCATGGTTCGGGCTCCGTGGCCAGGTGGTCGCCCCAGCAGTTTGCGCTCTTTCAGCTCCTCGTCGCCCACAAGCAGGCGTTTCCGTGCGAGAGCAACGCTCCCTACTGCAACCTCCCTGTCTGGAGATGGCTCTATTGGGGAGATCGGTCAGACGTGGGCCTTGAGCAGGTCAAACGCGCGCTCCGAACGTGGCAGCGCTGGTATCAGGGAAATGCGCAGAAAAAGCGCTCCGTGCGAAAGCACGTCCGAGAGCTGGTCGCCATGACCGCCAGTCGACACGCCAGAGGGACGCGCACACTGATCAGCGATCTCACCAACATGGCGATGACTGAAGAATCCCTTGATGAGGCTACCTTACGGGAAATCTTTACGCTGATTATCGATCCCAAAGGCATTGGGGAAGTAAGGGGGCTGCAGGGACGCGAGTTCACCCCCGAACAGCTGAGCAGGAGGATTTCTTTGCAGGCGCTGGCTGCCCAACTCGACTTGGCGGCCCTGCCCGATCCGTTCTGGGAGCTGGCGCGTGTGGGCCTCTTGCTGGTGCGCCAGCGCTACCAGCTTGCCCAATCGCGATGGGAGTCCGCTCCCGATGCAGCAGGTGAGCGCTGTCTTCCCCGTGCCAGCCTGCGAGCGCTGCTCGACTCATCTTGCTTCCTCCTGCTCTACCTGTTGGCTATCCTCCAGCGCGGTTCCCATCCCGGTCTGCAGGAGAACCTTCAGCCGCGCGCGTGGGTGACAGGCGCGGCGGGGGCGAGCATGAAGGTCGAGCCCGTCCCCATGCCATTGCTCTTGCCCAATGGCTTTCCGATCCCGCGCCTCCAGATTGAAGTGACACTCAGGCATAAAGGCGTACCTTGGAGCTTTTCGTTTACCTTGCCCTATCTCTAAAGCTGATGCTCCATCAGATCTGTTCGTAGCACGTCCCGGTAATCTTCCCCCTGAGCGCCCAGGCGATGGATCACCTCTACGGCACACTGCCGCGCCTCGCCATCGTCGCTGGACACAGCGTGATCCAGAATGGTGCGCACCTGCTGGGACCAGTCGCCCGGCTTCCATGCATCACGGGTTGCGGGCAGCAGGAGGGAAAGGCACTGGACGGTGGGGAGCGGCGCTGCTTCGCTGAGTTCGGCCAGGCGTTGCGCCATAGTGGCGGGGGCATCGACCGTCCCATGCAGTTGAAGCGTCGCCTCCAACTGCCGCAGCGACCAGTCGGCGGGGAATTTGCCCGACTTGAACCACCACCGGAACGGGGCCAGTTCTCCAGCATCAACCGTCCCCTGCTGGCTCTGGCGCCTCAGTTCGGCCACGCGCCACTCCCACAGCTCCTGCAATCGGGAGAGCATCCCAGCACTCAGCGGTTCGGGAGCACGGGCGAGGTCGATGCCTATCCTATACGCACCAACTTAAGAACGGATGAGTTTGATCCGGCAGTGGGCGACCGCCGCTCCCAAAGCCCCAGACGTCGGCAACAGGCGAAGCAGCGTCTGCTGATAACCTACGAGAAGCCTGGCGTTGCTCGCGTTGTCCAGTTGGCACATGCCGTACCTTCAGCGCCCATCCCGGGTCTGGGCTCACACGCATAGCTTTCCCTGACGCAGCCTCGCGACCGCCTCGGAACGGCCAGACCGCCTCGGTCGCTGGGCTGTGCCAGTAACCGACGCGCATGCTGCGTGCATGACCTCCTTACTCCGCTGCCTGTTTTTCCTCAGCCGCTTACCAACTCAAGGCCCACTCGACCGCTTGCCGCTCAAGCAACTGGGCCGAGTTGGGCCGTGTTTTGCGCTTATTCATCTGACAGCCTGAGCGCATGCGCCGACCCATCACCTGCAAGGCTGAGCGCACGCTGCGATAGCCAGCCAACGCATCCATGAGCAGCCAACTGGTATCACGCACCACCTGCGCCAGTTTGACCAGGCTGCGTTGCGGGTCGTGCCAGGCAAAGACCACCATCAGCCAGTGTTGCAGCACCTGCCCAATCAGCTTGGCGTACAGCTCACACAACACGCGCCACGCATTCTCCGTCCGCCATTGGTCGATCACCCCCTCCGATTTCCACAATTTGTAGAGCAACTCCATCTGCCAACGTTCTCGCAGCAGCACCAGCGCCTCCTCAAAACGCAAGCGCTTGCTTGGCACGTCAGTGAGCAGGATCGTCCAGTCCGCCAGTCGCAAGGTCTCCTGGGAAATGGGTTGCCCACGTCGCTGCGCATCGGGAAGCCTGGTCCTTACGGCGTTGGTCGCCCACCTCTTTGGGCACTTTGAGCAGCAGCAAGCGCATCGGGAGCCGCCTCGTCGCTCCCACCAGGACCGGCAGTTGCTTCATCTGTCCCACCCGTTGCGGCAACACGTGGTGCAACGCGAGCCGCTTGCCTTGGGGAGTGAAGAGCGCCGTCCCGGCTTGACAGCGCGTCAGGGTGTAGGCTCCGGCCTGCTGGCGCGCCGCGATGTGCTCCAGGTTGAAGTATCCCAAATCCTTGACGGACAGACTGCCCGGCTCGATCGCTTCCTCGGCGAAGGGACTGCGCCGGTCGGAGGCTCGTCCATCGGTCAGCTTCGGCCCCCAGAGCCGTCCCCGCTTCAACTCCCAGCGCACATGCAGTTTGACGGCGGCGGCGGTGTGATCTTGCTTGCCTCCACAGCCCCGCCAGATCTCGGCCAACGCGTTGGGTAAGCTGATACTACTACTGTCTTCCAAGATCACTGCGCTGAAGCGCCGCACCAGCGCTACGGGCACGTCGTGGGCCGCTTGCACCACCTGGCTGCACGCCTCTTCCAACATGGCATGCAAGAACCTGGCTGCCTGTGGCGTGAAGCGCTTGTCCACCGCTGTATCCGTCACTAGCACGTCGGCCGTCGCCGCGGTGGAGGCCAGTTGCTCCAGGCTGGCATCGGGATGCTGTTGCCAGCCAAACACCAACGTTTGCAACAAGCTCGCTCCACTGAACTTGCGCTGGCGTTGCACGCAACCCGTTTCCAGGGCGATGGCATCAGCTCGCTCTTCTAACACGTGCACCAACTGCTCACTCAGGTATGCTACACTACTCATCATCAGGCTCCTTTCTGCTCTGAGAAGGATGTTTCAAATCTTTTCCTATCATCGCAGATCGAGCCTGCCGTTGTCATTTCCTTGCTCTCCTCAAAACTCTGCAATCCTTAAGTTGGTGCGTATAGGCGAGGTCGATGCCTATCCCCTCCCAGAAGAGCCAGCGCAGCGCACGCGGCGCTTTTGCGAAGAAGTCCTCGAGGAGTCCGCCTGACTCGTTGGGAGCGATGACCCCCTGGCAGGCCAGAAAGATCAGGTGAGAGACGAGCCGTCCCTCTGGTTCAAATGCCGAGGCTCTGGTCCGCGCGTCTCCCTCAAGCTCATCAATGGCGTGCCGGTATTCACCGTCAAGGAACGTAAAGAGCGCAGTACTTGGAAGCCAGAAGACGCAGTAGGCGTCCCAGGCTGCCTGCCGGTATGGGCGAGCGACTTCGCCTCTGGGGAAGATACGCTCGAGTTGCCGCGCCACCCACGCTGGATCAAGCTGGTGCAGCCTGGGGATGGCTTGGCCATAGAAGGAGTGGACCGCCAGAGAGGGGTCGTGACTTTTGTCAAGGTGTCCATCGAGGACGTCCTGTACCTCAACCAGCAGCCCCTCTCCGTCCTGGCGCTGCCCATCCGCCTCTGCTCCTGTCCCCTCCTGGTTGGAGGAGCGCATGACCCACTCGGCATATGCCAGGACGCCGACGAGCGCTTTGCCGCGCACGGTAGTTTCCGCCAGGTCGATGCGATCGCGGCGATCGCTGTCAAACGGTCGCTCTTCTGCAGGAGTGGGATTGCTGTCCAGGGTGAGCGGGTGCAGGACCATCCATATTCGCTCGCGCAACTCTAGGGGAAAGGCAGATGATGCTTCTCTGCATCCCAGCATCAGCAGATCGATTGCCTGCCAGCAGGCCTCTTTCCACCCCGGTTGTGTGATAATGCGACCGCTGGGTGTGCGCCGTGTGCGTTTGCGAGCCACCGACAGGCACAGGTCGAGTACCCCGGCCCAACTAATGGGCTGCTGTTGCTTGATCGCCTCGATCAATCCTTTCAGGATTGCCACAATGATATCGGGCGGCAAGGCGCGAAAATGTCTGCCGTAGCGAGAAAAGCACAGCGGGGCTGCCGACGCGGCGTTTTTGAGCGCCTCTAGCAATCCTGGAACCGAGGGGGAAGAGCGCAGCGGGTCTTCCGGCTGCTCGGGCCGCCAGGTCTTGAGAAAGGCGACCAGCTCGCGCACTTCCATGGTCGCGAGTTCCTCAACCGATTTCGGGCTGCTCGCCACCCAACTCCCGATGATGAACCGTGGGTAGGTTGTTTCTGGTAGCTCCGCTGGCCCACACGTCTCAATCAGGGTCGCGTACCGCTGGTGCAGGGTAGTCGGCAGCACAGGACCAAAGCGCGCATACCAATCGCGCTGCCACTGCTGACGGTAGCGCGCCGCCATCTCGTCGGTGAAGGGCTCCCGGTTGTACCGCTCATAGACGGCCCTCTGTTCAACAAGATCGCCGGGGCCACCTTCAATCCAGCTGAGGATCGTCTCCTGATCGACGGGGGAAAGGTGCCCAAAGGCGGCCTGCAACAGCAAGACGTATTCGCGGCGGACATCGGCATTCACGAAGAGCTGTTGGTCCGTGAGGGCGCTGGTCACCGCTTCGGGCGCCTGGTCTGGAAAGAAGCTGAGCAAGTAGAGAACCAGGCGTGAGAAGACGAAAGAGGGATGTGCTTGCAGCGGGGAGAGGACCTCCTGTATGGGGGCTAGCCCCTGCCGTATCGCCAACTCCGCCGCCTGTCGCAGGAGCGAGATGAGCAGGTGACCGATCCCGCCCATCTCTTCCATCCGCTCTTCACCGATGGTCTCGATCATGGGTCGCCAGGTCGAGGAGTAGCGGTACGCGAGGGCGATGTCAGTTTCATCGGACGACAGGCATTCCCCCAGGCGGTCGGCGAGTAAGACGAGCACGCGCAGCCCCGCCGACGTCAGGAGCACCGGAAGGGCCTGCCTAAGAATCCGGGCGTAATTCCAGGGGTCGTAGGTCGATCTGAGGTGCGGGAAGCGATCCAGGAATGCAGCGAACAGCTGGAGGGCGGCATCGTTCTCTCCGCCCTGGGCGAGATGCGTGATCAGCGCGCCTGCCTTCTCAGGCAGCAGCCACTGATAGAAAAGGTCCAACCAGTTGATCGCCCTGGGAACGAGCTGCTGGGAGATGGCGGCAGGCATCTGGCAGGCCGCATCGAGGCAGTCCGCGTAGACATGCACGTTCTCGCTGGGCGGGATGGCGAGGATGACTTCGCATACCTGTTGTGGCGCAAGACTCGCGATCCGCACCAGGTACTGGGACGCCGGCCATGGCGGGAGATACGTGGTCTGGGTCCGGGCGTCAAACACGGGGGCGGGTGGATGCCGGAAATAGCCGGCATCGCGCAAGGGGATCAGCCATTCAGCCGCCTGCCGCTGGCCGAAGCCACGGAAAAAGTAGCGAAGCGAAACGTCGTTTTGCGGGATAGACTCGCGCAAAAAG
>WNGK01004245.1_pt1 | contig 15395 bp, 11 predicted proteins | sample 5400601 | NCBI WGS metagenome assembly WNGK01 (sample SAMN13153376, study PRJNA577476) | soil metagenome | isolation source: 60 cm soil or saprolite under Garry oak tree replicate 1 | place: USA:California | collected 2016-06-15
CGAGGACATCAGCAATGGGAAACCATGGGGTTGCAAGCGCCAGACTGCGCGCCGGCAAGACCAGCCAGGACACCAAGGGATCGACGAGCCTCCAGGTCCGGAGTCCCCGGGCCCTGACCATGCGAGACTGGCCGGTCTCATGGCGGCTGATCGCAGTGATCGTGCTGGCGCTCGTCATGGGCCTGGTCTTCGGCGGCCTGAGGGTAGCGTCGGCGGCTGACAGCGCGGCCCAGTTCGGCCGCGTGTCGCAGCTCGCCAGCCTGGGCCAACAGGTCACTGGCCTGGTACAGGCCCTGCAGGACGAACGCGACCAGACGGCCGGGGTCATCCCCGCCGCCAGCGCCAAGGGCGCTGCCGCGTCCCTCCAGCAGTGGTACCAGGCGACGGACGCATCGGCCGCCAAGGTCAAGGTGCTGGCCGCCGGCATCGGCGGCTCCTTCCCGGCGAACATCCAGTCCAGGGTGGCCACCGTGCTCTCCGTGATCACGCACCTCGATGGGCTGCGCAGCACGGCCCAGGCCAGCCAGACCGCACTGGCGGTGATCGCGGATTACTCGGCCCCCATCGGCGGCATGATCTCCCTGAACAACCAGATCGCGGAGGGCACCGCCGACTCCGGCCTGGCCAGCAGCGTCCAGGCGCTCAACTCGCTGTCCCTGGCCAAAGACGAGGCCACCCAGCAGCGCGCGATCCTTTACAACGCGCTTACCCAGCAGCTTTTCGCCGACGACGAACTCCAGGCGCTGACCACCTCGCAGTCCAAGCAAGGCGCGGACGTAACGGCGTTCGGCACCACCGTCTCGCCCGCTGAACAAACCTCCTTCCGCAACACCGTAGCCGGGTCGCGGGTGAACGCGGCCGAGTTGATCGAGGAGTACGTCACCAGCCTCGGCACCACGGACCTCACCGCGCTGCACATCGGCCCGGGCGCGGCGCCCCGGCAGTGGTACTCCGCGATGTCCGACACGGTCGACAAGATGCAGGCGTTCGAGCTGGGGCTAGCCAAGTCCATCGTGGCGCGCAGCCAGTCGCTGCAGCGGAACGCGGAAGCGTCCGCGCTGTTCAACGCCGTCCTGACGGTGGTCATCCTGCTGCTCGTGCTGATGGCGACGCTCGTCGTGGCCAGGTCCCTGGTCCGGCCGCTGCGCAGGCTGCGCGAAGGCGCGCTTGACATCGCCACGGTGCAACTCCCGGAGCGGGTCCGTCTGCTGGGCGAGGCAGACGATCCGGCCACGAGCCTGGAGGTGGCGCCTATCGACGTGCTGTCCGCCGATGAGATCGGTCAGGTCGCCCGCGCGTTCGACCAGGTCCACGCGGAGGCGGTGCGACTGGCCGGCAATGAGGCGATGCTCCGCAGCAGCTTCAACGCGATGTTCGTCAACCTGTCCAGGCGCAGCCAGTCGCTGATCGAGCGGCTGGCGCGCATGATCGACTCGCTGGAGCAGAACGAGGCTGATCCTGACCGGCTGTCCAACTTGTTCTCGATGGACCACCTGGTCACCCGAATGCGCCGGAACTCCGAGAACCTTCTCCTGCTGGCCGGGCACGAGACCGCGCGCAAGAGGAGCGAGCCGGTGCCGCTCGCGGACGTGGCACGAGCCGCGACGTCGGAGATCGAGCAGTACGGCCGGGTGACGCTCAAGATCCAGCCCGGGGTCGCGGTCATCGGGCAGGCGGTATCCGACGTCGTGCACCTGCTGGCCGAGATTGTCGAGAACGCCACGATCTTCTCCCCCAAGGACACCCCGGTGCACGTGGCAGCCCAGGAACTGACCAGCGGAGGGGTGCTGATCGAGGTCAGTGACAGCGGGGTCGGCATACCCGAGGCCCGGCTGACGGAGATGAACTGGCGGCTGGACAATCCGCCCGTCATCGACGTGTCGGTATCGCGGCACATGGGCCTGTTCGCTGTGGCGCGCCTGGCCGAACGGCACGGGGTGCGGGTCCGGCTGCGGGCCAGGTCCCCGCGCGGCCTGATCGCGCTGATATGGCTGCCGGACAGCATCATCGAGCGGGGAAGCGGCACATCCCTCTGGCCCGGCGGCAGGCTTGGGCGGCAAACGGGCGCCACCACCCGCCGCACGGGGGGCGGTCACGGCACGGCCGTGCCCTCCGCTACGAATAATGGCCAGTCCGCGTACGACCGGCTCGCTGCCGTCACGTCCGCGCCAGCCGCCGCCCTCCCGCGCGAGCCGGTGCCAGACGCCGCCCTCCCGCGCGAGCCGGTGCCAGACGCCGCCCTCCCGCGCGAGCCGGTGCCAGACGCCGCCCTGCCGCGCGAGCCGGTGCAAGCCTCCGCCGCGGGGACGTCAGACTGGTTCCGCAACCCCCGGTCCTCCGGCACGGGCCCGACGAGCAACGGCGGCACGCCCCCCGGGGCGGCCCCGCCGGCCGACGGCGGCAGGCTGTCCGAGACGGAACTCCCCGTGAGAGCGCCCTCCGGGACCGGGCCGTCCGGGACCGGGCCGTCCGGGGCGAGCGGGTGGGCTCAAGGCAAGCATGCCGCCCAGATCATCGCCGAACCGGTCCGCGGCGACCAAACGGCCGCCGGACTGCCCGTGCGTATCCCGCGGGCGAATCTCCTGCCCGGATCCGCCGGCGGCGGCCGGGGGGGCAGCGGCGTAACCGACCGTCCGGCGGACGGTCGCGACGGGCAGACGCCCGCATCCTCTCGGCCGCCGCGATCACCTGAGATGGCACGCAATCGCCTGAGCGGGTTCCAGCGCGGAGGACAACGCGCCAAGGCCCAGGCACCCCGCGCAGGAGAGGAAGCCGATCGTTGAGTTACGCATACCGCCAGGACCTTAACTGGCTGGTCACCGACTTCACCGTCCGGGTCGCGGATGTCGCGCACGCGGTCGTGGTGTCCGCGGACGGCGTGCCGCTGGCGCTGTCGGAGTATGTCCCCGTTGGTTTCGCCGAACAGCTCGCGGCCATCACCTCGGGGCTGACCAGCCTGATGCTGGGCGCGGCGCGGATCTTCGAGGCGGGTCAGCCCATTCAGGCCCTGGTGGAAATGGAGCGCGGCCTGATGTTCGTCATGGCGATCAGCGACGGGTCAAGCCTGGCCGTCCTGGCCGCCCCGGAGTGCGACGCGGACCTGGTTTCCTACGAGATGTCGCTGCTGGTCGAGGCGGTCGGCCACGTGCTGACGCCGGCGGCCCGCGCCGCTCAAAGATATTGACCGATCCGGCGGCGGGAACCCGGATCGGGGTTCCCGCCGCCGGTTCGGTGCCTAGTGGGCCGGGAAGTTGAAGTAGTGCAGGCTGACGAAGGGCGGATTGCCGCTCGCGCCGGAGGAGAACTCCAGGTAGACATCGTGGGTGCCGGTGACGGCCGAGATGTTGGCCGGGATGGTCTTCCAGGTCGACCAGCCGCCGGTATTGCCCACCGCGAAGCTGCCCACCGGGGTGTTAGCCGGGTTGTCCAGCACGACCTCCACCAGGCCGCTCACTCCGCCGGCGGCTCCGGAGGCCACCCTGGCGTCGAACTGGGTCGAGCCGGATCCGAAGTTGACGCCGGCGTACTTCAGGTAGTCGCCGTTGGCCAGCTGGGCGACCTGGTTCGAGTCCACCCCGCTGGGATCGCTGTCTCCGGTGGACGTGACGCCGACCGTGCCCTGGCTGCCGGTGAAGCAGTCCGCGGAGATGTCCGACGTCGCGGTGGTGGTGCACGACGTGCCGCCGCCTCCTCCTCCCCCGCCGCCGCCTCCGCTGCCGGAGGTCTGGTAGACGGCCACGTAACCGACGCTCATGGCCGCGCCCGAACTGGTCGAGCTGGCCGGGGTCGTGCAGTTGCAGACGCCGTTCGGGAATCCGCCGCCGATGGCAACATCCAGGATGAGGAAGAACCCGTGGTCCACGGCGGCCTGCCAGGCTGACGTACCGATCTGGCTTTCGGTGACGGTGTGGTAGGCGGTGCCGTTGAGGTACCAGGTGATCGACTCGTTGCTGGTGTTGGTCCGGTTCACGATGACCGAGTAGGTGTTGTACCCGGTCTGGCAGCCGGAACACGACACCAGCCCGCTGCCCTGGCCGGTCGTCTCGTTGCATGGTCCGCCGGGGTCCACGCCGCAGTGCAGCGTGCCCGCCACCTCGGACAGCGCGTTGACATCTTCCATAACGTCGATCTCGCCGGCCGATGGCCAGCTGGAGCAGTTCATGGTGCCCGAGGTGCCGGCCCCGCTGGCCCGGAAGCCCGCGCCGAGCATCCAGAAGGCGGGCCAGTAGCCCAGCCCGCTGCCCGGGTTGGGCTGCCTGATCAAGGCGCTGACCTCCAGCTCGCCCCCGGCGGGGGCGGAGAAGCTGTCGGCCACGGTCTCGATCCGGCCCGACGTCCAGGATCCGCCGGAATCCACCGGGGTGATGTTGAGGTGACCGCTGCCGTCCTCGGCCACGTTCGACGTCGAGCTCGTGTTTCTCTCGACCTCCCCGGTGCCCCAGTTGGCGGCGCAGCCGGTGCCCGAGTACTGAGTGCCCTGATCGTAGGTCCAGCTGGAGTCCACGCCGGATCCGGCCGGCGAGGAGAAGCTGTCGCTGAACGTGGTCGTCCAGCCCGAAGGCGGCGGCGGGACGGTGGTAGCGGACGCGCTCTGCGCCGTCGCCAGCAGCGCTGCCGCCGGGACGAGCGCGGTGATCAGGACCACCGCGGCCCGCCGCGTGACCCTGCCCGTACTGACTCTGCCCGCTCGAGCCGTGCCCCCTGTCCCCGCCCCGGTCAGCCAGTCCAGATGCTTACGCACGGCGATGCTCCTTTCGGGATTAAGGCGTGTCCCCGCTCCCGCTGGTGGTGTCCCTCCTGTTCGCCCCGGCCGCCGCTCGCGGCGGGGGAACGCATCCGCAGCTGGCCCGGATCACTACCCGGGTCGGCAGCACGCTGGTCTGCGGTGGCAGCGCCCGGTCCCCGATCCTGGCCAGCAGCCGCCGCGTCGCTCGGACGCCGAGCTCGCGCAGCGGCTGGCTCACCGTGGTCAGCGGCGGCTCCACCAGCCGGCTCGGGTACACGTCGTCGAACCCGGTCAGCGCCACGTCCGCCGGAACGGCGAGGCGGGCGCGCTGGAATTCCCTGAGCACGCCGATGGCCATCTGATCGTTCGCGCAGACCACGGCCTGCGGCAGTGACCGGCGGGTGAGCAGCACCCGGGCCGCTTCGGTCCCGCTGGCTTCGGAGAAGTCCCCGTGGATGACCTGATCGATGACGCAGCCGCGGCTCGCCAGCACCGCGTTCTCGAAGGCGGCCTGCCGTTCCCTGGCGTCCGGCGCGTCCTGCGGCCCGGTGACGAAGCACAGCCGCCGGTACCTGTGCTGCCCGGACAGGTGCGCCACCAGCGCGGTAATGCCGGCTACGTTGTCCGCGAGCACCACGTCCAGTTCGGTCTCGTCACGCCGTCCCGCGATGACCGCGAGCGGTATCCGCCCGGCCAGACGGCGCAGGTCGGCGGCGGCCATGACCTCCTCGGCGACGAGGAGCCCGTCGACCTTGCCGGACAGGGCCCGGACGCGCCGCTCGAACGTCTGGCCGCCGGAACCGAACGTCAGCAGCAGCGAGTACTCGGTGTCCCGCAGCACCGCCTCGGCCGCGTGCACGATCTGGTCGACAAACAGCAGGCTCTCGCGCTCGATGTCGATCTCGGCGGTCCCGCGCTCCAGGGCCACGAAGCCGATGATGTCCTTGCGGCGCCGGCTGAGCCCTTGGGCCGTGGCGTCGGGTACGAAACCGAGGGCCTCGATCACCGCCTGCACGCGCTGGCGCGTCTCCGGCTGGACCAGGCTGGACTCGCGCATGACGCGGGAGACCGTGGCCGTGGAGACTCCGGCCACCCGCGCGACATCGTAAACCGTGGTCATCGAAGGTCATCCAGCCAGTCTTGAAACCGGTTACATTGATGTTTCGCCGGTAACGCTAAACAGCTATGTAAGCGGTGTCAATATGTAAGTGGTGTCAATACTGGGTGGCAGGTTCCCCTGACGAGGGCCTGGGCTTCCTAGGGTCGTTCGGTATCCCGAACGGCCCGGACCACGCGCGCGTGCTCCCGCATCGTCTCGGTACCGTCCGCGCCGGGCTGGCGGCCGAACCCGCAGTACATCGCCGCGCCGAAGCCCGAGATGTACCGCGATGCCGTGGCCTGCCTGCGCCGCAGCCCCGCGACCCCGTCGATCGGCAGCACGATGCCCAGGAAGACGCGGGCGTCGCCCGGCTCCAGGTCAGCCAGCGGACGGAAGAAGCCGGCCGCCGAGCGCAGGGCCGAATCGGCCGAGTCCGCCGGCAGGCTCCCCACCAGCAACAGCTCACTGTTCACCCGCGGCGCCATCGCCGCCTCCTTCCTCGGGCGGAAGGCCGGACTTCAGGTCGCGTCACACGATCCGAGTATGACATGTTATCGATTGCGACTTTCCGAGCGCTCAGGGTAGCCATGACCGCGACAACGACGCATGATAAGGAAGTTCACGCCGCGGGCCTCGCGGATCGCCGACGAAGGTCGCCATGGCGTGAACCGGCTGACACTCCCGGCCACGCTGACGTGCCGGCCGGTAAAAGCGCGGCATCCGGTCGCATCCGGCGAAACCTGGCAACGGGAGGGGACCCAGCGTGATCCGGACTTTCGTGGCGGAGCCGACGACCCTTACTCGCGAGGGACTCGTGGCTCTTCTCAGCCGTGAGCATGACATCGAACTGATCGCTGCCGTGCAGCGCGCAGAGGATGTCGTGTCGGCGGCACGGGCATTGAAGCCGGACGTCGTGCTGCTCGCCGCCGCGTTTCCCGGCCATGACGGAATCGATATCGCACGGGCGCTGCGCGCCGCGCTCCCGGAATGCCGCTGCGCGATCTTGAGCTCTGGCCGGCGCCTGCGCGATCTCCAGCGGGCCATCGCGGCACAGGTCCACGGATTTCTCGTCCATGACTGCCCGGCAGAATTCCTCACCGAGGCGATTCGCCAGCTGGCCTCCGGCAACGAGGTCATCGACCCGGGCCTCGCCCGCAGCGCGCCGGGAAGCAGGGCATGCCCGCTCACGAGCAGGGAAGCGGAGGCGCTCCAGGCGGCCGCACAAGGTTCTACCACCGCGGAGATTGCCGCAAGCCTCTGCCTTACCGCGGGCACCGTACGCAACTACCTGTCTCGCGCGATCGTCAAGACCGGCGCCCGCAACCGGGTCGGCGCGATCCGGATAGCCGAGGAGTCGGGCTGGCTGTGACTAGGGCTTTCTGGATCGTGTGACGGTACACCCCTCATAGCGGGAGTTTTGACCCGCAATCACCGGAAAGGCGCCCCGGGCGCCAGGTTCTGAGAACGTGCGGACTGTCTAGGGCGAACAATGCGCCATAGGTCCAATTTGCTTGTACTTTTATCAAAAACATACGTTTTGGCAGTGAAACTGTTGGGATATGAGGCGTACTGCACCGCGAAATGATGACAGGCGTCACTATGCGGCGCTCGAAAGGGGTGCCATCATCGAGTTATGCGCCGATAGGGCGTCATGATCGAGCTATTAAGTAAATGGTTGCAAGCGTGGCAAGACGACAGGGTCCGCGGTAAAAGAGACTAACGCCTGGAGCACCTGTGGATAAGCAGTATGAGCAGTACTGCCTGGCCAGCCCCTACTTCTATGATTTTCCTTACCGCGATCACGCGATGGAGGAAGGCTTTCCTGCATCCCGTCAGCCGCTGCCCCCCGGATGGCGGCGCGAGCGCCTCGGCGACTGGCTGATCAACATCCCGCCAGGCCCGCCGATCCCCTCGCAAGGATGGAAGATCCACGTATCCGCCTGCCTCGATAATGCCGACGAAATAGTGACGCTTGTATGGCAGTACTGCGTACCCCGGGAGATTTCCTTCAAATTCCTGCCCGGCAGGCTGGCCGTGCTCATGCGCAACGCGAAATATGCGCCACGCGGCGCCAGCGGGAAAGTCGTCACCGTTTATCCGACGGACGAGGCCGCCTGTGAGCGCATCCTCGCCGAACTCGACGCGATGCTCGACGGCGCGCCCGGTCCCTATATCCTGAGCGACCTGAGATACGGCACCGGTCCGCTCTACGTGCGTTATGGCGGTTTCACCGAACGCTATTGCCCGGGCCCGCGAGGCGAGATGGTGCCCGCGATCGAGAACCCCGCAGGCGAACTTGTGCCCGATCCGCGGTCGCCGGTGTTCACCGTGCCGCCCTGGGTGCGCCTGCCGGGCTTCCTGGCGCCGCACCTGGCCGCCCGCAACTCGATGACCATCGCCGGACTCCCCTACGAGGTCGAGCAGGCGCTGCACTTTTCCAACGGCGGCGGCGTCTACGCCGCGGTGGACAAGCGGACCGGGGAGCGGGTGATCCTCAAGGAGGCCAGGCCGCATGCGGGCCTGGCGGCTGACGGCTCGGACGCGGTAGCCAGGCTCCGCCGGGAACACGACATCCTGCGACGGCTGTCCGGCCTGGGCCTGGCGCCCGAGGTCCGCGGCTACTTCGAGATCGGCGAGCATCACTTCCTGGCCGAGGAGTTCATCGAGGGACAGCCGCTCAATTCCTGTTACGCCGAACGCTACCCGCTCACGGCGGCAGAGCCCGATCCGGCGAAGGTCGCCGCTTACACGGCCTGGGCCCTGCAGATCTGCGCGGGAATCGAGCGTGCCGCCGACGCGATGCACGAACACGGCGTGATCTTCAACGACCTGCACATGTTCAACATCATGATCCGGCCCGATGACACCGTGGCGCTCATCGATTTCGAGGCCGCCAGCTACCTCAGCGAGGGCAGGCGGCGGACAGTCGGCAATCCGGGATTCGCGGCGCCCGGTGACCGGGCCGGCTTCGGCATCGACGACTACAGCACGGCCTGCATCCGGCTGGCGATGTTCATGCCGCTGACCACCCTGTTCGCGCTCGACCGGAGCAAGGCGGCGCAGGTCGCGACGGTAATCGCAGAACATTTCCCGGTTCCTGCCGAGTTCCTCGATCAGGCGGTGCGGGAGATCACCGGTCACGCGCCGACCCCGCGGCCGCTGAACGGCGCGGTCAGGGCTGAAACCATGGACCGTTCGGAATATGGACCTTTTTACGGCGCGGGAGATCAGGCGTGGGGCCAGCTCAGGGCGGCCCTGGTCGGCGCCATCCGGTCAAGCGCCACGCCATCGCGGGACGACAGGCACTTTCCCGGAGATATCGAGCAGTTCGCCGCTCCGGGCGGCGGGCTGGGCATCGCACACGGGGCGGCCGGCGTGCTTTACGCGCTGTCCGAGGCGGCCGGCGTGCGAGTGCCTGAATACGAGGAATGGCTTATCGCGCACGCCGCGAACCCCGTCAAGGGCAGCAGGCTTGGCCTGTACGACGGGCTGGCCGGCGTGGCGTGGACACTGTCGCGGCTCGGCCACGCCGATGCCGCCCTCCGCGCGGCGGACATGTGTCTCGGCGACCGGTGGGAGCGGCTCGGATCCGACCTTTACGGCGGCCTGGCCGGGTTCTCGCTGACCATGCTGGCCCTGGGCGATTCCGAAGCGGAGCCGTCACTGGTCGACGCGGGCCTGAAGGCCGCGGGGATCCTCGCGGACAGGCCACTGGGGCGCGGGAACGACCGGGAACGGGCGGCCGGGTTGCTGCGCGGCGCCTCGGGGCAGGGATTGCTGTTCGTCCGGCTGTACGAACGCACCGCCGATCCGGCGTACCTGGACGCGGCGGAGGCGGCCATCGCCGCCGACCTGGACCGGTGCGTCACCGATCGCAGGGGATCGCTGCAGGTGGACGACGGCTGGCGGATACTGCCATACGTCGGCGCCGGCAGCGCCGGCATCGGCATGGTCATCGACCGCTTCGGCGGGCACCGGCAGAGCACGGCCTTCGCCGAGGCGGCCGCCAAGATCAGGATCGGCGCGCAGTCCGCCTTCTACGCGCAGGCCGGCCTGTTCAGCGGCCGCGCCGGGATGATCCTGTACCTGGCCGGTCAAGACCGGCGTGACCAGCACGTCGTCGCGCAGGTGCGCAGGCTGGCGTGGCATGCCATCCGCTACGAGGGCGGCCTGGCGTTCCCCGGCGACATGCTGCTCCGGTTGTCGATGGATCTCGGCACAGGTACGGCCGGAGTCCTGCTGGCCCTGGCCGCCGCCCTGGCCCCCGAGGGCGCCGCGATGCCATTTCTCGGGCCGCCCGTGAGCCTCCCTGGAGGGTCTGTCCAGGGATCCCTGAAAGAACGAGTAATCGGAAGGAGGTGAAACAGATGGCCCTTCTCGACATGCAAGGCATGGCCTCGACCCGCGGCGACGGACACGGCGGCGGACATGGTGGCGGGAGCGACCTGAGCCTGCTGCTCTGCGACAGCACTGCCAGCCTCACGCTCTGCTAGTCGCCCTAGCAGAAGACCTGGTGCCGGCGGGGAGCTCGGCTGACCCGGCTCTCCGTCGGCACCAGCACGTCATCTCATTATGTGCCCATGACGGGAGGCGCGCATACCATGACCGGAGCATTTGCCGATGCGGATGCGCGCCGTCTGCGCGCTGACGCTGACCGGCTGCTGCTACGCACCGCACGGCGCGGCGGCTGGTGGCTCGCGCTCCTCGGCGCTGCGGCGCTCACCGGAGCCCTCGCCCAGGTGCTGCTGCCCGCGGCCATCGGCCGCGCCGTGGATGCCATGCTCGGATCGCCGCATGCTGACGGCCAGGCCAGGTGGCTGGCCGTCTGCGCCGCGCTGGTGACCGTCATCGCCGGTAGCGGGGCCGCTGCCGCGCTGGCGACGGGAACGGCCACCGCGACAGCTACGGCATGGCTGCGCCGTTCGCTCGCCGACCACGTCCTCGGCTGCGGCCCGGGGCTGCTTCGGCGCTTCAGCACCGGGGACACCGTCAGCCGCATCGTCGGCGGCACGGCCGACGCAGGCGCCGCACCCGCCAGCCTGGTCATGGCCGTCACCACCGTCATCGCCCCGGTCGGCAGCGTGCTCGCGCTCGGGCTGATCGACCCCTGGCTGATGGTCGCCTTCGCTGCGGGATTCCCCGCGCTCGCCCTGGTCCTGCGCGCGCTCGTCCGTGACTCCTCCGACGTCAGCGCCGACTACCAGCGAGCTCAGGGAGCGATCGCGGCCCGTCTGCTCGACACGCTGGCGGGAGCGCGCACCGTCGCCGCGGCCGGGACCCGGGGCCAGGAACTTCAGCGAATACTGGCGCCGCTGGCCACATTGCGCTCCCGGGGCGACGCCTCCTGGCGGATCCAGGCGCGCGCCGCCGCCCAGGGCATGATCATCGTTCCGGCCCTGCAGGTCATCGTGCTCGCCGTGGCGGGCGTCCGGCTCGCGCAGCACCGGATCACGCCTGGCGAGCTGGCCGCCGCAAGCCAGTACGCCGCGCTGGCCGTCGGGTTCGGGGCCAGCATCGGGCAACTCAACCGGCTCGGCCGCGCGCGGGGCGGGAGCAGGCGCGCGGCCGCGCTGCTCGCCCAGCCGCGCCCCGGCTACGGCGCGGACAGCCTCCAGGATGGTCCTGGACAGCTGCGGCTGCGCGGCGTGACGGTTCGGCGCGACGGCGAGGCGGTGCTCAGCGGGCTCGATCTCACCGTTCCAGGCGGCCGCGCGGTCGCCGTGGTGGGCAGGTCGGGAGCCGGCAAGTCGACGCTGGCGAGCCTGGCCGGGCGGCTGATCGACCCTGATGAGGGCGAGATAACGCTGGACGGCCTGGACCTGCGCCGGCTCGCCCCGCACGCGCTGCGCGATGCCATCGTGTACGCCTTCGAACGCCCGGCGCTGTTCGGCGAGACGCCGCTGGCGGCGATCAGCTTCGGAGCCTTCCAGCCGTCACGGGAACAAGTCCTGTCCGCGGCGAGAGACAGCCGCGCCGCCGCGTTCCTCGCCCGCCTCCCCGGCGGCATGCAAACCCCGCTGGATGAGACGCCCATGTCCGGCGGCGAGGTGCAGCGGCTCGGGCTTGCCCGCGCGTTCGCCCATGCCGGCCGCGCCCGGCTGCTCATCCTCGACGACGCCACCTCCAGCCTCGATACCGCCACCGAGATGCTTGTCAGCCGGGTGCTCACCGACCAGATGAGCGATCGCACCCGGCTGATCGTGGCGCACCGGGCGACGACCGCGGCCCGGGCGGATCTCGTCGCCTGGCTGGACCGCGGGCGGCTGCGCGCCCTGGCCCCGCACCGCGAACTGTGGGCCGACGCGGATTACCGCGCGATTTTCGGGGCCGGGCCGGGTTTCGGGGCCGGGCCGGGTTTCGGGGCCGGGCCGGGTTTCGGGGCCGGGCCGGGCGCATGCTGACCCGCAGCCTGCTGACCCGCAGCCTGCGCCGCCGTCCGCGGGACGTCGCCTGGCTGGCCGCCTGGTCCCTGGTGCAGGCGCTCCCGGCAGTTGCCTCCGGCTGGGCGATCGCGGAGGCGGTCAGCCAGTTCCTGGCCGGCCGAACGGCCGACGGGCTCGGCTGGCTCGGGCTGCTCGCGCTCGCCGCGCTGGCAGGCGCCTACGGCACCAGGCAGACATACATCCGGCTCGGCGCCATCGTCGAACCGCTGCGCGACGAACTGGTCGAACTCATCGTCGCGGGCGCGCTGGCACGCTCGGCGGATGCCACGAAACCACCGGATACCCACGCAGTCGCCCGGATGACTCACCAGGCCGAGATCGTCAGGGACGCCTACGCCGGCGTGCTGATGGTGGCCTGCACGTTCGTCTTCACCGCGGGCAGCACGCTCGCAGGGCTGGTCACGCTCGTTCCCGTCACGCTGCCGTATGTCGTCCCGCCGATCCTGGCCTCGGTGCTGATCCTGCGGCTGCTGCTGCGCCCGTTCGCCGCACGCCAGCGCATGTCTGTCATCGGGGAGGAGGCGGTTGCTGATTCCGCCGCGAAGGCGGTGTCCGGCCTGCGTGACGTCACCGCCTGCGGAGGCGAGAACTCCGTTACGGCGGAGTTCGGCGCCCGGGTTACGCAGCAGGCCGGCGCGACCCGGTCGGCCGCCAGGATCGGCTCGGCACGCAGCCTGTGCATAGCGGCTGGCGGCTGGCTGCCGCTGCTGCTCGTGCTGGCGGCCGCGCCGTCGATGACGCGCGGCGGCGTCGCCCCGGCTCGCATCATCGGTGCCATCGCGTACATCAGCGGAAGCCTGCGGAGCGCCCTGAACACCCTTGCTCAGGGCGTCAGCGCGGGCATGGTGAGGCTCACGGTGACACTGGACCGCATCCTCGAGGCCAGTATCCCGCCTCCTGCTTCCCTGCCAGCTGCTCCGCCGCCTCCTGCTCTCCCGCCAGATGCTCCCCCGCCAGATGCTCCCCCGTCAGCTGCTCCCCCGTCAGCGGCTTCCACGCCAGCGGCTTCCACGGCGGGTGGGGAGCTGAGGCTCCGCGATGTGGAGTTCGGCTATGGCAGGCACGCGGAGCCGATCATTCGTGACCTCAGCATCGACATCGCGCCCGGCGATCACCTCGCGATCGTCGGCCCCAGCGGCATCGGCAAGTCCAGCCTCGCCGGGCTGCTGGCGGGAATGCTGCGGCCCACGGCCGGCGAGGTCCTCCTCGACGGGCTGTCAGTGACGCGGCACCCGCTCGCGTCGCTGCCGGGCAGGCGGGTGCTCATTCCGCAAGAGGCCTACGTCTTCGCCGGGACGCTCGCCGAGAACATCCTGTACCTCCGCGCGGCATCCGGCGCGGTGGCCGGCACGGGCGGTGGGGGCGGCACGGTGGCCGGCACGTTGGCCGGCACGGGCGGCGGGGCCGGCGCGGTGGCCGGCACGGGCGGCGCGGGCGGCGGGCTGTCCGGGGCGGAACTCGATGCCGCGGCTGAAGCTGTGGGCCTGAGTGCCCTGGTGTCCCGGCTGGGCGGATACGACGCGGTCGTCAATCCCGCCGCCCTTTCCGCGGGCGAACGGCAGCTCATCGCGCTCACCCGTGCTTACCTTTCCCCCGCGCTGATCGCCATCCTCGATGAGGCCACGTGCCACCTCGATCCCGCCGCGGAGGCGCAGGCAGAAGCCGCGTTCGCGAGCAGGCACGGCACGCTGATCGTCGTCGCGCACCGAATCACCTCTGCGCTGCGCGCGCGGCGCGTTCTGGTGCTTGACGGCAACCGCGCCCAGGCCGGCGATCACGACTCGCTCCTCGCCAGCTCGGCGATGTACCAGGATCTCGTTGGGTACTGGAGCGTTACGTCGGGCTCAGCTGGCGTGCGGGCTGGGCGGGAGGGCGTTGCCGCTGGTGACTGATCGGTACAGGTCGGTACCTTCCGTCTTGCTCCCTGGCCAGGAAGTGCGCTCCGACACTGCGGTAGGCATCCTAGAGTCGGAGTGCTATCCCGGGCCACGATCTTCAGGTAGTCAAATGCCCACCTCATGACCTGGACGATGTCGTCGGTGACGGTGATCACGTCATCAAGGAGCACCTTGTTGACCTCCCATGCCAGCCGCGCCGGGCTGGCTTCAGCACGGGGTGACACAGGCTGCCGTCGCTGTCGGGTGCAGGTGTCATGTAAGAGGTGTGTTCGCGTGCCGCGTGCGCCGACTTCCGACGGCGCGGGTGCCTAATCGCCGCGTAGGTGAGCGACGAATATAAGGAACTCAGCGCCGCAGGCGGCGAAGGCCAGGTAACTCGCAGCCCACCGCAGGGCGTCCTGCCCCGCCGTGGCCTGTTTCGGAGCCAGTGCGAAGGCCAGGCCAAGCAGCAACGCAACAATGCCCGCATGGTACGAGTTGCGCATCACCAAATGCCAGCGCTCGGTCGACCAGTGCCGCCCTGGTGCGGGATGGCGCTTCGGGTCAGCGTATTTCGCCGACTGGACAGCCAGGATCAGCAGGACCGACGCGAGGGTCAGCGCGAGCGCCGTCAGGCCCGGCCACCGGAAATGATCCGCATCGCCGCTGATGGCGATGACCGACGTAAAGCTGAATCCCGCCAGCAGCGGCGCGGCTATTTCGCCGACTGACTTGATCCAGCCCACACGGTCATTGCCGCCCGCACCTTTGTGTTGGTCACCCGGGTTGCTTCCATGCTCGCCCACACCGCCCTCCCCAGTTGATGCTTGCGGCAGAGATCCCAAGCGTCTCACAAGCAGCGGCCCTAAACCGACACCGTGAAAGCCAATGCCGGTCAGCTTGTGGCCTGGCTGTCGGGAGTAGGTGTCAAGCTGCACTCGCCTGCCGCCCGGCTCGGATAAAGCGGGCAAAACGGGCGCAGTCCGGAAGCTAGCGGCCCGCGACGAGGTCCGGGGTGCTGCGCCGTACCTCCCAGCCGAGCACACGGCGGCCAGATCGAGTTGACCCGAGCTTGAGGCCGAGCGCCCGCCATCCGCGCCGGAGCCTGCGCCGCACGATCAGCGGAGCGTCTTCCAGGACCGCTGGGAGCGGGCGGCCACCGACGAGGTGATCGAACGCGTCGAGCGCGGGGGCGGTGATGCTCGCGCCAAGCTGCGGCGGGCGGGCGCGCTCACCTTCAGCGAGGACCT